>ULQG01037140.1_pt1 | contig 27185 bp, 25 predicted proteins | sample 1954251 | NCBI WGS metagenome assembly ULQG01 (sample SAMEA4835649, study PRJEB28245) | human gut metagenome | biome: gut microbiome; material: fecal sample | place: Denmark | collected 2008 | reverse complement strand
CCGCCCGCCTGCCGGAGTGCTGCCTCTGCCCCTGCGAAGCGGGGGCCGAGGGCGGCATCTCGCCCCAAAATATTGAGCGTATCCGGCGGCAGAAGGCTTCGGTTCTGCTGGCGGGCCCGGGGCTGGGTTATACGGCCCAGAGCGTGGCCCGTGCTGCCGAGACCCGAGCGCTGGTAAAAACGCTCCTGCCCGGCTTCTCCGGCAGTGCAGTGCTGGATGCGGACGGCCTGAACGCCGCCGCTGACCTGCTCCAAACGGAAAAAATACTTCATCCTCAAGGAGAACTGATTTTAACGCCCCACCCCGGCGAGATGGCCCGGCTGACCGGGCGCTCTGCGGTAGAGATCAACGCGGACCGGGAAGGCACGGCGCTGCGCTATGCGAAAGCATGGAATGCTGTGGTGGTGCTGAAGGGGGCGCACACCGTCATTGCAGGGCCGGATGGCCGCTGTGCGGTCAATCCCACCGGCAACCCGGGGCTTTCCCGGGGCGGCAGCGGGGATGTGCTGGCGGGCATGACCAGCGCCCTGCTGGCTTGCGGTCTGCCTGCCTTTGAGGCCGCTGCCTGTGCCGTTTATCTCCATGGTGCAGCTGCCGACCGTGCCGCTGCCCTGCACGGGGAAACCGGGATGCTCCCGCATGATCTGCTGGATGCGCTGGGGACCCTGTTTGCCGAAAACGGGCGCTGAGCAAGGGGACGATCCCATCAAAAAAAGAAACGCTTCCTTTCCTCTGGATTTGTGTTATACTGGAGCTATCCAAAACACAACGATCTGCCGGAAAGGAAGCGTTTCTTTTATGGTTCCTGCACTGGAAAAAATCATTGCCGAGAGCGACCGCATCGTCTTTTTTGGCGGCGCGGGGGTCTCCACCGAAAGCGGCATCCCCGATTTCCGCAGCGTGGACGGCCTGTACCACCAGAAGTACGATTACCCGCCCGAGACCATCCTGAGCCACACCTTCTGGGAGGAGAACCCCGAGGAGTTCTACCGGTTCTACCGGGATAAGCTCATTGTGAAGGGGGCAAAGCCCAACGCTGCCCACCTGCGGCTGGCAAAGCTGGAGCGGGAGGGCAGGCTGAAAGCCATCGTCACCCAGAACATCGACGGCCTGCATCAGGCGGCGGGCTCCAAGACCGTTTACGAGCTCCACGGCAGCACCCTGCGCAACTACTGCGTGAAGTGCGGCGCGTTCTACGATGTGGACTTCATTGCCAACAGTACCGGCGTGCCCCGCTGCCCCAAGTGCGGCGGCATCGTCAAGCCGGATGTCGTCCTGTACGAGGAAGGGTTGGACGAGGAAGTGCTCTCCGGGGCCGTGTCTGCCATCCGCAAGGCGGATACTCTCATCATCGGCGGCACCAGTCTGGTGGTCTACCCGGCGGCGGGGCTCATCCGGTACTTCCGGGGCCGCCATCTGGTGGTCATCAACATGCAGCCCACCGGGGCCGATACGCAGGCCGACCTGTGCATTGCCAAGCCCATCGGTCAGGTGCTGAGTGAGGACGTTTTGTTGGAGGACTGAGATGAAAGCTGTCATTCTGGAAAGCTATGTCATGGAGGAAGGCGACCTCGACTGGTCGGGGGTAAAGGCGCTGGTGCCGGATACCACCAGCTATGTCCGCACGGCCTACGAGGAGATCGCCCCCCGCATTGGAGATGCGGACATCGTTCTGCTGAACAAGTGCCGCATGGATGAGGAGATCTTGCAGCAGTGCCCGAACCTGAAATGGGTGGGCATCATCGCCACGGGCACCGACAACCTGGATCTGGAAGCCTGCCGCCGCCACGGCGTTGCAGTGGCCAATGTGCCGGGCTATTCCACTTACAGCGTGGCCCAGATGACCTTCAGCCTGCTGCTGGCCATCTGCCAGTGCGCGGAGCGCTACAACCGTGCCGTCAAGCAGGGATGCTGGCAGCTGGATATCCCGGAGAGCATCGGCCTGCTGCCCCAGATGGAGCTCTACGGCAAGACCTATGGCGTTTACGGCTATGGCAGCATCGGGCGGCAGTCGGCCCGCATTGCCAGAGCCTTTGGCATGGAGGTGCTGGTCTGCACCCGCACCGTCCGGCCCGAATACGCCGCCGACGGTGTGGAGTTCGTGGATTATGATACCCTGCTGAGGCGGTGCGATATCCTCAGCCTGCACTGCCCGGCCACGCCTCAGACCCGGGGCCTTGTCAACGCGGAGGCGCTGGCGAAGATGAAGCCTGGGGCCATTCTGCTCAACACAGCCCGGGGCGCGCTGGTGGATGAGGAGGCCGTGGCAGCGGCCCTCCACAGCGGTCAGCTGGGCTTTTACGGGGCCGATGCCTTTGTCACCGAGCCTCTGCCTCAGGAAAGCCCCCTGCGGGCAGAACCCCACGCTATCCTCACACCGCACATTGCGTGGACGACCCGGGAGGCTTTGCAGAACCTGATGGACATTACCACCCGGAACCTGCGCACCTGGCTGGAAGGAAACGGCGAGCACATCGTCAACAGATAAAAAGGAGAGATGAATCATGCAGGCAACCATTCACAACGAATTCCTGACCCTGACCGTGGATACCCATGGTGCCGAAGCAGTCAGCCTGAAAAATGCCGCCGGGCAGGAGATGCTCTGGCAGGCTGACCCGGCTGTCTGGAAGCGCCACGCCCCCATCCTTTTCCCCTGGACGGGCAAGCTGACCGGCGGGGCCTTTACCCATAAGGGAAAGACCTACCCCGGCGGTCAGCATGGCTTTGCCCGGGACGTGGAGCACACCCTGCTCTGCGCCGAGGGCGACACCATCCGGCTGGAGCTGCGCTCGGATGAAAAGAGCAAGGCAGAGCGCTTCCCGTTTGATTTTGTTCTGACCAGCACCTTCCGGCTGGAGGGCAGGACAGTGAACCACACCCTGACCGTCACCAACCCCGCCGATGCCGCCGAGGAGCTGCAGTTCGGCATCGGCTACCACCCGGCGTTTCGCATCCCCTTTGATGACAAGCACACCACCACCGATTACGAGTTCCGCTTCGACCAGCCGGAAAGCCCGATGATCCTGGACGCTTACCCCAACGGCTTGCTGACGGGCAAGTGCGGTTACCGGTGGAAGAACGAGCAGAGCATCCCCCTGACAGACGATCTGTTTGAGAACGACAGCTTCTGCATGGCCGGTCTGCGCAGCCGCACGCTGGGCATCTACGAGAAGGACACCGGCAAGGGGATCGTCTGCAATGTGGAGGGCTACCCCTATACCCTCATCTGGTCGGCTCCGGCAAAGCCTGTGCGCTTTGTCTGCATTGAGCCGTGGCACTCCCTGCCCGGTGCCCAGACCGATACCCAGGAGTGGAGCCAGCGCGCCGCTGCCGCCTGCCTTGCCCCCGGCCAGACTTGGGAGACCACCCTCAGCACAACGTTTGAGCGCTGAAGCAAAGTTTGGCAAAGAAATGCAGGAACCCCTTGACAGAGGGGACTGCCTTCTGATTTAATTAGAATCGATAAAAGGGAGTAAAGGGCATTCCGCAAGGCCTGCGGGGTGCTGCATGGCAGCGTCATCACGGCAGAAATGCCCGATGTCATGTGTTGGCTTGAGACTTTTGTCACAGACAGAGTGCTGTGGCAGGGGTCTCTTTTTTCTTGCCCGGCACCGGAACACAAGGAGGAAAAATAAATATGGATCTTCTGAACACATTCGCCAGTCTCTTTTCCAATTTTGGGAATCTGACCTGGCAGATGGTGGTGATGTGGGGCATCGGTGCACTGCTCATCTACCTTGCCATCGCCAAAAAGATGGAGCCGAGCCTGCTGCTGCCCATGGGCTTTGGTGCCATTCTGGTCAACCTGCCCCTCTCGGGTGCCATCACGCAGGGGGATACGGTCGGCCCCATCTCCGCATTGTTTGAAGCAGGCATGTCCAACGAGCTGTTCCCGCTGCTGCTCTTCATCGGCATCGGTGCCATGATCGATTTTGGCCCGCTGCTGGAAAAGCCGTGGCTGATGCTCTTTGGCGCGGCGGCCCAGTTCGGCATCTTTTTCACCCTGTTTCTGGCGGGCTTCTTCTTTGACCTGAAGGATGCTGCCTCCATCGCTGTCATCGGTGCGGCAGACGGCCCCACCGCCATTTTCGTGGCCAATACGCTCAACTCCCAGTACCTCGGTGCCATCATGGTGGCAGCCTACAGCTACATGGCGCTGGTGCCCATCGTGCAGCCGCCCGTGATCCGGTTGCTGACCACGCAGAAGGAGCGCCGTATCCGGATGTCCTATGAAAAGGGCAGTGTTTCCCAGCTGACCAAGATCCTGTTCCCCATCGTGGTCACGATCATTGCAGGCATGGTGGCTCCGGCCAGTGTGGCGCTGGTGGGCTTTTTGATGTTCGGCAACCTGCTGCGGGAGTGCGGGGTGCTGAATGTGCTGAGCGAGACCGCCCAGAATGTGCTGGCAAACCTTATCACCATCGTGCTGGGCCTGACCGTTGCCGGGCAGATGACCGCCGACAAGTTCGTGCGGCCCGACACCCTGCTCATCCTTGCACTGGGTCTGGTGGCCTTTGTCTTTGATACGGCAGGCGGCGTGCTGTTTGCAAAGCTGCTGAACCTTTTCCGGCCGGAGGGCAAAAAGCTGAATCCCATGATCGGCGCGGCCGGCATCTCGGCCTTCCCCATGAGCGGCCGTGTGGTCAACAAGATGGGCCTGGAAGAGGACAACCAGAATTTCCTGCTGATGTATTCCATCAGCGTCAATGTTTCGGGACAGATCGCGTCCGTCATTGCAGGCGGCTTGATCCTGACCCTGATGGTTTAACGGAGGTGATCGTATGCTTCATCTTACTTCGTGGATGACCACGCTGCCGATGATGCTGATTGGGATGGTCGGCATCATCCTTGTCATCGGTATCATTGTTCTGGCAGTGATGCTGCTCAACCGGCTGACGAGCCGGAAATAAAAGAAAAAGGCGATGCAGCTGTTCAAAACTGCATCGCCTTTTTGCTTGTGTAAGATTACAGAGTCTGGATGGCGGCCTTGATGCGCTGGGCGGCGACCTTGGTCTTTTCGGCATCGCCGAAGGCGGTCAGGCGGAAGTAACCCTCGCCGCACTCACCGAAGCCGACACCCGGGGTGCCGACCACGCCGCAGTTCTCCAGCAGCCAGTCGAAGAACTCCCAGCTCTTCATGCCGCCGGGGCAGCGCAGCCAGATGTAGGGGCTGTTCTTGCCGCCGCAGTACCACACGCCGCACTCGTCCAGCGCGTCGGCAATGACCTTGGCGTTCTGGCGGTAGTAATCGAGGTTGGCCTGGATCTCAGCCATGCCGCTCTCGGTGAACACGGCGGCAGCAGCGCGCTGAACGACGTAGGGCACGCCGTTGAACTTGGTGGTCTGGCGGCGCAGCCACAGCTTGTTCAGGTTCATGCCCTCGCGCTCCAGCTCGTGGGGCACGATGGTGTAGCCGCAGCGGGTGCCGGTGAAGCCTGCGATCTTGGAGAAGGAGCAGATCTCAATGGCGCACTCGCGGGCACCCTCTACCTCAAAGATGCTGCGTGCCAGAGCGGGATCGGTGATGAAGCACTCGTAGGCGGCATCGTACAGGATAACGGCGTTGTTCTTTTTGGCGTAGTCCACCCAGGCCTTGAGCTGCTCGCGGGTGTAGGCGGCACCGGTGGGGTTGTTGGGGCTGCAGATATAGATGATGTCAGCCTTCACGCTGTCATCGGGCATTCCCAGGAAGCCATTCTCCTGGCTGGTGCGGCCGTAAATGATCTTGCGGCCGTCGGTCACGTTGTCGTCCACATAGGTGGGGTAAACGGGGTCCGGGACCAGAACGGTGTTATCTACATCAAACAGGCCCAGCACGTTGGCCAGATCGCTCTTGGCACCGTCGGAGATAAAGATCTCGTCCTCAGCCAGCTGGGTGCCGCGGCCTGCGTAGTAGCCCTGAATGGCCTGCTTCAGGAACGGATAGCCCTGTTCGGGGCCGTAGCCGTGGAAGCCCTCCTTGGTGCCCATCTCAGCGGCGGCATCCTGCATGGCGGTGACCACGCACTTTGCCAGAGGCTGGGTCACATCGCCGATGCCCAGGCGGATGATCTCCTTTTCGGGGTGTGCTTCCTGATAGGCGGCCACCTTGTGGGCAATGTCCACGAATAGGTAGCTTGCCTTCAGCTCGCCGTAATGGTGATTCATTTTCATAAGTTGTTCCCTCACTTTATAAGATTGCCCGCCCTCTCAGGCCGCTTCGCGTCCAGCTCTCCCAAAGGGAGAGCCGATGCAGCGTCTACGCCAGCAGAAGCTGACCGTTGAGCCGCAATTGCCTCTCCCTTTGGGAGAGGTGGCATTGCAAAGCAATGACGGAGAGGGCGAGGATGTTAAACTTCCGCAACTCCCTCGTACACCGTGACAGCGCTGCCGGTCATCAGCAGCTGCCTGCCGGGCAGCACCCGGATGACCAGCTCACCGCCGCGCAGCTGCACATGGATATCCTGCCCGGCGGGGCAGATGCCCAGCTCGGTCAGAGCCGCCACGGTGGCGCAGGTGCCGGTGCCGCAGGCCCAGGTCTCGCCGCTGCCGCGTTCCCACACCCGCATCTTCAGGTGGGCGGCATCCACCACCTGCACGAACTCGGTGTTGATGCGCTCCGGGAAGTTGGCGTGATGCTCGAACGCCGGGCCGATGGCTTCCAGCTTTAAGCTGTCCACATCCTCCACCACGGTCACGCAGTGGGGGTTGCCCACGCTGATGCAGGTCACCTTCCACACTTTTCCCTCTACGGTGAGCGGCTGATCCACCAGCGGGCCTTCGCCCATGTGGATGGCAGGCAGGTCGGCCGGCAGGGTGCTGTAAGCGCCCATCTCCACCTGCCACAGCTGTGCGCCCTGTCGGCTGATGCGCTTGACACCGCTGTTGGTGTCGATGGTCAGGACAGGCTTTTTCACCCCGTGGGTGTAGAGCCACTCGGCCACACAGCGCACGCCGTTGCCGCACATCTGGGCTTCGCTGCCGTCTGCGTTGAAGATGCGCATCCGGCCATCGGCACCGGGGGTCACAGGGGCGCAGATGCAGATGATGCCGTCCGCACCCACGGAAAAATGCCGGGCTGAGAGCCGCTGTGCAAGCGCGGCAATGTCTGCGGGCACACCGGATGCACGGCAGTCCAGATAGATATAATCATTGGCACAGCCCTGCATCTTGGTAAATGACAATTTCATGGAGCATTCTCCTTTACAGGCGGGGCCTCTGCGGCCATGCTGATGCAGCATGGCTGAGAGGTTTGGTTCGTCACATATAATCATAAGAATCAAACGGGCTTCTGTCAAGCAAAAAAGAGGGCTTTGTGCAATTTTCATCGGTTTTTTCTGCCCGTAAAGGGCCGGAATGCAAAACAGGGCTTGACAAGATACGGCCCATGGGATATAAAAAGAGAGAGTGCTTTTGCACGCCGGAGAGGGCGTGCAGGCAGAGAAGAAAGAATCATTGACAAAAGGAGACCGCGACGATGGATACTTTTGAAAAGATCCGTGCACTGCTGGCAGAGCAGCTGGATATTGACCCTGCTAAGATCACGATGGAGAGCGACATTATGAGTGATTTCGAGGCCGACAGCCTGGATATCGTGGACATGGTGATGACGCTGGAGGATGAGTTTGGCATTGAGGTGCCGGACGATGCCATCGAGAATCTGCGCACCGTGGGCGACGTGGTGGAATTTGTGGACAGCCACAAGGGCTGATAACAGTTTTGCAAAAAGGCCCCGCACCCGCAGCGCTGCACACGGCGGCACTGCAGCGGGGCTTTTAATATGAGCTCGTGCGGAACGGCTGGAACACAGGCGTTTGGCGCACGGCTTAGGAGGATATAACAAAATGGCAAAAGACAACAAGAAGCTTGTGCAGGCGATCACCAGCCAGGAAGAAAACTTTGCACAGTGGTACACCGACATCTGCGTTAAGGCAGAGCTGGTGGAGTACTCCAGTGTCAAGGGCTTCATCATCCTGCGCCCCTATGGTCAGGCCATCTGGGAGCTGATCCAGAAGGACATGGATGCCCGGTTCAAGGCAACCGGCCACGAGAACGTGGCCATGCCCGTGCTGATCCCCGAGAGCCTGCTGCAGAAGGAAGGCGAGCTGGTCAATGGCTTCGCGCCGGAGGTGGCGTGGGTCACGATGGGCGGCTCCGACAAGCTGGAAGAGCGCCTGGCGGTGCGTCCCACCAGCGAGACCATGTTCTGTGACCACTGGTCCCGCGTGCTGCACAGCTACCGTGAGCTGCCCATGAAGTACAACCAGTGGTGCAGCGTGGTGCGCTGGGAAAAGACCACCCGTCCCTTCCTGCGCAGCCGTGAGTTCTGGTGGCAGGAGGGCCACACCATCCACGAGACTGCCGCCGAGGCCGAGGCCGAGACCCAGCAGCAGCTGAACTGCTACGCGGATGTCTGCGAGCAGGATCTGGCCATCCCTGTTGTCAAGGGCCGCAAGACCGATAAGGAGAAGTTTGCCGGTGCTGAGGCTACCTATACCATCGAAGCCATGATGAAGGACGGCAAGGCCCTGCAGAGCGGCACCAGCCATTACTTCGGCGATAAGTTCAGCAAGGCTTACGATGTGACCTTTACCGGCCGCGACAACCAGCTGCATCACCCGTTCCAGACCAGCTGGGGCGTTTCCACCCGTCTGGTGGGTGCCATTATTATGACCCACGGCGATGACGACGGCCTGATCCTGCCCCCGGCAGTGGCCCCCATCCAGGTCGTAGTCGTGCCCATCGCCGCCCACAAGCCCGGCGTTTCCGAGAAGGCCGCCGAACTGGCTGAGAAGATCAACAAGTACGCCCGCGTCAAGCTGGACGACAGCGACAACGCCCCCGGCTGGAAGTTCTCCCAGTGGGAGATGAAGGGTGTGCCCCTGCGCCTGGAGATCGGCCCCAAGGATCTGGAAAAGAACCAGTGCGTGCTGGTTCGCCGCGACACCCGTGAAAAGATCTTCGTGAGCCTGGATGAGCTGGAGACCGCGATCCCGGCCCAGCTGGAGGCCCTGCGCAAGGACCTGTACGAGCGTGCCCTCGCCAACCGCGAGAAGCGCACCTGGGCAGCCACCACCATGGAGGAAGTCAAGGAGCTGGCCAAGGCCAACACCGGCTACATCAAGACCATGTGGTGCGGCGACCTGGCCTGCGAGATGAAGATGAAGGAAGAAGTCGGCCTGTCCAGCCGCTGCATGCCCTTTGAGCAGGAGCACATCAGCGATGTCTGCCCCTGCTGCGGCAAGCCCGCCAGCAAGATGGTCTACTGGGGCGTGGCCTACTAAGCCGCCCCACAGTCAGAGCCTGATCAGATGAAAAAAGCAGCTTTCCCGTCCAGCGGGAGAGCTGCTTTTTTGTGTCTGCCTATTGACAACTGTGTATCTACTGTATATACTGTAAATATACAGACGCAACGGAGGCGGCAGACATGAATCTCTTCATCGATAACAAGAGCGGTGCACCCATCTACGAGCAGCTCTACACCCAGATCAAGAACCAGATTTTGAGCGGGGAACTGCAGCCGGAGGAAGCTATGCCATCCATCCGGGGGCTGGCGCGGGACCTGCGCATCAGCGTTATCACCACAAAGCGTGCCTACGACGAGCTGGAACAGGAGGGCTTTTTGTACGCTGTGCCCGCCAAGGGCTTTTTCGTGGCGGCGAAAAACACCGAGCTGCTCCGGGAAGAGAACCTGAAAAAAATCGAAGCACTCCTGACGGAAGCCGTCCGGCTGGCGGCACCCTGCGGACTGACCAAACAGGAACTGACCGAAATGTTGGAATTGCTGTGGGAGGAATGAACCATGAACGCATTAGAACTGCACGGCCTTGAAAAGCACTACCCGGATTTTACGCTGGGGCCCATTGATCTGGAACTGCCCGGCGGCACAGTCTGCGGGCTGATCGGTGAGAACGGCGCGGGCAAGAGCACCACCATTAAGCTGATCCTGGACATGATCGACGGGGACGCTGGCACTGTGAAGCTGTTCGGGCAGGAGGGGATCACCCCGCTTGCCAAAGCCGATATCGGCGTGGTGCTGGGCGGCGAGGGCATCCCCACCTGCCTGACCGCGCTGCAGGTGGGTAAAGTGATGGCGGGCATCTATCCCAATTGGGATGCCGCAGCTTACGCGGATTATTGTAAGCGCTTTGAACTGCCGGAGAACAAGAAGTACGGCGACTACTCCACCGGCATGAAGATGAAGCAGTGCCTTGCCGTGGCACTTTCTCATCACCCCAAGCTGCTGCTGTTGGACGAAGCCACCAGCGGCCTGGACCCGGTGGTGCGGGATGAGCTGATCGATCTGCTGCTGGACTTTGTGCGGGATGAGAACCATGCAATTTTGATCTCGTCCCACATCGTCAGCGATTTGGAAAAGCTCTGCGATACCATTGCCTTTCTGCACAAGGGAAAGCTCCTGCTCTGTGAGGATAAGGATACCCTGCGGGAGGAGTACGCCCTCTGGCACGGCACTGCCGGGCAATTGGAGGAGCTGGATAAAAACGCCATCGTCAGCCGTCGGGTGACAGCCTACGGGGCCGAGGCACTGGTGAAGAGGGAACTTGTCCCGGCGGGCAGCACCCTGACACCGGTGAGCATCGAAGAACTGTTCGTTTTGATGGTGAAAGGGGAGAATGTGCGATGAAAGGTCTGCTGTTGAAGGATTGGTATCAGGTCAGAACCAATATGAAGACCATGTACCTGACGGTTGCATTTGTGCTGGTGATCTGGGTGCTCAGCACATCGAGCGCCTATGTATTCCCGGTGAGTTATGCGGCCATTTTTCTGGGCATCCTGCCGGTGAACCTGCTCACCTACGACCAGAGCGTCGGTTGGGTGGAGTATGGCCGGACGCTTCCGGTGAGCAAAAAGACGCTGGTGGCGGAAAAGTACCTCATCGGTCTGTTCTGCGCTGCGGCGGCTGTTGTGATCGGAGGACTGTTCGTAACGGTGATCCCGCTGCATACCGGAACGACCCCGGACAAGGACGCGCTGTCCCTGCTGGCGGGCAGTGTGTGTGCCATCCTGCTGATCAACGGTATTTCCCTGCCGCTGCTGTACCGCTTTGGGGCCGAAAAAGCCCGCATGATCTACGTCCTGACCTTTGCCGGACTGGGTGCCCTGCTGGGCGGCGGCGGTGCCGTGATGGATGAACTGCAGCAGAACGGCCCGGGAAGTGGGCCGCTGCCTGTGCCCCTCTGGCTGGCCGCAGTGCTTCTGCTGGCGGTACTGGCCCTGTATGCCGTGTCCTGGCGGGTGTCGGTGGCATGGTATGGGAAGTATAAGAAGTAAGCTCTTCTTTGTGCAATATAGCAATAATCCGGTAAAAAAACTGTAAAAGGGGTTGAAAAATCCGGCCCGGCGTAGTATGATAACGGGGCTGAAAGAAAAATCTTACACCAAGGAGGAGTTTGTTTCCATGTCCAGTGACCATACGGATCACCCCAAACAACGCTTCTCCTGCGATGCGGGCCGTGCAAACGTGTTAGCCGCATCCTGAACTGCATGCCCTTTGTACACCGCAGGAGTTGTAACCAGACCGATGCGGTGTATTTTTTATGCCCGAAAACGGGAAACGGAGGGACCAAACCATGCAGAAGAAAAATTATGTGCAGGAGATTCTGGACATCATCCACAGCGGTCTGCCCCAGGCAGAGCTGGCTGAAAAGCTGTCCGATTACCATGAAAACGACCTGGCCGATGCCCTGACGGCCCTGACACCGGAGGAGCGCCAGAAGGTGTACACCGCACTGGGCGTGGATACGGTGGCAGAGATCTTCTCCTATCTGGACGACGCAGAGCCTTACCTGAAGGAGCTGGACCCCGAGCGGGCCGCCCGGGTCATCTCCCACATGGATTCGGACGATGCTGTGGATGCTCTGGATGACCTGGAAGAGGACGATAAGGCAAAGATCGTCCACCAGCTGGACAAGGATGCCGCCGATGATGTGAAGCTGCTGCTCTCCTATCACGAGGACGAGATCGGCAGCTGCATGACCACCAACTACATCTGCATCCGCAGGGATATGACCATCCGGCAGGCCATGAGTGAGCTGGTGAAGCAGGCAGGCGAGAACGATAACATCTCCACCCTGTATGTGGTGGATGAGAACGAGCACTTTTATGGTGCTATTGACCTGAAAGACCTCATCGTGGCCCGTGCGGAGGAGCGCCTGGAAAAGCTGATCGCACGCTCCTACCCCTACGTCACCGACCACGAGAAGATCAGCGACTGCATCGACCGCATCGTGGACTACGCCGAGCGCTCGCTCCCTGTCCTGAACGACAGCGGGAAGCTGCTGGGCATCATCACCTCGGCGGATGTGGTCGAGCTGGTGGACGACGAGATGGGCGATGATTACGCAAAACTCGGCGGCTTGACCAGCGAAGAGGATCTGAACGAGGGTGTGTTCCAGAGTGTGAAAAAGCGCCTGCCCTGGCTGATTGCCCTGCTGTTCCTCGGGATGCTGGTGTCCTCGGTGGTGGGTGCGTTTGAATCGGTGGTGGCGGTGCTGCCCATCGTCATCTGCTTCCAGTCCATGGTGCTGGATATGGCCGGCAATGTGGGCACCCAGTCACTGGCTGTGACCATCCGTGTGCTGGTGGACGAGAACCTGACCACTGCCAAAAAACTCCAGCTGCTCTGGAAGGAAATGCGGGTGGGCCTGACCAACGGTGCACTGCTGGCCGTGCTGGCGCTGGGCTTCCTGGGCTGCTACATCCACTTCTTCAAGGCCTACGCCTGGGGTGAAGCCTTCCTGCTCTCGGGCTGTGTGGGCGTATCTCTGGTCGTGGCCATGGTGATCTCCAGCCTGGTGGGCACGGTCATCCCCATGCTGTTCCATAAGATCCACATCGACCCCGCCGTGGCTTCCGGCCCGCTCATCACCACCATCAATGATCTGGTGGCTGTGGTGGTCTACTATGGCCTGGCCGCCGTGGTGCTGATCGATATGTTCCATTTGGGCTGAAATAGAGAAAGGCTGCTGCCGACAACTCCCTCAGTCACGGCTTCGCCGCGCCAGCTCCCTCTTGGAGGGAGCCTTGACGTAATGGCAATCTGTGAAAGCCTCCCTCATTGAGGGAGGTGGCATCGTGTGAGCGATGACGGAAGGAGTTTGGCAACAGCCTCTTTTTACTTATTCTGTATCCAATACCGCTGTGTCAGCGTTCCATCGGAGGAATCGAACTGCTCGTCCTCCAGCACGCCGCCGTTGGCGCGGATGGTCTTTGCTGAGGCAACGTTGTAATGGTCGCAGCAGATGCGTACCTTTTCGATGCCTCGTTCTTTTGCCTTTTCCAGCGTCAGGCGAAGCATCTGGGTGGCGTAGCCGTTCTGCCGCTCCGAGGGGCGGACGCTGTACCCGATGTGTCCGCCGTAGGTCAGCAGGTAATCGTTGAGCCGGTGGCGCAGGTTGGTCATGCCCACCAGATGCTCATGCTCGTCCAGAGCAAGATACTCCGTGGCGGGCACGAGACCGGCGGGGGTTGTGGCCGGGTCTTTCAGCTTGCGGAGTTGGGCCAGCCAAGCATCGAAGTCGGCATATTTGTCCAGAGCCGAGGTGCCGTCCATCCGGGAGCCGATGGCCAGAAATTCTTCCCGGTAGGCCATTACCTGTTCCCGGTCGCCCTCATCCGGCTCCCGTAGGTGGATCTTCTGGGGTGAGGTGCGCCGGGTGGCGGTGCGGAAATCCGGAGCCTTCATCAGGCCGTGGCAGTTGCAGTAGAAGTAAAGCACACCTGCGCCCCGCAGGGAGAAGCGGGCAGAGGCATCTCCCTCGGGGTAGAGCTTGACCAGCTGCAGCTTATCGCCGGTGAGGTAGGCCAGAAACGAGATGTAATGGTTTTTCTCCATGGGGTGGTGCAGGGTGACGAAGAGCTCGTCCTCCACCCGCTCCACAGTCAACTGATGATGCTCGTCGGCATCCTCGGCTTCGGCGATGTCCAGCGCAGGCAGGGTGATGCCGCAGCAGCTCACCACAGCCTGTCCGGTGGCGTGGAGCACATTGCCGCAGAGGGGGCAGACGTAGAGCTTGCTCCGCAGCAGGTTGGCTGCCCGGTTCCGGTTGATGATGGGTTCTCCCTGCATCAGTTCCAGCACGCTGACTCCCAGAGACGCAGCCAGAGGCTCCAACAGGGAGATATCGGGCAGACCCTTGGCGGTCTCCCACTTGGAAATGGTCTTGGCGCTGACAGAAAGCGTTCCGGCAAGCTCTGCCTGGGTCAGGCCCTTGGCTTCCCGCAGCTGCCGGATAGTGCTGCCTGTGACGTATGTGTTCATAGTAATAACCCTCCTGAATAACCCCCCAGTCTGCTTCGCAGACAGCCCCCGCTAATAGGGGGGCCATTGGCAAAACCGTAAGCTCCTGCTTCTCCGGGTGTGCTGCCCAGCCCCGCAGGGCCGCCCCTACTAGGGGCGGTGGCATCCCGCAGGGATGACGGTGGGGTTTGTTGCTGCCAGCTTACCATACAAAAAAACTCCACGCAACCTACGCTGCGTGGAGTTCGTGCTTTCAGGAATTATTCGGCCTCGGTCTCGTCTTCCTCGTCCGGGTCCAGCTCCATGGTGAACACGGCCTTTTTCAGCTTGCCGCAGCCCTGGGCCTTCAAGCCGGATTTGTACGGCTCCCCGGCCAGATAGAGGGCAAAGCGGCCCTCGCAGAGCATTCCGGCAATGCTGGTGCCGGCGGTGCCCACGGTGGTATCAGCGGCTTCGTCAGCGGCCCGGGTGGGGCTGAACTCGCCCAGGGACACTTCAAACAGCTCGCTGCCCTCGAGGTCGGTCTCAAGGGTCAGGTGGTTGTCGTGCCGGACAAAGGGGGCCTTGTCGCCGGTCTGCGGGGTCACGGTGCTCACCATGACCACAGCCTTGTCACCATCGATGCGGGTGCGCCCGGCGGGCAGGTTGTTGATATCCCGCGCCATGATGAACTCGATGACGCTGTCCAGACTGCTGCACAGGCCCAGATAGTTGGGGAGATTGTTCAGGGTATCGTAGATCATGGATCAGTCCTCTTTCGGGTCGGTCAAAAGCTCCTTGATGCTGGGCACAACGCCGCCCAGATTTTGCAGCTCCGACGGAATGATGATCTTGGTGGCCTTGCCGTTGGCGACCTTGGCCAGTGCCTCCAGGCTGCGCAGAGCCAGCACCTTGTCGTTGGGCATGGCCTCGTTCAGCAGGCGGATGGCATCGGCGTTGGCCTTCTGCACCGCGAGAATGGCCTGCGCCTCGCCCTCAGCTTCGAGAATGCGCTGCTGTTTGACGGCATCGGCACGGAGGATGGCGGCTTCCTTTTCGCCCTCGGCGGCGGTGATGGCGGCCTGCTTCTCACCGTCTGCCTTCAGGATGACGGCGCGCTTTTCGCGCTCTGCCTTCATCTGCTTCTCCATGGCTTCCTGGATCTCGCGCGGCGGGATGATGTTCTTGACCTCCACGCGGTTGACCTTGATGCCCCACTTGTCGGTGGCTTCATCGAGGATGGCCGTGATCTTGCCGTTGATGACATCGCGGCTGGTCAGGGTGTGATCCAGCTCCATCTCACCGATGATGTTGCGCAGGGTGGTGGCGGAAAGGCTCTCGATGGCTGCGATGGGCTGGTTGACACCGTAGGTGTAGAGCTTGGCATCCATGACCTGGAAGAACACCACGGTGTCGATCTGCATGGTAACGTTATCGCGGGTGATCACAGGCTGGGGAGGGAAGTCCGCGACCTGCTCCTTCAGGCTGACCTTTTTGGCGATCCGCTCAATGAACGGAATCTTGACATGCAGGCCGGCCGACCAGGTGTCGGAGTAGCTGCCCAGACGCTCCACAACGTACACCATGGACTGGGGTACGATGACGATGTTGGTGACGACGATGAGCAGGATGACAAAGATGAGCGCGAGGATCACGAACAGCATGATAGGCATAGAGACGCTCCTTTTTTCAGTGGTTGATGGATTCGGTCAGGATGGGTTCCACGATGAGCAGGGTGCTGTGGATCTCGGTGACCCGGCAGGCCTGCCCGGGGGTCAGGGTATCACCGGGGGTGGCGCAGCGGGCGCTCCAGTCCACGCCATCCAGCCGCACCCGGCCCGTCTGCTGGGCAGAAACGGGGGTCAGCACCCGGGCTTCCCGGCCAAGGGCGCGGTCACCGTTGGTGGGGGTGGGCTGCTTGTGCAGCCGTTTGGCCAGCGGCTTGAATGCCAGCAGGCAGACCGCGCTGACCGCAATGAACACCACCGCCTGCACCCGGAATGAGTGGGTGAACAGGCAGCAGAGCAGGGCTGCCGCGCTGCCTGCCGCAAACCAGATGGATACCATGCTGAAGGTCATGCCCTCCAGCGCCAGGAAACCGACGGCGGCAAGGAGCCAGAAAATGGGGTCAATGGACATCGAACATCCCTCCTTCTTCGTTTATTATATAACAAAGGCGTGGAAATGACAATATGTTGTTATTTAAGGGCGAGTGCTGCTCTGTTCAACCTCTCAGTCGCAGGCTTCGCCGCGTCAGCGAAGATGACGGAGAGGTTTAATCCGTCTCCTTATACATAATCATAGTAGCTGTGGTTCGGGTTATGCCCCACCTCTTCCACCACGATGGTGAAGCCCATGGGATTCACCTCAGTGCTCTTGCCGCTGGCAAGGGTCTCCACGATGATATGTTCGGTGCGGTTGACGATGATCTCCGCAGTCTCCACCTTGCCCACCCGCTGGTAGTGCAGGATGCCGTCTTCGGCACGCAGAACCCGCAGCTGGCCGGTGCGGAAGGCCTCGCAGGTGTGGCGGAGCTGTGCCAGCTGTGCCAGCACGGGGCGCAGGCGCTGTTCGTGGGCATCCCACCGGAAGAAAGCCCGGTTGAAGGGATCCCGGTAGCCCTGCATGGCGATCTCGTCGCCGTAGTACAGGCAGGGCACACCCGGCAGGGTGTAGATGATGGCGTAGGCCATCCGCAGGCGGAGCAGGCCCTCCTCATAGGCGTCGCCGGTCACACAGCGGCCGCTCTGCCACGCGCGGCCCCGGCCATTGGCGGGCTCGTCAGCAATCACGGTCAGGGCACGCTCGGTGTCGTGGGTGGAGAGGAAGTTCAGGGCGGTGTCCATGGCCGGGGCAGGGTAGTGTTCGCAGATGGTCAGGATCTCCGTCATGGCCTGCTCGGCGGGCTTGCCCTTGACGAAATCCAGCACGGCGTTCTTGAAGGGGTAGTTCATCACGCTGTCCAGGCCCTTGCCCAGCAGATAGGTGCGGCGCTTGTTGAAGCCGAACTTGGTGGTGGCATCCTCCCACACCTCGCCCAGCAGGAACTTTTCGGGGCTGACCCGCTTGACGGCGGCGCGCACCTTCTCAATGAATTCGTCGGGCAGCTCATCGGCTACATCCAGCCGGAAGCCTGCCGCGCCGCGCCGCAGCCAGGTGTCGATGACACCGCCCGGGCCGGTGATGAACTCCACATAGGAGGGGGTCTCCTCGTTGACCTCGGGCAGGGTCTCAAAGCCCCACCAGCTGCGGTAGCCGCCCTTGTACTGGGGGCCGAAATCGTACCAGCAGCGGTAAGGGGAGTTGGGGTCCCGGTACGCGCCGCCCTCGCCATAGCGGCCCTCGCGGTTGAAGTAGCGGCTGTCGGAGCCGGTGTGGCTGAACACGCCATCCAGCACGATGCCGATGCCGTATTTTTTGGCGGCGGTGCACAGTGCCTCAAAATCCTCGTTGGTGCCCAGCAGGGGGTCCACATTCAGGTAGTCTGCGGTGTTGTAGCGGTGGTTGGAGTGGGCCTCAAAGATGGGGTTGAGGTAGATGAAATCCACCCCCATCTCGTGCAGGTAGGGGAGCTTTTGCTGGATGCCCTTGAGGTCGCCGCCGAAATAATCCTCGTTCAGGTGGCCGCCCACCTCGTTGGGCTGCCAGAAGGGCTCGGCGTGCTTGTCGGCCTGATAGATGCGGTCGGCAAAGGGCATGGGCTTGTTCTCCACCCCTTCGCAGAAGCGGTCCGGGAAGATCTGATAGAACACCTTACCCTTGATGCTTTCGGGGGTCTCAAAGTCCTGCTCATAGACCGTGATCTGCCAGCTTTCGCCATCCTGCCAGCTGATCACACCGCAGTTGTCGGGGCCGCGCACGATGCGGCGGAAGTCGGTGTAGAGGTCGAAATAGTAGAAGTAGAGGCCCGGGTCATTCAGAGGCACTTCCACGGAAAAGTGGTTCTGCCTGGGGGTCTGGCCATCGAAGTTCATCCGGTAGTAGACGGGAACATCGAACTTACCCTCTTTTTTCAGGACAAGGTGCGGGTCTACATAGCCCAGCTCCTCGGGGATGCAGAGCGACAGCCGGACAGTCTGCCCGGCGCACACCGCACCAAAGGGCTGCTTGAAATAGGGGTCAAAACTGTTGAACAGACAAGACAAGTGGGGTCGTTCCTTTCTCAAAAAAAGCCCCGGTGTCGTTGAACGATCCGGGACTTTTGCTATTGCGCTTGATAAAGCGACTTTACTCAGGGGAAGCTTTGCCTTTGCATAACCTCTCAGTCACGGGCTCCGCCGTGACAGCTCCCCTACTAGGGGAGGTGGCATCAAGCGAAGCGAAGATGACGGAGAGGTTTAATCAATTACTTCACAGCAGAAGCGTGCCAGATATCGCGGGCGTAATCCAGCACAGAACGGTCTGCGCTGAAGATGCCGCTGTTGGCGGTGTTCTTCAGGCTCATCTGTGCCCACTTCTCGCGGTCAGCATACAGGCGCTGCAGATCGGCCTGAGCACGGCGGTAATCCTTGAAGTCGGCCATGACCATATAAGGATCGCTGGTGCGCAGGTTCTCGGTGACCTCGTGGAAGTCCTCGCCGTTCCAGCCGCGCTCCAGGAAGTTCAGAGCGGCATTTGCCACGTCATCGCCCATGATGAAGGCGCTGGGGTGGTAGCCCACCTGCTTGAGGTTGTTGACCTCGGGGGTCAGCATACCGAAGATCAGCTCGTTCTCCTTGCCGGCGGCATCGGCGATCTCAACGTTTGCGCCGTCCAGCGTGCCCAGCGTGATGGCACCGTTCAGCATGAACTTCATGTTGCCGGTACCGGAAGCCTCGGTGCCTGCCAGAGAGATCTGCTCAGAGACCTCGGCAGCGGGCATCAGGTGCTCGCTCAGGGAGACGCAGTACTCTTCCAGATAGACCACGCGCAGCTTGTCGCGCACGGCGGGATCATTGTTGATCAGGTCGCCCAGCTTGCAGATCATCCGGATCATCTGCTTGGCCATGTAGTAGCCGGGGGCAGCCTTTGCGCCGAAGATATAGGTCTTGGGGATGAAGTCAGCGTTGGGGTTCTCCTTCAGGTACAGGTACTGAGCGGCGATGTTCAGGGCGTTCAGGTGCTGACGCTTGTACTCGTGCATCCGCTTGACCTGGCAGTCGAAGATGGAGTTGGGGTCGATGACCTGGCCGGTGCTCTTCTCCAGATAGGCGGCAAAGTTCTTCTTATTGTTCAGCTTGATCTCGTTGATGCGCTTCAGCACGGTCTTGTCGTCCGCATACTTGTTCAGCTTGGAGAGGTTGGAAGCATCGTGCTTGTACTCCTCGCCGATGGTCTCGTCCAGCAGTTTGCACAGCTCAGGGTTGGAGGCCAGCAGCCAGCGGCGGTAAGCGATGCCGTTGGTCACGTTCTTGAAGGCCTGAGGCTTGAACAGGTAGTAATCGTGGAACACGCTCTCCTTGATGATCTCACTGTGCAGCTTGGACACGCCGTTGATGCTGTTGGCGGTGTAGGCGCAGATGTTTGCCATGCGGACCTGATTGTCGCCGATCAGAGCCATGTAGTTGATCTTGCCCTCGTCGCCGGGGAATGCCTTCTCCAGCTCCTCGCGGGCACGGCGGTTCATCTCGACCACGATCTGGTAGATGCGGGGCAGGGTCATCTTGAAGATGTCCACGTTCCACTTCTCCAGAGCCTCGGCCATAACGGTGTGGTTGGTGTAGGCAAAGACCTTCTGGCAGATCTCAAAGGCCTTATCCCAGTCAAAGCCGCACTCATCCAGCAGGATGCGCATCATCTCGGGGATGGCCAGCGTGGGATGGGTGTCGTTCAGCTGGATGGCGACCTTGTCGGCCAGATTCTCCAGCGTGCCGTAGGTGGACAGGTGGTTCTGCACGATATCGCCGATGGATGCGGCAGAGAGGAAGTACTGCTGGCGCAGGCGCAGGATCTTGCCTTCAATATGGTTGTCGTTGGGGTACAGTACCTTGGAGATCAGCTCGGCGCTGGCGTTCTTGCTCATGGCAGTGTTGTAGTTGCCCAGAGAGAAGCTGGACATATCAAAGTCAGGAGCCTTGGCCTGCCACAGGCGCAGCTTGGCAACGCCCTTGCCGTCGTAGCCCTGCACATACATGTCGGAGGGCACAGCCATAACGCTGTTGTAGTTGGTGTGCTGGATATAGTGGAAGCCGTGATCCCAGTTCTCGCGGATCTCGCCGTCAAAACGGACTTCGATGGCCTGATCGGGGTGGCTCTTCAGCCAGACCTGACCGCCGGGCAGCCAGTTGTCAGCGCGCTCCTGCTGCCAGCCGTCCACGATCTTCTGCTTGAAAATGCCGTACTCGTACAGGATGGAGTAGCCGGTGCCGCAGATGCCGGTGGTGGCCATGCCGTCCAGATAGCAGGCAGCCAGACGGCCCAGACCGCCGTTGCCCAGGCCTGCATCGGGCTCTTCCTCAAAGATGCCCTCGATGTTGATGTCGGCATCAGCCAGCACCTTCTGGGCAACATCTTCCAGACCCAGGTTGAACAGGCTCACCTTCAGGCTGCGGCCCATCAGGAACTCCATGCAGAGGTAGTATACCTGCTTGGTACCGGTGCCAATGGCCTTGGACTGGAACTTCTTGTGGTTCTCACTCATCATCTGACGGCAGATCAGGGCAAGAGAGCGGTAGATCTGCTGCTTGGAAGCAACGCTCAGATCCACGCCGTACTCGCTGGTCAGCTTGTCCTGAAGAATTTTTGCAAATTCTTTTGTAGTCATAAGGAACTCCTATCCGCACACACACACTTGTGCTGTTTTGAAATATCGCAACAGGGAATCTCTCCTCTTTCCCTCTCCCTGTTACCACAACAAGAACATTATAATCAGTTCTATTCGTAAATGCAAGGAAAAACGCCGATTTTTGCCGTAACTGACATTTTTGTCACAATCTTTCTGGTAAATATGCAAAAAATTCAAAAATAACACTTTCTCTTGGAGCGCATTTATATTATAATAAGAAGTGAACGGTTGTCCCGGCGGGGGCAAAAGCGTGCACCGGGGCAGGAAACTCGGCCACAAACTCCGCTCAGAGTAATTATTAGTGAGGATACGATGGTTAATAAAGTGAGAGTGACCATTGCGGGCGCGCCCTATGCGATCGCAACGACGGATTCCGAAAAGTATATCGCCTCTCTGGCCAAACGGCTGGATGAGGATATCACCAAGCTGCTGGACACCAACGAAAACCTTTCGGTGACCAAGGCGGCGGTGTTCTGCGCCATGGATTATCTGGACGAGTACAAAAAGAGCACCGGCAGTGCCGAGAATATGCGCAGCCAGATCCAGGGTTATATTGCCGATGCCGCCAGGGCAAAGCTGGCTGAGGATAAGGTGAGAACGGAAAATGAAACGCTGCGGCGTGAAAACGATGCCCTGCGGGAGCAGTTGGCACGCCTGCAGGCCAAGCAGAAGGCCGACCGGGAAGCAAAGACGGAAGCGTGAATGGGGGCGCGGTGAGCGCGCCGGAACAAAGGGAGTATTATGCCAAAGATCGAGATCCTTGCCCCGGTGGGCAGTGAAGAGATGCTTCGCGCCGCGGTGTTCAGCGGTGCGGATGCGGTATATCTGGGCTTTTCGGGCTTCAATGCCCGCACAGGAGCCGGAAATTTTGATGCGGACAGCCTGAAGGAGGCAGTCCGGTTCTGCCATGCGCGGGGTGTCAAGGTGCACGTGGCACTGAACACCACCGTTTACGGCGGGGAGCTGGCCGCGCTGGCCGGTGCCGTGAAGGCTGTGGCCGAGAGCGGCGCGGATGCGGTCATCTGCCAGGATCTGGCGGTGGCGCAGCTCATCGGGCGGATCGCCCCCGACCTGCCCCGCCACGGCTCCACCCAGATGAGCGTCCACACCCTGCAGGGCGCACTGGAGCTGAAGGAGCTGGGCTTTACCCGGGTGGTGCTGGCCCGTGAGCTGAGCCTGCCCGAGGTGGAGCACATCACAAAGCACTGCGGCATCGAGACCGAGTGCTTTGTCCACGGCGCGCTCTGCATGTGTGTCAGCGGCCAGTGCTATATGTCGGCCTTCCTGGGTGGCCGCAGCGGCAACCGGGGCTCCTGCGCCGGGCCCTGCCGCCTGCCCTTTGAGGCGAACCCGCTGCCCGAGGGCAAACCGGGCCGTCTGCACCACCTTTCCCTGAAGGATAACTCCGTCATCGACAAGCTGGATCGAATGCAGGCCGTTGGCGTGGCATCGGCCAAAATCGAGGGCCGTCTGCGCACGCCGGAGTATGTGGCGGCGGCGGTCAGTGCCTGTCTGGCAGGCCGCGAGGGCCGCGCCTATGACCGTGACCTGCTGAAAAATGCGTTCAGCCGCTCCGGCTTCACCTCCGGCTATCTGGATGGAAAGATCGACGGCACCATGTTCGGTGTGCGCAGCGAAGCCGATGCGGAGCTGACCAAAAAGACCCTGCCTGCCCTGCGCGAGCTCTACCGCCGCGAGCGCAGCCGAGTGCCGGTGCAGTTCAGGCTGGAGATCGAAGAGGGCGGCGAGAAGCTGACCGTGACCGACGCGGACGGCAACAAGGCCTTTGCCTACGGCGATGCGGAACCGCAGCCTGCCCGCACCGATCCCACCGAGAGCCTGCAGCGCAGCCTTTCCAAGACGGGCGGCACCCCCTTTGCGGTGGAAAAGATCGATGTGGAGATGGACGGCGGCTCCTGGTTCGTGCCGGGCAGTGCCGTGAACGAGCTGCGCCGGGATGCGCTGGAGGCCCTGCTGAAAAAGCGGGAGGTCCTGCGCCCCTGGCCAGTACACGAGGCGGAGATGGATGCTCTGCCCCTGCGCACTCTGCCGCCTCACCGCACCCTGCGCGCCCGCTTTGAAGCTTGGGAGCAGGTGCCGGAGCAGGCCCTGAGCGGGGTGGAGTATCTCATCCTGCCCATTGCCCAGGCCGACCGGGTGCCCCGGGAGTGGCGGGAGAAGACCCTTCTGGAGCTGCCGCGCGTGATGTTCGGCGCGTTGGAGGAGGACACCGCCCGCCGCATTGCCGCCACCCAGGATGCGGGTTTTGCGGGCTATGAGGTAAGCAACATCGCCCACCTGCGGCTCTGCCGTGGCCTGCCGATGACCGGCGGTTTCGGCCTGAACGTCACCAACCAGATGGCAGCACAGTTCTACGCTGACCATGGCCTGAACAGTGTGCTCATCCTGCCCGAAGTCAAGGACAGCGATATCAGCACCATTGCCCCCACCCATAACGGCAAGCCTGTGCCCACCGGTGTGCTGGTCTATGGCCACATGCCGCTGATGGTCACCCGTGCCTGCCCGCTGCAGAACATCCATGACTGCGCCCACTGCAATAAAGCAGGGGAACTGACCGACCGCAAGGCCAAAAAGTTCCCGGTGCGCTGCGGCATGGGCGTGCGGACGATCTATAACCCCGTACCTATTTATATGGGAGATAAGCCCGGTGCTCTGACTGTGGACTACGGCGTGGCCTACTTCACACTGGAATCCCGGGAAGAAGCAGCCGCCATTCTGGACAGCATCCGTGTCCACGCACCCTTTGAGGGAGAGTTTACAAGAGGACTGTATTTCAAGGGAACCAACTAAAGATGCAGTTTCCCCGGGCGGGAGCCGAGAGTTTCTCCGAGGACCGTCCGCTGGGGTGGGACCCTGCTGCCGCAGGCAGTAGGGCGGGCGATGGAATGGCCCGTTTCGTGTCCGAGGAGAAAGCTCCCGGAACACGCCCGAATATAACTTTAACAAGAGGTATACTATGGAACCGATCACCGTAAACTATAAAGTATTGGACCCCCGGGCCAAGGTGCCCGCCTATGCAACGCCGGGGGCAGCGGCGGCCGACCTGTGCGCCGTGCTGGATGAGCCCCTGACACTGGCCCCCATGCAGCGGGCGTTGGTGCCCACCGGCCTTGCCATCGAGCTGCCCGGCCCCCACGCTGTGGCGCTGGTCTATGCCCGCAGCGGCCTTTCCATCAAGCACGGCCTGTGCATGGCAAACGGCGTGGGTGTGGTGGACAGTGACTACCGCGGGGAACTGAAGGTGCCCATGATCAATCTGGGCACCGAGGCCTATACCATCCAGCCCGGTGAGCGTGTGGCACAGCTCTGCATTGCACCGGTTTATACCGCTGCCTTTGCTCAGGCGGCCGAACTGGGGGATACCCAGCGCGGCGCGGGCGGCTTTGGCTCAACGGGGAAGTGAAGCGTATGAAAGATCTGATCCTGGCTTCCCAGAGCCCCCGACGGAAAGAACTGTTGAGCCTGTACACGACGGATTTTACCGTCTGCGTCAGCGATTTTGACGAGGATGCCGTGACGGCGGATACCCCCGCCCGGCTGGTGGAGCAGCTTGCCCGGGGCAAGTGCCTTGCTGTGGCCAAGGAACACCCCGGTGCCGTGGTGCTGGGCTGCGATACCGTGGTGGATGTGAACGGCGAGGTGTTCGGCAAGCCCCACAGCCCGGACGATGCCAGAAGGATGCTCCGCGCGCTGTCCGGCGCGACCCACTATGTGCACACCGGTGTCTGCGTTTCCGATGGCACCCGCACTGAGAGCTTTGTGGATACCTGCAAGGTCACCTTTTTCCCACTGAGCGAGGAGGAGATCGAGCGGTACGCCGCCACAGAGGAGCCCTACGATAAGGCCGGTGCCTACGCCATCCAGGGCCGCGCGGCGGTCTGGCTGGATGCCATTGAGGGGGATTATTACACCATTATGGGCCTGCCCGTCAGCCGGACGGTCCGCCTGCTTGAACAGTTCTGACAGTTTGTGCGGCGGAACGCACAGAAAAATGAAAAAAACGGAAAAACTTGACAAAACGCTTGAGAAAACGTTGACTTGCGGCTATAATAGAAACGTGTTATTCTGCGATAGGCGGTCAAACCCTGTGGAGTTTGGGCTGCTGTGCGTTTTGGAATAGACCGGAAATACGAAGGAGAGCTTCATTATGAGTTTTTTGTCAAAGGACGTTGGCGTTGATCTGGGTACTGCCAATACCCTGGTTTACATGAAGGGCAAGGGCATCATCATGCGGGAACCCTCGGTCGTGGCTGTGGATACCAAGACCGATGAGGTGCGCTGCGTGGGTGCTGAGGCAAAGGCTGTTATCGGCCGTACCCCCGGCAGCATCGTGGCAGTCCGCCCCCTGAAGGATGGTGTCATCGCCGATTTCGATATCACGGCAAATATGCTGGAAAACTTCCTGAAAAAGGCCTGCGGCAACAGCATGTTCTCCCGCCCCCGCGTGGTCATCTGCATTCCCTCGGGCGTGACCGAGGTGGAGCGCCGCGCTGTGCGTGAGGCGACCCTCAAGGCCGGTGCCCGTCAGGTCTCCGTCATCGAGGAGCCTATGGCCGCTGCCATCGGCGCGGGCCTGCCCATCAGCGAACCCACCGGCAGCATGATCGTGGACATCGGCGGCGGCACCGCTGAGATCGCTGTCATCTCTCTGGGCGGCATCGTGGCCTCCCGCAGCGTCCGGATGGCCGGTGATATGTTCGATCAGGCCATCATCGCTTTCATCAAGCGCAAGTATAACCTGCTCATCGGTGAGCGTACCGCCGAGCAGATCAAGATTGAGATCGGCTCGGCCTACCCCATGGACCCCGAGATGACCATGGAGATCAAGGGCCGCAACCTGGTGGACGGCCTGCCCAAGAACATCGTCGTCCACTCTGAGGATGTGCGCGAGGCCCTGCTGGAGTGCCTGGTCAAGATCACCAGCGCCATCAAGGAGACCCTGGAGCGCACCCCGCCTGAGCTGAGCGCCGATATCATCGACCACGGCATCACCCTGACCGGCGGCGGTGCCCTGCTGCGGGGCCTGGATCAGCTGATCCAGAGCGAGACCGGCATTGATGTCCATGTTGCGGAGGACCCGTTGGATTGCGTGGCCAAGGGTGCCGGCGCGGTGCTGGATCATGTGGATGTTCTGCACGACGTGCTGGACACCGATGGAGCTCACATGTAACGATGTAACAGAGGGTGCGGACGGCTCTGGGCTGTCCGCGCCCTTTTGCAATCGGAGGAAAACCCCTTGAAAGACTTTTTCGATACCTGGAAATTCAAGATCCTGGTGGGCATCGCGGTGTTTCTGGTGGGCATCATGGCCTACGCCGGTGCCAATGGCCGCCTGACTGCCGCTCCGCAGGAGCTGCTGAGCGTGGCGGCTGCTCCATTCCAGAAAGTGGCTGCCGTGGTCAGCGGCGGCGTGGCCTCCCTGTGGGAAAAGTACACCAGCATCGATGACGTGATGGCTGAGAACGAGACGCTCAAGGCCGAAAACGCCGAACTGCGCCAGCAGATGGTGGATTACGACCGCGTCAAGGCCGAGAACCAGGCCTACAAGGCACTGGAAAGCATCCAGAGCCAGCGGCCAGAGATGAGCTATCTTTCCAGCTTTGTCATTGGCCGTGACCCGCTGGATTCCTTCTATGGCTTCACACTGGACCGCGGCACGCTGGATGGCGTGGCCGTCAACGATGCCGTGGTCAGTGACCAGGGCTACCTGCTGGGCATGGTGGTGGAGGCTGAACCCACCAGCTGCAAGGTGATGACCATTCTTCACCCCAACTTCAACGCGGCGGGCGTGGTATCCCGCACCCGTGACAACGGCATCGTCACCGGCAGCTCCGAATATGCCGCCGATGGCCTGTGCGTGCTGACCAACCTTGCGCGCAACACCCTGACGGAGAAAAGCGACCAGGTGGTCACCACCGGGCTGGGCGGGGTGTTTCCGGCTGACCTGCTGGTGGGCGTGGTACAGGAACTGGTGCCCGAAGTCAGCGGCAAATCGACCATTGCCGTCATCAAACCCGGCACCGACCCCCGCACGGTGCGCCATGCGTTCATCATTACCAGTTTCTGAGGAGGGACCCTGATGGAATCACGCCGGAAACGCAGCCGGGGCCAGATCGTCAAATGGATCTGCTATGCGCTGCTGGGCCTTCTTTGTGCTGTTTTGCAGACAACGCCCGGGCTGTT
>ULQG01031970.1_pt1 | contig 27381 bp, 29 predicted proteins | sample 1954251 | NCBI WGS metagenome assembly ULQG01 (sample SAMEA4835649, study PRJEB28245) | human gut metagenome | biome: gut microbiome; material: fecal sample | place: Denmark | collected 2008 | reverse complement strand
CACTGGTTTTTCTGTTTAAGGTTGGGTTTTGTCCCAGCCTCATTGTATTTACTAAGTTTCAGACTTAAAGGTCGGAATGTTTGGCACGCCAAGAATTCTTTATGAAATCAAATATGCGCTCACGTAGTACGTAAAACGCATCAATAAAAATAAGCTGCTAGCACGTCACAAGACACGCTAACAGCTTATTTTTATTGTTCTCGTTCAACCTCAAAGCTCTTTCCCAAAACATCAACGTCGGCGCTATGACGACTGGAACGGACAACGAACCTGTCATAACTTCCTTGTTCCTCGTAGTTATATAGTAACGGAGCAATGTGAATTTTTTCGCTGGAACGATAACGCGACTTTTAGCCCAAAACGCTCCCCTACTACCCACCGATAGCAAGAGAGCGTTCTCTATTTCTTATTGCGATTAAACACCTTAATATTTTTATTGTAATAATTTCTTAACTGACTTATCAAAATCAGATTCTATTTTTTGTGTTTTATTGAATATCTCATACTCAGCATAAGCCTTAGCATGTGCATTTTTACTAGAAATACGACTATTATCCGGAAGTATATCATATCTACGGAAAGCTAAAAATTCATTTACACTTGAAGCAAATTCTTCCATAGTAAATGTATTCTCTCGCTCGATCAGATCTTCAATATAATCAAAATATCCACTAACTGTTCGTTCTAATTGTCGTATTTGTTTTTCATCCAAATAATTTTTAGCTACAATAACATCTGACTTCAATATTCTACCATCAGGAGCATTCTTCCATGTTGTTAATCCCATATGCTCTTTTTAGTGATTCGCCTGATAATATATAATTTCTGCTGCAGTATGACCAGCAATAGCATAATGAAATTTATTCTGTATAGTTGCGTAAAATTTTTTTGTTATATCTGCCTCTTTATCATAGTCAATACTACATTCAGCAAAAATATCTGTTATTTGCTGATAAATACGTCTTTCGCTAGAACGTATTGAACGAACACGCTCTAATAATTCACGAAAATAATCTTTGCCAAAAGCCTTCTTGCCTTGTTTTAACCTCTCATCATCCAATACAAATCCCTTTTGTATATATTCTTTTAAAATGTTCGTTGCCCAAATACGAAAATGGGTAGCTCTCATTGAGTTAACCCGATAGCCTACAGAAATAATAGCATCTAAATTGTAAAACGCTATATTGCGTGTGATTTCCCTTTCTCCTTCATTTTGAACTGTTGCAAAAAACGCAACAGTTGAATGCTCAACAAGTTCTTTTTCCTCATATATATTTTTTAAATGTCTGGAAATAGTAGACTTGTTTACACCAAATAATTCAGCCATTGATTTTTGAGTCAACCAAAGCGTTTCGTTTTGGATAAAAGCCTTAACAATAACATCTTCTTGCTCTACCTTATAAAGCAGAAAACGAAAGTCTTTAACATTACTCATCGTCAACGCCCCTTTCCTGAATTTTTACGAACATATTTTCTTGTTATTGTATCATATGATTCATACTATGTCAAATTATAAAAAAGCGCTCCCCTGCTACCCACCGATAGCAAAAGAGCGTTCCCTTTATCTGCTTATTTACTTTTCTGCTGCAGCGCTCTTCACAACAGCCTTCGCAGCCTTTTCGAACTTTGTACGCGCCAACATCACAAAATGTCCGCAGCCGCAGCATTTCATACCAAAGTCCATACCCGTACGGGTAATTTCCCACTCATCACTGCCACAGGGATGAGCTTTTTTCATTTTGACGATATCGCCTACATTAACATCCTTACCGGAAAGCATTATTCAATACCGTCCAAAGTCATTACGTCGCTGACCTCATAGCCGGCTTCACGGATTTGCTCAATGATATCCATACCATTATTATTGAGAGCGGCACGAATGGTAACTTCAGCGGTACCATCACCATTTTGCTTGGTAACCAGAGAAATAATATTAATGCCGTCTTCCTTCATAATGTTGGAGATTTCCGCAACAACACCAACTTTATCAGGTGCTTCGATAGTAATACGCAGGCAGTTGCGGTTCATACCCATAATTTCTACGATAGAACGGAAGATATCGCTGCGGGAAACAATACCGCAAAGCTTATTCTCCTGGTTAACAACCGGCAGAGCGTTAACTTTGTATTTATACAGCTTGTAGGCAACATATTCGATAGTATCATCTGCCTCAACGCTGATAACGCTACGTTTCATAACGTCTTTAACCTTCAGACGTCCCAGCAGATAATTAGCCTCATAACGGGAAAGGGTGCTGCTGTCACTGGGAGAAGCTTTGCCGATATCATCACTGGTAATAATGCCGCGTACGCGTTGCATATCATCTACAACTGGCAGGCTGATAAGTCTTTTGCCACGCATAATTTCGCGTGCTTCCAAAATGGATTGATCCTCACGTATGGTAACAACAGGTTCAGTCATAATATCTTTTACTAACATATGAGTTTTACCTCCTTTGACTAGAAAACACAATCATTTTAATATAATCATTTTCACTTTAAGGCAGCTATGAAGCAACCCGACGCATTTGTATATTAATCAGCCGCCGAGATATGCTTTGCGAACAGCCTCGCTGCTTGCCAGCTCCTTAGCTGTACCGCTCAGAGTAATACGTCCTGTTTCCAGAACGTAGGCCTTATCAGCGATAGACAGCGCCATATTAGCATTCTGCTCAACCAACAGAACGGTAGTACCGCTCTCGTTGATTTCCTTTATTATATTAAAAATTTCCTTTACAAGCAAGGGGGCAAGACCCATAGAAGGCTCGTCCAGCAGCAGCAGCTTAGGACGGCTCATCAGCGCACGGCCCATAGCCAGCATCTGCTGCTCGCCACCGGAAAGCGTACCGGAAAGCTGGTCCTTACGTTCCAGCAGCCGCGGGAATTTTTTAAAGACATCATCCATGTCCTTGGCAATTCCGTCCTTGTCCTTACGCAGATAAGCGCCCAACTCCAGATTTTCCAGAACAGTCATATTGGCAAAAACATGACGGCCCTCAGGAACCTGGCACAGGCCCATGCCGACAATTTTATGCGCCGGTACACCGGCAATATCATGACCTTCATATAAGATTTTACCGGTCTTCGGTTTCATCAGACCGGAAATGGTACGCAATGTAGTAGATTTACCGGCACCGTTGGAACCAATCAGCGCTACGATTTCACCATCGGGAACATCGAGGCTGATACCTTTGATAGCGTGAATCGCGCCATAATATACATTGATATCTTCAACAGTTAACATCAGTTGATAACCTCCTCGCCCAAGTATGCTTCAATAACGCGTGCATTTTGTTTGATTTCATCCGGAGTACCTTCGGCAATCTTCATGCCGTATTCCAGTACGTAAATACGCTCGCAGACACCCATTACCAGGCCCATATCATGCTCAATCAGCAGAATGGAAAGATTGAATTCCTTACGAATCCAGCGAATCATTTCCATCAGCTCTTTGGTTTCCTGCGGGTTCATGCCGGCAGCAGGTTCGTCCAGCAGCAGCAGCTTCGGCTCGGTAGCCAGAGCACGCGCAATTTCCAGACGACGTTGTTTGCCATAAGGCAGGTTTTTGGCTACCTCATGTGCTTCTTCCTCCAGATGGAAGATTTTCAGCAAATCAAGAGCCTTTTGTGTAATGAATTCTTCCTCACTGATATACTTGCCGTCGCGGACTATAGCATCAGCCAGATTATAGGTTACGTGCATATTATAAGCAATTTTTACATTGTCGATAACGCTCAGCTCAGAGAACAGACGGATATTCTGGAATGTACGCGCCATGCCCATCTGCGTAACCTGGTAAGATTTTTTACCGCTGCTTTGCTGACCGTTAAAATATACCTTGCCTTCTGTCGGTGTATATACACCGGTAATCATGTTGAAGGCTGTTGTCTTGCCGGCGCCGTTAGGACCGATAAGGCCAATCAGCTCTCCCTCGTCGATATGCATGGAAAGATTGGAAACGGCACGCAGGCCGCCGAAAACCATGGATACATTATCTACCTTCAGCAGTTCTGCCATTGTCCTTACCTCCTAATTTAAACATTTTCAAGCTCAATTCCTTGCTGCCGAACAGACCTTGCGGACGGTACAGCATCAGGATAATCATAGTAACAGAATAGATAATCATACGCCATTCCGGGTAATCCGACAAATAAGCGGAAATGAAGGTCAACAATGTCGCACCGGTAATAGCGCCGGTCATAGAACCAAGACCGCCCAAAACAACCATGGTCAGAATATCGAAGGAACGCATGAAGGTGAAGGACGCAGGATGCGCCAGGAAGAAGTAGTGACTGAAGAGTGCACCTGCAGTACCGGCAAAAGCAGCACCGAAGGTGAATGCCATTACTTTATATTTAGTAGTGTTGATACCCATGGTATCTGCAGCAATTTCGTTTTCACGGATTGCCAGGCAGCAACGGCCATAGGAAGAGTTTTTAAAGTTCTTGATGAAGAAGATGATTGCTATCATAATCCAGAAGGTATATGCGAAATTGGTCATACGGGGAATGCCCATCAAACCGGAAGCACCGCCGACATAATCAATGTTCAGGATGCAGATACGGATAATTTCGCCTAAACCCAAGGTGGCGATTGCCAGATAGTCACCATCAAGACGCAGCGTCGGCAAACCAATCAAAAAGCCCAACAGGCCGGCAGCCAGGGTTGCTACAACCAGGCCTGCCTCAAAAGGCATACCCAGCTTAACCGTCATAATAGCACTGGTATAAGCACCGACTGCCATAAAGCCGGCATGACCGATAGAAAACTGACCGGTATAACCGTTAATCAAGTTCAGGCTGACTGCAAGAATAATGTTGATACAGATAAGGATAATGTTCAGCTCCCAGAAGGGACCGATGATTTCGCCAAAGAGCAGGCCTTGTACGATACCAAAAACGATAACGCAGGCAACTATGGCTTTTAAATCAAATTTTCTAATTGCATTCATACCATGTCACCTCAGACTTTCTCACGAACGTTCTTGCCTAATAAGCCGGAAGGTTTATAAAGTAAGATGATAATCAAAATACCGAATGCTGCCGCATCACGGAAGGTAGAGGAAATATAGCCGCTGACCATCGCTTCTACAACGCCCAGGATAATACCGCCGATCATAGCACCGGGGATAATACCGATACCGCCGAGAACTGCGGCAACGAAGGCTTTAAGACCGGGCATCATGCCCATCAGCGGGTCAATAGAGTTATAGTAAACACCTACCAGCACGCCGCCTGCTGCTGCCAAAGCACTGCCAAGCGCAAAGGTAGTGGAAATTACACGGTCAATGTTGATGCCCATCAGCCTTGCAGCGTCAGCATCATAGGATACAGCACGCATAGCCTTGCCGGCTTTTGTTTTATTTACAATGTAGGTAAGAACAGCCATCAGGATAATAGCGCTCAACAGGATAACCAGCTGCTGACTGTTAGCAACCAGTGGTCCAAGGTGATATACTGTAGCGCCGAATACAGCGGGGAAGGTTCTCGGCTGCGGAGAAACCAGCAGAATCATGCTGTATTCCAGGAAGAAGGATACGCCGATTGCAGTAATCAAAATTGCGATACGCGGTGCATTACGCATGGGGCGATACGCAACACGTTCGATAATAATACCTGCGATAGCAGCGCCTGCCATCGAGAAAATAATTGCCGGAATGAACGGCAAGCCTAATTGGGTAGTAGCGAAGAAGCCAAAATAGGCACCCAACATATAAATATCGCCATGAGCAAAGTTTATCAGCTTAATGATGCCGTAGATCATAGTATAACCCAAGGCGATCAATGCGTAGATACTGCCGAGAGATACACCATTTATCAGCTGCTGAAAAAACTGATGGATAAAAGTCTCCATAATTTACCTCCCTAGAGATTTCAAAGATTTGTGTAAGCGGGACACGCTTACTTAAAGGAAAAGGCTGTTGCTACGCAAAACAACAGCCTCGTTGATTAAATCAGATTAACTACTAATGTAAACTATCAGGGATTAACTTTAGTTTTAAAGGTTTGTTTGCCATCTTTATGTTCGATAATTACAGCACTCTTGATCGGGTTATGCTGTTCGTTAAAGGTTACTTCACCGGATACACCCTTGAAGCCTTTAATCTTAGCCATTGCTTCAGCAATTTTAGCCGGATCGGCACTGCCTGCATCTTCGATTGCTTTTGCAACCAGCAGAGCGGAATCATATGCCAATGCTGCAAATACATCCGGGTTGGTATTGTAAGCTTTTTTGTATTCGGCTACGAATTCTTTGTTCAGATCAGAGGTATCGTCCGGAGAATACAGGCTGGAGAAGAAGGTGTTTTCCAGAGCAGCTTTGCCGGCAATTTCAGGAAGCTTAGCGCTATCCCAACCGTCGCCGCCTGCCATAGGAACGTTGATGCCCATCTCACGAGCTTGTTTAACAATCAGACCAACCTCCTGATAATAACCGGGGATGTAGATGAAATCAGGTTGTGCAGCTTTGATTTTGGTCAAAGTGGATTTGAAGTCGGTATCCTTTTGCAGATATGCTTCTTCAATTACAATCTGACCGCCGTTTTTAACAAAGTTCTCTTTGAAGAACTGTGCCAGGCCTTTAGCATAGTCACTTGTATTATCGATATAGATAGCAGCCTTCTTCACTTTCAGTTCATTGGAAGCAAAGCTTGCCATTACAGTACCCTGGAACGGATCAATAAAGCAGGTACGGAAGCTGTAGGGTTTAACCTGTTTAGTTTTCGGATCAATGGTAACATCCGGGTTAGTGCCCATAGGTGTAATATCTACAACCTTAGCACCGTTGTTGATTGCACCGGATGCGATTACAGCAGAGGATTGGTTAGGACCGATTACTGCTACAACCTTATCCTGAGAAATCAGCTTTTGCATACCGTTGGTTGCTTCGGAAGCTTCAGATTTGGTATCAGCAACAACTAAAGAAAGTTTTTTGCCGCCCAGCACACCTTTTTCATTTATTTTTTTCAGTGCCAGGTCGATACCGTTTTTACCGGAGATACCGAAGGATGCGCTACCGCCGGTCATTTCCAACAGGCCGCCTACCTTAATGGTATCGCCGTCAGCTCCTTTAGAGCCGCCTCCGCAACCGGTCAACGCGCTCATAAACATAGCGCCGGCTGCTAGTACAGATAACAACTTAGTTACTCTTTTCATGGTTTATTCCCCCTCAGAAATAAATAAATAAAATATATTTTTTATAGAGGGCGCATCTAGTAGACGCGCCCGGTCTAACTTAATAAATAACCCATGGAATAGAAGTCTTGTTGTACTTTCTGATGTTTACTTGTAGAATTTTTTATGTTTATTTTTTTGTTAACAATTACAGGCTGATTTTTTCAACCAGAGTAGGAGTACCGGTTTCCAGACCGATAATCAGAGCGGGCATTACCGGGTTGTGGTTAGCATCAAAGGTGAGCTTGCCGCTTGCAACCGCCAGGTCTTTGGTTTCGGCAATTGCTTTAGCCAGCTTAGTGCCATCAGTGGTGCCTGCGCGTTTCAGAGCATCTGCCAAGATCAGGCCTGCATTGTAGCCCTGCATTGCGAAGATATCAGGATCTTTTTGGTATTTCTCTTTGAATTTCTTGATGAAGTCCTGAACGGATTTGTCTTCGTCTTTAGCATTGAAGGCACTTACATAGTAGCAGCCCTTCAGAGCATCTTTACCGGCGATTTCAGCAAGTTTCGGGCTTTCCCAGCCATCGGAGCCCAGCATCGGGCAGGTAATGCCGATTTCGCGAGCTTGTTTGATAATCTTGGAAACTTCTTCATAGTAACCGGGAACGTAAATTGCTTCCGGGTTGGATGCTTTGAGTTTAGTCAGAGCGGATTTGAAGTCAACGTCTTTAGCCAGAAAAGCTTCCTTAGCAACAATTTTACCGCCTTTGCCTTCCAAAGTTTTTTGGAATACCTCTGCTAAGCCTTTGGAATAGTCACTGGAGGAATCGTAGAAAATAGCTACGTTTTTAACCTTCAGAGTTTTATCGGCAAATACTGCCATTACCTGACCTTGGAACGGGTCGATAAAGCAGGCACGGAATACGAAATCCTTTACCTTGCCGTTTTCCACGGTAATGCTCGGTGCAGTAGCAGCCGGAGCAATATGAGGAACCTTATTTGCAGTAGTGATAGGAGTTGCAGCGTTTACGCAACCGCTAGTTGCAGGTCCGACAACGGCAACTACCTTATCCTGGGTAATCAGTTTTGTTACAGCGTTACCGGATTCAGCCGGCTCGGATTTGTTATCGCTTTCAACTACGCTGATTTTTTTACCGTTCACGCCGCCGTTTTTATTAAGTTCGTCTACAGCCAGCTTGAAGCCCTCGTTAATGGATTTACCATAGTTAGCAACATTACCGGTTAATTCGAATGCTGCGCCAACCTTAATAGTATCTCCTGAATCAGCTTGTTTCTTTTCTCCGCCACAGCCTGTGAGCAATGCGGCGCACATCATAGCAGCCATAGCCGCTGATGCTAATTTCTTCCATTTTTTCATTTTGAGTCCTTCTTTCCCTTTAAAAATAAAATATAAAACACAGTACCGGGAGTGTTCTCGGATTCAACCACTATCCCAGCAACTTTATGTAACCAATTATAGCCGTTGTATTGCACTTTTGTCAACGATTTTTTTCATGTTCATTGTATACATGAGTATTTTACATATAAACTGATACATTTTTTATGTTTTCTATTTTCATGTTTGTTATTTCAGTATTTTTGTATTTTCCAAATAAACTTTGTAGCTTTTGTGTCTTCTTGCTGCCTTTATAGCGCTCCGCCTGCAGATAGTGTATAATATAATGCAGAAGAATTACTTGTCTTTACAAATGCAGGCAAGACAATTTATAGAATGAGAGGTATTTATGAACTTTATTGCTTTATTTTTCTTGTGTGTGCGCATGTTTCATTTTATCCATTCCCACAGAATCGCCTATCTGCTGCAGCGCTTTTCCCGAATTTTAGACGAGCGCCGTGCCAACCCCGGCCGCAAGCAGGTCATTATCATCGACGGCAGCGCCACCACCTTTATCATTTACTTCCTGCTGGATGTTTTCTTCCTGTTATATTGTATCTGGCTGATGCTGCACGACACTACCTGGACTCCCGGTTTTCTGCTGCTCGTGATTGCAGCTTTGGAATCGCTCGCTATTCACGCCCGCATCAGCGGTGCCTATGACGAGGATGAGGAGGGCTTCGTCTATCCCCGCACCTGGCTGCGCTACCTCTGCTTCGGTGAGAGCATGTTTATTCTGCTGAGGCTGTTCGAAGGCGCTTAACGCATAGCAATTTAACGCAAAAATCCCGGCAACATATAATATGCTGTCGGGATTTTTCTTACACTGTTTAAATTACAAGAGTCTTTGCTCTTCCTCTGCCAGCGGATAGCTGGACTTGCCGTTATCGATATCCTTAGCAAAGCAACGGCTTTCCTCTCTGCCGTAAATGCTGGTCATAATAACACCCTTATTATTCGCATCCGTAAGCAGCAGGGAATAGCTCATTTCACCGCCCATAGCGTCAAAGGCATCGTAACGCACAATCTTAATATTCTGCAGACAGTTCTGCACCTGTGCATGCAGCTTCTGATGCTCATCCTGCAAAGCTGCCAGCTCATTCTGCAGCGCATGCAGCTCCTGCAGCGTATCTGTCAGTACAACATCAATGTTGGCTTCCTTACCCTGAGTAAAGAAGTCATATTTTTTTTGCAGCTTATTCAGCTTGCCCTGCAGACTAAAGCACATGCCCAACGCAACCAACACAATAAGCAGCAGCACAATAATAATTGCTGCCGAATGTGTATTAACCAAAAGATTGGCCTGTTCCATCAATAAAAGCCCCCTCATACCAAAGCTTATCTAAATTACCGCCGGCACATATACGACCGGTATTCATATCTTAGCGTAAAACTCCGAAATCACACATTCAGACGCTTAGGCTCGCCGTTAAGCGGTTTTTCCTCGTGGCGTCCCTGCTGCAGCACCTCATAAATGCGCTCCAGGTCCTCAGCGGAATAATATTCAATGTGAATAGTACCGCCCTGGCGTCCCTGCTCATCCAGTTTAGGCACAACCTTAACCTTAGTACCCAAAAACTCTACCAGACGCTGTTCAAAGTCATGGCAGAAAATATCATTCTCGGTAGGCTCACGCTTAGGTTTCTTTTCCTTATTGTCCTTATTTTTAGCTTCTTCCTCGATAAGCTCACGGACAATCTTCAGCTTCTTGCCTTCCTTCAGCTTACGCACAACCTCTTCCGTCATGCGTGAGCTCCAGCCGTTAGCAATAATCGCCTCCGCCACCTCACACATCTGCTCCGGCTTCGGCAATCCCAAAAGCTGCTTGGCCTGGCCCATCGTCAGCACGCCGTTGATAATCTGCTTTTGCACCTGCTCCGGCAGGTTCAGAAGACGCAGGATATTAGTTACTGCGCTGCGGCTACGGCCTACCTTTTCGGCAGTCTGCTCCTGCGTCAGCTTAAATTCCTGCATCAGGCGGCGCAAGCCCTGCGCTTCTTCAATCGGATTCAGATCATGACGCTGAATATTTTCAATCAGCGCAATTTCCATCATCTTGGCATCGTCATAATCCTTAACAATAGCAGGTACCTTAGTAAGTCCGGCCAAGCCTGCGGCACGCAGACGGCGTTCGCCTGCCACCAGCTCGTAGCTTCTGCCCTTTTTGCGCACAACTACCGGCTGAACAACGCCAAATTCCTTGATGGAAGCAGCCAGCTCCTGCAGCTTTTCTTCATCAAAGTTGCAGCGCGGCTGATACGGATTCGCTGCGATATTTTTAATAAGCAGCTCCTGTGCAGCACTTGCAGGCTCCTGCACCTTTTCTACGGCAGGACTGGTATTTTCGCCGAAAATTGCGCCCAGGCCCTTGCCTAAGCCGCCCTTCTTACTCATCCTCAATCACCTCACGCGCAAAGTCCATGTACACCTGCGCACCCTTAGATTTGCTGTCATAGTCGATAACCGGCTGTCCGTGGCTTGGTGCTTCACTCAGGCGCACGTTACGCGGAATAATCGTCTGATACATTTTTGTTTTGAAGTACTTCTGTACCTCGTTCACAACATCCTGCGACAGGTTCGTTCTGCTGTCATACATAGTCATCAGCACACCCTCCAGCTTCAATGCCGGGTTCAGGTTACGCTGTACCAGCTGAATCGTGTTCATCAGCATAGTAACGCCCTCCAGCGCATAAAATTCGCACTGAATAGGAATCATTACCGAGCTGGCAGCAGTCAGGCCATTGATTGTCAGCAGGCCTAAAGACGGCGGGCAATCAATAATAACGTAATCATAATTATGCTTTACTCTTTCCAGAGAGTTCTTTAAACGTCCTTCACGGTTCATCAGCGAAACAAGCTCTATTTCCGCACCGGCAAGTTGTATAGTAGCAGGCACCAGGTCCAGTCCTTTATAGGCTGTGTGCTTAATTACATCCTGCATGGGTACGTCACTGATAATCGCATCATAAATACATTGCTTAATATCACGTTTATCAAAGCCAAAGCCGCTGGTAGCATTTCCCTGCGGATCACTGTCAATCAAAAGTACCTTGCGTTCTAGCGACGCCAGACACGCAGCCAGATTTACCGCCGTAGTAGTCTTGCCAACACCACCCTTCTGGTTGGCAATAGCAATTACCTTTACCAATTCGCTTCACCTCGTAGTCATAGTATATCTATTCTATTTTATCACACTTTACGTGCTCATGGGAAAAGAATTTTTGTTTATTTAATTTTGTACGCTGCTCCAGCGCCTCCCAACAGCAAAAAGCGCAGCACGCTTTCGCTTGCTGCGCTCAGGTTGCAATGAGCTACAACTTTTTAATCACTTCTGCAAATTCGTCTAGCGTATAAGCACCATCATGTTGGAATTCCTTTTTCTCGAAAACCATCATATAACGATAATCGCGACCGGCAGCTTCCTGCCATTTTCGGCCTAAAATCAGCTTATTTTCGCTATCATCATTCGCTAAGTGATCTCCTTTTGCTTCAATCAAAAGCACTTTGCCGTTTTTTGTCAACACAAGAAAATCCGGATAATGATTTATAAAACCATTAATACAGAACCCTTGGCGTTCTATAATCCTATGCCACCATACAATATTGCTTTGACCGATAATAACATCCAGTACCTTATGCTCGTACTCATTCATGTCATTTTTCTCTGCTTCATAAAGTGATTTAGGCAAAGCATCAGTAAAATCAAGCGGTGTTATAAAATCAGGCACTTCGTAACGCTCACAGCATTCAATTTCGCCTTCATCCAAAAGCTGCATGAATCGCTTCTGCTTATAAACAGCTGCCAGCTTATCAATTTTTTCCTGAATCTTTTTCGCATATGTTTCTTTGGCGGTAAGCATCGCCAACAAATCATCGCTATGCAAACCATCTATTACACGTTTCACATAATCTCTGATATCCGTGCTGCGATAAGCGTTTTTGCGATTGATTACGGCACAGATTGCATCTATACAGGTTGCTATCTGTCTTTCCTGCGGCAGGCTGTCCAGATATTCACGCAATTTTTTCTTATCGCTGTCTGTAACCATGCGATATTGCGGTACCGCTTCACCGCTTTGCGCAATATCAACAGAATACATTTCGCCGGAAGCTAATTTGAAATTAACATTTGCATCTTGTCCGGTTAAGCGGAAGCCTTCCAGTAAATTTTCCGGTTCAAGATAGTTAAACGCACCATCATCAAACAAACCAAAATCTGCCTTGATACAGAATTTAGGCAATCGTAAAGCTTGAGCTGATTCAATATTTTCTGTTCTGATTTTAAATCTGTGCTGAATCTGTGCTTCAGTTCCTCCCATAAAATTTTCCCCGGAAGTTTCTTCAGTATACTTCTGCGTCTGCTGCTCTGCCTGGTTTTCCATATCTGTCAAAGACTGACTTTGCTCATCAGTATTATCAATTTGTTCCTTAATATTTTCCGGCGTAACATCCGTGAAATCATCATCATTGTTGTTCTCAACAGCATTCTCATTGTTGAACAGTTCCTCCTGCTGAGGTTGAGGCTGGGGCTGCTGCTCTTGTACAGGAACATCTTCATCCCCGCCTACACGGTAATCCTTTCGGCTGAAACCGGCACCGTTCAAACCCTTGACGATACTGTCCAAGGTATTACGGAAGTCATTGGAACAGCTCAAAACATAAGAAGAGTTCAGTAAAAAATGTTGATGCTGTCTTGTATAAGGCTGGCGCAACACACGGCCTAAAATCTGTTCTACATCAACAGCAGATGTTTTATTTGCCAGCGAAGCCAAAATATACGCAAACGGACAGTCCCAACCCTCTTTCAGAGCATTAACCGTAATAATATAGCGTACTGCACAAGCTTTGCTCAGCAAATCTACATTTTTCAAATCATTTTTCTCACCGGTTTTGATAGCTATCTCTTCTTCCGGAATGCCAATTTCCAAAAGCAGATTTTTTATTTTATCAAAGGTAGTGTTATCATCGTTGCTCCTTGGCTGTGCCTGGAAAAGTACGATAGGACGTATGTAATTGCCGGTAACTGCTTCCTCTTCCAGCGCCTTTTGCTCCAGCTTGCCACGCAACTGAATAGCATCGGCAATAACACTTTCACGGCTGTTACGTTTATAAACTATAACAGGAAGCTTTACCATGTTTTCCTTTTTCAGTTCCCTTGCATCAACATACGACACAACATTACTGTTGCTTTTAGGTGTGGCAGTTAATTCTAAAATAAACGAGGGATAGATATTATTTAGCATTTCTACACTCAAGGCAGAAGTTGCATTATGGCTTTCGTCAACAATCGTCACTGGACGCAAATGACGCAACACCTGAATCAGTGCTGTTTCCGGAGTACCTTCCAGCAGAACTTCATCATTTTTATAGAAGGCAGCAAAATCAGCCAGATTGCTGTTTTCCTGATAAATTTTCCTGTCATATCTGCGTCCGGAATTTATGCGCAAGGAATCAAAGCTCAATACACAAATGGTTAAGATATGCTGCACCGAATCTGCCGAAAAGCCTTGGCCGTTAAGCAGCATAGCTTTGTTCAGCACCTGCACGCGTCCGCCAAAATCTCTGTCTAAAGCTTGCTTGTAGGGATGGTCCGGATTGGACAAATTTTTTAAAGTCTGCTCCAAAATAGGATCTGACGGCACAAGCCAAACTACAAGCTTAGGTTTTTCTGCCGGCATAAAATCAAAAATATGCTTGATAGCACTGCAGGCAAGAAAGGTTTTGCCGCCGCCGGTAGGAACCTTCATGCAGACAGCAGGCACACCCTGAATATTATCTTTATAAGCGGGGACACCGCCGTTGCCTACGGCAATATCCTTTGTCTGCCAATAATTCTTCCAGGCTTCCGCAAGATTGGCGCTCTGCTTTAATGAGTGCAGATAGTTTTGCAAATCCGCTATAACTTTTTTCTGGTAATTTTTTAATTCCATGTTTTTACCCTCACAGCCTTGCGATGTCACGCGGAATCTTTTTAAATGTAATATGGAACTGCTGCAATTTATTTTCTGAAAGAACGCAGGTATCAGCGTAAATAACATAGGCTTCCGCTTGCGTCTTGATGCTCTTCAAGAAAGCAGCATTCAGCGTAGTACTTGCGTCTTTTTCGTAGTTAAAGTAGTAGGCAGCTCCATGATACACGCCTAAAAGCATCGGTTCGTCGGCAGATGCCTCCGGCAGCGCCTGTTTTGTTTCCATATAGTAGATATATTCACGGATTTTTTCGGTGCTCACAGCATTATTAAGCTTATCATCTACAAGCAGCGGCTCGCCTAATTCGTAGTAGCTGAAGTTGCCACCGGTGCCATCCACTGCTTTTTTCCCCTCACCATAACCATTAATCACACGCTTAACACGCTCTGCTGTAATAGTATCAGCGTAATCCATCATCTCCACGCAGATAAATTGGCGGTTGCCACCGTCGGCCCTGTTCATGTTCAGCACTGCGTGCGCTGTTGTGCCGCTGCCAGCGAAACTATCGAGGATTATGGAGTCTTTATTGGTTGCGATTTGAAGTATTCTTTGAATTAATTTTGTTGGTTTTGGTGTAGAAAAATCAAAAGCATCAGTACCAAAGATCGCCCTATATTCTTTTCTTGAAAACTGATTATCTCCTGCAAAATCTGTTTTCCATATAGTCATTGGTACTAAACCACTTTGGGTATCTAAAAACTTTTTAAATCTAGGTTTTCCCCTTCCATCAGCTCCCCAATATACCAAATTATTAGCTACATTTTCTTCATGTCTATCTTTGGTATAACTCCATACGCGAGTTCTATCAGGCCATATTTCTTTACCTGTATTTGGATTTATAACCGGATAATACAAATTAGGTCTCTCATCTGCATTTTTATTACAATTATATGCTATGGACTGCCACGCACCTCTAGGGTCATTATCTGGATTTTTATAACGAGAAGTTTGTTCCTCTTCTACAGGTAACTTATTTAAAAAAAACAAGTTTTTTTGTTTTGCATATATCAATATATGGTCATGTTATTCCGAAAAATATTTAGCATCATTCGCCCTGCTAAACTTTTTCTCCCATATAAGATTGGTAACAAAATTTCCTGCTCCGAAAATCTCATCACATATCAGCTTCAAATTCGCCTGCTCATTATCATCAATACTAATAAAAATAATGCCGTCATCCGCAAGCAAGCGCTGCAAAAGCTTGAGGCGCGGGTACATCATGCACAGCCATTTATCGTGACGCGACAAATCCTCGCCCTCTTTGCCTACAACCTGATGCAGCCATCTTTGTATCTGCGGATCGTTAACATTATCATTGTACACCCAGTTTTCATTACCTGTATTATACGGCGGATCAATATAAATACATTTAATTTTGCCTTCATACTTAGGCAGCAGCGATTTAAGCGCCAGCAAATTATCACCATGAATAATCATGTTCTCGCTGCCGTTGTCTTCTTCATGCTTGCCTGCTTCATCAAAGCTGTACTGCCTTTCCAGCACATGAAAAGGTACTTCCAAATGGTGGTTCAGCACCTTATCTTTTCCAATCCAGTTTAAAGTCGGCATACCTTTCCTCCCGCTCTCTATCTTAACTCGTCCACTCGACTACTGATTCGTCCACTTGCCAGTTGATGTATCCACTCATACATCAACTAAATTGATGTTTTCAGTTGATGTATCCACTTATGCATCAACTAAATTGATGTTTTCAGTTGATGTATCTATTACTGATATATAAAATGCTTTCCTTTCCTTATTTTTTTTACTAAGCCTAGTTTTATTAGTCTGTTAATAGCAACAGATGCGCCAGACAATGTGTTTATTTTAGTTATACTCAAAATCTGCGCTGTAGTTATAAACCCATTTGTTTGAATATAATCATATATCAATTTATCTGTATCATTTTTCAACGTTATATTGCCGGAAGATCTATTTAAATCTATTTGTTCAGCAGGTATAGTATACTCTTGATTAATCATATAACTTGTCCATCTGCCATTTTTATTGATCAGCAACATTTTTTTCCGAACCAACTCTGCAAGCATATGCCCGACTTCTATACTATTTAAATGCAACATCGCCTGCATTCTACTATTACTAACGCATCTTTCCAAATAAGCTGTTCCTAAAATTATTTGTTCATATTTTCCTAAACGCATATAAACCCAGCCAAAATGTTTCTGTAAATACTCAGAACATTCTTGCGGCATCAGTGATACCATCCAAAGCTTTAATTCCACCTGATTTAAGTCATCATTTTCCTGCAAATCTGGCTTTCGCCAATTTTCTTCACTCCAAGCACTTAAAATAGTAGGAAAGCCAGAACCAATATTGTCGCCGTAACCTATCATTCTAAACATTGCCTGAATACGGGGATTCCTTGCAACTGAATGTCCACCATCATATATCGCTTGAATCGGTAACTTTAAGTTGCCAGGATTAGAAAATTCAAACCCTTCATCTGTTTTCACAACTTTAAGTACACCATTAACTAAGTAATCGCTATGTATAACCATATTAATTACAGCTTCACGAATAGCTTTATGTACAGGCGTGTCGTCAATCCTTACTAATCCTTCTAATTTAAACGGTCGTTTTATACCAAAAGCAAGTTTAGGCATTACTATACGCACGAAATTATATAAATTGTTTTCCCACATTCCATCATATGTAACACGATCACTCCATCTGCTACCTAATGTAAGGTTGCTTTTATCTATATAATCCATACGAATATTGCCAAACCGCTCAATTACCGCCGTTCCTTTACCAAACATTAATAATCCAGCAATAGTAAGACATTTTTCTTTAGTAGTTCTATCTGTACCATAGCAACTTATCTTCTCCAAAAAATCAGCATCATCAAGGCCATTCCACACATGAGTAGGATTTCTATGTTCAAACTCAATTCTATATGAACGTAAAGAATTAATATCTATATCATCTAAGGTAAAACCTGCCAAAAAACTCCCATCATTACCAGAATCGTTAGAATCTCTAAACATTGCCCTAACTTCATCTGCTGTACAATGATAGTCACCTTCGTGATTACGTTTAAAAGTTCCCTTCATAGGATTTTCGTTAATGTATACAGGTCTATATTTATATTCCGCACGAGGTACATGAATAAAAATAATATCCGCCCCTTTAACATTGCATACACCTACATCAGAATCCATTAAAATATTACTGCTAACTTTACAGCTGTTTATCGTATTCCAAAAATTTACTACTATTTGCTGTGGCTTCTTTATATTTACAAAACTAAATCTCTTGTTAAAGTCAAATTCTCTTATATTCTCCTCCACACCAAATAAAATTATGCCACCATTAGTATTTGCAAATGAAGAATAAGTTTCCCAAACAGATTTAGGCAACGTTGTTTCTGCTTTTTTACATTCAAGATTAATATGCTCCCCATATTTTAGCAAGTTAAGTATTTCAGTTGCATCCATTCCGCTAATCCTCCATTCTTCGCCATAGCCACTATTACTATTAAAATTCAATCAGCTCATTCAAAGCCATATATCACAATAATACTATTATACCATATCCCAACAGCAAAAAGCGCAGCACGCTTTCGCTTGCTGCGCTCAGGTTGCATATTACGCTGTAATAAATTATACGTTGAAGCGGAACTCGACAACATCGCCGTCCTGCATAACGTAATCCTTGCCCTCCAGACGAACCAGGCCTTTTTCACGTGCTGCAGCCTTGCTGCCGCAGGCTACCAGATCATCAAAGGAAACGATTTCCGCACGGATAAAGCCACGCTCAAAGTCGGTATGGATTTTGCCTGCTGCCTGCGGAGCCTTAGTGTTCAGCTTAATAGTCCAGGCACGGGATTCCATTTCGCCCGCAGTCAGGAAGGTCATCAGGCCAAGCAGCTTGAAGCCTGCTTTAATCAGGCGGTCCAGACCGGTTTCCTCCAGGCCTGCCATTTCCAGATATTCCTTAGCCTCTTCTTCCGGAAGCTCGGCAACTTCGCTTTCCATCTTTGCGGAAACAACGATAACCTCAGCATTTTCTTCTGCAGCATATTTCTTTACAGCCTGCACATGCTCGTTACCGGACGGATCAGCAACCTCGCCCTCGGCAACGTTGGTAATGTACAGTACCGGTTTCATGGTCAGCAGATGCAGCTCGCCCAGGAACTCCTGCTCTTCCTCGGTCAGACCAAGGCGGCGTGCAGGCACACCATCAGACAGGCCAGCCATAACCTTTTCCATTACAGCCTGCTCCAGCTTAACCTTTTTATCGCCGGTTTTTGCCAGCTTCACCAGGCGCTCCTGACGCTTTTCAACAGTTTCCATATCAGCTAGGCACAGCTCGGTGTTGATGATATCAATATCACGCAGAGGATCAATGCTGCCCTCAACGTGAGTGATGTTGCCATCCTCAAAGCAGCGTACAACCTCGGCAACAGCGTCTACCTCACGGATGTGGGACAGGAACTTATTGCCCAAGCCTTCGCCCTTGCTTGCGCCCTTTACCAGACCGGCAATATCTACAAAACGCATAGCTGCTGGAACAATCTTTTTGGATTTAAACATATCGCTCAGAACATCTAAGCGTTTATCAGGCACATCAACAACGCCTACATTAGGTTCGATTGTGCAGAAGGGATAGTTTGCTGCTTCTGCGCCAGCTTTGGTAATAGCATTAAACAGGGTACTTTTGCCTACGTTAGGCAGGCCAACGATACCTACTTCTAAATTTGTACTCACGTAAATCGCTCCTCGTCATATATATTTAGTGCGTTAAAAACTCTATATCTAATATATTTTACAATAATATGCTTTGATATGCAATGTTTAGACGCAAAAAGCGCCTTTCCGCAGCATAAAAAAGAGACAGTCCGCAGACTGCCTCTGATTTTTGACTTAAGCTTAGAAATATTCCAGCTCTCTCTTGGCAAATGCACCGGTTACCGGGTTCATGTCAGCATCTACTTTATATCTTGCAGTAACGAACTCTACATCATAATGTACATTGTTGCCTTCTTTTTCGGTTTTGATAACAATATTTCTTGCATCGGGATATGCTTCCAGAACGATTTGTCTGATATCCTCAGGAGTTTTTACCATCATCGTGCTGCCGGCAATATTGCTGCCTTTAATTTCTACTTCCTTAACTTTGGTAGTTGCCAGAACAACCTCTACCTCGTATTCCAGATAATTATCATTATCGCGGAAGTTCAGAACAGCTTCGCCGTCTTCTTCCTTGTAGCCATAAAATACAGCAGCAGCAGGAACCTCGGCGCGTGCAGCATCAATAACCATCTGCTGATGGCTTTTAGCCGGTGCAGCAAAAGCTACTGCGCTCATTGCCAGCGCAGCCAGCATAGAAAGCAAAACTAATAATTTTTTAAACATTGGTATTCCCCCTTTGAAAAAATATAATCAGCTTACAGGACTTATTGTCTATCCAAAAGTCTGTTAGCGTAAGCACGCATAGAAGGATTTGCCACAGCCTTGAAATCTGCAGGCGGCAAAGCAAAGGCAGTTGCCTCATCCACGGTGTTGGAAACCTCCAGTACCTTAAAGATAGGCAGATAGCTTACTTCGTATCCCTTCCAGTCGGCGGTATCCTTTGCATAATAGAAGTTCAGGCTGTTGGTGCCTTTAGTCATCTTATCATAATCATAGCCGGTAACTGCATCATTACCACCCTGCGGACGTACATTGAACCAGCTGATCAGGGTTTCGGCAAAGGGCATGCTCATGCCCGGCAGCTCGGGAACTCTGTCATAGTTTTTATTGAGATAGTCAATAGTATACCAATAACCGTTCTTCACAAAGGAAACGGTATCCTTGATTACCTTGCCGTCACCATCGGTAGTAGTGATACGCTCGGCGTTAATGCCATTGGCTTCATTGTATTCCGTACGGTTGGTGCGCTTTTGCTGTGCAGCCGGCAGCTTGGCATAGGCTTCGGCAGTCAGTACCTCACGCATATCAATGGTCTGAGTTACAACCAGATGTACAGGATGCTTATCACTGTTCAGGGTTTCACCCAACAGATGGATGGTACGCTGACCGGGATTATAGGCAAAAGCCATTGCTGTGCAAAGCATCGTAAAAACAAAGGTCAAAAATAAGGTTCTTAAAGACGTTTTCATGCAATTCACCTCGTATGTATAGTACTACTAACATTATATCATGTTAATGCCTGCGTAAATAAGTAAAATTTTTGTGATTTTTACATAAACGAAAACCCCGCAGCCTAACGGCTACGGGGTATAAGTTTCGTTTAAACCGCCGTGCGAATTATTCGCAGGTGAACGGCAGCAAAGCAACGCAGCGAGCGCGTTTGATTGCTACGGTCAATTGGCGTTGGTGCTTAGCGCAGGTACCGGAAATACGGCGCGGTAAAATCTTACCACGTTCGGTGATATAGCGTTTCAGCTTATTTGCATCCTTGTAATCGATTTCTTCAACTTTATCAACACAGAAGCTGCAAACTTTTCTTCTAGGTCTTCTGCCTCTTTCGCGTTTCATTGCATAACCTCCCTTAAATTAGAATGGAATTTCCTCATCAAAGGGAACCTGTTGTCCGAAACCACCCATACCGCCGTCTTGAGCCGGCGCAGCAGAGCGAGTCGGATTGCTATGAGCAGCAGCGGCATCGGCTTTGCGCTCAATGAACTCGAAGCGATCAGCGATTACTTCGGTTATCCAGCGTTTGTTGCCATCCTTGCCATCATAGCTACGGATTTGCAGGCGGCCTTCAACAAGCGCGCGCTGCCCTTTGGTGAGACTGTTACCGCATGTCTCAGCTTGTTTACCCCAGATTACTACCGGAATAAAATCAGCTTCTCTTTGGCCTTCCTGATTGGCAAAAGGTCTGTCTACTGCAAGAGTAAACTGACAAACAACTTTACCGGTCGGCGTATAACGCACTTCCGGATCTCTAGTAAGTCTGCCCAACAGAATAATCTTGTTCATTGATTATTCACCCTTTCTGATAATCATATGGCGCAGTACTTCATCGGTAATTTTCATAACACGATCAAGTTCCTTAACAGCAGCGGCGTCAGCCTGGAAGGTTACGAGAACATAGATACCTTCATTCAGGTCCTGGATCTCATAAGCAAGGCGTCTTTTGCCCCAACGATCGGTTTTTTCTACATTACCACCGTTTGCAGTGATGAGTTTCTCGAATTTAGCAACAACTGCTTCACAAGCCTCATCCTCAACAGGTTTAACGATGTACATGACTTCGTATGCGTTCACGAAATCACCTCCTCCTTTGGACTTTGGCCCCCGTCTCTCCGGGAGCAGAAGAAGTATATATAGTTATATACAAGCTTAATAATTATATCATTGCTTACGCTGCTTTGCAAGCTTTTTTGAAAAATTTTTCTGCTATTTCTGCTTGCGGCATTCAGGACAATAGCCATACCATTCCAGGTTATGTCCTACAATGGAAAATTCCGTTTTATCCGCCAGCTGTTCCTCGAAATCAGCAATCGGGCAATGGTCTACCTCCACAATCCGATGGCAGCGCAAGCAGATAAGGCGGTGACGGTGCCCCAATGCGTGCAGCACAAAGCCGTACTTGCGCGCATCCGCCAGAAAGCTCTTTTCCGTCAGTCCCTTTTGCGTAAAATTTTCCAGGATGCGGTAAACCGTAGAGAAATTTATCTCCGTGCCCTGCTCACACAGCTGCTGATAAATATCCTCAGCCGTCAGCACGCCCTCGCTCGCCAGCAGCAGCTGCAGAATAAGCTGTCTGTGACGGGTATTTTTTAATCCGTAGCGATGCAGATAATCGCGATAATCTGCCGCAGAACTTGTATCAGTCATCTTTCTACCCCTTCTTTATAAGACAGCACGTATTTCTTTATAAATGATAATCAGCAGCAGCAAAGCCACCGAAACCAAAGCGGTTACACCGCCCGGCGCCGCACCCAGCCAGTAGGAGGTCACAAGGCCTGTGATAATAGCGATAAAGCTCAGCACCATGGCTGCCAGCATCGTCACCTTAAAGCCCTTGCCCAACTGTAATGCCGCCGCTACCGGCAGCGCAATCAGCGAGCTGATAACCAGAATGCCTACCACGCGGATGGAAACAGCAACCATAGCTGCCACCAGCAGAGCAAAGATATAATTAATCAAGCGCGTTTTTACGCCGGCAATTTTGGTGCCGTCCTCATCAAAGGCCAGCATAACCAGCTGCGGATACAAAAAGTAAACAGCAGCCAGCGAAATTACGCACAGCACTGCTACCGCCAGCACATCGTCAGGCGTTACGGTCAGAATGCTGCCGAACAAAAAAGCTTCTACATTAGTATGTACCATACCGCTGCTGATAATTGTAATCGCAATACCGACAGACAGCGATAGAATAATCACCAGTATAAGCTCCGCATAGCGGCGGAAGCGCTGACGCAAAACCTCAATCAGCACGGCAAACACGGAGGTTACGGCAAAGGCGCTGATAATCGGGTTCACCTTCGCCAGCAGACCAACCGCTACGCCGGCCAGCGATGCATGTGCCAGCGTATCGCCAATCATGGAATAGCGGCGCAGCACCAGGAACATACCAATCATCGGACACATTAAAGAAATCAGCACAGAAACCAGCAGTGCGTTCTGCATAAAAGCGTATTCCAGCATTATTCCGCACCTCCTACATTATCCTGCATATATTCCTGAACATATTCCTGCGGATTGCAGAAATGACCATGACCGTTCATGACATGATACATTTTATCGGCATTACGCGCCGCAAATTTCAGGTTATGCTCTACCGTGATAATGGTAATACCCTGCTCATGCAGCTCCTGCATAAATTTATACAGCTCCTGCTGGCTCTTGACATCAATGCCTGTAGAAGGCTCATCAAAAATCAGCAGCTGCGGACTGCCCAGCAGTGCTCTGGCAATGAGTACCTTCTGGCACTGGCCGCCGCTCAGCGTACCAATTAAACGGTCATGCAGGTCATAAACATGCATCTGCTCCAGACAGCGACGTACAGCCTGCTTATCCGCTACTTTTAATATCCTGCGATAATATTCCATTACCTCATATACGGTTATCGGGAACTGGCTGTTGAGAGTTTCAAAGCGCTGCGGCACGTAGCCGATGCTGCTAAAAGTATTCTTCAATTCACCTTTTGACGGCTCCAAGAGTCCCAAGAGCAGCTTTACCAGCGTACTTTTGCCGCTGCCGTTTTCGCCGACAATAGCAATATACTCGCCGTCATTTACCTGCATATTGATATTGCGCAGCAGCTCGCTGCCGGATTCATAGGCAAATTCTATATGCTTCAGTTCTATCATAGTGGCTCCTTCATTTACTCACGGCAGCCTACGCTGCCTTTTTGTTGCAGTAAATATTATAGCCCTCGCTCGGCAAATATGCAAGTCATTTGCATTTAGCTTGACAAGAAAGTTCACGGGTGTTATGATAAAATTCGTTATAATATGCAAATCATTTGCGTTTATTTGTGCTTAAATGAGGAGGAGAGCCTATGAAAAAGCTCAGTATTATTTTTTGTATTTGCACTCTGCTGCTCTGCAATCTGCTGGCAGGCTGCGGCAGCAAGGATCCTGCACCTGCTGCGGACCATAAGCTGCGGGTTGTTGTAACCTTTAATGCTATGAAAGAATTTACCCAGGCAGTCGGCCAAGATAAAATTCATATAACTTCCCTGATTCCCGACGGCACAGAGCCGCATGATTTTCAGCCTACTACTAAAACTATGCAGGCGCTTAGCAAGGCAGACATCCTGATTTACAACAGCACAGGCATGGAGCGCTGGGTGGAGCAGGCAACGCAGGCCGCCGCCAATCCCAAGCTCGTCATTGTAGAAGCATCCAAGGACACCGACCGCATCAGCCTTACAGAAGCCGATGAAATCAGAGCGCATGGGCAGTATGACCCCCACACATGGCTGAGCCTGAGCTGCGCGCAGACAGAGGTAAAGAATATTGCCGAAGCACTGGCAGCCGCAGACAAAACCAATGCCGATTTCTACCGTAAGAATGCCGCAGAATACAATCAAAAGCTGCAGGCACTGCTTGCTGCCTATCAGAAAAAATTCAGCAAGCTGGAACAAAAGGACTTTGTCACCGGCCATGCTGCCTTTGCTTACCTATGCCGTGACTTCGGCCTGCAGCAGCAAAGCATCGAGGATGTTTTTGCCAGCGGCGAGCCGAGCGCACAAAATCTGGCCAAGCTGACAGCCTACTGCAAGAAGCACAATGTAAAAACTATCTTTGTTGAAGAAGCGGTAAGCCCCAAAACATCGGAAACACTGGCGCGTGAGGTTGGTGCCACAACGCAGGAAATATATACCATCGAAAGCAGCAACGGCGAGAAAACCTACCTTACCCGCATGGAAGAAAACCTGGACGCTATTTACAAGAGCCTGAAAAAGTAAAAAGGCTGCCATCTTAGCAGCAAAAAAATTATCTACGCACAGCAAAACGCCGCGGCTTACGCAGCAGGTTGATAGCCTGCCGCAGCCACGGCGTTTTTACGTACACATCGCTCCGTCGGCCGAGCCGGCAAAGCTGATTCACTTTTTATTTTTGGGCAGTACATCCTCATTCTTGGCCGAATAGGGATTGATATTTTTCAGCTGCTGATTGGGACGGAAATTATCGCGCGCCGACGAGCCCCAGATAATCATCCAGGTCAGAGTAAAGCCCATCAGGAGCCACAAAACAGCCATAGCCGCCGCCGGATACCACGAAAGATTGAACCAGTAGCTAAAGCCCCAGAGCAGCACCGCAATAAACCCCCATTCCCAGTTCACTATCAGGTTGGCAATAAAGCAGATAAAAAAGCCTGAATTTATAGTCGTTCTGCGCATAATAACCTCCCTTTTACAAAAAGCGGCCGCGATAAACAATCGCAGCCGCAAAAGTTTCAGCTCATTATAATATCAGTAGCTGCCACCGCCGCCGCCATGATCATCATCAGAAGAGCTTTCGCTTACAGAACCATCATCACTGCTACCACCGCTGGATTTAGACTTCGGAACAGCAGAAATGTTGGTGTACAGATAAGTATCATTGCTGTGCGTCAGCGCAAAGGTTTGCTTATCCAGATAAGCATTTGCTTCAACAGCCTCTTGGACATTGCTCATACCACTAATAAGCAGAGCACGGCAGCCATAGGCAACAGCACCGCCGATACCGGCCGCAATTACTAAAGCAAACCAGTTGAAGCCTGCATTAGGATCCCACGGCTCGCCTTCCTTTTCGTAATACTCAAGGAGCTCGCCTGCTTTTTGAGCATAGGTAATGTAGCCTTGGGCATAATCATTTTTCTTGAACTCTGCAACCATCGGCTTGCTCATATACTCAATGCCTTCATTGCCAACGATAACCTGCTTCAGCTGTTTATCGGTAGCAATGTACCATTTACGGGTATTGGTAACCTGCAGCAATACCATATTGCCCTTTTGACCGTCATTATAAACGTCATCGAGCAGCTTATTGGCATATTCGCCGGGAACGGCATCGCCAATTGTCTTCATAGTTACAACAGCAATGCGCACATTATGCGCCTGCTCCTGCTTGTGCAGCTCTGCCAGAACCTCCTGACGCTGCTGCGGCGTAAGAACCTTGGCGTTATCCACCAGGCTGGGCGCAGCAAAGGCTGTTACACTGGCTAACATAAGGGCTGCCAGCATGGTTAAGATTGCAAATAACTTTCTCATTCCGGCACCTCCTTATAACATGAACTTCACAATGAAGTAGCTGATAATTGTTACAATAATAAAGGTCAGGGCAGTGTAATTACGCAGCTTGCCATAGTCAATCGGCAGACTGCCGACAACCTTACCCGTCTGACCGTTCATCATAAAGGTATAGGGCTTACCCTCAAAGCGTGTGGACAGAATCCATACCGGCACCATTGCATAATGCACGGCATTTTCATCCTTGATAACTGCGCAGTCACCGTTGCTGGTTACACGGGTATAGCCTGTAACGGTATCTGCCAGGCAACCCTCGGCACTTTTGACAACGCGTGCGTCCGCGCGTGTTACAGCAGCCTCGGCATCCACATCATACTTATCTGCCAAAAAGCCTGTCAGATAAGCGGTGCTGAAGGGAACCATCTCTTTGTAATCGAATGGCTCGATGCTTTCCATAAAGGTATCGTCCATCTTCTCGCTGCCATCTACAGGGATGCGCTCAAAGGACATGGTGCCTTCACGCTCGCAGTTATAGACAACGGTAGTAGTGATAACCTCATCATCGGTTTCATAAACACTGTCGCTGGCACCTTGATAGCTGCCGCTGGCGCTAACCTTGGAGTCAAACAGCCAGAACGGTACATACATCGCCTGGATATCCTCCACACGATTGTTGGCCGTAAAGGAGTTAGGCAGCAGGGTTCTTCCCTTATAGAATTCCTTGAGGGCAGCAACAGCCTGCTCTTTGGTTTTCTTGAAGGGGATGATGAAGTCCGGCTTCAGCATACCTTCGAAACGGCTCGGCAGCATGGTCGGGCTGCCGCAATAGCAGCATTCTGTTGCCATGGTGTTGCCATCGCTCACAATCTGCGCACCGCAGCTGGAGCAGGTAAACGCCTTCATCTGCTCTGCTTCGTCAGCTTCCCATTCACTGCCGGCAGCAGAGGTATCCCACTTTGCCTCCTTGGCAGCCTGCGCTTTGGCAGCAGCTACTTCCTTGGCGGCATACATTTCTTCTATAGTCTTAACTTCCAGTTCGGTACCGCAGTATTCGCAGGTCACCTTATCATGACCGGGCAAAAACGTCAGCGGCGCGCTGCAGTTAGGGCACTTATAGCCTACAGAGGTTTCAGCCATAATATCACCTCGTTAAAATATAGTTATGCAATTTTGATTGCTCCCGCTCCCCCTTTAGTCGCCTATTTCGACATCTTGCCTTCCACTCATGAAAGGTGGTTGTACA
>ULQG01003791.1_pt1 | contig 28432 bp, 22 predicted proteins | sample 1954251 | NCBI WGS metagenome assembly ULQG01 (sample SAMEA4835649, study PRJEB28245) | human gut metagenome | biome: gut microbiome; material: fecal sample | place: Denmark | collected 2008 | reverse complement strand
CGCGGCGCAGGCAGTCTGCTGGGCCACAGCCAGCACGGCCACATGGAGGCCGTTGGCTACGACCTCTATGTGAAGATGCTGGGGCAGGCCATCGCCCGGGCCAAGGGCGAGCCGGTGCAGCGCGACAAGAGCGAGTGCCTGATCGACCTGCGGGTAGATGCCTACATCCCCGAAACGTACATTGCCGACGGGCCGGGCCGCATTGAAGCCTACAAGCGGATCGCAGCCATCCAGACCCCCGAGGATGCCGCCGATGTGCTGGACGAGCTCATCGACCGCTACGGCGACCCGCCGCCCTCGGTCAGCGATCTGGTCAATGTCTCGCTGGCGCGGGTGCAGGCCACCGCCGTGGGCGTGTACGAGGTGACCCAGAAGAAGGACACCCTGGTGCTGCAGGTGGAGCAGCTGGACCTCCGGATGATCCAGGGCCTGCTGGTGGCCTTCAACGGCCGCGTTGTCACCGGGGCCGGCGCAAAGCCCTACCTCTCCGTCACCCTGCAAAAAGAGGAAAAGCCGCTGGAGCTGCTGCAGAGCATCCTCCGGGCGATGCAGGATATTTTGAAAGATTAACGGCCTCACCCTCTCAGTCAAAGCCAATAGGCTTTGCCAGCTCCCCCAAAGGGGGAGCCTCTGGCGGCTCCCCAAGACCTTGCGGGGAATTGCCAAAGCCTCTCCCCTTGGGAGAGGTGGCAGCGCGCTTGTGCTGACGAAGAGGGCGGGCGATCCGAACGACAGGAGCATAACAATGAAAAAGAAACTGATCGCACTTCTTGCCGCTGTGGCAATGGTATTTTCCCTTGCCGCCTGCGGCTCCACCCCGGATTCGGTGGGCACCATCGGCACGGTGGACATCACCTCGGGCCTGTATCTGCTGGCCCAGTACGACGCTTACCAGAAGGCCGCTGATCTGGCCACCTCGGAGCAGGATGCCACCGATGTGAAGGCCTTCCTGAAGCAGACCATCACCGTGGATGCCGACAGCGGCGAGACCGCCACTGTCAGCGACTATGTGAGCCAGAAAACCATGGAGAACCTTGAGACCTACGCCGCCATCGAGACCCGCTTTGAGGAGCTGGGCGGCCAGCTGACCGCAGAAGAGGAAGCACAGGCCGACAGCTACGCCTCCCAGCTGATGGAGCAGTACGGCGACACCTACAAAGCCAACGGCATCGGCCTGAACACCGTCCAGCGGTTTGAGCGCATCCTCATCAAGAGCAGCGACCTGCTGGAGCTGGTCTACGGCGTGGACGGCGAGACCCCGGTGTCGGATGCCGACCTGACCAGCCATCTGGAGAACAATATGTATGAGCTGGCCTATTACACCATCCCGCTCTACAACACCAGCACCTATGCCTCTGCCGATGAGGACCAGACCAGCGAGATGTTGGATTTGGTACAGGATGCCGTGGATCAGACCAATGCCTACGCTGCTTCCTTGACCGGCCTGAGCGATTCCGATTTCAGCAGCGCCCTGCTGGGCTACTTCTCCAGCGTGGTCACCTCCGCCCTGCCGGAGGTCTACGCCGTGCTGGGCTCCACCTATTCCTCCGATTCCAATGCACCTTCTCTGGAGCTCATCGGGGACAGCACTGTGACCTCTGCCTTTACTGCAGAGGGTGCCGCCGACACCATCCGGGGCCTGTCCATCGGGCAGGCAGCGGCTGTGAAGTACAACAGCTACGCCCTGATGGCCGCCCTGCGGCTGGACCCGCTGAGCCTGAAGGCGCTGGACGACCTGCGCGGACAGGTGCTCAACGATATGAAGGGGGAGGAGCTCTCCGAGGCGCTGACCGCCTACGGCGCTTCTCTGGAGCACAACCTGAGCAGCTCCGCCATGAACAGGATGCCCGCTTCCAAGATCGTGAACAGCAGCACCAACTAAGTTTTTATTGATATGCAAAAAGGCTGTTGCCTAAACTCCTTCCGTCATCGCTGACGCGATGCCACCTCCCTCTGAGAGGGAGGCTTTCACAGTTCACCGTTACGCCAAGGCTCCCTCCGAGAGGGAGCTGGCACGGCGAAGCCGTGACTGAGGGAGTTACAGGGTAACAGCCTTCTTTTTTTATTCTACGGTCTTCTCAAACGCCGCTTCCAGCGCCTGGTTCACGGCACGCACAGCGGCGGGGTCGGGCTTGATGGCGGCGCGGTCGTAGGTGAACAGGCCGTTCACCTCGTCCTCCACATCGCTCACCTGGGTGTACACCAGGGCCGAAAGCCCCTTTTTCAGCTGGGGGAGCACCGTTTCCAATTGCAGCTTTTTCCAGCGGGCGGTCAGCTCGGCCCGGCTCTTTGCCGTGCCGTAGCCATACGCCCTGCGGGGCGGCTCATGGCCGGGCATGGGCCAGGCAATGCCGCCGTATTCGCTCAGGGCCACCACCCGGCTCCGGGGCCTGACCCGGAGCGGGTAGAAATAATTGTGCAGGGAATCTACATCTCCCCCGCCCTGATCGTACCAGCCGCTGGCCTCGTCCACAAGGCGGGTATCGTCCAGCCTGCGGACGGCCTCCACGGCCCCGGCGGCATCGAACTGCCCCCAGCCCTCATTGAAGGGCACCCAGCAGCCCACGCAGGGATGGCACTGCAGGGCCTTTACCGTGGCTTCCAGCTCCCGGGCATATTCTTCCCTGCCCGCTTCCGTTTCGCGGCCCAGCAGGCCCCAGAGGGGCCTTGCGTCGGGCAGGCGGCGGAGCAGCGGCTGGAACACGTTGGTCAGGTAGGTCACGAACCAGAGCTTGTAGGGCCCGCCGCCGTTCACCATGTCCTGCCAGACGATGAGGCCCAGCTTATCGCAGTGGTAATACCAGCGCTGCGGCTCGATCTTGGCATGCTTGCGCAGAAGGTTGAAGCCCAGCTCTTTTATGGTCTGCAGTTCCCGCACCACTGCCCCATCGCTGGGCGGGGTGTACAGACCCTCGGGCCAGTAGCCCTGATCCAGCAGGCCGTTGAGCAGGATGGGCTTGCCGTTCAGGCAGAAGCGCATGATCCCGTGGGCATCCGGCGCACAGCTCCACTTGCGCAGGGCAAAGTAGCTGTGCACGGTGTCGCGCTGCTCCTCTTCTCCCTGTGTGGTGCCCACGGTCAGGTCGTACAAAAACGGGCTGTCCGGGCTCCACGGGAAGAAATGCTCCTCCGGGATGTGCAGGGTCACCGCACCGTCCCGGTCGGCCTCGTCGCTGCCCCAGTCCTCGGCAATGGTCACGCCCCCGGCCCGCACCACGGCCCACAGGTTCGCCGCCCCGCCGGGCAGGGAAGTATGGGCTTTCACGGTCACGGTGCGGGCATCATAGTCCGGGGTGACGGTCAGCTCCGTGATGTAGTTCTCCGGCACACGCTCCAGCCAGACGGTCTGCCAGATGCCGCTCTGGGCCGGGTAGAACATCCCGCCGGGCCGGAGGGTCTGCTTGCCCCGGGCCTGCACGCCGGTGCCGGTGGGGTCCTGCACGGCCACCCAAAGCCGGTCATGGCCGGCAGGATTCAGCGCATCGGTGATATCCAGCGCAAAGGGCCAGTAGCCGCCCCGGTGGCCCCCCACCAGATGGCCGTTGACCTGCACGGCGCAGGCATAGTCCACGGCCCCGAAGTGGAGCAGCACCCGCCCGCCGGTGCCCGCCGGGGGCACAAAGCTCCGGTGGTAGTGGAGCCACGCCCCGGGCTGCAGGGTGCGCCCCACGCCGGAGGCTTTCGTCTCCGGGGAGTAGGGCACCAGAATGTCGCCGTCCCACTTTGCGGGCAGCCCGGCAGAGCCGGTGATGGCGTACTGCCACAGGCCGTTCAGGTTCTCGTAGCTGTCCCGCCGCAGGGCTGGGCGGGGGTATTCGGGCAGAGGATGATGCTGCATACTGTCACCGCCTTTTCTGCTCCCATTGTAGCACAGGCCAACCGCCTTGTATAGGCGCAAAAAGCCCCCGCCGCCGGGGTTCCGGGGCAGGGGCCGTGATGCAGCGCTTATGCCAGTTTTGCTTCCAGCCGGGTGCGGATGGCCTGGATGAATTCCTCGCTGTTCACCTGGGTGGGGGTGATGCCCTCCGCCAGGCCGCAGAGGTCTTTGGTCATAATGCCGTCGTTGAGGGTCTGCAGGCTGGCGGCCTCCAGCGCCTCGCCAAACCGGACCAGCGCGGGCAGGCTGTCCAGCTCGCCGCGCTTTTTCAGGGCACCGCTCCAGGCAAAGATGGTGGCCATGGGGTTGGTGGAGGTGGCCTCGCCCTTGAGGTACTTGTAGTAGTGGCGGGTCACGGTGCCGTGGGCAGCCTCGTACTCATAGTTGCCGTCCGGGCTGACCAGAACGCTGGTCATCATGGCCAGCGAGCCAAAGGCGGTGGAGACCATATCGCTCATCACGTCGCCGTCGTAGTTCTTGCAGGCCCAGACAAAGCCGCCCTCGCTGCGGATGACACGGGCCACGATGTCATCGATCAGGCTGTAGAAATAGGTAATGCCTGCGGCCTCGAACTTTTCCCGGTACTCGGCATCGTACACCTCCTGGAAGATGTCCTTGAAGGTGTGGTCATACTTCTTGGAAATGGTGTCCTTGGCACCAAACCAGAGATCCTGTTTGCTTTCCAGCGCGTAGTTGAAGCAGCTGCGGGCAAAACTGTAGATGGAGGTGTCCTTGTTGTACTGGCCCTGCAGAACACCGGCACACTCAAAGTTGTAGACCGTGGCGGCCTGCCGGGAGCCGTCGTCGCCGGTGTAGATCAGCTCCGCCCTGCCGGGGCCGGGGATGCGGAACTCGGTGCACTTGTACACGTCGCCGTAGGCGTGGCGGGCAATGGTGATGGGCTTTGTCCAGTTCCTGACCACCGGCTTGATGCTGTCGATCATGATCGGCGCGCGGAACACGGTGCCGTCCAGCACGGCGCGGATGGTGCCGTTGGGGCTCTTCCACATCTGGTGCAGGTGGTATTCCTCCACGCGCTGGGCGTTGGGGGTGATGGTGGCGCACTTGACTGCCACGCCATACTTCTTGTTGGCAAGGGCGGCATCCATGGTCACCTGATCCTGGGTGGCATCCCGGTTGGGCAGGCCCAGATCGTAGTACTCGGTCTTCAGATCCACAAAGGGCAGGATGAGCTCCTCCTTGATGATCTTCCAGAGCACACGGGTCATCTCGTCGCCATCCATCTCCACCAGCGGCGTGGTCATCTTGATCTTTTCCATAACAGTTTCCCTTTCCTCTGTTTCAAAAAATACTGTGACCCCCGGCGGCACTGCCAGATGCTCTGCCGGGAGGTTCGGCTTTATTGATACGCGGCCGCCAGCTTTTCCAGCGCGGGCAGGCTGCGCTTTACCTTTTCGGTGTCGATGCAGTAGGCAAGGCGGACATAGCCCGTTACGCCAAAGGTATCGCTGGGCACCAGCAGCAGGTCAAATTCCCGGGCCCTGCGGCAGAAGGCGTTGGCATCCTCCTCCAGCGCCTTGGGGAAGAGATAGAAGGTGCCGCCGGGCCGCTCGACCTCAAAGCCCAGCGCTTTCAGCTTGTTGTAAAGCAGATTCATATTGGTCTCGTAGACGCTCAGGTCGCTGGTCACATCCAGGCAGCGGCTCACGGCGCGCTGGATGATGCTGGGCGGGCAGTTGTGGCCGGTAAAGCGGGAGATCTGGGCCATCATATCCACCAGCACCTCCTCGCCCTCGCAGCCGGGGCGCACGGCCACGTAGCCCAGGCGCTCACCGGGCAGGCTCAGGCTCTTGGAGAAGGAGAAGCAGGTCAGGGTGTGGGGGTAGAACGCCGCCGGGTAGGGCACGGCCCTGCCGTCAAAGGCGATATCCCGGTAGGGCTCGTCGCTGACAAGGAAGATGTTGTGGCCGTAGGCCCTGCTCTTCTCGGTCAGAAGCTCCGCCAGCCGGGTCAGGGTGTCGGCAGAGTAGACCACACCGGTGGGGTTGTTGGGGGTGTTGATGAGGACGCAGGTGACCTTCTCGGTCAGCATCTGCTCAAAGGCCTCCAGATTGGGCTGGAAGGCCGGGGCCTGGGGCGGCACCACCCTGAGATGGGCACCGGTACCCTCTACATAGGGGCCGTACTCCGGGAAGTAGGGGGCAAAGGTCAGCACCTCATCCCCGGGCCGGGTCACGGCGCGCACAGCGTGGGCAATGGCCCCCGCCGCGCCCGTGGTGGGAAAGATATCCTTCTGCGCATAGGGCAGGCCGAAGGTCCTGTTCAGGTGGGCCGCCACGGCGGTGCGGAACTCCGGGTCGCCCTGGCTGGGGCAGTAGCCGTGCAGGGCCACCGGGTCCTCCTGTGCCAGCAGCTCCTGCATGGCGGCGGTGAACCGCTCCGGGCAGGGCACGCTGGGGTTGCCCAGCGAGTAATCAAACACGTTCTCGTAACCGATCTGGGCCGCGCGCTGCTTGCCGTACATAAAGGTCTCGCGGATGACGCTCTTGTGGGCCAGCATCCTGCGGTAAGTCTCGTTCAGCATAAGTTCCTTCCCCTCTAAAACACAAATTTATTTTTCGTGGGCAGCAGACGCATAGCTCTGCTCTACTTTCACCACACAGCTGTATTTCGGGTCCTGCTCATGGACGAACTGGCACATGGCGGCCAGCATCTCGTCCTTGTTCCCGGTATAGCCCGCCGGGAACTCCAGATCGAACAGGACATTCGTATGGGTATCACCCGGCACGATGCGCAGGTCGTGGATCGAAAGGCAGGGGTCGAGCTGGCGGGCCTTTTCCATCAGGCGGGTGCGCAGCACGCCCACCGCCGCATCGGTGGTGACGATGGGGTCATAGTGGATGGTCACCTGCAGGCCGTCCCGCTTTATAAAATCGTTCTCGATGTTGTCGATGACATCGTGGGCCTTGAGCGGGTCGGTCTCTGCCGGGAACTCGATGTGGAGGGATGCGAACTGATGCCCCGGGCCGTAATCGTGCACCATAAGGTCGTGCATCCCCAGCACGCCGGGGTAGCCCATGACCGTCTGCTCAATGTGCTCCACCAGCTCCGGGCTGGGGCTCTCGCCCAGCAGGGGGCTCAGGGTGTCCATGACCAGCCCCCAGCCCGACCAGAGGATGAAGGCTGCCACGGCCACGCCCATGATGCCGTCCAGCCGCGCCCAGCCCGTCAGGCTGCAGACCACGGTGGAGACCAGCACCGCGCCGGTGGTCAGCACGTCATTGCGGCTGTCGGCGGCGGTGGCCATCAGGGTCTCGGAGCCGATGGTGCGGCCGATGGTGCGGTTGAAGCCGCTCATCCAGAGCTTGACGAGGATGGATGCGGCCAGCACGCCCACGCTCAGCCAGCTGAACGCCACGGGGGTGGGGTGGAACACCTTGACCACCGACTCCTTGAGCAGGGAAAAGCCGATGCCCAGGATGGTCACGCTGACCACCAGACCGGCCAGATATTCATAGCGGGCGTGGCCGTAGGGATGCTCGGCATCCGGGGCCTTGGCGGCCAGCCGGAAGCCGATGAGGCTGACCACGTTGGACGAAGCGTCCGAGAGGTTGTTCAAAGCATCCGCCATGATGGCGATGGAACCGAACAGGGTGCCTGCCAGCAGCTTGCCCAGGCAGAGCAGCAGGTTGCAGGCCATGCCCACACCGCTGGCAAGGTTGCCGTAGGCCGTGCGGGTAGCGGGGTCCTGGGGATCATTGGGATGCCGGATGAACCGGCGGATCAGGAATTGCGTCATATCTATCTTTCATCTCCAGAGGTGCGTTCAAAAAATACGACTTAGGTATAGTATAGCACCCAGCTTTACCGTTGTGAAGCGTTCACCCATGAAACTGCGGCTTGTCAGGCGGCAGTTTTGTGAATTTGCTTCTTGTTGCAATCAAAAAAGAGCTGCCGCGCGCCCCTTTGCCAACACTTTGGTTGGCAGAGAGCGCCGCAGCAGCCCCTTTTACAGTTCCGTCAGGGGAACTCAGACATTCTTGGCAGAGGGCTTGCTCAGATCCACACCGCGGATGATCTTGCGCACGGGCAGGATGCTCTTGGCGTTCATGGACAGCTCGTCCACGCCCATCCGCAGGAAGGTCTCGGTGAGAGCGGTATCCGCGCCCAGCTCACCGCAGATGCCCACCCAGATGCCGTGGCGGTGGCCCGCCTCAATGGTCATCCGGATGGCCTTCAGCACAGCGGGGTGGTGGGGATCAAAGAAGGGCTCCAGCTTGGCGTTCTGGCGGTCCAGCGCGCAGGTGTACTGGGTCAGGTCGTTGGTGCCGATGGAGAAGAAATCGCACTCCTGGGCCAGATCGTCCGCCACCAGAACTGCGGCGGGGGTCTCGATCATGGTGCCCACCTCGATCTTGTCGCTGAACTTCTTGCCCTCGGCGGTCAGCTCTGCCTTGCACTCCTCCAGCACGGCCTTGGCATCCTGCAGCTCCCGCAGACTGGTGATCATGGGGAACATGATGCTCATGTTGCCGTAGGCAGAAGCGCGCAGCAGGGCCCGCAGCTGGGTCTTGAAGAAATCCCTGCGGGTCAGGCAGATGCGGATGGCGCGGTAGCCCAGCGCGGGATTATCCTCGTGGTCGAGCTTCATGTAGTCCACGGTCTTGTCCGCGCCGATATCACAGGTGCGCACGACCACCTTTTTGGGGGCCAGGCTCTCCAGCACCTGCTTGTAGGCCTCGAACTGGTATTCCTCGGTGGGGTAATCCGTGCAGTTCAGGTAGACGAATTCGGTGCGGAACAGGCCCACGCCGCCCGCGTCGTTCTGCTGGACCGCGCCCACATCGCTCATGCCGCCGATGTTGGCAAAGACCTGCACGGTCTTGCCGTCCAGCGTGGTGTTGGGCTTGCCCTTGAGCTCGGCCAGCAGGGCCAGCTTCTTCTGGTCCTCCTGCTGGCGCTTTTTCAGGCTCTCCAGCAGATCGGGGGTGGGGTCCACATACACGCAGGCGTTGTAGCCGTCCACCACAGCCATCTTGCCGTCCCAATCTTCCTGGATCTCCTTGCACTGGATCAGGGCGGGGATGTTCATGCTGCGGGCCAGAATGGCGGTGTGGCTGTTGGAGCTGCCCTCCCGGGTGATGAAGCCCAGCAGCAGGCTCTTGTCCATCCGCACCGTCTCCGAGGGTGCCAGATCCTCTGCCACCAGAATGCTGGGCTCCGTGCCCTGCAGGGTGGCATTGTCCACGCCCTGCAGGATGTCCAGCATGGCCTGGGCAATGTCGATGACATCGGCGCTGCGGGCCTGTAAATAGGGGTCGTCCATGGCGGCAAACACGGCGGCCTGGTTGTCGCCCGCTTTCTTGACGGCATACTCCGCACACATGTGCTGGCCGTTGATGATCTCCTTGATGGCATCCACAAAATCGTCGTCATCCAGCATCATGGCATGGATGTTGAACACCTCGGCAATGTCCTCGCCTGCCTCGGCCAGTGCCTTTTCATACAGGGCAGTCTGCTGGTCAATGGCCTTGGCCCGGGCCTCTTCAAAGCGTGCTTCCTCTGCCGCCGTGTCCGCAACCTGGGCGGTGGAAATCACGGTATCTTTTTTCTTGTAAATTTTCAGCTTGCCGATGGCAATGCCGTTCAGGATGCTTTTACCGGTTCCTACCTGCATCGTTCTCTCTCCTTTGTTGAGAATTTAGTGCGAAAAAGCCCCCGCAGGGTCTCCCGCAAGGGCTTTTGTCCGCAGATTCAAAGATCAGACGTTCTCGGTCAGGAACTTCTGAATGGCCTCGGCAGCGGCGGCCTCATCGTCGCCCTCCACCTTCACGGTCACGGTGTCGCCCTGCTTGACACCCATGCCCATCAGAGCCATCAGTTTGCGCAGGTCGCAGCTCTTGCCGTCCTTTTCCAGGGTAGCGGTGCTGGCAAAGCCCTTGGCCACCTTCACGAGCAGACCGGCCGGACGAGCGTGGATGCCGCATGCATCCTTAACAGTATACTGGAATTCCTTCATAATCATTTTCTCCTTACTTCATCCCGTTTCAGATCCGGACGGTCCTGCCACTCCGGACGCAGCCGATTTTGCTGCGGGATGCTACTATTATTATAAACCCGCTTCGTTATTTTTTCATCATTCCATATTGCTGATTTTTAGCCAGAAATTTTGGTGCTATTGAACAGAAGTTTTGCCCCCATTTTTCCACCGGATTCATTCGACAGGATACCCCTCGGCATCCAGGGGCAGGTCGGTGTACTGCGCCTCCTCGGGCACCACGGAGTCCGGCTCCCCGCTGGTCTGCTGGCTCTGCCCGGCCGCGCCCAGCTCCTCATCATGGCGCTCTCCCCAGTCGCCGCTGTAATCCTCACCGGACACCTGCTGGGCATCCTGCTGCTCAGCCTGCGCCATTGCGGTCTGGGCATCCTTCAGACCGATCACCGTGCCTGACGGCTTTTCCAGCAGGTAGGCCCCCACAGCCTTTTTGCGGTAGACCAGCAGCACGCCGTAACGGCTGGTCTCTCCGCTGCTGGCCGCCGGGATCAGGGCGGTCCACTTTTCTACGTTTTTCCCTTTGTAGCGGATAAGATCCATTCCGCTTTGCTGCACCACCCCGTTGAAGGCCGAAAAGCTGTCGTCCCACTTGCGGGGGATCTTGACCTTATCCGCCGTGATGGACGTGCCGTCCACATCCAGCCCGTAGCCCGTGAACCAGGTCTGGATGTCCTGCGCGCTCTCGATCCGGTTCACCCCGGCCGCTGCCGCCACCGTGCGGGTGCTGATGTACCGCCCCAGAAAGGCGCTGAAGATCACCAGCGCACAGCAGAGCGCACCGGCCCCCACCTTTTTCAAGCTCGTCTTGTTCAGCGTTACCACATACATGCCGTTCCCTCCCACCCGTTTTGTTCTGAAAAGAATATATGGGGCGGGCAGAGGAATTATAACCGCGCTGCGGCAGATCCACTTTTCTGCGCAGAAGTCATTTTAAAAAGTTGTTTTCCCTGTTAAAAAGTCGCTTGAAAAAGTTGCAGCCATCGCAAAGAAGTCCCTTGAAAAAATTATCTTTTTCTTTTATAATAGATGCAGGATCATCTATTTTCGGGAGAGTGAAACGGTATGTTAAGGCGAAAGATCACAGACCAGCTGCTTGCATGGAAAAACACGCCCGGCCGGAAGCCGCTTATCATCAAGGGCTGCCGTCAGTGCGGCAAGACCTTTTCTGTATTGGAATTTGCCAGAAAGAATTACAAACACACAGTGTACCTCAACTTCTTCGAGAATCCGGATTATGCTTCTGTCTTTTCCGGTTCTCTGGAGATCGACAACATCGTGATGATGCTCTCTGCCCTTCTTGGCAAGGATGCCGTTTTTGAACCGGGCCAGACGATCCTGATCCTGGACGAAATCCAGGATTGCCCGGAAGCCCGAACGGCCCTGAAATTTTTCCGCATCGACGGCCGCTATGACGTGATCGGCACCGGCTCCCTGTTGGGCGTAAAGGGCTACGGCAAGGAGCCGAGATCCGTTCCTGTCGGATCGGAGACGGTTCTTGAAATGTACCCACTGGATTTTGAAGAATTCTTATGGGCCAATGACATCACCGAACCTGTCATTGCGCTGCTGCAAAGTTCTCTGGACTCCGGTTCCCCTGTGCCGGAAGCGCTGCACAACCGGATGCGGCAGCTTTTGCTCCAATATACCGTTGTGGGAGGAATGCCGGATGCTGTCCAGACCTTTGTGACCAGCAGGCAGATGGATGAGGTCCTGCGTATCCAGCGGGACATCGTTCGTTCCTATGAGGACGACATGGTAAAGTACGCGGAGAAAAAGGATAAGTCCCGCATCAAGGAGTGTTTCCAGTCCATTCCCCGCCAGCTTGCCAAGGAAAACAAAAAATTCCAGTATTCCGTTGTAAAAAAAGGCTCCACCTCCGCAAAATATGCCGGAAGCCTGCAATGGATCGAGGACGCTGGCATCATCACACGGTGCCACAATCTGTCCATTACCGAGCTGCCTCTGGATGGGAATGCGGAAGAGGATACCTTTAAGGTCTATATGTGCGACACCGGCCTGTTCGTCAGCATGCTGGAGGATGGAACGCAGTTTGACATCCTGCAAGGCGACCTCTATGGCTACAAAGGCGCTATCTTTGAAAACCTGATCGCCGATATCTTCACCAAGATGGGGCGCAAGCTCTACTATTTCCACAAGGATTCCGGCCTCGAGGTGGATTTTGTGATCCGATATCAAGGGGAATGCACCCTTGTAGAGGTAAAGGCCCACTCCGGAAATGTCAAAAGCACAAAGACGATCCTCAACCACCCTGAAAAATATCATGTATCCCATGCGATCAAGCTCGGAGACTATAATATCGGGAAAAACGGGCCGCTCCTGACTCTTCCACTCTATATGGCCTTTCTGCTGCGCAGCTGCTGACCTGTACAGCACCAAAAGAGCCCCCGCCGGAATCGACCGGCGGGGGCTCTTTCTCATAGCGGTAAGTTCAGGATCACTCGATCAGGCCGTTCAGCAGGGCCAGGCACTTGCGGCTGTGCAGCTTGCGGATGGCCTTGGCCTCGATCTGGCGGACACGCTCACGGGTGACACCGAAGTCGCGGCCCACCTCCTCCAGCGTGCGGGGGCGGCCATCGTCCAGACCAAAGCGCAGGCGGATGACCTTTTCCTCACGGGGGGTCAGGCTCTTGAGGGCCTGATTGATCTGCTGGGCCACCATGGCGCGGTCCGCTGCCTTGCCGGGGGCCTCGGCGTTCTCGTCGGCCACGAAATCGCCCAGGGAGGAATCTTCTTCCTCGCCCACGGGGCTTTCCAGGCTGGCGGGTTCCTGCGCCATGCGCTGGATCTCACGCACGCGCTCCACGCTCATATCCATGGCCTTTGCCAGCTCCTCGGGGGTGGGCTCGTGGCCGTTCTGGTAGACCAGCTGGTTGGTGGCCTGACGCATCCGGTTGATGGTCTCGACCATGTGCACCGGGATGCGGATGGTGCGGGCCTGATCCGCAATGGCACGGGTGATGGCCTGACGGATCCACCAGGTAGCGTAGGTGGAGAAGCGGAAGCCACGGTCACAGTCAAACTTCTCGGCGGCCTTGATCAGGCCGATGTTGCCCTCCTGGATCAGGTCCAGGAACGCCAGGTTGTGGCCGACATGCTTCTTGGCGATGGAGACCACCAAACGCAGGTTGGCCTCGCTCAGGCTGCGGCGGGCGTTCAGGCCGTCGCGGCGGATCTTGAGCAGCTCCTGGCGGCGCTCCTCCGTCAGGGGGCCGTTCTCCACGGCCTCCATGGCCTCCTCTTCGGCAGCCTTTTCCTCGTCATCCTCGCTGGACTTGGTGTTGCCGTCCTCGTCCAGATCCTCGGTATAGCTCCGGCTGTTCTCATCCTCCTCGAACGAGAAGCGGGCGCTGTTCTTTTTGATGTACTCAGGCGCGCCGTACTTCTGGCGGTCGGCCTGAAGGATGTGGGCAGCCTCGGCACCGGCGTGGATGCGCTTGCTCAGGTCCACTTCCTGCTCCGCACTCAGCAGCGGGATCTGGCCGATCTGCTTGAGGTAGTTCTTCACAGGGTCATCCAGCAGCTCATCCATGGCAGCCTTCAGGTCTGCGGGGTTCTCCTCTGCCGGGTCGTCCTCATTTTCATCGCCCAGGCCCAGCTCATCGCTGTTTGCCTCGGCACTTTCCACCTCTGCCATGATGCCTTCCACATCCAGGCTGGTGTCACCGTCGGCCTCGTCATCCAGAATTTTGATGCCGCGCTCCTCCAGAAGCGTGTAAAGCGTTTCCACATCCATCCGGCACTGGGAAGCCAGTGTCTTGGCCTCGCCCGCCGTCAGGGTGCCTTCGCCCTTCGTCAACAGTTCCTTCAAAGTCATGCCCATTTCGCTCTCTCCTTTTCACCGCGGCGCTGGCTGCGCCGTAAGTGATATCGTATCATAAGTTTTGCCGCTGCGGGATGGTTCAAATCACCAGGCCGCCGTTCACACCGAACACCTGCCCGGTGATGTAACCGGCGCTTTCGCCTGCCAGGAACACCAGCAGCTGCGCCACCTCGTCCGCGCTGCCCAGGCGGCCCACGGGGGTCTCCTCGGCCAGCGCAGCCTTATCCTCTGCCGTAAAGGCAGCCATCATATCGGTGTCGATGACACCCGGAGCCACGCAGTTCACGGTGATGCCGCTGGGCCCCTCCTCTTTGGCAAGGGCCTTGGTCAGGCCGATCAGGCCCGCCTTGGCAGCGGAGTAATGCACCTCGCAGCTGCCGCCGGTCTGGCCCCACATGCTGCTCACGGTCAGGATGCGGCCCGCCTTGCGGCGGATCATGCCCGGCAGGGCCAGCTGGCACAGGTGGAACGCGCCGCTCAGGTTCACGTCCAGCATGTGCTGCCACTCCTCCGGGGTGATATCGGTGAACAGCTTCTGCTGGGCAATGCCCGCGTTGCTCACCAGCACATCCACATGGCCCACGGCCTGCTCCACGGTGTGGAACGCCACCTCACAGCTGGCGCGGGAGGCCACGTCGCACTGGACCGCCAGCAGGCCCGGCAACGCCTTTTCCAGCGCCGCCGCCGCCTCGGCGTGGGTGTGGTAGAGCACCGCCACCCGGTAGCCCGCCTGCCAGAAGGCGCGGGCCGCCGCGGCTCCGATGCCCCGGTCGCCGCCCGAGATCAGCACGCAGCGCCCGTTGGCCGCAGGGACTGCCGGTTCCGGCACAGGCTCCACCGGCGGTTCTGTTTCCGCGGCCGGTTCCGGCGCAGCTTCCTGCACCGGCTCCTGTTCCGGCTCAGGGGCCCGGGATGCCTTATCCTCATCGCTCAGGTCAAAGGTCAATTCAAATTCATCATCGTACAAGAGTCAGCCCTCCTGCCGTTTGTTCTCTGCCTGCAAAAAATCCCGCAGGCAGGAAGGTCCCGCCCTCCACCGCACCCATGGGCTGCGCTCTGCTCCTCTTTCCGGTCAAGGCCGGTCCTGCGGCGAGCCCGCTGGTCTGTGCGAGTGGTTTCGACAAATTACCATTAAATAATATAACACAATTCGACGAAAAAAGAAAGTGGGAACCGCCGTCTTTTCACGCAGTTCCCACTTTTTTTCACGTTCTCAGGGGGTCACAGGCGGTTTCCAGCGGGGCTTTGCGGCCCGCTGCTCCCGCAGTCGGAGGAAAAACGCCTGCAGCAGCGCCTGCGCCTCCTCCGCCCGCAGGCCGCGTTCCACCACCGGATGGTGGTTGAAGGGCAGGGCGAACAGGTCGGTCACGCTGCCGCAGCACCCGGCCTTGGTATCCGCCGCGCCGTACACCACCCGCCTGATCCGGCTGTTGATGATGCCGCCGCTGCACATGGGGCAGGGCTCCAGCGTAACAAACAGCTCACACTGCCACAGCCGCCAGCCGCCCAGCTTTTTGCAGGCCGCGTCAATGGCCAGCAGCTCGGCGTGGTGGAGGGCGTTTTTTTCGGTCTCGCGGGTGTTGTGGGCGGCGGCGATGATCTCGCCGTTCCGGGCCACCACCGCGCCCACGGGCACCTCGCCCAGCGCGGCGGCCCGTGCGGCCTCCTCCAGCGCAGCGCCCATCAGCTCATAGTCGGTCATCCCATTCCCCTTTCTGCCAGCGCCCGGGCCAGCACCAGCCCATTGTTCAGGATATGCAGCACCACCCCGGGTGCAGGACTGTCGGTCTGCTCTGCGGCCCACCCGAAAATGAGCCCCATGCCCAGCGCATAGCACTTTTCGGTCAGCGTTCCGTGCAGGGCCGCAAAGAGCACGGCCTGGCAGAGGTTTGCCGGGTGCTCCCCCAGCGGCCGCAGCAGGCGCAGCAGCGCCCCCCGGAACACCAGCTCCTCGGCCAGCGGCAGCACCAGCAGGCTGCGCAGCGTGCCGGGCACGCCCTGCGGCAGCTCTGCCGCCCCGCCGGGGACCAGCACACACCAGACCGCCGCCAGCCCGGCCCAGGCCAGTGCCGCGATGCCTGCCGCCCGCAGGCGGCGGTTCTGTTCTGACATCTTCTCCGTCCCCTCTCCGTTTGGGGGGTGCGCTGTTCCGCTGCTTCGGGCGCACAGCGCACCGCCCCGCAATGCCTGATGCCCATTGTATCATGTTCCGGCCCGTTTGTGCAAGAAAACGGAGCGGAATTGCGAAAATACGAAGAAATATTGATTCAAACAATTGACATTTCCCGTCGTCTCTGGTATATTCCTATACGACTTTTTGATTGATTTGGTCGGGTTATCCGTTCTTGGCCCCGTTGGAGGTATTACTATGATCCGCATTCTTACCGATTCCGCATCCGACATCCTGCCCGCTGAAGCCGAGCAGCTGGGCGTGACCGTCATCCCCCTGAACGTCACCCTGGAGGACGGCACCGTGCTCCGGGACGGCGTGGACATGACCCCCACCGTGTATTACGGCGTGATGGCCCGCTGCCACAAGCTGCCCACCACCAGCCAGCCCAGCCCCGAGCTGTTCCAGCGCTTCTTCCTTGAGGCGGCTGCCGCCGGGGACGAAGTGGTGGGCATCTTCCTCTCCCATGAGCTGTCCGGCACCTGCCAGTGCGCCCGGCTGGCCGCAGACATGGCCAATGTGGACAATGTCCTCTTTGTGGATTCCGAGAACGTCTGCCTGGGCGAGAGCCTGCTGGTGCGGCTGGCTGTTCAGCTGCGGGATGCCGGAAAGACTGCCGGGCAGATCGCCGCCACCCTTGAGCACGCCAAGGAGCATCTGCATCTGGTGGCTGTCATCGACGACCTGAAGTATCTGCGCAAGGGCGGCCGCCTGCCCGCCGCCGTGGCCGTGGCCGGTGGGATGCTGGGCATCAAGCCCCTCATCACCATCAAGGAGGGCAAGGTCGTTATGGCGGGCAAGGCCCGGGGCCTGCCCGGCGCTTACGTTGCCCTGTTCAAGAAGATCGAGGAGCTGGGCGGCATCAGCACCTGCGCCGACGCGCTGGCCGGTTACACCCTTGCCCCCCGCGAGGTGCAGCCCATCCAGACCTACCTGCAGGAGAATCTGGGCCGGAACGAGGCCCTTGTGCGCCAGATCGGCTGTGTCATCGGCACCCACGCCGGCCCCGGCGCGTTCGGCCTGGCCTTCCTCGATGAAGGCTTCACCTTCTGATCTTACCCAATCAAAAAGAGGAACTGCTTTCCCGGCAGTTCCTCTTTTTTGTTGGTTCATTCGTGTCCGATCTTCGACCAGTCGATCTCTTCGGCATCTACAAAGCCGCTGTCCTTCGCTTCCTCCAGCTGCTTTGCTTCCTCTGTGGTCAGCTTGGTGAAATCCGGGTCCCATGCCAGTACCAGCTTTTTGATCAGCTCGTAGGCAAGGTTCTTGTCCGGGTCAGGCAGCATATCGATCATGTGTGCTGCATTCATTGCAATTTCAGACATCCTGCCACCTCCTTATTTATAGATATCGCCACGATTCCCGATATCCAGCACCAATAGAATCTCCAACGCGTTTTCCTCTCCGTACCGGTAAAGCACGCGCCAGCTTCCGACCCGAAGCCGCATTGTTCCATCCTTCAGTCCCTGCATCACCTTGATATCACCTGCTGGCGGTTTCAGGGTCAGCCCCTCAATGCCTGCAACGATGCGAAGCACGGACCTTTTGTCCAGCTTATTCAGGAACTTCATGGCGTTCTTCGAGTAGCGGATCTTCATAACATCATCCTCAGCGCTCGTTTTTTCTGCGGGCCTCTGGCCCTATTATAGTCCATTCTCCTGCAAACGTCAATTGTTTTTTGCCGAAGATCCGTTCATTACAGCACCGCGTCCGAGACGATCTTGCCCAGCAGGAGCACCAGCACCACAAGCATCATGGGGCGGATGAACTTTGCGCCGTTCTTGAGGGCGAAGTGGGAGCCCAGCAGGTTGCCCACAATGCCGCTGATGGCACAGGGGATGCCGATGGAGAACACCACCAGCCCGCTGGAAAGATACGTTACCAGGCTGGCGTAGTTGCTGGCAAGGTTGAGCACCTTGGCGTTGCCGCCCGCCGTGCGCAGGTCAAAGCCCATCAGGGTGGTAAAGGCAATGATGGCAAAGGTGCCGGTGCCCGGGCCAAAGATGCCGTCGTACAGACCGATGCCCAGCCCGATGGCAAGGGCCAGCACCGCCTTTTTGGCGTTCAGGGTGCCGTCGTCCCGGTTCTCGTCGGGCAGGTCCCGCCGCCAGAGGATGAGCACCGCCGCCACCGGCAGGATGATGAGCATCATGGTGCGCAGCACCTGATCGCTGAGCAGGAGCACGATGTGGGAGCCCAGTGCGCTGCCCACAAAGCTGCCCACAGCCGCCAGCAGGCCGACCCGGATGTTCATGGCTCCCTTCTGGAAGAACTGCGCCGTGGCAAAGGTGGTGCCGCAGGCCGCGCTGAATTTATTGGTGCCGTAGGTGTAATGCACCGGCAGGCCCGCAAACAGGTAGGCGGGCAGGCTGATCAGGCCGCCGCCGCCCGCCGCTGAGTCCACAAAACCCGCAAACCCGGTCATCAGCATCAGAAACAGCAGCATTGGCAATGATAATGTAATTTCCATTCGTTCTACTTTCCTACTCCTTATGTACTTCTTTGCGAAACCTCTCCGTCACCGCAGCGTGAACCTGGCGCGAAGCGCCTGAGAGGTTTACTTCAGATACAGCTTTCCCTCGCAGGCCAGGATCTGATCCAGGATCATCCGGGACACCCGGGCACCATAGACCATGGCGGGGTGGTCGTTGTACTCGATGATGTCATGGAACTCCTTGTTCATCAGAACGATCACATACTCGCCGTAGGGGGTGTGGATGATGCCGCCGTCGTTGCGGCAGGCGTTCATGCTGCCGCTCTTGCTGGCCACCCAGATAAGCTCCGGCTCGCCGGTCTCCTCGCAGTCCAGATAGAACTGGGGGAAATCGTGGGTCAGCATGGTGTTGTAGTGCTGCTGGCGGAAGATGCCCAGCATGGCGGCGCTGGCTTCTTTGCTGACCAGCGTCCCCTTTGCCACCTGCGCAAACAGGGCGGCGTAGTCCCGGGGCGTGGTGGTGCCCAGCTTGTCGTAGCGGTCAAAGTGGAGGGGGTTGTGCAGGACGGTGTGCCCAAAGCCCAATTCCCGGATGCAGGCATTGATGGTGTCCAGCCCCAGGTAATCGATGATCATATTGGTGGCAATGTTGTCCGAGCAGATGATCATCATGGTGGCGGTGTCCTTCACCTTGAGCTTTGCCCCCACGCCCAGGGCCCGGAGCATCCCGGAGCCGTCCACGAACTGGCTGGCCTCGTAGGTGATCTCCTCCTCCAGGTCAGCCCTGCCCCGGCTGGCCTGCAGATACAGCACCGCCAGAATGAACGCCTTGATGGTGGAGGCCGTCTCAAATTCCTCGTCGGCACCGATCTCCACCGTGCTGCCGCGCAGGTCGTCCACAAAAACGCTCATCCTGCCCTGATAGGAATAGAGCTCGGCGGCAATGCGCTTTTCCAATGTCATATTCTGATCCATCTGGAATCCCTCAACTTTTCTATACTTTCCGTTATACTTCATTCTTACCGTTAAGACATAATTATCATTGAAAACATTGATTTCATTGGTTCTCATTGATTCTAGTGCAATGATGAGCAATGAATTCAATGAATCTTTTGATACTAACGGTGATTACAGGTTGTTTTCAAAGAAACGCTGTGCGTTGCGGAAGAAGATGGCTTCCACCTCATCCTCGGTGAAGCCCTCTTTCCGCAGGGCATCGGCCAGCAGGGGCATTTTGGAGCAGTCGCTCAGTTCCAGCTTGCCGCCGATGCCGTCAAAGTCACTGCCCAGACCGATGATCTCAATGCCGCCCACCTGCTTGAAATGGGCGGCGTGTTTGGCCATCAGGGCCGTGGTGCTGCGGCACAGGTCGGGGCTGGGCTGGTCATCCAGAAAGCCCGCGCAGTAGTTCAGGCCCACCAGACCGCCTTTTTCCGCCATGACCCGGATCATCTCATCGGTCAGGTTGCGGCAGTGGGGGGCCAGAGCGCGGCAGTTGGAGTGGCTGGCCGCAAAGGGGCGGGTGCTGTGCTCCGCAATGTCCCAGAAACCTTTATCGGACAGGTGGCTCACATCGGCAATGATGTGCAGGCGCTCCATCTCGGCCAGGAACTCGAAGCCCTTCTCCTTCAGGCCGGTCTCGGTGTTGGGCATACAGGGCCAGATGGGGCCGTTGCCGGGCACCACGTTGGGGCTGGCCAGCTCGTTTTCGTGGTTCCAGGTCAGGGTCATCATCCGCACGCCCAGCTCGTACATCCGGCGCAGCACGCCCAGACTGCCCTTGCAGCAGCCGGCCTCCTCAATGGTCAGCATTCCGCTGATCTTGCCCGCCTCGGCGTTTTTGCGGATATCCTCGGGGCGGTAGACAGGGGCGATCCTGTCGGAATACCGCTCCATCATCCGCTTGAACACGTCGATCTCTTCCAGCGCCGTCACCAACGGGTCCGCGCCCGGGGTGGGGTCGGCCAGATTCACAAAGGCAGCAAAGCACTGGAGCATGTAGTCGCCCTTCTCCAGCTTTTCCAGATCGATGTGGCCGTTGTTGTGGGCAAAGGTCTGCCCGTCGCCCCGCATCTCCGCGCGCCGCAGCTCACTCAGGGTGTCACAATGTAGATCAAAGACTTTCATGGATTGTTCTTCCTCCTATAACATCCTCGCCCTCTCAGTCAAAGCCTGACGGCTTTGCCAGCTCCCCCAAAGGGGGAGCCTCTGGCGGTTTCCCGAAACCTTGCGGGGAATTGCCAGTGCCTCTCCCTTTGGGAGAGGTGGCATCCCGCAGGGATGACGGAGAGGGTGAGTTACTTTATCAGAACACACTCCCCACCGCATACAGGCTCTTGACCAGATCTTCCCGGTACAGCGGGTCGGCGGGGTCAAGGCTGTTGATGACCACGCCGCCGCTGGCGGACGCGCCGGTGGAGTGGATGTAGCGGCCCTCGCCGAGGTAAAGGGCGATATGGCCGGGGAAATAGAGGGCATCGCCCCGCTTTTTGTCTGCAAAGGGGATCTGGTGCATGGGCCAGCCCTCCACGATCCTGGCATCCCGGTAGATGAGCACGCCGCACTGCATATAGGCGCTGCTGACAAGGCCGGAACAATCAATGCCCCGGCCCGATTTGCCGCCCCAGCGGTACTCGGTGCCCAGATACTTTTTCGCCTGCGCGCAGACGGCATCCCGGAACGCTTCCTCGCTGCCGTCGTACCACGTCTGCAGTGCCTGCGGCACCAGCTCCCCGGCGGTAATATTCCGGGCCTCGGCCAGCACGTCATCAAAGGCCAGCCCCTCCCGCTGGGAGAACACGGCGGTCATCTCAAACCGCACCGGCTCCAGCGCCACATCCCGGACATAGCCGGTGCGGCCATCCAGCAGGGCCACCTTGGCCCAGCCGGTGTGGGCCTCGGCTTCCTCGGGCGGTTCGGGCAGGCGGCAGAGCAGGCAGCCCCGCTCCAGCTCCAGCATCCGCACCCCCTGCACCTTGGGCAGGCTGAGCACATCGGTGGCACGGCCCACCAGCACCAGCGGCTGGGGCAGGTAGGCCCGCAGCGCATCCTCGCTGACAAATTTCAGCGCATCCCGCCGGACAAAGCCGTGGTAGCCGTAAAAGGTGACCACCTCGGCCACCTCCGGGGAGAGGGGCACTCCCTCGGCGGTCACGCCGCCGGGGGCGGTGCGCACCTGACAGGCCTGACCGTACAGGCCCTCGTCCCCGATGGTGGAAACAAGGCCCGCCTCGCTCTGTTTGGTGGTCTGGGGCAGGTCGTAAATGGTCACGACAGGCCGGGCAAATAGGGCGTATTGCATCATTCGGTTCCCTCCAACAAATTCAGCAGCTCCTCCGGCTTCATGCGCAGGATGGCACCATCCGCGCTGCCGGTGACGGTCTCGGCCAGATCCTGCTTGGCCTGCTGCAGCTCCACGATCTTTTCCTCAATGGTGTCCTGGGCGATGAGCTTGTACACCTGCACCGGGTTCTGCTGGCCGATGCGGTAGGCACGGTCGGTGGCCTGATTCTGAGCCGCCACGTTCCACCACGGGTCGTAGTGGATGACGATATCGGCGGCGGTCAGGTTCAGGCCGGTGCCGCCTGCCCGCAGAGAGATCAGGAACACGCTGGCCTCGCCGCCGTTGAAGCGGCGCACCAGCTCGGCACGCACCGGCTTGGGGGTGGAGCCCTGCAGGGTGAAGTGGCTCACGCCCTCCGCGTCCAGCCGCTTGGCCAGCAGCTCCAGCATGGAGGTGAACTGGCTGAACAGCAGGATGCGGTGCCCACTCTCCACGGCACTGGTGACCAGCTCGATGCAGGCATCCAGCTTGGCGCTGCCGCCTGTCCAGTTGTCGGCAATGAGCCGGGGGTCGCAGCAGATCTCCCGCAGCCGCATGAGGACGGCGAACACCGCCATCTTGTCCTCGGGCTTGGCGGCCCGCAGCTTCTCCCGGGCATCCACCACGGCGGCAAGGTAGAGCTTGCGCTGCTCCTCCTCCAGCTCGATGCGGTAGACGTTCTCTGTTTTGGGAGGCAGCTCCTTCAGCACCTCGGACTTCATCCGGCGCAGGATGAACGGCCCGGTGAGCTGGTTCAGCCGACGCACCGCCGCCGGGTCGTTTTCCTGCGTGATGGGCTTTTCAAACCGGCTGCAGAAGCTCTTATAGGGCGGCAGGTAGCCCGGCATCAGGAAGGAAAAGATGCTCCACAGCTCACCCAGGCGGTTCTCCACGGGGGTGCCGGTCAGCGCAAAGCGGACACGGCTGTTCACCCCGCACACCGCCTTGTATTTCTGGGTGGTGTGGTTCTTGATGGCCTGGGCCTCGTCCAGGATGCAGGCGTAGAATTTCTGGTTCTCGTACAGGGTCTCGTCGCGGCGGAGCAGGTCGTAGCTGGTCACCACCACGTCGGCCCCGTCCCACTGCTCGGCCAGCTGGGCCCGGTGGGCGGCATCCCCGTCCACCACAACGCAGTTCAGCTCCGGCGTGAACTTTTGGCATTCCTCGGCCCAGTTCAGCACCAGCGAGGCCGGGCAGACGATGAGGCTGGGCAGGGGGTTCCCGCCCTGCTCCCGGAGGGCCAGCAGATAGCTGAGCACCTGCACCGTCTTGCCCAGACCCATATCATCCGCAAGGATGCCGCCCATGCCGTAGCCATCCAGCGTGCGGAGCCAGCGGTAGCCGTCCCGCTGGTATTTTCGCAAAACTTTTTGTAGAGACGCGGGCGGTGTATACTCGCTGTCCTTTATCGCGTGGAAGCTCCGGCTGAGCTGGCGGAAGGCATCGTCCCGGTTGAAGCGGATGCCGTTCTGCCCCGAAAGCGCCCAGTCCAGGCTGGGGGCCCGGTACAGGGGCAGCCGGGCGTGGGCCTGGCCCAGTTTGGCCCCGGAAAGCTCCAGTGTCTCGTTCAGCTCGTCCAGCACCTCCATGGAATCGTCCAGCCGGAGCAGACGGCCATCGCGCAGGCGGTGGTAGCGCTTTTTCTGGTGGAGCGATCTCAGCAGGGCTTTCAGCTCCCCCACCGGGAACTCCCCCGTGTCCACCTCCAGGTCGAGCACGCTGCCGTGCACCGACACCCCCACCGAGATCTTCGGCGGTGCGGCCTGCATACTGCGGAAGGCATCGGTCAGGTAGACCTCGCCCTCAGCCAGCAGGGCCGGGATGCCCTCATCGAGGAAGCGGTAGACTTCATCCTCCTCATAGGCATCGTAGTGGGCGGCAAGGCCGTTGCCCATGGTGTCCGGCCCCGGCTCCAGGTACCGCCCCAGCAGCCGCCCGGCCCGCTGTTCGGCGCGGGCATCCCGCAGCAGACCGGCAGGCCCCGGTTCCTCCGGCGTGACGCGGTCCTCGCCGTACAGAAATTCAAGGTGCGCCCGCACCGTTTCCCGCGTGGGCGCGTCAAGGTAAAACTGCACCACCGGCTCCAGCGGGATCTGATTCAGCAGCAGGCGTTCGGGGTCCTCAATGGTCACCCTGCTGCCCAGCTCCGGCAGGACGTAACTGCAAAAGGCGGTGGCATCCCCGGTGGTAAAGAACAGGCTCTTGCCGCACAGTGCCTCAAGGGCGGGCCGCATCCGGGCGCTTTCGGCCCGGTCCAGCTGCCAGATCGTATCCTCACTGTATAAATAGTCGTTGTCTAAACCCGTTTTCCATCCCAACGCGGGGGTCACGGACACCTCCACGCCGCCCCGGCGCTTTTCCACCCGCATGGTCAGGGCCGGGATGCCGGTCTTGAGGGTGTAGCCGCCCAGATTGCCGGTGGGGGCATAGAGGGCCACCAGACCGTCAAAGATCTCGCCGTTCAGCGGGATGCCCCCGGCAGGCCCGTTGCGGGGCGCATTGCCGTAGCTGCGCAGGGCCGCCTCGGCTCCTTCCTTTGCGCTGAGCTGCCGCCGCAGCAGGCGGAGCAGCTGCTGTGCCTCCGGGGCAAAGGCCTCCCAGCTGTGCTGGAATTCCAGCGCCTTGCCGTAACTGATGAAACCGTGCTTCTCCACGGCCCGCAGCAGGTCCGGGATGCTCTTTACCACATACTGCCGCCCGCCGTCTGCCGAGATGCGCAGCCGCAGCCAGGGCAGCTCCCCGGGCAGCAGGGTCAGCTCCGGCTCCAGCTCTGCGGAATGGGGGCGCAGCTCTGCGTGGCCGGTCACGCCGTCCACCTCGGCCAGTGCTCCCTCCTGATAGGCCCGGAGCAGCCGCCGTGCCTCGTAGTCAGATTCCGGTTCCTCGCCCCGCCACTTCTTGCCGAACAGCATTTCCAGGCTGGAGGCATAGCTGTCCCTGCGGGGCGGCTCCTCCGGCTGAGGCGTTTGCAGGTTGGCCGTGCCACGCACCACGCCCGGGATGCTCTCCGGGCTCTCCGAGGGCTTTTGCGGCGCTCTGCCGGAAAGGCCCTGACTCTCGCTGTCCCACATCAGCAGCGCGCCGATGTGCTTGCAGCAGGGCCCCTCGCCGTTTTCGTTGTAAGGGCAGGAGCAGCTGGCGCTGACAAAGCTGCCATTTTCCCGCAGCCAGACCTGGGTCTGGTACAGGCTCCGCCCGCCGCCGCGCACGTCGGCGCTCAGGTGGCGCACGCCGTTCCCGGCCACTTCGCAGTTCAGATCCTGTATCCGGTCCGTGTAGGCCTTGGCCCGCGCGAATACCGTGCCGCCCAGCAGGTAGCGGATCTCTTCCATGTCCATCCGGGGTCTCCCTCCCTCTGCAATGCTCTATTGGTTAAGCATACCGCACCGGCGGGCGGGATGCAAGGGGTGCCGGGAAAAAAAGTTCCGGAAAGCACAGAAGCGCCTCATCCGGGAGAGGATGAAGCGCTTCTGTACTTTGGGAATTTTGGAACACTCAGCCCGCATTGCGGTTTACAGGCCAAGTGGGGGTTGGTTTAGGGCTGCTCAGGCATTCTGCTTGAGCTCCTGTGCCTTCTGCCATGCATTCAGCACATCGAGCTTGCTTACGGGATTGGCCGGGAAGAATTTCATCTCTTCCGGAGCCGTGCCCTCATCGTTCAGGTCAGGGATAAGCTCGTTTTCCATGGCCCAGCGGGCGGCGTGCTGCAGGTCCATATCCCGCTCTTCCTGCCCTACATCGGGGTAGAGCAGTTCGGATTCGGGCATGGGCTTGCCTGCATCCTCCCACAGCATCATGGCAAGGGCGCTGCGGTTGCTGGGGAAGTAGGGCAGAGCCATCAGCTTGCCTGCAAATTCAGCGCCCAGAGAATAGGCCTGATAGCCCAGCACTGCACCGCCGACAACAACAGTAGTGCCGATCACGATGGGGCCAACGATATCGGGCTCGTCATCTTCAATGGATGCATCCTGTGTCATGGCTTTCAGGGTCACGGCCTTTGCAGGCATCTCAAAGGCAAAGCTTTCCTTATCCTGATAAGCGTTCGGATCATCCAGGCCGGTGATATCCCAGTGGCCAAATTTCAGACCGCTGTCTGCAAAAGCATCCTTATCAAATGCAACACTCACCGTTGCACCCTCGGGGACATGAAAGGAACCGTCCTCGTTGGCATTCTTTTTAACGATCTCGGTGATATCCTCAGGGTCAGCACCATCCTTGCCGGACACTGTTACGCTGGTGATAACGCTGTCCTTCAAGGTCAGGATGGGCATTTCAGACACAACAAAGTCCTTTTCGTCCCTTGTCAGCTCATTCTCACCCTGCTTGACAGCAGCGATCAGGGTCTGCTTGCCGGTCTCCTTGGGAGTAATGCGGAACTCGCACTTGGTCTCACCGTTCTCCAGATTGATTTTCAGGCCGCCTTCCGGCATGGGCTTGTACTCGCCGTTTTCGTCCTGATACTCGATCTCGCTGTTCTTGTTGCCAAAGTCGATGACAGCCTCACCCAGCTTGGCATCGTCCTTGGGGTCAACCTTTACAGTAAAGTCCTTGCTTTCGCCTTCCTTGATGACTGCGTTCTCCAGGCCCTCAATGGTCACAGTGGTGTGAACACGGTCTGCAACAGTAAAGTTCTTGTCCGCTGTGCCCAGCTCTACAGCATCCCGCACCACAGCAGCGGTCAGCTTCTGTTCTCCGGCATCTTTCGGCGTAATGCGGAATTCATAATTTTCGTTGTTACCGCTCAGATGGACTTCTAGGCCGTCCTTCGGGTCCTTCGGCATGGGCTTGTACTCGCCGCTTTCTTCGTCCTTATACTCGATCTCGCTGTTCTTGTCGCCAAAGGTCAGGATACCGGTACCGGTGCTGTTCTCATGGGTAAGGGTCACGGTAAACTCTGCCGGGTCTTCTGCTTTGATCTCGCCCTTCAGATCGTTGATGGTCACGCCGACTTTCTTGGAAAGGCAGCGATATTCCTTGCCATCCTCGGTCTTTTTGTAGCCTACCAGGTAACCTTCATTCGCACTCGTCAGGTTCAGATTCTTCTGATAATCCGTTTCTGTAGCTTTGGTCAGCTGACGGCCATCACTGGGGTCAGCGCACTCAATCGTCACTTCACCGGTGTAGTTCTGGGCCACATCAATTTGTCGATTTTTTTGAAGATAAACATTGCAAACGTTATCATCAAAATTTGCATGATTCAGCTGAACGCGGCAAGGAGACACTCTGCTGTCATTGTTTCGCTCATAAATGTCATACTTTGCCCCCTTGAACGTGCCGTCATTTACAATGGCTTCGCCCCGTTCAACGATGCGAAGTGCGCTGCGCTCCGAACCACCGGAAATATCAATAGTACCCGAATTAAAAAACAGTTGACCGTGGCCAACAACAACTGCATCCAACGTACCTCCTATGCTTTGGAGGGTGGTGTTCTCGTCAATCGTCAACGTATCGGCACCCTCACCATGAAACCACAACAATTGGCCACCAACAAACTTGCTTCCGTTAATTTTTATGTTGCTTCTCTTTGACCCTTTGGTTCCGTAGCATCCAAGACCCGCAACGGCATAATCGGTGGATATTGATTTGTAGGTTCCACCTGTAATCGTAAGGTCGATAGCATCATAGTTTTCAGGGTATCCCTCCATAGCATGTCCCGCATCGGATGTATATTCTCCATCTTCAATGGTAATCGTTCCACAAACCAACTCAAGTGCGTTTCCTTCCAGCGCATGTACAGTAACATGATCCAAATCCAGCGTACCATTTGTAGTACGGCATACGATGCCTCCTTCATAAGCACCGCTCTCATATTGCTTTGTAATCTCGGAATTTTTGATAACAGCACTATCACAGTCAAGAGAAACCCAAATGGCGGTGAATTTCGATTCAATCGTAACATTTTCTACCCGATTACTGCCATTCGCGAGAGTGAAAGCGGAGGAATAATGATTTCGAACATTGCAAATATATTTTCCACCGTTTACAGTGAGGTTTCCACCATCATTCGAAATCACACTGCCACCGTTAACAATAACAGGATATTGAGCATCGCCATTAAAAATTACACTGTCGGCTTTTTCGATCGTGATAAAATAAAAATTGTTATCATTCTCCGGAGCGGTTACTGTCACATTTCCGGTTACATTGATCTTCACAGAGCCTTCCGTATTGATCGTGATTCCTTGATCGTATGTTCCGTTCAGTTGATACGTTCCGGCCTTCTCGATATTATCGCCGTTCCTCAGGAGCGTTCCCTTGGATAAGTCAGCTGTTTCTTCCGCAAATGCCGACACTGCCCCAGCAGGCAGGAATGTCAGCATCATACTGAATGCCAGTAAGAGGCTGATAAGCCGTTTTTTCATAAAAATCCTCCTTTGTCAGTCATTAATACTCCCAGTTTCTCCACGAAAAGCACCCAGACAAAAAGAAAAAAGCGCCGCACCAGCCAAATGGCTGGTACAACGCTTTGCGTTTTGTGTGTTCGGGGTGCTCGCCCTTTCCTACCCATGCCTTGCGTCACAGCCTTCCGACTGGTTTGCCGATCCTTCCTTTTTGATGGTAAGGAACTTTCCGCACTTTATCATACCCCCCCCCCTATAAAAAATCAAGAGGTCTGGGCGAGGTTTGTAGATACTCACAAATTCATGGGATTTTTTAGGGCGTTTTAACGAAAGAGTGCACACGCATAACAAAAACAAACCCCTAAGGAATTTCTTCCTCAGGGGTTTTGTTTAAGTCGGCGACTACCTATTTTCACGCGCCGTTTCCAGCG
>ULQG01041995.1_pt1 | contig 29880 bp, 41 predicted proteins | sample 1954251 | NCBI WGS metagenome assembly ULQG01 (sample SAMEA4835649, study PRJEB28245) | human gut metagenome | biome: gut microbiome; material: fecal sample | place: Denmark | collected 2008 | reverse complement strand
CGGCCAATTCGCAACAAAACTCCGCACCCATTATAAGAGATTTAGCCTCCTCAAAAGTAGCCGGTTTATTAGAATTCCATACTACGTAAATAGTATTCGGATAATTATGGAAACGAGGTACACTACTTGCCGAATTAGATGTTTTAGAACAAAGATTCGTATTATTTGCAGAAGCTTTAGTAATCAAAGTGTAATTAACTTGTATTGTTACTCTATTACTTGCTGTTAGTTGATCTTGTATCGTAGTGTTCTTATCTATTATTATGCTAACAATTCTTTGTATATGTTTCCATTGACCATTTTGATATACTATTTCATCGCATACACCATTTGGTAATGAACGTAATTTGATATTACCAAAATCAATTATTTGTCCACTTTTACTAGGATCATTTATATCTAATGAATATAATTGTAGGTAATTTTCACCCACCGAAATTATTGGTACAGGATTTTCTATACTAGGAGTACCATCTTGTACTGAATTACCAAATATATGCAATTCGGTAACTCCAGACCCAGTACTAGCGTATAAGTAAGCATTTTTACCAGAAAAATATACATCTTTTTGTATATTAGAATCCTCACCACCTTTACAGCCTATACTTACATTTATAAACCAATCATCAAATTTAAGTATACTGGGTCTTAAAAACCTACTTAATTCCATTACGACCTATATAATATTTTTGTTATTGTGCCAGACCCAGTACTAGCGTTTACTTTAATAAAAGAACCTTTCCCCATACCAAATACATTGAATATGGTACTGTCATCTGCATCTGTTAAAACTACTTCACTATCTTGTACTATTGCATACGGACCTTCTTCCTGCAATGAATGTAATAAATTCAATGTTGGGTTACCTGTATAAAATACCTGTATACTAAAAGGATTTCCTTCTGTAAGTATAATAGGTTGTTTATCCATAGTACCATCGGTAATAGTGATTAATTCATTAATTTCTTTTAGCATGATTTAATATTTTACTATTTATAAAAGAAAGGGGACTGAATCATAGACTCAATCCCCATAAATATTCATTAGTGTGTCGATTTGTATTTAGTGTATATTGCTCCTTCTGGGGCATCTGGATCATTTATAGCAGCATCAGCAAATTTAATATAAGCCTCGATGTAGATTGACTTTTCTTAATTTCTAAGAATTCATTCCATGTCTTATCAGAATAATTCTCCATATACTCATTAACTAACTCGTTTTTTCTTGTAGACTCTTTAACTATTTTTCGTTTAAGTGTCTTAACTGTTTCGAGTTGTTCTTGTAAAGCTTTAATACCATCTTCATCAGATAATAAATAAGGCTTTACTAAAGTAGTTAAAACGTTTTGATAAAGTACTTGAATAGCATTTGTCTCTCGATAAATTGCTCATCACGCATTAAGTCTTGTTTCTGTTCTTCAGTTAAAGTACTTAATTCGTTTTCAATTTCAGCCCAAAGATCTTGTGGTGGTTTCGGCAAATTAGTCATTGTATTTGGGGTCACTTTTTGTTTGAGTAACTTTAATTGTTCTAACTGCCTGTCTATCACCTCAGGATTCAATAATGGATCGTTTTGGGGAGTAAAGATAAAATTATTCATAATCTGCTTTAACTTTTAAATTAATTTGTTAATTAAGCTGCTGCTTCAGTAGGTGTAGTCGTAGTAGTAGCTACGTTGCAGCAACAAGGATTATTTGATTGATAACCAGTAATAGTAGGAGTATTTGGTAAACACAAAACACCCTTTATATTACGACAATTCAATTTATCTATATAATTAACAATTTCAGTACCCATAAATTTAGCATCTTTCTTGCTATCATTAATTTCGCACTGAATTAATTTATCTTGATAAGGACGTATAGCCTCATTAACAGCTACATGTGCTTTCAAATCACTAAGTTCTTTAGATAGAGCATCGAAAGAATCACGAGTTGATTTATACAGATTAAAGTCTGCATCAATTTGACTCTTATATAAACCAAACATTTCGCGGTCTATTACTTGTCTGTCTTCGAAACGTTGATTCTGATCTTTCAATTGACCTTCATAAAGAGCTCTGGTTAAAGCTAAATTATTTTCACATTCTTTCTGGGAGATGGATAATTCAGCAGCATTATAACCTCCGTTCCAATATCCATTCCAAGCTGCGTTTGCTAATCAAGGATTAACACAACCACAGTTATTAGAAGTATTGAAAAGACTAGAAGGTTTATTATTTGTACCGAACAAACCACCTATTGCACCAAGACCAAGAGCAGTCCCGGCAATACCAAGTCCCAATGCAGTGCCAGCAACACCTTTACTTGCAAATTCCATAAATATATAAAATTTAAATTAAACTAATTAAATAAAACGCCAGATTCATTCGCCAAAATGAACCTTATTTATTTAGTATGTATGTTATTATTTGCGAATCTTTACTACTCTAGTTTCTTCAGTTTTGATTAAATCATTACTGTTAACTATTTCGTATTTTTCGATTCTATCTTTTTTGAAATCAAACCTTATTAGTCTTTTCCAAAAATCTTTGAATCGTTTTTCATCATATACATTACGATAAACTTTATCTTCTAAAACATATAGTATTTGACTGTTTTCTATATGTAATATATTGGTAATATTACCAATACTATCTAATTTAATTATAGAAGTAGTTTCAGGATTAGGTTTCAATGTGATATTGAAACTACAGTTAGTACCTAACATAACTGTATCCCTTATCGTATCGTTTATAACTGTTTTATTTAATATAGCTTGCTGGAGTGCCTTATCTTTGATTTTAAGGACTTTTTTAGTTGAATCAATAGTTTGTATCATTTTATCGTTAGAAGCCTTTAAATCGTTTAATTTTAAGCTTAAAACGCGTTTTTCATCAGTAATACCACTAACTATTTGTTCATAGGCAATTCTATTATTCTTTTCCATGCCTAATTCATTATCAGCACGTTTCCATGCTTTAAAAAGCATAACGTTACCTACTAATAATAGTGATACCAAAATTAATACAAATATTGAACGTTTCATAATTTATTTCTTATTTCTAATAGCGCTTTTTGACTTTTGTTCCATCTCTTTTTCTATGTCAATATCATATTGTTTCATTATTTTTTTATTTACTATTACTTTCAATAATTTTAATGGACTCTGTGGATGTAAAGTAATTTGATTACTCAATATTGATATTAACTGCGTAATACAAACAAACCACGAAAAGAAAGAACATAATGATATCTTATCACCTAAGTATGGAACATATACGTCTATTAAATGACCTAGTATTATAATCAATGACGAATCTATAAATTTATCTACTGTAGTTCGCCACATATAATTCCAATCAATTTTCTTCCTTACTTTTTTAGCTACTCGTAAACCATAATGTAAATCTACAAGTATAAATACTAATGCTACTATCAATGGATATTTGATAGGCATAAGTATTGCAGCAATACCACTGATTGCTATATTTATTGATGTTGTGGTATTTGCCATGACAACATATTTAAGCGTTCAACTTACTTTCAATATAATCTAACTCGTCTAATACTGCATATAATATTTGTTCTAATTCTTTTATACCAGTCTGTAATTCTGAAACGGTAGTACTTTTGTTTATTATATTACTTATTAAGTCTTTTATAATAATCTTCTTATTGTTGCTAGCTTGTACTACTGGTATAATATCATTATCACCTAACGTATTAGTAGCTGGAAATTGTGATATTTTTAATCCTTCCATATTACATTATATAATTACTAGCAGACTCGGTTAATATGTAATTACCGTTCTCAGTTAATATTCCGTTATAAAAATTTATGCGCTTACCAGAAATAGGAGAATACTGTTTTAAATCGTTATATAACTCTTCTAAATATTTTATATTAGTCAATGACCATTTATGATCATTACCGTATTTTATCATATCTAATAACATTTTCATAAATATAATGTTATTTAGATCGATGTGAGAATAATTTAAATTCAATCGTAAGTTATTATTTAATCGATAACCTAAATTGTTTATATATGAGTATTCTTCATTCATAGTAATGAACAATTACCGTTATAGCATGTAATATTAGTTTTAATATTTGATTTGATGTTAGTTATACTAGTCTTGCTTATAGGCTCTATAACTGTATCTATATCATGAAAATCAGACATTTTCATTAAATCGTTATAATAGATCATAGCATCCATTATCTCGTTTAATTCATAAGCATTATCCAATAGATTTTCTCTAAAATTAAATACTGCTAATCTGTTACGTAGTACATGATCATGGCATATATCATCAAATTGTTTTATATTATGCAATTTGATTTCATACAAATGTTTTTTATTTAATGCTAATGCTACAGTGGGTTTTACTTCGTCTGTTACGATTGATATAGCATACAAATCGTCAAAACTTGTAAAGTTAGTTTCAGTTACTTCAACATAGATATATCCCTCAGCATCTGTTAATTCTACAGATTTAACAAACTCATGATCACTAGCAGTAGTACTATTTAAATTAGCTACGTTACAGTAGCTATCTATATACATAGTAACACTAACTGTATCTTCATTATCTTTTCTATAAAATATTGCAATATTGTCACTATCTACGTATGTTTGTAAAATATCTACATGCATAGTTAAAAAAATAAAGGGGCTAAGTTACCAAAGCCCCTGATTATAAATTTGAATCGTTATTAGGCTGCTGAACCGCTAACGAATGCCTTAATCAATCCGTATATACCTGAAGCATCGAGGCTACCTTTTTCAACGTATACTTCAGTAGCAACGTGAGTAGCTTTCATATATTGATTATCAGGAGATTGATATTTACGTTCGCTTTCGATAACTACAGAAGCATAAGTTTTAGATAAATCTACATTCAATTCTGGCATAATAACCGGGAAATGAGTAAGATTTGTAATACCTCTATAAGCCAAAGCTTCTTTTTCTCTATCACGAACTATTTTAGCATTACCAGTACCAGGATTAGCAGGAGTAGTTTCTGCAATAGTAACATCAGCCTCTACTTTCTGTCCTTTAGCAAAACCAGTTGCTTGATAATCGTTCATATAAACGAAAGGACGCATTACTACTTGAGAATACTGATTAATGGAGTTTTTACCTTCATTATCATCTTTAACTTTAGCAGTAAGAGTTAATTTAGCAGCTGAAGCAACAGCAGTACATCTAGCACCAGTATGTTTTTCAATAAGAGCTTCGAACTTACTAGCAAGTGTACTAGCCGTATCACCATTCTTAGCAATGTAGTCATATGTATGAGTAAACTGTCCTGGTTCTTCATACATATCTTCATAAACAATACGAATAACGTATCTATTTCCTTCTACAACGCTATTGAAAGTAATATCCCATACATTTTCAGTAGGTGCAGTAGCAACACTATCTGCAATAGTTGATACATGTTTGATTTCGTCTCTGCCAATAACATTAGAATATTTAACATCATTGTTAGCGGCATCCATAACCAAACCAAGTTTTATATGTGTAGCAGCGGCTGCATCAGCTTTTGAAGCTATGTATTTACCAGTCTCTGCATTAATCATAATTATCTGTCCTGGGTTATTTGCAGCAAGATTAGCAGCTACATTGGTAGCAGTCTGTGCTTTACCTACCAAAACAGTATTTACGTGTTTAAGCATATTATTTTATTAATTTTTTGAGTTAAACATTGAGCTCAGTTTAACTTAATTTAGTCGCTCTACTTTGCACAGTTATATAACTGTCATTTCCACGTTAAACTAAACTGAAAAAAATAACCTTATTCACCTTCATTAACTTCGTTTGAATAAGTTCTATACCTTGGTTCTGCTTGATTTTCAATATACATTTTAGCAGCTAAACGAATTATTTCATCATGTGTATGAGCAGCTAAATCTGTATATTCTACCATAGGCATTGCTGTTATATTTATAGGTTCTGGTTCTTTAATATACCGTATGGAATAATTCTTTAACGTATAATTACCATCAATATACAAATATACACCTTTACCCTGAAATAATCTAAGTGGCCTTGCATAGTTATTATGAAAATGATATTCAGATAGACTGTTATTAAGTCTACTATTTATATTATCATTTGTACATTGAACCACGTCTACAGTTTTAATAGCAGGTACTTCACCAGTTCCTTTCTTCACTGTAGGCCAACATTTAGAATTACTAGTAATATCTACTGTTTCGTTTACAACAAACCATATAGCTGAATCACTATTAAATATATTATCTAATATTATAGTTTGATACGATGTATTAGCATCTTTTATATTTTCTTCAGTAATAGATATTACTTTTTCTTTTACTAGGTTTCTTAAGTCTTCAATACGTTTTTCACTTTCTTCAAAAGCTTCTTGTTTTATATTTAAACCTGAATACCTAGTTTTAATAAATTTCCTAATACCTGCATTAATCCAATACTCAATTTCGAATGTTGTAGGTTTATTAGAAATTAACTTACTACGGTTTATCTCATTTAAAAAACCTATTTGAAAATCTAATCTTCTCATTGTTCGTTAGTATTTTTAGTAGCAGGTTTACGTTGCATTAATTTATATTTTTCTGAAGTGAAAATATCTACAGCCAATCTGACTATATCCATATGGGTATCTTCACTTAATTCACAATCACCTTGTTTAGAATTATCTTTTACTATAGTATTTATTTCTTTAGGTATACGTATATATGTTAAATCAACATCTTGTAATTTTGTATACACATCATAATAAACAGTAAGAGACGGGGTTTTATCGCTAGTATTACCTTCTAATATCACTGCTGGTGTGTACAATATTGGCGTATTGTAAGCGGTAGTAGTAGCTTCTTCTAATTGATTGTGTGATATTAATTGATTTATTAGTCTATTTGATTCTATATAGGAATTGACTGTTCCTGTTACAATAGATTCAGAATGAACATATAATAAATAATCGCTAGGTAAACTGTACCTACGTTGAGTTGGCGTTAAATCAACAGGTTCATCATCTATATTACTTAGTAATACATTTACTATAAGACCTTTAAAAGAATCTAAGTTTCGTTTAATATTTTGAGTAGCATTTGTTAGCTGATCACCTTGAGTAAAGGACAACAATACATAACGTATCTGTGCCATATTAAGTACAGAAAATATAGTGTCAGAGTCTAATTTACCTTGTAATATTAACGAAGGATTAGCCAATTGAACCAGTCTTTCAAATTCTATTTGCATTTCCCTTGCTGTCATTATTCTTGCATATTTAAGGGTTGAACATTAGTTTGTACTCTAGGTGACTCAATATTTTCTATAGCTAAATAAACTGCTAATGCTACTATTTCATTATGAGTATGTTCTGCTATTTCAGGAGAATCTTGTAATCCCGTTATAGTAGAATTACCGTTAGTTTTACTACTGTCAAATGTCTTAGGATACTTAATGTAATTAATTTCTACTTGACATTTATCAGTTTTTTCTTTTGAATACTCAAATCGATCTACTGCAATTATAAATTGGTCTTGGTCAATAACACCTACCGGATAAGGTATATACGGTAAATTATGCGGTGTTGCCATAAAATTCTGTAGCACATCGTGCGTAACTAGACGTATGGGTATAGTAGTATCAACTGTTTGATTATCATCTTTCATTTGTACGAATATAGCAGATATGAAATACAGCATCTTATCTGATAATGTTATTTCATAATTTATCAAATTACTAGTCGTATTTTCAGATGTATCTGTTAATCGTTCAGTACGAAGTAGATTTTGTAAATCAGCGATACGCTTCACACCGCCTTCAAAACCTTCACCAAGTACATTACTACCTATAAACTTCTGATTTATTAGCATTAAATATGCTTTATTTAACCAGAAATCCTTCTCTTCAGGCAAGAATGACGGATAACTAGTACCATTTAATTTGTCTAGTTCTACGTCAAAAGCGGTATGCATATCTTCTAGTGTCATTATTTAGATTCTAATTCTTGAGTAATAGTAAGTTTTAAATCTTGATTTTTAGGATCATCTAAGTATGCTATAGTATCTGCTAATGAACTACCTATTATATCAGTACCATAATAGTAAACATTCTTAGATTTTCTTAAAATATTCTTAGCCAATGCAGATTCAATAATAACTTCTGTACTTCTAGATTTATTATTAACCCACTTTGTAAAGAATTTATTTGGATTATCTTCTACTAACGAATAAAGCTTACTTTCAACAAGTTCTGCTGACATAGTATCTGATTTGTAACCATATAGACGCAAACACTTACGCATATCTTCAAGGGACATTTTATCAAATTCCTTAATAGCATTACGTTTAAGTTTATTAAGTCTATTAGATTCTTGTGCTTCAGACTCTTTATTTATTAGTACATAATCTTTATTTGGTCTTACTTCAGCTAAACCGTTTGCAACACGTTTGTGACTTTTCAAGAACAAATACTGCAATTCATCCCAAGGATTCTCTGTATGAAGTATTTTTTCTTTAGCACCTAATTTAACTGAAAATGTCTTCCAATAAGGACTGCTAGGCATCAAAGTACCTTCATCAAATCCTAATGCTTTTTCTAATCTTTTTGCTTCGTCATCAGTTAGACCTGTGTATTTATTACCAGCTCTAGTAAAATATGAACCAATGTAATCGTAGCAATCTTTGTATTTTGTTATACCTGCCCAATAATCAACATTTTTGTGGCGTAATATTACTTCCATATTATTAATATAATAGAATTAATTATAAATAGTTAAAGCCTGGGAATAATCCCAGACTCTACTATATTATTTCTTTGTTTTACTCTGCGTCACAGATAAGCTCACCGCAAGCACGAGGATCACGAACCATAATACCAACTTCACCAAGGAAGTGTACAGCATAACCGTCTTTTGCGTTAGAACGTACAGTGCTAGTAGAATTACCATATCCTGCACCCGGAGCTACAGAACCAGAAGTATTCCACATAACAAATTCACGATTTCTACGAGCCACTTTTACTACGTTAGCTTCACCATCGCGTGTACCGAAATCTATGAACGTAAATCTATAAGATTCAAGAGGTTTACCAGTAAGCGGATGCAATTTACGATTATAAGTAGTATCATCGTATAATGGGAAATAACGTAAAGTCATTTCAATACCATTTGTCATCTTATAAGTAGTAAACTGACCACCTAATGTTAATTCCTGTCCTGATCCAGTAATAAACTTAGTGTCAACTAAGTTAAATCCTGAAGCACGTTCTTTCAATATTCTATCGAATTCTCTCATACCCATTTCACCGGTCAAAGCAACGAATTTACGTTCGCCAGAACCAAGAATATTGTATGACAAATCGAATAAGAAATCTTCAAGTAATTCAGGAGTAAGATCAGTATAATACCGTTTATTTGCAGGTGAAATCTGTTGCAACAGACCGCTCCCAATATAAACAGGTCTGCCATTAGTACCCATCAAATCTGTTGTACCATCAGGATTTGCATTATATTTAGAATAAATCAAGAATCTTTCTTCACGTTTCTTCCATTCACGTAGAGCTTTCCATTGTTGGTAATCTGCCCACAAATAAGAAGTTTTACCAGTAGCAGGATCCTTTAATGCAACTGCTAATACTGTGCTGTATGCTGAACCAGTAATATCATAAGACAAACGAACAGTAGTAAGATGATTACGCATCTTAAACTGAGTGTTATAGTTTATGATGTCTGCTTCATCAGAGTATTCTTCATATGCTGATGCCAAACGAGATACTTGTTTTCCAGGCAATAAAAGTTCACCAGGAACATAAGAACTAGCTTGACCATCTGCCAAATAGCAAGTGTATACCCATTCAGTACCATCTTGATAAGGTGCTCCAGATACACGAACTTGGAATTCTTTATCATCGAATTCAAGTATTGCACCAGGCTTTTTATTCACACGGAGTCGTTAATTCCGTATCGCTAGTATTACTAGCTGCTGCATCTTTCAATGCAGAATTGACTATATCACAATCCTCTAATGAGGATTTCCAGCACTTCGGATCACTTGATCCTACACCCTGGTTAGGGGTTAGTCGATGAACTCTCAAATATTCAGAATCTACTCTTAATCCTTTAAATATACCTTGTTTAACGTATAATCCTGTATTTGCATATTTTGTAATAATCGCTTTAAAATTTTTGGCAATACAATGAAATTGCTTTGCAACGTTGTTTATTCCGATTATAGTAAACGATTTTCCATTATATACATTTGTAAAAGTATAGGCTTTATAATTTTGTGGTATACTATATCTTTTTTGATTAAATGAGTATTTTATATTTTCATCACTAGTTACCCATTCAAGATTGTCTACAGCATCATTTTGTCTGTTAAAATCTTTATGGTTTACTTGTTGTTTATCAGAAGGATTATCTATAAAAGTTTCTGCAACTAATCTGGAAATTCTGTATTCTCGTCTTTGTTTATCATTGCATAAACAAACTCGATTGTAACCATCCATAGATAAGCGTGGTTTAAGAAATATCCCTTTACGTATAGAATATACTTTACCGTCTTCCGTGATTTTATATAAATCTTCCCATCCTTTAATGGGTTTCATGAATATTTGCTTTAGCTGCTGATTGTCCATTGTTCATATATTTAATGTTACTCTAGGGTTTAAATATCTTTAGGAGTTTCCAGCAATTCTCTGGATTATTCGATATACATTACTGTATAAAGCGGCTCTTAGTGGTGCTATACTAAATAACCGAACCATTTATCTTCAAGATGCAATACGATAGGACTATTACCAATACCTGCTGTTACAGTATCAGCGTTAGATGAAGTAATTTCCGTACCATTCCAAATAGCTCTACGAATAGTAACAGCTCTATCTGTATCGATCATTACTGACCACTCGTATTGACGATGGTCTATAACCATCGTCTTTCCAAGTCCACCAGTAAGAAAATCTAATGAAGTACGATAGCCATCATCTTTAGTACCGAATACCAAAGAAATAACACCGGCTACTTCATGAGGTTTAGTTAACAATGCATTAGTCAGCATGTTTTCATCAACAAGATCAGAAAACCATTTGCCTTTATACAACTGTAAACTATTTAAAATATTATTTTCCATATATAATACTAGTAATTATTATTTCATTTAGACGGTCTGCGTAGTTGTCTTGATGCAATTTCCCATATCGGTGTAGCCGTCTTATTATTAATTTTTTGTTTTGAACTTACCCTCTTTGTTGAGGACAATGTTGATTTAAATTTTTTTATTGCAGAAAATTCACCGGATTGCTTTGCAGCACTTAATAGTTTATCTCCTTTCATAATGAAATATGCAGATTCAATAAGATTACGATTAGTTTTAGCATAATCTTTTTGATATTGTGATCTACCATCACTATCTAGTTTGAAGATATAATTCAATAATTGTTTTTTATCTTCTTTCGGTATTTTAATACCGCGTATATCTTTTAAATCCTCTATTTCTTTGACAACGCTATTGTAAAAATTTTGTTGTTGCTTTATATAAGCCTCATGATTCTTTTTTTGTGTTTCTAATAGCGCTTTCTTCTTTTCTTCTTTGATAATTTTCATTTCTTCAGCTGCATCTTCAGCTTCATCCTGTAGTATACCAGCTTCTTCATACTTATCTAATTTCTTTTGAATCATCTTATCTGAATGACCTTTTTCTTTAAGAAATTCTTTAAGTACTGATTTTTGAACTGAAACATCATCCAAATCTATATCATCGTAATCTATCTCAGTATTTACTACTGAAAAATATTTTTCAATATCTCCACCATTTGCTACATATTCATTTATAGCTTTCACATCATCACTAGCAAATTCTGGTGTAGAATTTTCTTCAATAACGTCCGTTATATAGTCTATAAGTTCTTCTACTGTTTTAGGTTTCTCTTCATCTTCATCAAATTCCCAACCTAAATTCTCAGATATAGCGTCAAAAAATGCAGTTACTTGTTCCGATTCATCGTCATTAACTTCATCGTTATTTTCATTCTTTTCTTCTATATCTTTATCCTCTTCGTCTTCATTTTTTTTATCTTTGTTATCGTTTTTATCATCCTCTTCGTCTTCATTTTTTTTATCTTTGTTATCATTTTCATCGATATCTTCTTCATCTTCATCGAACGGTTTTTTATCGTTAGGTGTAGTATCAAGATTTGCTATTTCATTCTCCTCGTCGTTAGTATTAAATGCAGTAAATATTGCATCAAATCCTCCAAACGGTTTTTCTTCTTTTTCCATAATTAATATTTAATTAGATTTTTTAAATATATTATTTTTCCTTTGTAGCATTTTTCCACTATAATTATAGGGTAATAATTCTGGAATATATTTTGTCTTGATATAAGTGTTATCTTGTAGACTTATGATATCATTATTATATTTTTTAGTTTTTAATTTCGAATTATTTAATTTACCATATATTTTTACTTCTGGTAATACATAACCTCCACCATATGTTGCATATTCATTAGTTCCTCTTAGATAATCTATAGTTCTATCTGAATAATTCACAGTATAATCAGAATGTTGGAATTGACCCTTACCATTTTGATCTTCTATCCACTCTCCTCCTGGTGTATCAGAATTACTATACATAGACTCGTTAGAAAATGTGGGATGACCTGGTAATTTGTAAGTATCAGTAAAATGACTATTCTGATCACCACTTAACATACGTTCTGTATTAGTTAATATGTATGGTATTTCTATTTTATCTTTGTTATCCTCATAAAAACTTTTATAATCATAATAATGACCTTTTTCATAAGGATCTGGATTTAAACCTTTATATTCTGCAACTTTCTTATACCAGTTATCAAAATCTTCCTCCATATCTGAATATTTCATATTCGGATTGGACTTTTTATACTGCTGATATAGATTATATCTTTGTTTTGTAGTTAAATTTCTCCACATAATTAATGATGCCATTTAGCCGCATTCTTAGCAAATTGAGCTCTTTTCTTTAATTGTTTACTGGCTTTACTACCTTTCTTTAATACTTTATTAGCATAAGCTTGAACACTCATACCAGCTCTTTTTGCAGCAGCTCTGAATTTACCACGATTTGCTTTTTTAATATGTATACCCCCTTTTTTATAAGAGGGTAACATACTAAAATCTGGTAAAAACGAATTATCATAATTCGTTACCATATTATTTTCCTCTTTTACCGGTGCCTTTTTTGCCACCTTTTTTACCACCACATGCCATAGTTTTACTTTTTATTAGATTTATTTTCACCAGTAACAGGATTTTTCAATGCTGTACTAGCTTTTAATTTCTCTCTTTGCATAGCAGCTTTATCTTTTTGCTTTTGCAACTCTTTAGCTGCTTTCAGTTTTTCTCTCTCTAGTTTGAGCTTTTCTTGTTCGATTTCTCTTTGCTTATCAACTTTGTATTTTTCTGTAGCTTGTTTGTTAGCAATTTCATTTTGTTTTTGTGCATATTGCATTTGCTTATCCATTATACTAGCAGATAGTTCTTTATCTTTCTGTGCTTGATCTGCTGCTAATGCTATTTCATCACTAGTGTCATTATTAGCATTATCTGCATAACCAAACGCGCTTATTTCTGCAACAGCTATTTTAGTAGAATTATCTTCATCAATTTTATATTTCTGTAAGTTAAGCTCTTGTTGTTTTAAATCATATTCTTGTTGCTTAGCCTCAGCCTGTTGCTGAATTAATTCTATTTGCCTTTGTTGTTCTGCCTGAGCGGCTTGTTCTTGCATTTCAATTCGCTTAGCTTCTATATCACTTAATTTATTCTTTATTACAGTCATATTATCTGAAGTTAATATTTCTGCAATATCAAGTAATGTTGCTCCATTCTGCATAGCTGGTTGAGTAAGTGATTTCAATTGCTCTATATTCTGTGCTTCCTTTGTTGAATCTGTGATAAATATATCCATATCTTCGTAAAAGAAATCATCAGTAAGAGTTATAAAAGCCCTAGTTACGTCATCAAATATATAGTTTAATTTAGTCTTATTTGAGTCTTTCCATGCTGCTTTAGCAGTGTTTAATAACATAGTCATTACTCTTTTCTTACATTGATTATGTAACCAGAATAACGGTTCTGTAATATTAGCAGATTGAACTACACTAGTTTGTACATTACCAACTAATTCATTAGAGCTTATTGCACCTTGTCTTTGTTTAGATACACCAGATATTTCATTACACATATCTTCAATCTTAGCCATTAAATCTATGTATTGACCTATAACTGTAGACATGGTTAAATCTAATGCGGTTATTTGATTAAAAGTAGCAGGTTTTCCACCCTCTCTACCTGGTATATCCCAACCTTCTTCATATGGGTTAATAAAATTAACACCGAGTGAAGATAAATAATGCATCCATTTTTCAACTCCCATACCCATTGATTTAGGTATTTGAGTAACATCCATATTAACTACTTTACCTTTATCCCTAGCTAAAGCTAATTCCAACCTATACCATATTATAATATACATATACTGTAAAGGTTTCATTATACTTACTAGTGATTTTGGTACAGAGTTATTATTACTATATACTACACCAGTATAAGGTAACTTTTGTGAATTTAGATTATCAGTAGATATGTGTTGATACTCAATAGGTTGAATACCGAAATATAAATCATCTCCTGCTCTATATCCTTCCCATACTTCAATTATCCAATCCCACGTTACATTTATTTCTTCACCGGTAACTTTATAATTTTCATCAACTATAAATTCTTCTGGCAATCCTTCATCATTAAGTAAAGTAACAAAGCCTATTTTTTTCAATGATTTCCAACATGCATGCCATACATTTATTGAGAAATCTGAATCCCAATCTTTAGATGGATTATCAACTATATTCGTTTTGATATGCACAAAATCATCGACCATATTTTTATCAATACCATAATTCGCATACCAATTATCTACTTTAGCTAATAATTCGTTAAGCTGTTTTTCATCTAGTTTATCATAAAATTTATCATATATGTCGTTATATGATAAACGCATTCTGTAACAGCACCAATCGGCATCTTCTATGAATTCTAGATCTGGAGACATGTCGTATGAAAAGTAAAGAGGATTTACTCTCTCTACATAAGGTTCACCGTTCTGTATACCAATATAGTATATTTCTTCACCCGCAATTAAAGCATCCTCCCATCCTTTCATAAACACATGATCTAGATTTAAACTATTACGTAGATATTTTAATGTATGGTAAGCAGCATTTTCGGCAATATCTTTATAATCTCTAGTAAGATATTCATGTATTTGTTCTGGTGGCATAATTTCACCACTATCTAAAGCTTGTTGATACCTAGCTTGATCTTCTGGTGATAATCTACTCATAATAGTTGCCATAACATAATCAAGTAACATTTGCTTCATTTTATCTTGCATATCTGAAGCAGCTATTTGACTTGTTCTAGCCACCTTTATATTAAATGGTCGTTTAGTTTCTTCACCTAATAATAAATTTACTTTAGGTCTAATAATGTTAAAATCTTGTGGTGTAGCAGGAAAACCATCGTCAACTTTAAATGGATTTGTAACATATCGTAAATCTTTTTCATTGTATATACTATTATACAAATCATAATATGTTTGCATTTCCTCAAATCTTGATATGGTCATGCCATTAGATGCAGTTTCACCTGAACCTATTATATAATCAACACAAGCTTCTTTCCATTCTTTATTTTTCTTAGACGCTGGTAATTTTTGTATAGGAAAAACCGTATCATTATATCTCATATTTAGCTAAATATATAAGTTTTTATATTGTTATTGTTGTCCGTATTATCTGAATCTTCAAACCAATTTTTAGTAAATAATGGTTTATCAAATATCCTAGTTTCCCGTTCAACTTCTTTCTTTTCCTTGACGTGTAAATTATGTAATTGTAACCTATACAACATCAATATCATAAACGCCATAACCCTATCGAAGTTACCTTTATCATTATAAGCTATTAGCTCTTCTAATAGCGGTTCTGACAAAATCTTAGTTAAATTTTTTACACCAGGTGCATATTCTTCATTTAACCACTCTTTTATAAGACCTTCACCGTAATCTTTTATTTGAACACTCATGTGAATACCCTTACGTCTCCTTACATTAGAATTTTTTACTATATCATCTAATATATCCGGTTGATCTGCTAGTAAATAATCACAGTGTTTATTAGTAAAATAAGGGTAAATACCTTTACGTTCATTTTCATATAATAATCTGGCATTATAATATACTAATAATTTCCTAACGTTTTCATAATAATCTTCAGCTGTTTCTGGTCGTCCTGTATATTCTGCTACAGGTAATTCATAATATTCTTCAAAATTTTGAAAACGTTTATATATAAAAGTAGAACCTAAAGAATTTGTACCGGATTTGTCGTGATCGTAAGGATCGCAATTGTGAGTCACTATATCATGACACATATAAGTATGTGTATCACATTCAAAGTTATAAACTGTACCAGTGTATTTACTTTCTATTATATTTTGTATGTTTACTATTATATAATTACCACAATCACTTACTCTTGATAATCGTCTAGAACGTTTTATTTTACCCCTATTATAGGAAGATATTATTTTGTATTTATGACCACAATTTTCAGTAAAAGTAAACTTATTAACGTCTTGCTGAGTTACTTTCAATATATACGCTGTATGTCTATTCTGAATCTTATTGTTTACTAAATATTTACCTTCAGTACTCTTTACAGTTATTGAACTACATATACCTATAGAATATAATATAGATTGTATACTTTCTAATAACTCTAAATTAATACTAGTAAAAGTTACTCTAACGTGGTTTCTATCCAAATATACACTACCATCAGAATCTAAATAACCGTATAGCAATTGTAATTTATTTTCTTTTGGTATATATTTAACCCATTCTGGTATTTGTTTTCCTAATGCATATTTACCAAACCATTTATCTAAGAATAATACTAAATCTTTGTTAGTAAATCTCTGTGTTCTACCACCGTTGGATTTACACCAAACAGTACTTCTATTAAACAATCTGTTTACTAATTCTTTGTAACTATCTGACTCGTCAATTTGATTTTTACCGAATGTCATATAAATATCATGTGAATTTCGATTTATATTATTAAATCCATCACCTAACCATAATCCTATAAATCTCCAAAAATCAGAATTATCTGGATCTATATGTAATTCTGTTTGTATTATTTGCTTGTAATCATCTTTTACGATATTGTATCTGTTTGGTAACAATAGTTCATCACCTATTTTTAATTCGGATGCTTTAACAAACGTATTGTTGCTTAATAATATTGGATGTTCACCTGTAAACTTAGTAGTTCTATATGATCCATAAGGTTTTAGTTCAAATACTGGTTCATCAACTTTTTTATATCTTTGTAAATTGTGTATCTTAACTTCTTTACCATCTCTGTTTATTAAATGATAATCAAAATTGACGTCTTCAACATTAACTAAACCTTTGTTTGTTAATACTTTTTCACCAGGAAGTAAGCACCCAGCTATATACAAACCTATAGGTGGATCTTTTACAGGGTGTTCCCAAATAACTATAGAACCAGTAGGATCATCTTCCTTATTTAATGGAAAATTAGTAATATCACCATATTTCTTTTGTGTCCATATTAAACCGCCTTTACCATCCCAAGTCAAATCACCAACTTGTTTATGACTCTGTAGTTTTTTATTTGTTCTTATTCGTGATAAATGATCCTGTAATTCTTTTTTAGGGAATATATTTCCTGTTATCTCTAAACATGCTTCTGCTGGTGTTAAGCATTGTTCAGCAATATATCTGTCTACGTCTCTACTATCTATGGCATTCTCTATAACAGGTGCTCTTAAACTCAATATATAATCTAATGCTTTATGTTTAAGTGTATTACCATCTTTATCCATGTATAGACGATTACCATGATCATCTGTTACGTCTTGATTCGTATATTGTGGGACAAAAAAACCGCATTTAGTGCCATCTGCACCATCATCCCATATATTATCAAATGGTAAACAACCGTATGCTTCAGGTCTATAAAACATTTTCTTTAATCCTTCAAAGTTAGCACCTTCTTCACCACCAGTGCCAAATGCAATCATGAGCCCATAAGCTATACCATCTTGTTCTACAGACGGTCTAGCCATTTGCCAAGCTTCAATTAAATGTGGATTTTTACCAGCTTCTTCAAACAATATTAATTTACCCGCTTTACCACGAACTTTACCTGGGTCGTTCTTCATAGTTATACCCATAATTTCGGATTTATAACCAACCTCTTTTTCATTACCTAGGTTGTCTCTTACTTTTATAGAGGCTCTACGATGCATCTGTGTATTAGCACCTTGTCGTTTTTTAGCCCACGCGGTATGTTCATCTATAAAATCCATAAATTCCCAAGCCTTAGTAAGAATACCATCTTTTAATAAGTACTCTTTCTCAGCTGCTACAGCGTATGATTTTGAACCAGGTATTAAGTAATAATTACGGCAAAGCATTGAACCACACTTGAAAGAATAACCTTTACGTCTTGATTTTAATACAATCATGTGTTTTCCTTCTTCCTCTGCTTCATCTACAGCATTAAAGAAATAACTATCATAATCATAGAAATCAGGAAATTCTAAGTCTTTTACACGTTTAATTACTTTTTTACCTTTGCTATTTGTCATTTCTTTTCTTACTATACGTTGTATAGGGCAATAATTCAAGTAAAAGTAATTATAACCAGAAATCCAATCACCATCAGGAGCTCTATAACCTTCTAAACATCTTCTTGATTCTTCATCCCAAAATTCCATGTATTCTGAAGTACCAACAGGCGCTAAACAGAAAGCCCCACACTTTTTGAAGTGCAGGGCGGCTGGTCTAAATTTATCCGAATTATGATACACTTTATTAAAATCTACCATAACTACGTTAGTTTCTTATTTTGTATACTTTAAAGCTTTGTTAATTATCCACACAGATAAATTGTTAAGATTGCAACCCAACCATATCATTATATCCGCGTACCAAGGAGTATGATCATATGATACTACTTCCTCAATTCCTGTTTCAGAATCTCTGATTATGATTTCTGATTGCTTTTCAACGTCTACTGCTGTGTTAGCGTTCTCTACCGCTTTCTTTGATCTAGTTTTAGCGGGAACTTTGTTATCCTTAGTAGGTTTCTTTTTTGTTTCCTTACTAGTTTTCTTTGTTTCCTCCATTATTAAATTAATTTAATATTTATAATATTAACGGTACTATTATAATTTAGTTTATACTATTGTATAGTATTATACAACTTATCGTTTGGGTAACTCATATAAACCTATATCTGTACCACCTTTTACTTTACTTGATTCTATTTGCTCAGTTCGTACTGTTTTGAGTAATTTATTTCTTACGTCTATTGCTTTATTAGCTTTATCCATCCATTTACCGACTTTATCTGGATCAATAAGTGGTTTACCAGACTTATCTTCTTTTCCTTCTAAATATTTAATTGAATTAAATTGACGTATGATATATTCTATACCTTCTTCTTCAGCAAGTAATAGTCTAGTACTAATTGTGTTTTGAAGTTCTATATATTCATCAATAACTTCCTTCATTTCATTATCAATCTTGTATTTAGCATCATCAAAACAATGTATTTTTAGTTTTTCTTCTCTTTTATCAGGAGATAAACCTTTATATACAGTATCCCATTTGTACATAAAAACTATATACTCTATTTTACGTTGAGCAAGTTTCTTATCCTTATGTGATTCCCACAGCTTTCTAAATGGTGGTATAGCTAATGCTTCAGGAGAAAGTACCACTTCTCCATTAACTATATCAAATAACATTATTCTACTGTTATATCATTGTTTAGTTCTTTTACTGCTTCAGCCATATTAGTAGTTGTGCTATTTTCCGTTGTAGATTCATCTGTAACAAATTTGTATTCAGTTTCTATTGCAGGGACAATAGTTAAATAAGCAAATCCTTCACCAGGCTTAAATATTGATGGAACTGAATCAGTATTTACTTTAAATTTTAATATTAACGGTTTATTGTTATTAGAAGTTACAATAGTGGCAGAATCAGTAAGAGTTATAGATTTTTTAGCTACATCATATTTAGGTGTTATTATACCCACACAGCCTTGTGGTATATGTATACTATATCCCACGTGATATACTAATATCAATTTAGCATCTTCACCAACTTCAGTAGTTATTTCTGTTGAATAAAGTTCATATACAGTATTAGTATTATCTATTGCAGTAGGTAACTTTGCTCTTTCATCTAATTTGTTTATTCCTATATTCATTTTATTTACTTTTAAATATATTATCCTTTCCTTATTGACGTTGCTGTTTTATACAAATTTTCAAGAAATTGATCCCTTTGTTGCTCGTTTTCAAAATAAGTAATGAAAGTAGAATCGAATCTTTTATATTTTAAATATAGCATTTTAATAAGTTTATTGTTTTACTCTAGCTGAAATAGTTTTGTCATCTTTGAATTTATTACGTAATTTTATTTTAAATAAGTAAGCAAACATCAACCCTTTGGTGTCATATTTATCTGCCATTACTTTATGTGTAAATTTAAATGGGGATGCACATATCTCTTTGATAATTCGTATATCTAAACCATACTTTTTAGCCAGCGTATTGTATATCTGATTCATCTAATAGTTTGTAATACTTATTCGTGCGTATGTCCTTTATGTTTGCGTTAGGTATAAATGTATTTGGTCTTATTGTGTTTATGACACTTATTACCATTTCAAAATCATTTATATCATATTTACTTAATAATTCAATAAGTTTTTTCTTTTCCATTTTACTGTATGGTTTCCTAGGTATATATACTTCTTCGTCTTGCGCTGGTACACCTATATCATCAAGCCAGTAAATGAAAAAACAATTATACTTTTTGGGTTGTTTTTTGAATAAACTTTTGAAAAATTTAATAACCTTTTGACTAGGTTTTAAAACTTCACGTATTGCAAAACTACCCGCTGGTACTCTCATCATATTCCCCTATTTTTATAATTAACGTTATTTGTACTCTGTCATTAATTATATTAGGTATTAAAGCAGGGTTTACTATTATTTCACCGCGCTCTTTGTTGTGTATAAGTAAACCTTTCAGTTTTAGTTTCTTTATTGCCCTACTTAAATTATCTTTACTTATACCTATAGCATTTTGAATATATTTCCTATTTGTAGTATTAACTATATTCTTAGGTATACCTTTCAATTTAATGTAATTTACATCTAATTTTATTAGTTCTGATACTAATAAAATCTCTTTTTCAGTAAGGTGTAAAAGACCATTTAAACTTCGTACATACTCTATATATAATTTATGTTTTGGTACTCGTTTAGTAAATTTGTTCATTACTTAATATAATCTAGCAAGGTATTTAGTTCTTTTACTATATTTGCGTATACATTAACCTTAGTATCACGAAATGGATTATATTCTGTATCTTCTATTAATTCAGTAATAGCATCATTATATTTTGTTATACGTTCGTTAATTTTTTTCTCGAGTGTATTTGTTTTAGTTTCATTTTGTTTAGTATATGGTAGCCTTTTAGTTACTTCTATATAAGGTACATTACTACCGACAATTGAATCTGATAATATTATTTCACTGCGTGTAGTATAGGTATAATCTTTAGTAGATTCACCTGAATTACTCTCATGCTTGTATACTTTATTTTTTGAATCATAAGTGAATTTATCACCTATTTCTGTACCATAACCAAATTCTTTATCAATAACTTTAAATTCAGTAATATTATTTATCATTTTTATTAAGTATTAAATTATTTTTCATTTTGTAGTTATCGCATATACTTGCGTATGATTGTGTGTGAAACCTTATTTCAGGATTAAAAACACAATCTATACCAAAATTACCATTATGTATACTATACTTACAAGTGAAACAACAATGTGGTATTGCTACTGTATAGTTCATTTTGGTTTGCTGCCCCACAATTTCTTTAGGTGTTGCTAAGCCCATTTTGTACGTTTATAATTATCACAATGATTAATACTAGTAGTAGGAAACATATACTTGGCTGGTTTAGTACAATAGTACTTACTACTGTTATATGGTCGTTTATAATATAAACAATTATTACAACACTTTATTTCTGGTGATTCTAAACTAGCATAGCGCCAATTTGAGTCTGCTTTTAGTGTATGCAACAAAGTATGTTTATGTAAACGATTTTGTTTAAAATGCCTTATTAATGTATCGATATATTCAAATATATTCATAATAAATATTTAGTTAATAATATAACGTATTATACAGTAAAAGGTAACCTTTAAATAATAAAAAAGTAGGGCTACCTAATGATAACCCTACTACTTACCTAATCACAACTACACAATTTGTCTTTTATTGCTTGTTTCATACGAGCAATTGCCTTATTACTAGCTTCATATGCTAATTCATCAGCACGATTGTTATATTTACATTGTTTATGACCTTTAACCCATCGGAAAGTACATGACTTAAACTTAGTCATAAGTGAACGTAAAAGCAACCAATAATTTTTATTCTTCTTACCAGCAAAATCTGTCTTAACCCATTCTGTCAACCACCCTTTATTTATGGGATTAGCTACGTATAATGAATCAGTATATATGATCAGGTCTGATTGTTTAGCTAACTTAGGGTCCTGTGATAATTTAGCTAACGCATTAATTACAGCTAATATTTCAGCACGATTATTAGTTGAACGAAATAATGGCATTGATTTTTCAGCAACTACACGACCATTGTTTACTATAACATAACCCCAACCACCTGGACCAGGGTTAAACCTACATGACCCATCAGTATATACTGCAATTTTCATTTTTGTTCAAACTTCTTACATACACTAAAGGCATCTACAGCAAATACACGATTAGGGTTATATGTGCAACGTAAATGATCCTGTGATTGACCGTATATTTCAGTATGTTTACACAATTGGCAGCAATTAAATGCTAGTGGTTTAAAACCCTGTTTGAGTTTCTGTTGTAATATCTTACTGTTCGTTATTATTTTCTGTCCCATTATTACTTGTTATTTCTGTAACGTTAATATCATTTTCAATTACCTGTACATATGCTAGTACATCGTGTACTTTAACCAGTAAAGAGTCCTTAAAGAGATCAAATGGATAAGCATATTTCATTGGGAATATGATATGTTCACCTACTTTAAATTCACCTTTAGCTATGTCTGGTACAGCTAGTATAATTCCTTCGCGTAATGAGGATTCTACTTCCCTAATTTCTTTCTTTGTATCATATTCATTAGCACCGGTATCAGCGTCACGTTCACCTGTCTCAACAGGTACAACCATTTCACGTTTAACCATTGTTACAGGTAATGGCTTAACTAATAATTCTTTACACATTTTGTATGGTAGTCCTGCTACCACCGAGTCTAATATTGCTTGGTCTGCTACTTTATTCATATTATTATTTATATTTAATATATAAACGTATATATTATAATTATGTTACCAATTTCGTTTATTTTTTCGATATATAAATAAACGCCAAATTAGTATCACTATAATTATATATACTACAGCAAAATTAACAGCACCAATATCATTATTTAGTACCATTCTTCTTCAATTTTTATAATTGCCCTTTGTATCCCATTTGATACAAGTACCCGTTTAGGTTTAGTATAATCACTAATTAAAGTATCAAACTGTACATTACAATTAGTATATTTAGCTAAATATTTACGGGCATACTTCTTGGCGATGTCTTTTGTACTGTAAGTAACTACAGAGTAAAAGACATTAACGTAATTACCATATTCATCAAAAGTATTTATATAGTAAGACCAACGTCTTGTACGACGTTTATGTTTACTATCAAACACTTCTTTACTAGTAATTAATACGTTAAATTCAATTAACTTATTTAACATAACTCTTTAAAAAAGACACGACGTTCCCCAAAGCGGCATTCCCATACCACTTTAAAGAACTGTCATAACCAGTAAATGATGAGTTCTTTCATTAAGTAATGACTTCCTACCGCTGTACGTCATCGCTATAACTAAGTATTTTTTTCTATTGTGCCGTAATACTTAAGCGACTACCACCCACCATCGTTTTTCCCATTCTCCCACATAGTTACTTGCCTATTACTTATTAAGTAATTACCGTAACCACGATGCCGGTCATTATACATTACCAATTTTCGACGCTATCGGGGACACTCAGCAACTATCTTTTACTTGGGTCCTTCCCAAAAGTATAGTTAACTTACACCCGACTTCTGCCCCACTAACTACTTTCGCCCTCATGGGGGATACGCTGATTACTCAGTCGTGCGTCACTATATATAACGTACAAAATAATATAAAGTTACTAATATATGAAAAATAATTTAATTAAAAAGCGCTATTAAAAACGTTAAAAAATTGCACTTATGTAGTAATTTTATGTTATGTATCGTGTTACACACTAATATTATGTTACACACTAAGCTTGTGAGACATATTATATTATGTGTTAATATTATGTTACACAACAACCTGTACCCAATCATGTCCCCGGTGTGCACAAACAGGGAAAGTACCCCCGTACATTAACAGTAAAAGTCAAAATTTGTATAACTATCAAATACTTTATATTATGTCGATACTAATATTTATACTACAAGTAATTACTTACATACTGATTACTGGCTTATTTGTATGTGTAATGGTTGTTGTGTTTACTAATAATAAACACATAGTAAATAATGTAACTTGTCTTATGTTACCTTTACTGGTATTAATTGCAATAGTACTTAGTATACTCTCATTTATTAACTAACAATATCATAGCTATGGTAAACAAAATCAATTTGACAAAGTACTGTATTAAGCGTATAAATGCGCTACAATACATGTTAGATACTCAACCACTGAGTATTGAAGACCGTGAGAAAGTTAAAGCTAAAATGACAGAATTAGCCTTAAAGACACTGTAATTAATTAGTAAGGTAAGTAGTATCCTAAGTGGTATTATTTATCTTACTGGTGTACCTAATCAAGTACCTGACTTGCAGAAATAGCGAAATAACTAATCATTAAATATATATCATATGAATTATCGAGTTAATCACATTGAAATGCGTGTAGTTGAGCAGGGTAAACGAAACGCAGGTAGGGAATATGCAATATTACGTATGTATCCTGAGAATGATTTTTGGTCATCTGGTCGTGACCGCGTAACTTATGTTATGTTCTTTAATCCTGACCAAACTAAACAAGTGGCTATGTTAAAGGACTGTATTGCTAAAGGAAATTATGATGAATTACCACCTTTTGCAGGTAAAACTGTAATTGTTGAAGACTTACCTAATTTCTATCGCTATCAGACTGATGTTAATGGTAACATTAACCCTAATGCAGTTATATCAGACATGAATGGTATGCCTATTGTGTACAATTCAATGAAGGTGTTTGTACCTTTATCTGTTGATGGTAACGCAAAGGATGATGCACGTACTTTAGCACTAAGAATTATGCGTAATACTTGTCGTTTAGCAGTTAATGAAACTGCTGAAATGAATGATTTTACAGCACCGCAACAGCCTGTAAATCAGCAAGTTACACAACAGCAACAAGGTCAGAATAATGGGGTAAATAATGTGTCCAATACCCCTTCGCCCCAAAATCAGAACCCATTTGCATAACCAAATGAAGCGTCGTAATAATATATGGCGCTTCATACTTTTTAACAAAACTCATTCCCTAGAACTCATTAATATAATTCCTATGACAGATAAAATATAAAACTAATTTTGTCTATCGTAATAATACATATACTATAGTTTCTTTATACTTTTCTTATTTTCGCTTCCGCATAACAGTCCAATAAACTTAGCATATGTATATAAAGCAGCTTGTTAGTGATAATAGGCTACTTACTTTTTCCATGATATCCTTATATAATCAATATATAAGCTTAAAATTTAAAGATAAACATATAAAAAACTCAATAACTTTCCAAGACATTGAGGACACCAGTTTTTTATTTATACTATTTAATTATAGTATAAATTTTTTAGGTGTAAAATGCAATAATATACTAACATATTGACAACTGATTATTGTTTCAAAAACTTAGTATATTAACATTTATGGACTACCAATCAATTATAATTAACATTAGTATTAACCAAGTTTATTTCTTTATTTTTTTTGTTCTAAACGCTTGTGTATTTTATAGTTATTAATTTTGACAAGATTAGTAGTCCTTTTTTATGTATACAATAAACTTTTATTATATTAACTTTAATTATCAAAATTATGGCTACAAAAAACTTAAAAGAGACATTGTTAACATTAGGTGCTGAAAAAGAATTATCTAATAAAACTAAAGCATATCAATTATTAATTGATCCTTTATCGTCAGAATTAGAATTAGCTTTATGTATTAGACGTACTAAAGTATATAAAAAATATGCTATAGTCAAATCTACTGTAGATAATATACTTTATACTAAAGTAACAAAAGAACCAGAAGTATTAAATAAACGTACTTCATCATCATTACCTAATGAATCAATAGTATTTTAATAATTAATAACTAGTTATAGTATACTAAAAATATACTATAACTATTAATACTTAATATAATGAAAGCAAATATAACTCATACAGAATGGGAAAAGCAATACATGTATACATTATTATCTTCACCATGTGCATTTGAAGCTTTTAGGTATCAACAAAAGAATATTAAGCATTTTGATCAATTTACGTCACGATTAATACCTCGTGCTAAACAAATAAAACAAAATTATATAATAACATTTAATCCGTTATTTAAAGACAAAATTATAAAAAATCGTATCAAATATCTATTATCAACGATAACACGAGAATATAATTGTTTAAATTCAAAGTTTAATTTTATTGTATTTGACATTCAATTTATAGTTAAACATAATTGTATAGATATAGATACTTGTAATATTGATTTGCATCTGTGTAGTAAATCATACGTATCATCAATATGTGATAAATTAGATGAAAAGTTACATTTTCAGACACAACATATATATATGATTAATGGTAATGAAACAACAAATGAAATATATGCAAAAAATATAACAGAACAATATACTAAACTATCATGTACACCTAATGATAAAACAAATAAACATGCAATTAAAATAAAGTATATCAAATATGCAAACAATATTAAAGAAGTAATAGATATATTTGAAACTTTTCTTACTGATTTTATAAACACATATATTCAGTATGATGTAATAACACCATTCAAAATAATAACTAACACAAATAAATATAAAAAATATCAAAATATAGGTATAGAGTTTGAATATGATTATAAAGGTGGTATAAAATGGCAAGACTATAAAAAATACAAAGATATTATAAGTTATGATGATAACTATGATGGCAATATACCTAATCGTGTAAATGAAACTAGGTTACGTTTAAATGGCAATAAAGGTTTTATTGGTTTATACGATTATTTAAACTATATCAAAAAGTATAATATAAATCCTGTTAGTATACATATACATATTGATTGTGATTATGATAATACTTTTGATAGACTGTATAATCTTTATTCTATAAAATCACTTATAAATGCTATTCATAATAATGAATATTATTGTATGACTATATTAAGGACCATATTCTTTACTAATACTAAATATCAATATAGTAATGTTGGCATATATGACATTATATATAATAATATATATTTAAATACACAACGTACTATAGAATATAGGTTTTGTTATCCTACATATAATTATACATCTATAATTACACAAATTTTAGTACTATCATTAATAACATACGCTATTAAACATAAGACTAAAATTAACATAAAATTACTGGACCTAATTTATGTTACTTATTTAAAATTAATATCTACTAAATAGGGATATACATAATTATATTCGTGTTATATAATTACCTATTATATAACAATTAGATATAATAATTCGCGCTTATTTTCCGTGTAAGTGACTCTGTGGGTTATGCCACATTTTAAATTATTTATTAACAACTTACTCTTTATCCTACTAACCTACTATCAAAATAGGTTATGCATGAGTAGTAGCGGGAGTATTTTAAATATATTTTTTAAGTAAATATAAACAATTCTAGTATTCCTATGTGATACGGAATAAACATAGGAATAGCTCATACTGACTCTACATAATTAACATACTATATAAATATTATACTAGAGTTGGTATGCCTACCTTAATAAAGCAGCCTTTACGTGGCAAGGTAGATAAGTAGTATTTAATACGAAACTAATGCTTTAATTATTATTAATTTTAAACCATTAATCTTATGTAAAATGACCGCTATCTCTTACTGTTTAATTACTATTGCTATACTATTACTTGTAGCATCGATTATACTAATTAAACTTTATTACAAACATCGCGAAGTATATTCAGTTAAAAATCGTTGCGCAAATTGTATATATAGCAAAAATTTATATTTGGACAATAATTCATATATGCATGTGTATTGCAAATATAAATCTAAAATAACAAGTCCAGATAATATATGTAAAAAGTATTTATCAAAAACTACTAAAACTAATTAAAATGTTTCAAAAACCAAAAAGAGTAATAGGCATACTTGAAGAAGGTGATATGACCGTTAATGAAATGCCTGAAGATGTTCAACGTATAATTAAAAAATACGCAGTAGAAAATCCATTAATTATTAAAGTAGTACAAAAGAAGAAAAAAGAACAATTAAGTTACTTTAGTGAATTTCGTACTACAGCTCGTCGTATAGCTAAACGAATTGGTTTAAGTACCAAACCTAAATCAAAATGGGAGTATATGTTAGCATATATTAGACTTACTCAATCATATATGCTAGGTAATATTAATAAAGATGATTTAGCTGTATTACTTAGGGCTAAAAACGACAGACGTTTACTATCTATACTAGCATCATTTAACTTTACTATTGAAGTATTAGATGTTGCTGATAAATTGTACTATAACGAATTATAATTATGGGTAAATCAAAGAACGACAGAAAGAACAGAGAGTTTAATAACGAAACTTATCAAAAGAAAAGAAAACATGCAAAACTACAACCATACGACAGAAAAAATAAGTTCAGGCGAGACTACATGTGGTCCGAAATGTCCTAATAAAGGTTGGTGTGATGATTGTACGTATGAACCAAGTGTTGAACAAAAACGTAAAGATACTAAACTAATAGTAAATACTAACAATCGTCAACAAGACGTTATATTAACTGCTAAACAGCAACGTATTATATATCGTTCTTACAAATTACATTATTAATAGTATTTCGCCATTGTACTATTATATGTGGTGGTCATTCCCTATGTGTATTAATTGATTTTGATACACATAACTTATAAAACTCCTAAATAATATTAACTTAATATTTACATAATATGACAGAAGTAACTAAGAATGCAGCAGAAATAACAAATGAAGCAATTGAAGTAATGATTAATAATGATGAAAAAGAATCTACTACAATTATGGATGATATTGTTAAAGCTGCAATTGAGGAGAATGAAGAAATAATACGTAAAAGTAAAATAGATGAAGCAAAGAATATATTAAGTACTCTTGAGTATTCAATTAAAATTTCACTCAATCGTACTCGTTATTTACGTGCTTATGAAAAACTTTCAACAGAACTTCTTAAACAAATCACAGAATTAAAAAATAAGTTTATTGAAACAGGTGATGCAAATATAAAGAAGAAAATAGCGGAGATACGCATCACCTATAACGATAAATTAAAAGATCTGAAAGATAAGTTTGATAGAAATTTT
>ULQG01056316.1_pt1 | contig 30648 bp, 29 predicted proteins | sample 1954251 | NCBI WGS metagenome assembly ULQG01 (sample SAMEA4835649, study PRJEB28245) | human gut metagenome | biome: gut microbiome; material: fecal sample | place: Denmark | collected 2008 | reverse complement strand
TAGCCAAGCTGAGCCACACCCCGGCATTTCCTACGTTCCTGTCTCTCCCGTAGCGCAATGCCTATTATATTATAAGGTTTTTAGATTGTCAATATTTTTTTTGCATTTTTTTATTTTTTTAATGACTTTTTATTTCATCCTGTTTTTACACGCAATTTCCCGTCTTTTACTCTGCCGGACATTCCGTCAATCCAAGTATTTCTGATTGAAATGAGCCTTTCCCTCCTGATCAATCTCCATAATCATATAGCTTCCCTTTCTGCCTTCCTGCCTCGGATATGCCAAACTGCCCGGATTCAGCACAGTGATTCCATCCTTCTGTTCAAAATACGGCTTATGTGTATGACCAAACATCACGATATCGACTTTTCGAGCTGTGCCTTCCTCTCTTATATACTCTGAATCCAAAGACACATAATACGGATGTCCGTGAGTAATAAAGGCTTTATACCCACCTATATCGATTTCCTCTTCCCGCGGCAAATCCGAGAAAAAATCATTGTTTCCTCTTACCATATGCTTCTCACATTCCACAACCGAATTAATATAGCTTTCTCCGCCTTCTATATCACCTAAATGAATAAAAAGATCGATCTTTCCTTCTTTTTCAAGAACACGGTCTAATCCTGTATGTCTGCCGTGTGTATCGCTGACTATCAGTACTTTCATAATAAATCATCTCCGATTTTCCCTTTTAATTTGCGTTTTATCGCACAGAGCGCTTTGCCTCGGTGACTTACTTCATTTTTTTGTTCCGGGCTAAGCTGCGCCGTTGTACAGCCATATTCAGGAAGATAAAAGATCGGATCATAACCAAAGCCGTGCGTTCCCGCCGACTCATGCGCAATCCTTCCCTCGATCGTCTCCCTTACTACGTCTACGCTTCCGTCAGGAAATACAGCCGCTACCGCACATACGAATCTCGCAGTACGCTCTTCATCCGGAACCCCTTCCAGACGATCCAGAAAAATACGGTTTTTAATATCATAGGATGTGTCTTCCCCTGCAAATCTTGCAGAATAAATTCCCGGAGCTTTATCGAGATAATCGATTTCCAGCCCGGAGTCATCCGCAAGAACAATATCGTTTGTAAGAATTCTCGCTACCGATCTCGCCTTAATCTCTGCATTTTCTTCAAAAGACATTCCGTCTTCCACAATATCGATATCCACTCCCGCTTCTTTCATCGAAACGATCTCCGTATTCAGATCTGAAAGGATCATTCGTATCTCTTTCATTTTATTTTCATTTCCCGTTGCAAATACAATTCTTCTTTTCATAATGCCATCCCCTGCTCTCTTACCGTTTTCCGCGGCGGTCTTGGACCTTGAAATTGATAGAAATAAGTCCGCAGCATCCCGTTGTAGATTTTCCGGTTTTTATCTGCCTTCCGTCCGAAATACCGTTCCGCTTCCTCATAGCTTGTAATCATATACGCCGACCAACTATCCAGATTTTTAAAGGCGTCTCCGAATTCTTTATATAATTTCGGAAGAGCTTCTTTTTCCTCAAGACGTTCGCCGTACGGCGGATTCGTAATAATAAATCCATACTTTTTCGGATGACTGAGATCCTTTACTTCCCTTTGCTGAAAATGAATCAGATGACCAACCCCTGCTTCCTCTGCATTTCTGCGAGCCGCACGAAGGACAGATGCATCTGCGTCATATCCTTGGATATCAGTCTCTATATCGTCGTCTATCATATCCGTCGCCTCATCGATTGCTTCATACCATGACTTTTTCGCAATGATATTTGTCCATGTCTCAGCCGTAAACGATCGGTTCATTCCCGGAGCAATGTTGGCTGCGATCATCGCCGCCTCGATCGGAAACGTACCGCTTCCGCAAAACGGATCTACGAGAATCCGGTCTTTTTTCCACGGAGTGAGCATAATAAGCGCCGCTGCCAGATTCTCTGCGATCGGCGCTTTTCCCGCCACCGGGCGATATCCTCTCTTATGAAGCGATACTCCGGTCGTATCAAGCCCTACCGTCACCGTGTCTTTCATAAGAAACACGCGCACCGGGTAAGACGCGCCTGTTTCTTCAAACCACTTGATCCCGTATTTGCCCCGCAGTCTTTCCACCATAGCCTTCTTCATGATCGACTGAATATCAGATGGACTAAACAGCTTGCTTTTTACCGATGCCGCTTTTGCCACCCAGAACTTTCCGTCTTTCGGTATGTAATTTTCCCACGGCAGCTCCTTCGTTTTCTCAAACAGCTCGTCAAATGTCTTTGCCTGAAAACTGCCGACTTTCATCAATACACGCTCCGCAGTCCGCAAAAATATGTTTGCCCTGCAAACAGCCTCCGCGCCTCCGCGAAAAGTAACCCTGCCGTCTTCCACCTGTACGATCTCGTATCCGAGTTGTTCAACCTCTCGTTTGAGTACCGATTCCAAACCAAAGTGACAAGGGGCTATCCATTCTATTTTATCCATGAACTTATCCGTCCTTACCTTTTTCTTCCTACAATATTACTATAAAAACAGGGCAGAGTAAAGTTGAAGTTTACTCCGCCCTGCCATTGTTTTACTATTATTTTACCGAATAAAACATTTCACATCGTATTCTGTAAATACGAGATGTTTTTCACCTAATCTTTAGTATTTGTCAGATTCGTCAAACGCGTCTCTGATCTTACCACAGTTTTTATTTCCGCCGTAGCTCATAGCAGACTTTGCGCTGTTTTTATCTGCATTTTTGTTTGCGTTTTTACTTGCATTTCTGCTTGCATTTTTTGTTGTGTTCTTATCGCAATTTTTGCTGCTGTTCTGTGACTCTGAATAAGAAGAGAAAGCTCCGTTTTTTGACTGTGCGTTTTTGTCTGAATTGTTTGCATTACTGTAGTTTTTTGCCATTGTATTTTCCTCCTGTTTTTTTGATTCAAAACTAGTATTTCTCCTTATTATTTTTTTATTCCTCTTTTTATTTGTGTTTTTCTTTGTATTTTATTAAATTTTTCAAATATTTTTGTTCAATTTTTTAATTTTTTGCTTGCTTTTTCCATTTTCCTATATTATACTGTCTCTTGTAGAAAGGTTATTTTCTACAACCCCTTATTAATTATTTATACTCCCCTCAAAAGACCGATGGCTCCCCCATCGGTCTTTTACTTTCTTTTCTCTTCTTAAAGCGGGATGTTCATATTTTGTTCATTTATTATTTTAAATTCTTTCATTTTCTCCTCACGTTTTCTTCATTTATATCGCATATACTAAGCTTACCGAATTAAAGGTGATTACAAGTTGTTTTTGCATAAACTTTTTCATAATACATGCCGGGAATCATATTGATTACCCGGCATCCTCCCTTTTCAGAACTATTTTTCTCCATATTTCGTATTTTCACTCTGACGCTTACGATTCTCCTTCTTCGCCTTTATATAACTCATACCCTTTAAGCATCTTTGTGATTTTTTCCGACGCCTCAATCCGTTCCAAAACTTTCTTCCCGGTCTCCGCCGCTTGTTTATAATCGCCCTGCGCTGCTTCCAGCTTCATTTTTCTTACGCCGGCCTCTTCTAATTGTATCGGATCTTGCTCCCATTCGATCAGTTGACCGTATGTTTGAATCTGCTCCGTCTTCATTCCCGACCGCTCATAAGCATCGGCCAGTTTCCACAAAACGGACAATCTCGCTTTTTCCCCTATCTCTATCGCCTTTTGATTTCCACTATCCGTATGTTGATCCAAATACAATTCCATCCATTCCGCAGCGGCATCTGTTTTTCCACTCTCGTCTGTCACATTTTTCTTCACTTCATCCGCATCTGCCGTATCTTTTTTTCTTTCCTCGTTTTCTGTATCTCCGTCTCTATCTGACCGCACCTCCGCTTCTCTGTTTGCTCTTTTATCTTTGCCCATATCTGTTTCTGTCATTTCCACACCTGATTCTGTCGTTTCTGAGCCTGTTTTTGTCGTTTCTACATCTGTTTCTATTGTTTCTATATCTGTTCCCGTATCTGTTTTTATATCCTCCCCTGTAATCTTTTCTCCGTTCGATACAGCCAGATCTGTGTGAGCGTCTCCCATATAAACCGCCGCCAAAATACATCCCGCCGCACCTGCCGCGATTCCCGACCATACTCCGACACGCTTTTTGTCTGTCTTTTCTGTTTTGTTCCTCACTGTAGGAAGTTCTTTTAAAACTTGCAGAAACGAGCTGTATTTTTTTCTTGTCTCTCCGATGCATTTCCCACATATACGAAAAAGACGGATTTCTTCCCGTTTTGTCAGCGCCGGAACTACTTTCATATATGCCAGCATAAAACGAAGCGTATTCCCGTATCCAAACAGATCAGGCTCTCTGCTGCCGCAAGTATCCATTTCGTATACCGGTCTGATAAAATGACTTCTGACAGCTCTTTTCTGCATCTGCTTCATCACCTCGGCATTTTCTCTCGATTCTGTATCCAGAAACAACACTTCTCCTTCATCAGACAACACAATTCCATACGGATTCAAATACTTATAATTCTGTCCTTCACCGCATCGCTCATACTGCTCTGCACAGACTGCCATTTTTCGGAACCATCCAAATAAAACTGCTTTATCGACGACCGCTTCATTCTTCATACGATCGATAAGCAGCATACCATGTACACAATCCATGCTTCTGCGGCAGTAACCTCCGTATTCGACAAATTTCAATACTTCATACATTTTTTCCAAGTTCACTGCATTCATTTTTTCCATATTCACTTTTTCATCGGGTGCACATAACCGGAAGCGGGGCGTCCCTCCTGCCCCGTTCCCGAATGAGCTTATTATTCTTGGCGAAATCCGGCGAAACAACTGCCGTAAAAGATGTGTCTTGAATCAGACTCATTTAATAAGTATTTGTATCTTACTTGAATTTATACAGAAAAGCAAGTGTCTGCATTATCTTTTTTCTTTTGCTTTTTTGCCTTTTTCTTTTGTCTCTTTCTTACGTCTACACGATCCGGTCAAGCTGTTCAAGAGCCGCTGCGATCACTTTATCCATATCATAGTATTTATAATTCCCGAGTCTTCCGCCGAAAATCACGTTTTCCTCTTCGTCCGCCAGTTTTTTATACTGTTCATATAAAGCGTTGTTTTTTTCGTCGTTGACCGGATAATAAGGCTCCATTCCAACTGCCCACTCCGAGGAGTATTCTCGTGAAATCACAGTTTTCTCCTGCTTTCCGAACTCAAAATGCTTATGTTCGATCACACGTGTATAAGGCACTTCACCATCGGTATAATTGACAACCGCATTCCCCTGATAATTGTCACAGTCAAGTGTCTCCGTCTCAAATCTCACCGAACGATACTCAAGCGCTCCGAGTCTGTAACCAAAATATTCATCGATCATCCCCGTAAATATGATCTTGTCTGCAATATCCGCATTCTGAGCACGAAATTCAAAAAAGTCTGTTCCCGTAAGAACATCCGCTTTTTCAAGCATTTTTTCCACGATCGGAGTATAGCCGCCGATCGGGATTCCCTGATATCTGTCGTTGAAATAATTGTTGTCATACACAAAACGAAACGGAAGCCTCTTAATGATAAATGCCGGAAGTTCCGTACATTTTCTTCCCCACTGCTTCTCTGTATATCCCTTGATCAGTTTTTCGTAAATATCCTTCCCACCGAGGAAAAGCGCCTGCTCCTCAAGGTTTTTCGGTTCTGTTATCCCCGACTCTTTTCGTTGTCTTTCGATGATCTTCTTTGCCTCTTCCGGTGTTTTTATTCCCCACATCCTGCTGAATGTGTTCATATTAAACGGCAGATTATACAACTCGTCTTTATAAACTGCTACCGGAGAATTAATATAGTGATTAAACTCCGCAAATTGATTTATATAATCCCATATTTTTTTATCAGACGTATGGAAAATATGCGCTCCGTACTTATGCACATGAATCCCTTCTACATCTTCACAGTAAATATTTCCGGCAATGTGATCTCGTTTATCGATCATAAGACATGACTTTCCCTTTTTTCCAAGCTCATATGCCATAACTGCGCCGTATAATCCCGCACCGACGATCAGATAATCATATTTTTTCATACCAAGCCTCTCTTTCCGCGCCGCAAAATATCAGCGCTGATTTATCCTGTATTTTAACAGCATAACATCTTTTCCGCAATTTTTCTTATAATGTATCACTTTTCGTCATTTTCGTTATTTTGCCTATGTTTTTGATTTTTTTGTTTACAAATTAGTCATTATGCACTAAAATAATTGTATATCCGTCCGCAGCAACAACCTGCGGGCAAACATACAGAACGGAGGTACTTCATCATGAAAGGAAATGTAATTGTCGGACAATCCGGTGGTCCGACAGCGGCAATCAACTCAAGTCTCGCGGGAGTATACCGCACTGCCAAAGACAGAGGCGCAAACAAAGTATACGGTATGCTTTTCGGCATTCAGGGACTCCTTCAAGAGCGTTACATCGATTTGTCCGAGTACATTACGAACGATCTTGATACAGAACTTTTGAAAAGAACCCCTGCGGCTTTCCTCGGATCATGCCGCTATAAACTGCCTGAGATCCACGAGAATAAAGACGTATACGAAAAAATCTTTTCAATTCTCGAAAAGCTTGACATTGAAGCCTTTATTTACATCGGCGGAAACGACTCAATGGATACGATCAAAAAACTTTCTGATTACGCCATTGTAACAGGTTACCGCACCCGATTTATCGGATGCCCTAAGACGATCGACAACGATCTTGCTCTTACAGACCACACTCCGGGATACGGAAGCGCCGCAAAATATATCGGAACATCTGTAAAAGAAATCATCCGCGACAGCTTCTGCCTTGAATATGGAAAAGGGCTTGTTTCTATCGTTGAGATCATGGGAAGAAACGCCGGATGGCTGACCGGAGCGGCAGCTCTTGCAAAGGGCGAGGACTGTTTGGGCCCAGATCTTATCTATCTGCCTGAACTTCCTTTTGATATCGAAGCTTTCAGCGAAAAAGTAAAAGATCTTCTGGCGAAAAAACCGTCGGTTGTTGTCGCTGTTTCGGAGGGAATCCGTCTCGCCGACGGAAGATATGTATGCGAACTCGGACAAAGCGTTGATTTTGTCGATGCGTTCGGTCACAAACAGCTTTCGGGAACTGCGAACTATCTCGCAAGCTATATCGCCGGAGAATTCGGCTGCAAAACCCGTGCGATCGAATTGAGCACGTTGCAGCGCTCCGCTTCCCACTGCGCTTCCAGAGTCGATATTCTCGAAGCTTATCAGGTAGGCGGCGCGGCAGTAAAAGCTGCGGATGAAGGAGATTCCGGCAAGATGGTCGTTCTCCAGCGTCTTTCCGACGATCCGTATCAATGCGGAACAGAAGTAAAAGATGTGCATAAGATTGCAAACGACGAAAAAGTCGTTCCGCGCGAATGGGTTACAGAAGACGGATCTTATGTAACCGACGATTTTGTTTCATATGTACGCCCGCTCATTCAAGGTGATGTATCTCCGGTAATGGTTGACGGTATCCCGCGTCACCTCTACCGCAAAAATTAATTCACATACTGCCGCTCCTGATATCTATGATATGTTCACGATCAGGATGCGGCAGTTTTTTATATCCGGTTTTATAACAATGTTCCTTTTTATTCTCTTGTCTCTTTCTTATTCTTCCTTTATACTTTACCTATATACAGATGCGTTTTTCACTTATATATGATTACATATGAATCCATTTATTTCCGTTACGCGTCTTTGTTTCGCATAATAATTATTACAGCAATCTTATATTCAAGGAGGTTTTTTCATGCTTATTAAAAACGGTTTTCTTATAGACCCTGCCACTAAAAAATCTGGAAATTACGATATCCGAATCAAAAACGGGATCATTACAGAAATCGGAAACACTCTTTCACCTGCCCCAAACGAGCAGGTAACAGATGCCGCCGGTCTGACTGTCGCGCCGGGACTTATCGATACGCATATCCATTTCCGCGACCCCGGATTTACTTACAAAGAAAATCTTCACACCGGCTCGCAGGCCGCTGCTGCAGGGGGATTTACTTCCGTCATCTGTATGGCAAATACGTCTCCGGTCGTAGACAATACAGAAACTTTAACGGATATTTTAGAAAGAGCGAAAGACGAAAAAATACACGTTTATCAGGCCGCTTCCGTCTCTCATAAACTGCGCGGCGAAGAAATGACCGACATGGAAGCGTTGAAAACTGCCGGAGCATGCGGATTTACCGACGATGGCATTCCGTTGAAAAACGCCGCGTTTTTATACGAGGCAATGGAAAAATCCAAACAGCTAAACGTACCGATCAGCCTTCATGAAGAAGATCCGTCATTTATTAAAAACAACGGCGTCAACCACGGCGCGGTGTCTGAACAGCTCGGCATTTACGGTTCTCCCTCTATCGCCGAAGAATCTCTCGTCGCAAGAGACTGCATGATCGCGCTGCATTCAGGCGCCGACGTTGTTATGCAGCATATCAGCTCGGGACGTTCCGTAGACATTATCCGCCACTTTAAATCACTCGGCGCAAATATTCACACGGAAGCAACGCCGCACCATTTCACACTGACAGACGAGGCTGTTCTGACATATGGAACACTTGCAAAGATGAACCCGCCGCTTCGCTCCGAAGCTGACCGTCAGGCAATCATCGCCGGACTCGCCGACGGAACGATCGATATTATCGCAACAGACCATGCCCCGCACAGCAAAGAAGAAAAAGAACGCTCCATCACTGCCGCTCCAAGCGGAATCATCGGTTTGGAAACGTCACTGGCGCTCGGGATCACTTCTCTTGTACGCAAAGGGCATCTGTCACTTATGCAGCTTCTCGAAAAAATGACGATCAATCCCGCCAGACTGTATCATTTAGACGGCGGAAAAATCGAAAAGGGCGCTCCTGCCGACCTCGTGATCTTCGATCCCGAAGCAAAATGGATTCCTGAATCCTTCGCTTCCATGTCGTCAAATTCACCGTTTATCGGTTGGGAATTGTACGGGAAAGTGAAAATGACTGTATGCGGCGGAGAAATTGTATACACTGCCATTTAATTACTTTTCATAAATATGAGGCTGTCGGAAAAAATTTTGCCGACAGCCCCTTATGTATTTATCTTATTCCATTATTATTGTTTTCTAAAAGTTCCTATTACCAGAATAATTAAACCAACTATTCCAATACATAAGGAAACGAAAGAAATATTGGAAGAACACATTTCAAATAATATCGCAAACAATAATAAACCTATGCCTAGTGTACCTTGCCGCATTTTTGTCACCTCCTATGAGAAATAACTGAACTTAATATTTGTTGTCGGGCGATAAACCCTGCTTCCTACATACACATCTCCATTTTCGGAGAAGGTGCAAGAAAATGCTGTTCCACCAACTACCATTCCGTTAAAACTTGATCCTGCAATATTGTCATATATAGGCTGGGATTGCCAAGAAGCACTGCTACCACTACCTGAAACAGCCGGTGGTCATGTAATGGAAACAGCAATACCGTTTATAGAAATACCCTGATTCAATACAATATAATTGCACTTTCCGCTTCCTGTCCAACTTGAGGACTGACCCCCTTCAAAATTATTCCCCCAAGTACTTGCCGTATTTCTTTTCCACGCATAAGACATAGCAGCTCCCTCATACTGCGTGTCATTATGATATTCCGATTGTCCAGGAAGCAACGGTCCTCTTGTCTGCGGAGATGGTCCCGGATCTCCAGTAAGTTTATTGATGTATTCCATAGCCGCCTGACGATATTCCTCATTTTCTACATCGAAAGAATATACTGTTGCACCATTATCGTCGTAAGTTTTTAAAATAAATTTCTTATTTTCTGCACTTCTCGTAGTTCCTTCTGACGATGTAAGAGTAACCTGCTCGGTTGAAACAAGGATTGCGTCGCTATTAGAAGATGCAAAAGCGGTAGTTGGAACAAACATAGCTATTCCCAATGCCATTACAGAAATAATTCTCACGATTTTTCTCATAAACATACCTCCTCGTATTAAAATATTATTATGTTTATGATAACTACAAAAATAATATTTGAAAAGAACCTAATGGGTTACATGACGTAAATTAATGTTTAAATTTAGCTTTTAAACTATCTTTATTCTATAGTAAACTGCTAAGTTCCTTTTGTTATTTATTATTAAAATATATAACCCTAACAAAGCAACCTATCAGAATCAAAAAGAATTTTATGAAGAGTTACACCAAACGTGAACTTTACTTTTAGTTTTATATTAATTCACTACTTTTAAATATTTGATATAGAAAGAGAACAGATCTGAAAAATTTTTCAACTACATTAGTTCTTATTTTATATGCTATAATAATTTTGTGATCAACCTTACAAATTTAAAATTCCTATCAAAAGCAAAGAAATGGAGTCGATTATGAAAAAACGAATACTAATAACTACATCATTACTTGTTATTTTAATCATAGGATCAATATCTGTATATGCCACATCATTTGAGTCCAATATTGATATCATGGAAAAAGTCGGACAGTTATTTAAATCTCATAAGGAAAAAAGTGATAATTCTATTTTTGCAAAAGGGAAATCAGGTGGAATTATTACAAAAGACGATATTGAACAGGCTACCGAATTTTACATTTTAGCCGGATATACCGAATCTACTGCTCGCGAAAAAGCAATTAAATATATGTTAGAACGTGATGCTACATATCAAAAGGCAATTTCAGAAGGCTATTCTGTAACCGATGAGGAAGTTTGGTCATATTTGGATGAATTAAAAGAGATCATAAATGGAGCAACAAATAAAGACGAAGCACAAGCTTTAATTAATCAGTTCGATTCTGAAGAAGAATATTGGCAACACGAATTTGAAGTTTATAAAATCAATTTACCGATTGAGAAATATTTAAACTCCGTAAAACAAGATTACTTAAATAACGCTGCAACCATCTACTCAGAATCAGAACACGAAACAGAACACTTGAACAGCTGCAATGAGTACCTTCAAAACCTCCAATCTGATTTAGCAGAAAAAGAAGATTATGAAATAATGGAATAAAAATGTTTAATAACGAGACTGTAACAAATTCTGTGTAAACTAAAGATATGATATATATCCTCTTGGATTGATGTTAAAATAAATATTAATCTAGGAGGATATTTTTATGGCACGAAGAAGAAAAATGGATCCAGAACGTAAAGCGTTCATCAATAGCTTACTGGAGCATTATCAACCGAAAGATGCACAGGATATACAAGAAATGTTGAAGGATCTGCTGGGAGAAACTCTGCAGGGAATGCTTGAAGCAGAAATGGATGATCATTTAGGATATTCCAAGTATGATTACAAAAACAAAGAAACCGATGACAGCAGAAATGGTTACAGTCCTAAAACAGTAACTTCATCAATGGGAACGATTGATCTGGATATTCCAAGAGACCGAAAAGGTGAGTTCGAACCACAGATTGTCAAAAAGAACCAGACAGACATTTCCAATATCGAAGACCAAGTACTTTCCATGTATGCAAAAGGAATGACAACTAGAGATATCTCAACCCATTTGCGTGACGTGTACGGTGTAGAAGCTTCTGCTGAAATGATTTCCCGGATGACAGACCGTATCCTTCCGCTGGCAAAAGAATGGCAAAATCGACCATTAGAGCGCAAATATGCGATTGTTTTTATGGATGCCGTCCACTTCAATGTTCGCGAGGATAATAGAACAGTCAAAAAAGCTGTTTACGTTGCCATCGGGATAAAGTTGAATGGTAAACGTGAGGTTCTTGGTATGTGGATCGGTGGTAATGAAAGTGCGAAATACTGGCTTGGTGTGCTTAACGAGATCAAAAACCGTGGTGTGGAAGACATCATGATAGTGTCTGTTGATGGGTTGACTGGATTTGGAGATGCGATTCATGCTGTATTTCCAAAAGCAGAGATACAGCGCTGCATCGTTCATCAGATCCGCTACTCGACTAAATTTATTTCCTACAAAGATTTAAAGCCTTTTATGGCTGATCTAAAGTTAGTATACAAGGCAGATACTGAAGATTTGGCACTTTCCGCACTAGATGATCTGGAAGCAGAGTGGAGAAAGAAATATCCGGCCTCTATAGCTTCCTGGAGAAATAACTGGTCACAGCTGTCCACGTATTTCAAATATCCGTCAGAAATCCGGAAACTGATATATACAACGAATTCCATTGAAAATTTCAATCGTCAGCTCCGAAAGGTAACAAAAGCGAAGGCGATTTTCCCAACAGACGATGCTCTGTTTAAGAGTCTTTATCTGACCATGATGGATGCTACAAAAAAATGGACCGGAAAGGCCTGGGATTGGGGCTTGACCCTGGATCAGCTATGCATTTACTTTGAGGACCGGATCAGACCAGAGGATATTGACTAGCATAAAACATCCTACATATCAAGGATAGATAAAACGCCCGTTTTTAACGGGCGCCCTTGACATGCAAAATGATCCATGCTAGAAAATAAACAAGAGCAGAACGGCTCAAGCTGCCATTCTGCCCCATCTAATCATATACGATTCTAATTAAACCTGAGATTTTTTCATCAATCTGAGAGGTTTACACAAAATTTGTTACATTACCCCTGTCATTTAAGATGCGATATTTTTATGAACACCCCCCTATCCATTCAAATGAACTGTTCCTATATAGCTTTTTTCAAATTTCCATCCGCTCTTCAAATCTGTACTTGTAAAATCAGCTTTTTTATTTCCATACTCCCCCTGACCGAGGGTTAAGTAATAAACTCCATTCTCATATTTCAAACTGTCCACTTTATTCAGAAACATCACTTCTTCCGAAACAGTATCCCACGGAAGCTCTATTTCCGCAAATGACGCCCCGCCGTTTTCTGTCACAAGTACATGCGGCCACGAATTTTCTCCAAATTGTTCATCCATCGTAAGCATCCCGGCTGACTGATCGGCAAATGCAAGTCCCGACAAAATCCATCCGTTTTCCACAGCTACAGGTGTTGTCTCCCAAGTTGCGCCGCCGTCATGCGTCCAGCCGATGTAAGTAGCCCCGCCGGTTCCCATTGACCAGTCTGTTCCAAGACCTACATATCCGTTTTCAGGATCAAGAAAACGAACAATTCTCGAAGTGCATAGTCTCGGATACTCCTCCTGAAATACAAAATCAGTCCAAGTCTCACCGTCATCTTTTGAGACATGAAGCGTCGGGGTCTCGCCCCAAAATACTGCAAACATTCCGTTTCCGTCTGCGTAAACACTGTTCTCCGGAATCATATTTCCTTGACCGTATACCGCTTTCGTTTCTTCCAACTGCTTTGTCGTCAAACCGCTTGCAACCCATGTTTCCCCACTGTCATCTGTCAGCATAAGTTCCTCTCCCCTGAAATAATAATCGGTCTGCATCACTGTCTCCGTCTGACCGACAAGCGCATTTTCATCTGCCGGAGCACAGATATATTCGATCCTCTCTCCCATCACTCCTCCACCGTCAGTCAGAGAGATCACAACCTGCGAACTTCCGTCGCTTGCCCCTCCTGCTCCCTGCTGATATTCTTTCTGTGTCAGCACGGAAAATCCGTTTCCGTCTCTTCCGTCTATCACTACATCCACATCTTGAAGCCGTCTGTCCTGACTGTATTCCACGACATATCTGTCAAAATCCAACTCCTTCATCTGCGCCATTAGCGGGAGCATTTTTATCTGGCTGTCCAAATAATCCACTTCTGCATTCGGGTCATACTCAGTCGGAAACGCCTCGTTTACATTTTCTGTTTTACTAAGCTTTCCTTCTCTGCTGTCATACCTGTAATAAATATCTTTCATGTATTCATCTGATTCGTCAAATTCTTGAATATTAAACGCAAAGTCGTACACTTCTCCGTTTTTCCACAACTCTGCCTCGATATCGGAAACAAGAAATTTTTTCGGAAGTTTCTCTTTTTCTTTCTCAGACATCCATTCGATCATTCCTTTCAGTCCGTCTTTTTCTAAAACCACTTCCGTACTTTGTTTCGACGCATATTCTATGTACTCCCTTAACAAATGATAAGCATACTTTCCTGCAAAAAATGTAACTGCTGCCATTATGATCACTATGACAACAAACACAATAAGAAATTTTGCGCCTCGTCCTGTTTTTCTGTTCATTCCCATATTTTCTCCTCTCTATTCTAAGCGCTCCGAATCTGATTTACTCTTTTTGACATTCCATCCTTTCATTCCAAATGGATTTCTCTAATGCATAATGATCGGAGCTGTTTTTTCCATCGCTACTTTGCACAAAGTAACTGTTCCGCCTTCTTCTATCCGGCTTCCTCCCGCTTCCACTACGCAGTCTTTATTTAACACAAGCGTCCATTTCGGATCATCACTGGGAAATACAACTGCAAGCGTTCCATACTGAAGACATTCTTCCGGTTCATAATGCTCTTTACCTTCCGGTGTTTCAATATCGATTCCGCCGTTTTCTCCTGTTCCTACTTCCAACTTATAATTTTCTCCCCGGTCTTCCGGCATCCATGTACCATAAGCCACATTTGCCACATAATAATAAGATACCGCTTCATTTCTGTCTCCGTAAGTCGCCACAAACTGATGCACCTGATCATCTTCCGGCGACTCATATGTAAGAGCACACACATCGTTTTCAAGCCACTGTACTTTCACATCATCTTTCACAGTAAACGGAAATACATCAGACTGCGCTCCGAACAGCAGCCCCCGCTGCCGATAAAAAACCGCTCTTCCGTTTTCATCAATTTTCAGACACATTGTATTTGAAAAATCAGGTGCAAGATCAACGATTTCCCTCTGCTTTGGAAAACAAAATGGACAAACCGCAATTCCTGCAGCTAATAAAATCGCCGTTACTGCAATAACAGATTTTCTTTTCCATATCGGGCGGAGTTTTTCAATGCACATGCCGCCGGCCCCAAAAAGGAAAACTGCCGCCGCGTTTATCACATATGGAGTTACATTCCTTATATAGATCAATCCAAGTTCTCTTCCCTGAGTCAGAGTCCAAATCTGCACTATGATCAACCCCACCGCAGACAAGATTAGCAGACAGCCAAAAACATCTTTCCATGTGATCCGAATCGTTTCCGCCTTTCTTTCGGCTCGCTCCAACACAATTTCCAAAAGCTTCTTATCCTCATCCGATACGGCAGTTTCCGCTCTTTTCTCTTGTTCAATCTGTTCTCCCATTAAAATTTCATCAACTGTCACTCCAAGCGCCTTTCCAAGTTCAGGAAGGATTCCGATATCCGGCATTCCCTGACTTGTCTCCCATTTTGACACAGCCTTATTCGTAACCCCAAGCAGCTCTGCCATTTCCTTCTGAGTCATTCCGCGTTCCTTTCTCTTTCGCGCAATAAATTCTCCTGTCTTATTTCCTCCTTTATTTTTTACTCTTTTCTCCGGTCTGTTTTCTATTACATTTTCCGATGTATTATCCTGTCCGCTTTTTCTCCCATAGTCAACTTCTTTTTCATTTCCTGCTTCACTGTTTTTTCTTTCTTGCATTTTGTTCCTCCTTCCGCATCGTCTCGCAGAAAGTAAAATATTTTACTGACCTAATCATATCAAACTATGAAAATTTTACAATACACGTTCATTTTCCATCGGTCTACGCTGCGTAGACTCCCTAAATCAAACGTAAATCATTCGGTTTTCATAAAATTTTGAGAATCCCCCGGCTGATCATACAAAAACAGACAAGAAAAAACAGAATACAAATACAAATTTAACACTTTACAAACATCTTTTCTTATGATAAAATATCATTTGTCGAGCGGAAGTGGCGGAATGGCAGACGCGCTAGATTCAGGTTCTAGTGGGAGTTTATCCTGTGAGAGTTCAAGTCTCTTCTTCCGCATTGCTGACGAAAGTCGAGAAACCTTATTAAATCTAAGGTTTCTCGTTTTTTTATGCTTAATTATCCCATCCATTTTTCGCAAAAACTTTATTCATCCGCAGCGCCCCCGATCAACTCTTCCATCCGAAATAAGCCGTCTTCTAATTGTTTCTTAGACTTCATAAGCCATTTATCCAATATTACAAGCGCACCTTTTTCCTTTTTAATATCTCATAAATGATGATATACTTATTTACAACAACCGTTAAAACTTTTTATATCAAACAAGGGGGAAAACAGATCATGAAAGGAAAATACTTAAAAAAATGGATGTCTGTCTTTTTATCAACAGCACTGGCAATCAGCAGCATTTCAGGTTGCGGAAATTCAGACAAAGAACCTACAGACTCCACAGACAAATCTGCGAACGAAACAACAGATACAGCAAATAAAGACACCGCATCGGACGAAGCATCAGATGTACAAGATGGCGATACGCCTCTGATCGGATCATGGATCGATCTTAGTTACGGTATACAAGTGAAAATTGAAAAAGACGGAACTTTTGTCGTTTGGAATGATGAACAAACAGCCAAAGGAACGTACACATACGAAAACAACTATTTAGTAATGACATCAAAAGACGTCCAAAACGAAGAAAAAGGATATGTGAAACTTTCAGATGATCATTTTGCGTTATTTACTTCTGACTCTATGATCCTAGATTACACTACTGATTGTTTTGTACGCAGCAGCGCCGCTGACAAATATGATCCTGCAAAAGATTTTAGCAGATATAACCAGGCATGGACTATAGCATCCGGTCCTGACCAATCTGTAATCAACAATGAAACATACGACGCCAACGAACTGTATATTATTTTAACAGAAGGAAACCGATTGAGAATAGGAAAACCTGAAAAAATCGGCGATTCTAACTACGAAGTACTGACAGAAGGTCTGATTGAGTTTTCAGATAACTATAATAAGCTGGAATTTATTTTCAGCGATCCTTTTACAGGACAAGACGGAACTGACTACAGATCCGAATTAAAAGACGGTCAGTGGATCATTTCCCCTGAAGGAGAGATTGCCGACAATCCTCAGCTTGTTTTATCACCTTTGTAAAAATGCTCTAAGGTGATCATTGCAATCATCAGAAGCGCCAAAAGTACGTTCCAAGATTGACAGGCGCTCACCACGTAAAAAGGAGCTGTCAGTAAATACTGTTTTTTAGCTGCTAAATCTTAAAATAAGAGAATCTCCTACAGAAATCAACATTTTTGATACTTGATCTTCCATGGGAGATTCTTATTTTTTTGTATATGTTTTCGAGCGCCCCTTCAAGATGATAATTGAACGTTCCTCTCTACTTTATGTCAAATCCTCTTCTAATCGCCTCTATGTATTGTTTTTCACCATCGAACATCTCCGCCGCTAACAAAGAGGCGCCTTCTACCGGCGTATATTTAGGCGCGCATAACCGGACGCCTTCTGTTTTCAACCGTTCTCGTAACGGGCCTAATATAAACTCTCCTGCATGAAACAAACCTCCTGAATAAGATACAAGTGTTCCTTCGCCGAATTTCAACTTCCGGTATACGGAACCAACGATCATTGCCAACTCATCCGCCGCAATCTCATACATTTTTACAGCTTCCAAATCTCCTTTTTGGGCAGCTTCTAACAAATATTTTTGAAGGCCTGCTATTTTCGTTCGATCATTTCGATACCGCCGATTAAAAATATCAATAATATCAAAATCACATTTTAACTCAAATCTATTCCGAAAAATCTCCAAAAGAGCGCCTTTTTCCGCCCTTCCGTCGCTTTCTTTTGAAAAAAGTTCTAAAGATTTCATACCAAGCCAGTAACATGATCCTTCATCCGAAAATCTTTCATCCCATCCGCCGGCACGAGCTTCCTCACCCGCGTCATTTCTTCCATATGCAATCGATCCGGTGCCGGCAACGAGATTAATCCCGGAAGATAATCCGAGGGATCCCGCCCACCCCACCACACTATCGTTCACAATTTTCACAGGGAGTTCTGTTTCTTCCAACGCTCGTACCCTCCTGTTGCAATCGTATTAAACAAATAATCCGTTCCCGGCAGCGCCTCTTTATAGTCAATATGCGCTGTAACTTCAAATTCCTGACCCGAAAATGCAACAAGCTCTTTCACAGCTTCTTCCGTCTCTCTAAGCAGCTTTTCATCCAAATCCACAAGTGCGATATGCCCCTTTTTTATAGTATCTTCTTTCAGAATATCTCCCACAAGTCTCATTGTAAAAACAGAGCTTCCCGCACCCAAAAAAACAAATTTAAAAAACTCTTTTTTCATTCTCTCCAGTCCCCTTTCTATTTAATTCCAGTCATTGTAATTCCTTCTATAAACTGCTTTTGGAAAATAAAATATATAATAATAATCGGTATCATAACCAAAACACCCGCACTCATCGAAGTACAGTAATCCGTTAACAAGCTGGAATTAAAGAAATTCAACGCCAGCGGCAACGTCATTTTATCTTCATCTACAATCGCTATTAACGGCCACAAATAATCATTCCATCTTCCCATAAATATAAAAATGCACAGTGCCGCGATTGCAGGTTTGATCGTATGAATTACAATGCCAAAAAAGATTCTCCATTCCCCTGCCCCATCGATCCTAGCCGCCTCTAATATATCATTCGGAATGCTTTCCGCAAATTGACGACACAAAAAGATTCCAAATCCCGATACCATGAAAGGTATAATCAGCGCTGACATAGAATTTAAAATATTCAACTTGCTGCAAATGATATATGTGGGAATCATCGTTACCTGAAAAGGAACCATCATCGTAATCAACACACAAACAAACAGAAAATTTTTCCCCTTAAAATTAAATTTACCAAAAATATATCCCCCAAGACAACTCGTAAATACTACGATAGCTGTTGATACGACAGATGAAAACAAACTGTTCCACAGCCAGGTCATAAATGGGGCTTCAGTCAATACTTTCTTATATCCGGATACGATCCATTCTGATGGGAAAAATGTTGTCGGTATACTCATAATTTCCGCATTGCTTTTGAAAGACAGCATCAAACACAAAAAAAACGGAAATGCAACAACTATAAAGGCAACTGCTAAAATAATAATTTTCCCTATTCGCACAAGCTTTTTCACCTTCGACACCTCCTAGTATTCCCAGTCTTGCTTTCCGACTTTTAACTGAACTAATGATACTATTAATATAATACCAAGCAACACAACTGCCATCGCCGATGCATATCCCATCTGCGAATATCTGAACGCATAATTATAGATATTTAATCCTATGACATTCGTATGGTTTTCCGGTCCTCCCTGCGTCATAATCTGCACCTGAGCAAAAACCTGAAAATACGAAATGCATGTCATAATGACAACAAAAAGCATATTCCTCGACATCAAAGGCAATGTAATTTTAAAAAATTTCTGTATACTGTTTGCCCCGTCAATTTCAGCCGCTTCTAAAAACATATTCGGTATATTATCTAACCCTGACATCAATATGACCAAATTGTATCCCAAATCGCACCAAAGCGTAACCAGTACAATACTAAACAAAGCCGTTCTCGGATCATTTAACCAGTTAATCGGATGATCCATTCCAAGTGCCATCAGTGCCTGATTTAAAACTCCGTTCGCAGGATCGAACATAATCAACCAAACATAACACACTGCAACAATCGGCACTACTGCCGGCAAAAACATCCAGCCACGAAAAAAGCTTCTTGCCCCTTTTTTTCGAAGTGATTTAATCAATACCGCTAAAAATGTGGAAATACAAATATTTAAAACTACTGCGACTAAAACAAATACTACTGTATTTTTAAGCGCTCCTAAAAACTCCGGATCTTGAAATAACATCTTATAATTCGCCAGTCCCACAAAGGGAGCTCCCGGAAATCCATTATAATTATAAAATGACATTACAATGCTGAATATGATAGGAACTACAGAAAATATAAAAAACAGCAGCATTATCGGAGTAAGTCCACATACAATAAATCGTCTTTGAAGACGTTTTAATCTGCTTGTCTTTTTTTCCACCGCCACTCCTCCAATCAGTTTGAGAGGAGACAAACGTCTCCTCTTAAATACTTATTTTGCCTGTTTCAATAATTCCTGAATATGGTTATTGATACTTGTCTCCATTTCCTCCAACGCTTCATCTGTACCAATACTTCCAGATGCCGCTTTTGTAAATGTATCTAATAAAGTTTTCTTAACAAAGTCCATATCCTGAACAGGTCCTACGCTTCTTGCATACTGTAAATACTGATACTGATCGCTCACTCTTACATTTCTTTCATCCGACTGATAACCCTCATCATCAATAATCGCTTTTAAGGACGCAACTGTTCCTGTTCCCAAATTAAACTCTTTTGCATTTTCAGGTTCCATACAATATTTTACGAAATCCCACGCGGTATCTTTATTTTTACTGTTTTCAGAAACAACATATCCCCAGCCTGATTCAACTGCAAAATATGGAATATCGCCTTTTACAGGAGGCATAAATACATATTTCCAATTTTCATTTTCCAAATCATCTCCAACTGCAGATGCCCAGGAACCTTTTACTAATTGAGCCGCTTTGTTTGCAAAGAAATACTGCTCTGTCGGCATTTTTGCAGTAATGTGTTTCGTATCTGTTACTTTTTCCACCGTAACGAGATCTACTAATTTTTGCCACGCTTCTTTCGCTTCCGCCGTTTTCCTTGTCTCCGCCTGCAGAACATCCGCCTAAAATCATTCCCGTAGTCATAACTCCCGCCAATACTACTGACATAATCTTTAACGATCTCTTTTTCATTTTCTTACTTCCTCCTTTTTAATGTCCTTTTTTGTTCCAAAATACACCTTCAGGCAAATCATTAATTGCTCTTATTTTTTCCGGATTTACCTTAAACCTCCTTTCTTCCGTCAGAAAACCGTTTTTCTCTTGCTGTACGTCGGATAATTGCGTATAACAGTATCCGCAAACATATGGCAGAGATTTGATTCCTACCGTAAGAGCTTTATATCTTTCCAGAAAATCTTCCTCTGTTTTTACTTTTTCACCGTATCCCCATGACTCTTTATCATTATCCTCAAAGGCAATGCCTCCGTACTCACTAATCAGAACAGGTTCTCCTTTATAACCAAACCCTTGCGCATAAGCTGCCCTGAAATTATTATGATAAATCTCGCAGCTTAACACTTCTTCTTTTTTAGTTAAGTATTTACGCCGCATTATTTCTCCGTCTTCTTCATAATCATGAAGTGTTAAAATATCCGACGTAGTGTGTTCCCAGCCATCATTAGAAATAACAGGTCTTGTGCTGTCCAACGATTTTGTCAAATGATAAACCGCCTGCGAATAGTTTTGCTGGCAAACATCTCTTTCAATCGCGGGCACTCCCCATGATTCATTTAGCGGAGTCCATATGATAATGCAGGGGTGATTATAATTTTGCTCAACAATCTCAGTCCACTCTCTCACAAAATTTTTCGCAGCTTTATCAGAATATTTATAGAAAGATGGACCTTCTCCCCAAACAAGAAGTCCGTGCACATCACACCAGTACAAAAAACGATCGCTTTCTGTTTTCTGATGTTTTCTCACGCCATTAAATCCCATCCGTTTTACATATTCTATATCCTTTAGCAGCACGTCATCGTTTTCCGGCGTTAATCCGGTATCTTTCCAATACCCTTGATCAAGAACCAATCTCTGATACAAAGGCTGCCCATTCAATAGGACAAGACCGTTTCTGATTCGGATATCTCTCATACCAAAATAAGATTCCACTTCATCTTTACAGTTATCATCCTCATCTAAAATCGAGATTTTTAATGTATACAAGTTCGGAGCGTCAGGACTCCACAGTTCGATCCCCCACTCCCCAACGTACTTGTTATATACGTCTATATCCATCTGACAGACACCTGCTTCTAATTTTCCGGAAACACTATTAATAAATTTCCCTTCAAAATAAACGTCCGATTTCATTATTAAATTCTCTTTATTTGAATGACACATTGTATGAATGGTAACTGTCTTTTTATAAATATCGGGCGTAATCTTTATTTTTTCCACATAATCATCAGAAACCTATTCAAGCCATACGTCTTTCCATATACCAGTCGTCTGAACGTACCAGCATCCATAATTATCAGATAACCAACGTTGTTTTCCCCGAACCTGCTCTTCACTATGCGGATCTTCAACTCTTATGCTAAGAAGCACTTCTTCGCCTTCTGCAAATTTTCCAAGTTCAAACGCAAATCTTGTATATGCTCCGTCATGTGATCCTTTATAAACTCCATTCACCCAAAGATCTAAATGATAATCGCACCCCTCAAAATTAATTTGAATACTTTGATCTTTTTTAAACTCATTTGTTATGGTTATGTTTTTCCAATACCATATAACTCCATGCGGTCTTTCATCTCCGATCCCACTTTTACCCGTTTCATATGTGAAGGGAACATTGATTTTACGATCCCCTCTGACGGTATGACTCCATCCCTCTAAAACCCCTATATTCTCATCATCAAACGCAAAATCCCACTGTCCGTTCAATAAGAAAAAAGACTCTCTTTTTAATTGTGGCCTTGGATACAAATCTTTCGTTCTTATTTTGGATCACCTCCTCTAATTGGTATTATAATAATATTACATTTATTCAATATTTGCAACAATTAGATATTAACCTTAGTATTTTTATGTGAATTGCATATATTCTTCCACTACTCATTGTGTATTTCGATAATTTTTATTCTATTTCATTGATTTTTTTGTGCGTTTATTATATTATTTTATTATCAGTATAATTAGCACTCACCCATGAAATGATATTGTTTCAATTATTTACTATTACGAGGGGCTTATGAAAGAAAATAACAACAATACAATTTACAAGTATTCTCAGCTATATGACATTTTGCTTGAGAAAATACTCGCAAACGAATGGAAGGCTAATGATAAAATGCCTACTGAGCGAGAATTGAGCATTAGATACAACGTAAGCCGAGTCACAGTCCGAGACACACTAAACCGGCTGGCTCAAGCCGGATACATTTATCGGATTCAAGGAAAAGGAACTTTTGTATCTGTTCGAAAAATAGAAAAAAAATTAACAAAACTGTATACTCTCAGGAAACGTTTTGAAGAAAAAGGCGTTGTGCATGAAGTTAAGACACTTCAATTTGAAGTAATCTCTCCCTCTGACGATATCCGAGAAAAATTAGAAATAATAGAAAACGAAGATGTGTATAAACTTATACGCTGCTTTTATGCAGATCATATTCCATATGCTATTGAGATTTCATTCGTACCAACAGGCCCTTATCCTGATTTGAGCGCAAATGATATAGAAAAGCAGGGATTGTATAAAAGCATGCAAATGTATAACATTATTCCGGAACATGCAAGCGAAAATATTTTCGCTGTAAAATTAACAAATGAAGATGCCCTAATATTAGGTCTGAAACCACAGGACATAGCAATACAAATTGAGAGAACAACCCATTCAAACAATCGTATCATTGAATTTACAACATCACTAATAAAAACAGAATACTTTTATTACACATCGGAACTTAGTTCTACATAAATACCCGGCAGTTCCTTCGGGTGTCCCTGTGCATAGAAAGACTCTTCGACTGTAATACAACAAAACTGCCGCTTTAACGATTCATGAAATCGTAAAGCGGCAGTTCCATATTCTCATTCCGATGTATTCCTACAATTTCGCATTTTAACAAAACCGTATTTAATCTATTCTGTCAAAATCCCTGATCTTAGCACCTCTTCCAACAGACACTGCGTTTCTTTTTTCGTCTGCTCAAGAGAATTTCCTTCCCTTCGGCACTCATTTACAAACCCTAACATTCCGAAGCAGACAAAGCCTGCTATCTTTTTCGCGGAATATTTTAATTTGCGCTGTATATGAGCCGTATGTATCTCAACCGTCTCCAAAATAATGCTGTAAAGCCGAGATGCCAAATACGGATTTACTTCAGGGTTCGTATGTTGAAAAAAATCAAACCGGGTATAATAAAGATCCAAAATCGCACTGAGCATATTCACATATCCGCGTACCAGCTCTCCATCCGGATTATTTTCTCTCTGACGCCTGTAGTAATCTTCTCTGCCTATACTGCGCATGTCGTTAAAAATATCATCCAAGAGAGCTTGCTTATCACTGTAATGCGAGTAAAACGTAATTCTGCTGACTTTCGCCTCTTTGCAAAGCTCCGTAACTGACATGCGTTCAAAATCTTCTACCGAAAGCATTCTGATCATTGCATCTTTGAGATTACGTTTTGTTTTTATGATCCGTTTATCTTCCATATCCGGTAAAATCCCTTCCTCTATCCACTCCTTTTACTATTGATGATAGTATCGAAACTTCTATTGATAGTCAATAACATCGATCCATTTCATCAGGAAATCTTTCTCCAGCTCGTTATCTTTTGTAAGCTGTGCTGCTGCCACGATCGGAAGCCACTGCTGTACATACTGTCTTGCTGTGTCGCTCTTCTTGCAGAATAATTTCAAATACAGATCTGCTGTTTCCTGATCTTTCAATGCGAAAAGAAGATATGTCATAGCCGCGTCTGCACTTGCATTTCCCTGTGTTGCATGAGCCCAGTCTACAACTGTCATCTTGCCGTTTTTACCTACGATCACATTACTCGGATTGAAATCGCCGTGGCATACTTTATTATGTTTCGGCATACTTTCAAGTCTTGTAAGAAGCTCGTATCTTGTTGTTGCATCCAAATCTTTCAGGCTGTTGATCTGGCGGGCAAGCTTATCTTTCATTCCTTTCAGAAGAGGAGATGTTTTGCCGTGAATCTGAAGCTGAAGGTCTACAAAATCTTCCATATACTTCTCAATATTCTTTTTGTCGGAATTCATCATATCTTCCATTGTCTTTCCGTCTTTATACTCGATCTCGAGCGCCCACTTGCCTTCAACCAGGGAAACTCCTTTCACCTTAGGAATATCCAGTCCTGTTTCTTCGATCCGCGCCGTGATCAAAGCTTCGTTAAATACATCTGACTTCGGATGCTCTTCGTTAAATACTTTCACAATACTGTCGTCACATTTATAGACGGTTTTATACGAACGTTTTACGATAATGTTGTTTTCTTCAAGTTTCATGGTAGGTTCCTCCTTAAATGGGTTTTTGTTTTTCGTTTTTGATGAGCTCATTATACACCGTAATTTTCAGGAAAGAAACCCCTTAAAGCAAACTTTGTGCAATTTTTAACTATTTTTTTATTATTGATCTAATTGTTAATTTTTTATCATTCCTTCTGTTTTGTTTTTATTTTGTACATAGATTTATATGTTTGAACCGAAATAATTTGAAAAAAGCAAACAGAGCGCTGTGAAAGCAGCGCTCTGTTATTATTCGCAGTTACGGTTCTTATTTACCGTAGTAGCATTTCAGGTAGATTTCTTTGATCTCCTTCATAAGCGGATATCTCGGGTTTGCTCCTGTACACTGGTCGTTAAATGCCTGTTCGCACATATCATCCAAAGTATCAAGGAAGTATTTCTCGTCAATACCGTAATCTTTAATTGTTTTCTTAATACCGATCTTTTCTTTCAGATCTTCAAGTTTTGCGATGAAGTTCTCAAATACTTCTTCGTCTGTGTTTCCTGTGCATCCTGCAAAACGTCCAAGCTCTGCATATCTTGCAAGTGCATGCGGATACTGATACTGTGAGAATGTTCCCATCTTTGTCGGAACTTCTGCCGCATTATATCTCATAACTTCCGTAAGGATTACAGCGTTTGCAACACCGTGCGGTAAGTGATGGAATGCACCAAGTTTATGAGCCATAGAGTGGTTCACACCAAGGAACGCATTTGCAAATGCCATACCTGCCATACAGGAAGCGTTTGCCATCTCTTCACGAGCTTTCGGATCGTTTGCTCCGTTCTCGTATGCTGACGGAAGGTTTTCAAATACCATTTTAACAGCTTTCATTGCAAGACCGTCTGTATAGTCTGTTGCCATGATAGATACATATGCTTCGATCGCATGTGTCATAACGTCGATACCTGATGCGCTTGTCAGTCCCTTCGGAGCTGTCATTGCATTGTCAACGTCAACGATTGCCATGTTCGGAAGAAGTTCGTAGTCAGCGATCGGCCATTTAACGCCTGTTTCAGCATCTGTAATGATCGCGAACGGTGTAACCTCAGAACCTGTTCCTGAAGATGTCGGAATAGCTACGAAGTATGCTTTCTCTCCCATTTTCGGGAATGTAAATACTCTCTTACGGATATCCATGAAGTCCATAGCCATGTCTTCAAAGTTTGCTTCCGGATGCTCATACATAAGCCACATGATCTTAGCAGCATCCATTGCAGATCCACCGCCGAGTGCGATAATTGTATCCGGCTCGAATGCTCTCATCTGAGCAACACCTTCCTGAGCACACTGCAGAGTCGGGTCCGGAGCTACGTTATAGAAGCATGTATGCTGAATTCCCATCTCATCCAGTTTCTTCTCGATCGGATCTACATATCCGTTTTTGTAAAGGAATGTATCTGTAACGATGAATGCTTTCTTTTTGTGCATTACTGTTCCCAGCTCGTCAAGCGCTACCGGCATACATCCTTTCTTAAAGTAAACTTTCTCAGGTGTTCTAAACCACAGCATATTCTCTCTCCTCTCGGCAACTGTTTTCACGTTCAGAAGATGTTTTACACCAACGTTTTCTGATACGGAGTTTCCACCCCATGATCCACATCCAAGTGTAAGTGACGGAGCAAGTTTAAAGTTGTAAAGATCTCCGATACCACCCTGTGAAGCCGGTGTATTGATCAGAACACGGCAAGTTTTCATTGCTTCGTAATGTTTCTGGATCTTCTCTTTCTCTGCCGGATGTACATACAGAGAAGATGTATGTCCGTATCCGCCGTCAGCTACAAGCTGTGCAGCTTTATCAAGAGCTTCGTCAAATGTTTTTGCTTTATACATTGCAAGTACCGGTGACAGTTTCTCGTGAGCAAATTCTTCTGCGATATCTACAGACTCAACTTCACCGATAAGGATTTTTGTATCTTCCGGAACATTTACACCTGCAAGTTTTGCGATTTCATATGCAGATTTTCCCGGAATTTTGCTGTTAAGAGCTCCGTTAATGATGATTGTTTTACGAACCGCATCAAGCTCTTTTCCAGGTTTCAGGAAGTAGCAGCCTCTGTAAGCGAACTCTTTTTTCGCCTGCTCGTATACGCTCTCCAGAACAGTTACAGACTGCTCAGAAGCACAGATCATACCATTATCAAATGTTTTAGAATGGATAATAGAGTTTACAGCCATTCTTACATCTGCTGTGTCATCAATGATAACCGGTGTATTTCCGGCGCCAACGCCAAGAGCCGGTTTTCCTGAAGAGTAAGCAGCTTTTACCATTCCCGGGCCACCTGTTGCCAGAATGATGTCTGCGTCTCTCATAACTGTGTTTGTGAGCTCCAGTGACGGTGCATCGATCCATCCGATGATTCCTTCCGGCGCTCCTGCTTTTACAGCAGCTTCAAGTACAACTTTTGCAGCTGCGATCGTACATTCTTTTGCAGCCGGGTGTGGGCTGATGATGATCGCATTTCTTGTCTTCAAACAGATCAATGTTTTGAAGATTGCCGTAGAAGTCGGGTTTGTTGTCGGGATAACCGCAGCAACAAGACCGATCGGCTCTGCTACTTTTTTGATTCCGTAAGCTGTATCTTCTTCGATCACGCCACAAGTTTTTGTGTTCTTGTATGCGTTATATATATACTCTGCAGCATAGTGGTTTTTGATAACTTTATCTTCAACAATACCTCTCTGCGTCTCTTCTACTGCCATCTTTGCAAGCGGGATACGCTGTTTGTTGGCTGCCATAGCTGCTTCATAGAAAATCTTGTCAACCTGCTCCTGAGTAAATGTCGCGAAAACTTTCTGTGCTTCGCGCATTGCTTTCATTTTTGCTTCAAGCGCTTCTACACTGTCAACAATCTCAGGTACGACTGTTTTTTCTTTCTTTGCCATTTGATAATTCCTCCTGTAATTGAGTTCCGGTTTATCTTTTCAACCGTTATCTATCTTGTTTCTCACAAGTTCAAGTATATCTGTTTGTTAAATAATTGTCAACAACATATTTGTTAATATTTTAACGGTATTTTTTTTGTATTATTTGTGCATTTTCTACAAAACAGTAAAAATCCTATGAAAATTATCATTGTAAAAAAACTCCTCCTATGAATTTCATAGAAAGAGTTTCTCATTGATTCAATATTAATCTGCCGAAAATATTCGGGAACTCAGCTATTATACAAGCTCAAGAAGAACTTCCATCGCCGCGTCACCTTTACGCTGACCGATCTTCACGATTCTTGTGTAACCACCGTTACGATCTGCATATTTCGGAGCGATCTCATCAAATAATTTTGCAACCATATCGACTTCTTTTGCCTTTTTGTTCTCGCCCTCTTTAACCGGGTAAAGAACTTTCAGCATCTCACGTCTTGCGTGAAGTCTGCTCGGCTGATCTTTTTTGATCTTTTTCTCTACTTCATCGTAAACAGTAACTTTCTTTCCGTCTACAACTTCTTTTACTCTCTTGCCGTCTTTATCTTTGCGGGCAACTTTTGCCATTACTGTTACTTCATCGAAATTATCTTTCTCTTTCACAGCCAACGCGATAAGACCTTCTGCTGTTTTACGGATTTCTTTTGCTTTCGCCTCAGTTGTAACGATCTTTCCGTTGTTAAGCAGAGCTGTTACCTGATTTCTGATCAATGCTTTTCTCTGGCTGGATGTTCTGCCGAGTTTTCTATATTTTGCCATTCTTATATTTCCTCCTAATCTTTCCGTCATAATTCGGATGCGCCGTCTGCAGAACCGCGCTTCGCACGTCTGCCGCTATTGTTTATAAACAAAACCTTAACGCATACTCGTTCTTTTTGAAAAACACGCCGGCACGCATTTTCCCTCCCGGTATATGTCTGAACTATGACTACACATTCAATTATGCATCTTCGGGCTTATTAATCAAATGCTCGCGGATCGTCCTGTATTCCGAACAATCCACGATTTTCTATAAAGCGATTATTCCTCGCCCTGATTCAACTCAAGATTGAGTTCTTTTAACTTAGCAAGCACTTCCTCAAGTGATTTACGTCCGAGGTTACGAACTTTCATCATATCTTCAGGAGTCTTATTAGTAAGTTCTTCTACCGTATTGATTCCGGCTCTCTTCAGACAATTATAGGAACGAACGGAAAGTTCAAGTTCATCAATGCTCATCTCAAGAACTTTCTCTTTCTCATCGTCTTCTTTCTCGATCATTACTTCCGCAACCTGAGCAACTTCCGAAAGATCAACGAAAAGTTTCAAATGTTCGCTCAGCACTTTTGCCGCAAGGCTTACCGCCTCATCAGGAAGCATTGTTCCTTTTGTCCAAACATCAAGTGTTAATTTATCATAATCCGTAATCTGTCCGACACGAGTATTCTCAACAGTCAGATTCACACGTTCAACCGGTGTATAGATCGAGTCAATCGCAATCACTCCGATCGGCATATCTTCTGTTTTGTTCTTATCAGAACTTACATATCCTCTGCCCTTTGTGATCGTCAATTCCATATTCAGCCTGCAGTCTTTGCCGCCGCTCAATGTAGCGATCACCTGATCCGGATTTACGATCTCAATATCAGGGTCATTAATATTGATGTCTGCTCCTGTCACAACACCTTCGCCTTCAAACTCAATATATACTGTTTTCGGCTCGTCTGACTCAGACATATTTCTTATCGCGAGAGATTTCAAATTCATGATAATCTCCGTAACGTCTTCTTTTACGCCCGGTATCGAACTGAATTCATGAAGAACTCCGTCGATCTTAACGGAACTGATCGCAGAACCCGGAAGAGATGAGAGCATGATTCTTCTCAGAGAATTTCCGAGTGTTGTACCATATCCTCTTTCAAGCGGTTCTACAACAAATCTTCCATATTTTTTATCTTCCGAAACATCCGTAATCTCAATATTAGGTTTATTAAAATCAAACACTACACAGACCCTCCTTTTGGGTTTTAAAATGTTGAAGGGATACGCTGTTGCAGCCGATATTATTTAGAATATAACTCGACAATCAACATCTCATCTACCGGAACATCGATCGCTTCTCTTGCCGGAAGTTCTTTTACAGATCCTTTCAGGTTCTCTGCATCAACATCGAGCCATTCCGGAACCATGTTGCTGCCAGTCGCTTCAAGAATGTCTTTATATCTCTGTGAGCCTTTTTTGTTTTCTTTGATCTCAATCGTATCTCCTGCTTTTACAAGGTAAGACGGAATGTTTACCTGTTTTCCGTTTACGAGAACGTGTTTGTGATCAACGATCTGTCTTGCTTCTTTTCTTGTTCTTGCAAGTCCCATGCGGAAGATTACGTTGTCCAGTCTGGACTCAAGAATTCTCATCAGGTTTTCACCTGTCATTCCTTCCATCTGTTTTGCTTTCGCATAGTAGTTTCTAAACGGTTTTTCAAGTACGCCGTAGATGAATTTCGCTTTCTGTTTCTCGCGAAGCTGCAGACCGTACTCGCTCATTTTTCTGTTTGCTCTTTTTAACTGTCTGTTAGATTTTTTATTAATTCCGAGGTAAATCGGATCCATGCCTAAAGAACGGCATCTTTTAAGAACAGGAACTCTGTTTACTGCCATGTCTATCCTCCTAATTTATACATACGAGCGGTTTCATACCGCTTTCCAAGTTACTTTCCGGTGTATGATAA
>ULQG01061891.1_pt1 | contig 34512 bp, 37 predicted proteins | sample 1954251 | NCBI WGS metagenome assembly ULQG01 (sample SAMEA4835649, study PRJEB28245) | human gut metagenome | biome: gut microbiome; material: fecal sample | place: Denmark | collected 2008 | reverse complement strand
ATGCTCAATGCTGATGGTACACCGAAGATCTGGCAGGGAGAAGAATAGAGTAATCAAGTTTTAAAGGGGGAATGTGTGTGGATGAAAAAGAAGTATACGAGATCTGCATGGGTGTGGACAGCATCATAGCTGACAAGCTGACAGAATCAATCGTTGTTGGTACCAGTTATGACATGCTGGAAGCACACTACGGTATTCTCCCGATCAGCAGACGGAGTTTTTACAGGAGAAAGGGCACAGCGCAGAGGCTTATGCGGCAGAGGATGGCGCATCTGGTGGAAGAAAAGAACGGACAGTATATGATTGTATGGGGAAGAGAGGAATAACAGCCTCTCTTTTATTATGCCCTAAAGTTGGCACAAATCCATGCTTGACCTGTCTTATAATTATGATATGAGGAAAGGACTATGCCATGTATAAAACACAGAGAAATTACGAAAATGCACAGAGGATGTTATTTGATGGAGTCGGTCAGTATGACATACCGGAGTTAGAGCCTGTACAATTTGATAATGCAGAATTTATCGGATTCAATTATGCGAGGAACGCAAAAGAACCGGAGAATAAGGCAGTACATTTCTTCCTGGATGATTACCAGTTTACCAGAGTATGGACAGACCCGGATAAGTACACGGCAATGTTGCAACGGTTTAAGTATGTGCTGACACCAGATTTCAGTCTGTATACGGATTTTCCAAAGTCGTTACAGATCTATAACCATTACCGTAAGCACTGGCTCGGCGCGTACTGGCAGATGCATGGAATTAATGTTATTCCTACGATTTGCTGGAGCGATCGGAAGTCGTTTGAATGGTGCTTTGATGGAGAACCTACACAGGGTGTTGTTGCGGTCTCTTCTGTCGGGACACAGAACAGCACAGAAAAGAAACAGCGGTTTTTGGATGGCTATCTTGAGATGGTAGAGAGATTACAGCCTACACAGATTATTTTTTATGGCAGAGTCCCAGATGAGTGTAAAGGAAATATTGTACATGTCAAACGGTTCAGCGAGAAGTGGCATGAGGTGGAGGTGGCGCAGTGGTAGTGAATTTACAATTTTTTGGTGGACGTGGTGGCTCTAGCGGATTTGGGAAATTAAGTGGAAATGTTGTCATAAGTAAGGAAAATACACCACATGGAACGGTGTACTATATGACTGGTACCAGAGATGTATTGTCACATTGGGATGATGAAGATAATTATCACGAAAAGCAAATCAAGATAAAAGAAAATGTTAGAAGTAGTTTTAAATCGAGAGAAGAAGCTGTTAAATATGCAAAGAAAAATGGCTATAAATATTTAAGTCTTTGAAAGGATACTGAATGGGTGGAAGAGGAGCAAGTAGTGGATTAAGCGAAAATAAAAATCCGTATGGCAGTCAGTATCATACGATATTAGAACATGAGAATGTCAAATTTGTAAAAGCAAATTCCAGAAACTCAGAATCACTTTTTGAAACGATGACGGAGGGCAGAGTGTATGTGACCGTGGGAGGGAATGATTTGCTGAAAATTACATATTACGATGAGCAGAATAAAAGAAAGAAACAAATAGATCTCAATCATCCACATAAAGGGATAAAACCACATGTGCATCATGGATATAATCATAACGAAAATGATAATTCCAAAGGAGCAACTGGATTATTACCCAAGGAAAAGAAGATGGTTGAGAAGGTAGAACGTATATGGTACAATCATATAAACAAGAAACAGTAGCTTAAATAAAAGCGGCGTCAACCAACGCATGGTTTCCGAGTGATCGGGGTGTTTCTTGTTAGCAAGCGTAGTATACTCTGGTGATTACGCCTTGATAGAGGAGAGTTCGGTTCGACTCCGAACACTTGCGACAATAAGGATGTACCATAACGGTACGTCCTTTTTTTATTGCCATGAAAGGAGATGATCGGTTGGCAGCAAAGAAAAATCCATTAGCTGATGAGGCATATGAACTGTATAAGGACGGCATGAAGCTGGTGGACATTGCTGACCAGCTTGGGAAACCGGAAGGAACAATCCGCAGATGGAAAAATACATATGACTGGGATAACGAACGTTCGGATTGCAAAGCGAACGAAAGCGAACGTCCAAAACGAACGAAAGATAAGAAAAACGGGAAGAAGTTGACGCCAAAGCAGGAAGCATTTGCTGCTGAATATATTAAGAACGGTGGAAACGCTACGCGAGCAGCAAAGGATGCGGGATACGCAGAAGCGCGAGCTGCTATCACAGGATCCGAGAATGTAAGGAAAAGTAATATTTCGGAAAGTATCGCCGAGCAGATGGAGCGTATCGAGAAAGAACAGCACCGTGACATTATGAGTCTTGCAGAAATACAGGAACGCAGAAGCATGATAGCAAAAGGTATGTTGAGGGATGGAGAGGGATATACACCGGAGTTCAAGGATCAACTTAAGGCAATGGATGGACTGGAAAAAGCACTGACAATAGCAGAAAAGCAGAGAATTGAACGGGAGGAGAAAGAAAAGCGGGAGAAAGCACCTCTGTGGACGATACCAATCACAGACATTACTTCCGATTTTGTGGAAATCTACCGGACAGTGCATGAAGCATTTGCCGGGGAGATAGACGTACATGAGATTGTGTCTAAGGGCGGTCGTGGTTCTATCAAGTCCAACTTCTGGGGAGACCTGGCATACGAGACCATCCGGCAAGATCCACAGGCACATATTGTATATACCAGACGATACAAGGTTGACTTGCGTGGATCTGTTTATAACCAGTTCATGAAGACTGTGATCCGGTACAATGATCTGGATAACTGGGATTTCAAACAGTCTCCTATGTGCGCGGTGTATAAGCCGACCGGACAGACGGTTATGTTCGTGGGAGCGGATAAGCCTATCAGTTTGAAGTCGTTTAACGTGCCTTTTGGCTATGTGAAGCTGCTGATCCATGAGGAGTGCGACGAGATGGCGGGCGTGGAGCAGATGGACAACATAGAGGATACCTTTCTACGATCTGACACGCCTGCGCTTGATATCAAGATATTCAACCCGCCGAAGTCAAAGAACAACTTTATGAACCAGTATGTGGAAGAATGCCGGAATAAGCCACAGACAAGGATCTGCCACAGTTATTATTACAATGTGCCGGTGAAGTGGCTCGGTAAGCGATTCTTCGAACGTGCTGAGTGGTTCAAGGTACATAAGCCGTTGTACTACCGCAATAATTACCTGGGAGAAGTAACCGGTACCGGTGGCGGCATCTTTGATAATGTGGAAGAGCGGACCATCACGGACGCAGAGATAGAGAATCTGCCATTTCTCTATTATGGCCTGGACTTTGGTTTTGAGCACCCGCAAACATTTGAAGTTGCCTACTATGACGAGGACACAGATACATTGTATTGCGTGTCGGAGGTATTTGCCAAGCGGTGCAAGAACAGCGCATTTGCCCGAAAGATTAAGGAATACATTACAGAAGAGATCATATGTGACTCGGCGCGGCCAGATGCCATTGCAGAGTTGCAGGATTGGGGATTTAATGCGATCGGTGCCAAAAAGCGTTGGGGTTCCGGCAAGGGAAGGGATTATTGCTGGGAATGGCTGCAGCAGACCACAAAGATTGTGGTTGATCCGGAACGATGCCCGCACCTTGCGCATGAGCTTACAACCTTGGAGCATGAGCAGTTGGCAGACGGTAGCTTTTCAGATGCGTACCCAAAGATTGGCGAGGACTGTGTAATGGCACTGATCTATGGATTGAACCGCGTGATTATGGAGAGTCGCCGCAACAATGGACTTTATGATGATGAGATAGACGAAGATGAGGAGGAAGAGGACGATGGAGAATATGAAGATTAATGTTCTCGGAACAGAATACAAAATTGAGACACACAAAGTATCAGAGGATAAGTATCTGGAAGAAAATAGCTTAGCCGGTTATTGTGGCGAAGAGAGCAAATTGATTGTTGTTGCGGATATGTCAGAAGAAAAATACTTTGACCTGAGTGAAGAAGAACAGAAGTCATACAGGAAAAAGACGTTGCGCCATGAAATTGTGCATGCATTTTTGAACGAGAGTGGATTATCAGATTCTTCAAACCAGTATAATGGCGGTTGGGCAAAAAATGAGGAAATGGTTGATTGGCTTGCTATTCAGTGGCACAAGATAGATGAAGTATATAAACAGCTTGGCATTTAAGGCGGTGGCATATGAACATATTCACACGAGTAAAGGAGTTTATCATGAATTTATTCAAAATAAGTGCAGAGAAAGAATTTAATGTTGATATTATTTCTTCTGATCTGATGGAGATGGCACAGATCGAGTGGCAGCACATCATTAAGGGTAGACCGTACTGGATGAGCAAGAACGTGCGCACGATCAACTTTGCAAAGTTTCTCTGCTATTACACCAGCAAAAAGACCTGTCTGGATCTCAATGTGACGATCAGTGGCAGCGACAGGGCGGATTATATCAATCAGTGCATTGGTGCAATGATCCAGAAGTCCATCCGGGATAAGGTAGAGGATGCCTGCGGCGCGGGCGGCATTATTTTTAAGCCGAGCGGTACATATAATCCGGCGGGAGCAATCGACTATGTAATGCCAGGCAGCTTTGCAGTGACAGAGAAGAACAGCAACGGGGATATCCTTGGGGTTATATTTATTGACCGGCAGATCAAGGGAGATAATTACTATACCAGATTGGAGTATCAGCACTTTACATCTTCAATCTCTGACGATGGAGAAGGAGTTGGAAGAACATACACCATTGAGAATAAGGCTTTCAGATCAAAGGGCAGCGACAGTCTGGGGCGCAGCATTGCACTGGCAGATGTACCGGAGTGGAAGAATATACCGGAATCAGTCACAATCTCCAATGTGGAAAAGCCATTGTTTGGGTATTTCAAGATGCCGTATAACAACACCATTGACTATACATCACCGGAGGGCGTGGCAGTATTTGCGAATTGTATCGAGGAACTGTGCAATCTGGATGTAGCGTGGAGTAGAAAAGATGATGAAGTCGATGATTCGCAGCATATTACATTTATTGATGAAAATGCATTGATGAAACGCGATAAGAATACTGGAGATAAGGAAAGACTTGAACTTCCAAGATTTGTAAAGGGATTGAGGATGGGGGTTGAAGCTTCTAATACGGTTAATGAACATGTACCAACACTGTTGACAGAACAGAGAGTTGCAGATATTAATTCCATTTTATCTATGATATCAACCAAGGCAGGATTCTCACAGGGGCAGTTTGTTCTTGACCGAAAAACTGGCATTGCTACAGCTACAGAGATTGAGAGTGACGATAGTGAGACTGTAGAGACAATCACAGATATCCGGAATGCACTTAAAACAGCTATTAAAGATCTGGTATATGCGCTGGATAAATACTGCGATGTATTTTTTAATATGCCGAGCGGGTACGTCAACGCACTGGATGAAAGTGTAGCGGATGAAGATGTATTTTATTTTAAGGATCTGCTGGCATCGTTTGAACAGGATCGAACCAGAGCATATCAGCTTATGATGAATGGTGTATACAGTAAACGAAAATACCTCAAAGAATATGAGGGATTTAATGATAAAGAGATTGATGAGATGTTTGCGGAGTGTGACGAAGAAAATGCAGGGGAGGACAAAGGCGGACTGTACGGGGAGGAATAAAGATGGTGCTAAAAATAATCATGCTTTTATTTTGTGTTTCATTTATAGAAGAAATGGATAAGGCAAGGAAAAAGAAAAAAATATGTGACACAATTTACTGGGGATTCTTAATGGTAAGTGCGGCGATTGCAGTATGGGGGATGTAAATGAGGTACGACAGGACCGTTGGTAACGTAAATATAAGGCTTGATACAAGCAGAATTGACGGAAATCTTAGACGCGCACAGGATAAACTGGACATGCAGGTCTTGAATGACATGATTCCATATATGCCGTTTCAACAGGGATCTATGGTAGGAGCGACGAATATTATTGAACCTGGATTGATTGAGACGGATGTGTCATATGCGCATTATCAGTATATGGGAGAATTGTATCTGACAGAGGATGGAAGATCATGGGCGCGCAGCGGAGAAAAGAAATATCCAACTGGCAGGCCATTGCACTACGATGCGAACGGGCATCCGAAAGCTACGGATCATTGGTTTGAGAGAGCGAAGGAAGCACATGGTCAGGAATGGGTTGATTTGGTTAAGAGAGAGGTAGGAAGAGGATAATGTTAACGCCGGATTATTTTTACGGAAAATCAGATAAACTGATAGAAATGTATCAGGAACTGGAAGATTGGATTATCAGTGATATAGCAATGCGTTTGATAAAATCCGGGGAAATGTCTGGCACTACTGATCGGGAACTTTGGAAACTCCAGCAGATGGGATTGCATCATACTGAAATTGTAAAAAGAATTTCAAAAATGACAGGAAAGAGTAGGGACGAAGTGCGGCGTTTATTGCGTGATAGTGTTATGACATCATTCTCTGATGATGCAGAGGTTTTAAAACGGCTTGGAGATGTTCAAACACCTTTGCAAAATAATGCAGCCATCATGGCAATGAATGCCGAAATGATGAAAACATTCGGAGAATTGAATAACCTTACGCGGACAACTATGTTGCAGACGCAGAGAGATTTACTCAATATGCTGAATGAGGTAGATTATCGTGTGGCATCTGGTATGCAGTCGTATAACAGTGCAATATGTGAAGTGCTTGACAGATATGCACAGAGCGGCGTTGTGATTGATTATCCGACGGGTGCCAGGCGCTCTTTAGAAGCGGCAGTGCGTTGTTGTGTTGTTACTTCTATGAATCAGACGGCTGCTCAGGTAACTAATCAATACATAGCACAAAAAGGAATAGAGTATGTTCTTGTATCGGCACATATGGGAGCGCGGCATAGCAAAAAGTTCCCGGATGGAATACCATCACACGATCATTGGCAGGGAAAAGTATATAAAATCGTCGGGAGTGATAAAGACACACCAAATCTGTTAGATGCAACCGGATACACCGTAGATCCAAAGACAGGACAGGGAAGAGTTGTAGATCCTCTTGGACTGCATGGATATAATTGCAGGCATTCCCATAAGCCGTGGGATAAGTCTCTGCGAAATCCTTATGTTGATGCAGATGGAAATCCTAAAATTAATGTGCACGAAAGCCAGGAATTGTATGAGAAACAACAGCAGCAGAGATCAATGGAGCGTGCTATTCGGCAGACCAAGCGCGAATTACTGACAAAACAGGCAGAGTTAAGCGGCATAGCAGAGACTGATGTAAAAGATATGTTGCAGCCACAATATGATAAACTTGCTTATAAACTGCGGATACAGAATCAACAGTATAAGCAATTCTGTGCGGATAATGGATTGCAGACACAGGCTGATAGAATTAAGGTAGCCGGATTTAAGAGGACACAGGCGTCAAAGGCAAACGGCAGGGCGACGGCTTATAGCAATTCTGTCAAAGTTCCGATGGAAAAAGCGAAGAATGCGGGTTATACTAAAAGAACAAAGGAAGAACTTGAGCAGACTGCACGACAGATAAAGGATGAGATAACGCAGTACTCTGACAGACCGTCGAAATGGAGTGGAAATATAAAAGTTGATAACACGCTGATAGAGGAACAAACGCTAGGGAGAAAGGAATGGTCATGCGATATTTCACTTGTGGATACGGTTGACGATGGGGTAGTGTGGCACGAGATGCTCCATTCTTGTTCTGCAAGCTATTATAAACCAGAGGTATATAGTGCAAACGAGTATATCGAAGAGGCAACAGTTGAATGGCTTAAGCAGCAAATATGCACGGAAAAGAATATTATAAATTTGCCGGCTTACGAAGATAAAACGATAGTCTTGCAGACACTGAATGAAAGTTTTTTATTTGGAACAGATATGGAGTTTGCAAAGGAAATATTTAACGTTCCACTTCCAGACCGGTATCAATGGTTAGAAAATAGGGTAGATGAATGTCTAAGACAAGTCAGAGCTTCATTTGAAGATTATAACGAGGTTATGGGATTTGTTGAAAGGCTGAAAGGTGGTAGAAATGGCGGACATTAAAGGTCTTATAAAAAAAATAGAAGAGTATAATAAAAAATATATGATTACTGAAAATTCAAGCGAAGCGGATAAATTGATTGCAAAAATGCACGAGAAAAAATACACAAAAGAAGAATATTTCGAGGTAGAAGAGGAAGTAAAAGCTTTTATGCAATCAGATGCATCCGAAGCAGATAAGCAAAAAGTAATGGGTTATACAGAATCATTATCTATGCTTTGCGCAGCGATCAGAGAGGGCAGACTTGATATTTAGAAGCAATATATCATTCTTTTATTTTGGCACAAATTATATCCCAATATGAGTTATTATAATATTGCCAGATGGGTTTCACCTATTCATTCTGAGCCTCCTTTCATGTAATACAGCACATGGCACCTTGAAATACAGGTGCTTTTTGTGCGCTTAAAAAATGGCACAAATCTATTCCATACTCATGATAAAATAATATTAACAAATAAATAAGCACCGGACGGAACGTAGGAAGCCGTCCGCTACCCTAGAAAAATTATAGGATGTTGTTAAGGCACGTCCTGTTTTTGGGCGTGCTTTTTTCTTTGTATTTTGCCAGCTATGGATCAAATAGCAACTCATTCGTGCCGGGCTGACCGGATTAAAAACTTTTAAGAAAGAGAGGAACTTGTAAATGAATATTATCGACAAACTGAAATCTCTTGGTGTTGAGATCACACCAGAAATCGAGAAAGCGTTTCCAGGGGAATTCGTATCGGATCTGGAAGTCCAGAAGAAAAACGATAAGATTGCAACCTTGGAAAATGAGAAGAAAGATCTTGAAACCAAACAGGAGAATCTTGAAAAGGAACTGCAGACCATGAAAGATGCCGCCCCAGATGCTGATGCACTGAATCAGAAAATTGCGGATTTGACTGCAACACTCGAGACTGAGCGCAAGGAACGCAAGGAAAAGGACGAGATTGCAAGACTTGACAGCCTTGTGACAGATTTCTTTGCAGACAAACATTTTGTTAATGCTATTACAGCGGATGCAATCAAGAAGCAGCTCGTTGAAACCCTTAATTCGGATGAAGCGAGAGGTAAGAGCGTTTCTGATCTGTTTGATGCAATTGTCAAGGATGAAAAGGGCAATTATAAGCCGGATATCCTCATTGACGACAAAACATTCCAGGCACAGCAGAACCGTAGCCAGATTGTCGGAAACAACATTGGCCAGCCGGACGGAGCAAAACTGTCTATGGCTGAACTTATGAAACTGAAAAATCAGAACCCGGATATGGACATTACACCATATCTGAGACGAGGAAAGGAGAAAAAATAAATGGCATTATTTGACTTAGTAAATTTTAATGGCGAAGTATTCGATGCTGCTGTGCGTGAGACACCGAACCTTCGTCTGAATGAACTGCTTCATTGCGGCGCGATCGTAGAGCGTGGCGAGTATGCATCTTTATTGCCGGACCAGAAGGGCGGTAACTTTATCACAACTCTGATTAAGGCGCGTTTATCTGGCAAGACCGTAAATTATGACGGCAAGACAGACATTACAGCAGAAGAGCGCGGCAATTACACTATGGGGCGTATCGTTGTCGGCAGGGCGCAGGGATGGACAGAGAAAGATTTTGTATCTGATATTTCGGGGGATGATTATTCTGCAGCAGCCGGAGAGGTCGCAGAGTTCTGGGATGATGTAGATCAGGATACGCTTCTTAGCATCCTTAAAGGTGTGTTCTCTATGAGTACCGGAGAGGGTAAGAAGTTCGTAGATGCGCACACCTACGATATTACTGCAGAAACAGAAAATACTTTCGGACCTACAACCCTTAACAATGCAATGCAGAAAGCACTGGGAGATAAGAAAGCAAACTTCTCACTTGCAATCATGCATTCTGTGGTCGCTACAAATCTGGAGAATCTTAAGCTGCTGGATTACATGAAATATACAGATGCCGATGGTATCGAACGTGATCTGGGGCTTGCTACCTTAAACGGCAGGATCGTACTTATTGACGATACGATGCCGACTGTGGAAGTTGCAGAATCTTCTAAGGGTGCGGGGGATGGATATACAAAATACACCACCTATGTTCTTGGCAACGGAGCAATCGAGTACACAAACTGCGGTGTAAAGGTTGCATCTGAAATGGATCGTAATCCGGCGAAGAATGGTGGAGAGACAACATTGTATACCAGACAGAGAAAAGTATTTGCTCCATACGGTATTTCGTGGAAGAACACAGGTGTGATCTCTCCGACCGGTGCACAGTTGGAGACAGGGACAAACTGGGAAATTGCGCAGAACAACTCTTCTGATAAACCGGATTACTTCCCGGCAAGAGTGATCAACATTGCGCAGATCATTACCAGGGGGTAAGAGAAAGGGGGGATTTCTGATGGGATACACCACATATGACTTCTACAAAGAAAAATATTATGGGGATTCTATCGGGGAATCCCTTTTCCCCAAGTGGGAAGATCGCGCATCCATGAAACTGGATCAACTGACCTATGGACACATCAATGATGATACCAGGGAAGAATTTGACGATAAAATCCAGAAAGCCACCTGTGCATTGGCTGATCTGCTCTATCAGATAGATTTCAAGACCAGTCATGCCAGTGACGAAAAGGGCGGCAATGTGAAGTCAATGTCCTCTGGCGGTCGGTCGATCAGCTTCGGAAGTAATGAAACGCTTATTGATAAGGTGCTTGGGGATAAGGTAGCGCAGAACCGGTTGTGTTATGACACGGTATGCGAATACCTGTCCGGCACCGGATTATTATATACGGGGTATGAATGATGGGATTCTTTGATAATAAGACAGTTACCATTTTCAATCGCTCATTCAACGCGGAAACCGAAGAGGAAACATATTATCCGACCCTGCTCGAGGGTGTAGACCTTGTGGAAACCAAGGGAGCAAATGTCTCCAAGAGCGGCATGGACAGCGCGGATGCAGTGAAACTGTATGTTGATTTTGGCAATATTGCCAAACCATACCTTCCCCCGAAAGAGTGGGAAAACATGCCGGGCAAATGCAAGCAGTACTTTTTGACATTTAATCCGGCACAGGATTTTTTTATCAAAGGGGATCATACGGGTACAATACTGCCGAAAAATGATGCCTATCAATGGCTGTTCGATCACTGTGACGATTGCTACAAGGTAACAACGATTGATAAATACGAGGATATTTTACCTCATTTTGAAGTAGGAGGCGTATAAATGGCAGAGCCAGAAAAACTTACCATCCGGGATGCAGAGAACGCACAGAAAGGCATTCTTGCACTTGCTCTGGCATACCCGGACTATCCAAATCTGTTTAAGGCTGACAATACGACGATAAGATGGAACTCCATCAAGACGGATAGATCCATTGGATTATTCCCCATACAGGGGGCGGTATATCTGAAAAAGTATGTCAGTGGCAGCTATGTGGCGCAGATGCCTTTTCAGATACTTTATAAGTGTTCACCGACTACCAACAGGGCGAGTATTGAAGCACAGGAGATGTTGAATAATCTTGCGGCATGGATGGAAGAGAGCGGAATTGAGTTTAAAGATCCACATCTGACATTACAGTCAATTACGAGGACATCCCCGGTATATGGTGGCGAGCAGGATGAAAAAACGGTTGTGTATGCCATTAATATACAGCTGAAGTATTTTTATAAAAAATAACAGGAGGAAGATACATGAAAACGAACTTACAGTTTTTTGCAGAAGATCGTACCAACATGGTGTCATTACTTGATATTGGTACTCTCATCGGCAGCACAGCCAAGATCGTAGAGATGGGCGATGGCTACAAAGAGATCACAGAGGACTGGGGACCGAATACAGAGTCAACCCAGTACGTCAACATGAAAAACGCAAATAACACGGTAAAGGGATATGAGTTTTCGACAACACCGGAGCGTGATTACATGTCTGATGATATGCAGACTGCAATCGACACGATGTTCAAAATGTTCCCGACTGGAAAGCAGTGTGAGACATATTATTACAGATATTACAAAACAGACATTACAAAAAATACAGGCGATTGCATCCGCGTCCCGGTTACGGTATGCCCGTCAAGCACAGGCGGCTCCGGCGGCGATACGCTGACATCTTCGATTCAGATCAACGGAAATGGTGCGGTAGAACTTGGAACGATCACGATCGCCGGTGATGGCACATTTACATGGGCGGCGAAAGCGTCCGGTACATCAGGAAAATAATAAACGGTGTTAATCAAAAATTAGCATAATCGGGTGGGTTCCTTTCAGTCCTGCCCGATTTCTGAAAGGGTGGTAATTTATGGAAGAATTAGTATTAGACAGTGGTGTCAGAAAAATTGCAATTAAAAATGAGGACGGGGATGTCATTACCGTGTTGAGCATCAATGTCGCAGATGCCGACACAGCCGAGCGATTCGGACAGGTCATCAACAAACTGGAAAGAATCTCCGAGAACTGTGAGAAAGAGGCGGCAGCATGGAAGAAAGAACATGCACAGGATGAGGTAGATTCTGACAACGTTGATGTTGAGTCGGTTTTACAGGCAAACAGAATCCGGGTGAAGTACCTGAAACAGATTGCAGCAGAGATCGACGGTCTGTTCGGGGAAGACACAGTAAAAAACGTGTATGGAGATTTCACGCCGGATGAGACGTCACTGGTGGAATTTGTCGAGAAGATCATCCCAGTCATGAATAAGCTCTTCGGCAAGCGTTACGAGATGACCAGAAAACGCTATAACTCCGGCAGAAAAGGAGCACAGGCATGATTAACGTCATGCTTGATCCGCTGCCTGAGGAATGGAACGGTTACAAGGTTAATACATCATTTCGTATCGGCATACAGGTATTCCTTGTGCAGTATGACAAAGAATTGAATGAGTATGAGAAGAGTGATGCACTGATCTATCTGCTGTTCGATGAACGGGAGCACCCGGACGGGGATGATCTTCGCCAGTGTGTGGAGTGGTTTCTAAATGGCTGGTTTCATGACAAGCCGGGATCATCAAAGGATAACCGCAGGCTGGTAGATTACGACATTGACCAGTGGCGTATCTATGCAGATTTCCGGCAGATATATGGGATCGATCTCTCCTTGGATGATATGCACTGGTGGATGTTCAATGGTCTGCTCTGGAACATGCCTTATAAGCAGTCATCATTCCAACAGGTTATAGAAATCCGCAGGAAGAAAATCACATCCAAGATGGGAAAGGAAGAGAGACAGGCGATTAAGAAAGCACAGGAAATGTATGCCTTAGAACAGCCGGAAGAAAAGAAAGAGTATACCGAGGATGAAAAAGTAAAGATTGAGGAATACGATCAGATGATGGCAGAGATCAGAGCAAAGAAGAAAGCAGAAAAGGAACTGGGATTAGTTTAGGGAGTGAGGATTGCATATGGCTGGTGGGTATGATGGAGAAATCAGAATCAATACAAGAATTAACACAAATGAGTTCAACACAGGAATAAACTCTATTGTGTCTAGTATTGGAAGAATTGCAAAAACATTAGGACTTGCTATATCAGCTACTGCATTTATAAGATTCGGAAAAGAAGCGATTGAACTTGCATCTGACTTAACAGAAGTTGACAACGTTGTGAATAAAGCATTTGGTAATATGCGCAGTGAAATGGATGCATTGGCAGAATCTGCTATCAAGAACCTTGGAATGAGCAGATTAATGGCATATCAGACTGGATCAACTTTTATGAGTATGGGAAAGTCAATGCTTACGAGTTCTGAGGATGCTAAGAATATGGCTCTGGAACTCACAAAGTTGACTGCTAATATGGCATCCTTTTTCAATGTATCACAGGATCTGGCAAGTATTGCCTTGAAATCCATATATACAGGGGAAACAGAAACTCTCAAGCAGTATGGCGTTGTCATGACCGAGGTAAACTTGAAACAGTTTGCACTTGAACAGGGAATAACAAAATCGTATTCTGCAATGTCACAGTCAGAGAAAGTGATGCTTCGTTATCAGTATGTTATGAGCCAGTTATCCTATATAGGTGATGATTTTATAGATACGCAGGATTCTTGGGCGAATCAGACAAGAATTTTGTCTGAACAGTGGAAAGAATTCATGGGTATCATTGGAAATGGACTGATTACAGTATTAACACCGGTTGTCCAATTTTTAAATAAAATTGTTGCTGCCCTTATTAATGTTGCAAATACAATCAGTGCGATTATGTCAAAAATATTTGGCATTCAAATGCAGCAGATGAGTACAACGGCGTCGGCTGCGGAAGATGTTGCTGATGGATATTCTGATGCAGCAGATTCTATGGATGACTATGCAAACTCTGTATCGAACGCTGCAAAGAAGGCAAAAGGCGCGCTTGCTTCCTTTGATGAATTGAATGTTATATCGAAAAATCAGACGTCTGGCAGTGGGTCTGGTGGATCTGGTGGCACCGGTGGAACGGAAATAAAACCATTTGATACGTCAACTCAGGAGAGTGTTATAGATCAGCTTGAAGGTAAGTATAAGAAGTTTTTCGACTATCTTAAAAAGTTAAAAGATGATTTTATTAATGGGTTTCAAACTTCTTGGAATAATTTAGATGTTGACTCACAGGTTGAAAGCATTAAAAAAAGTTTAGAGGGTATAAGAAAATCGCTTGTTGATATTTTTGCTGACAAAAGTGTATTGAGCGCAGCAGATAATTTTGCACAGACCGTTGTAACGTCTCTTGGCAGTATTAGTGCGTCTGTAATCAGTATTGGAACAACTATTGCAGAAAACTTTTTAGGGGGATTAAATAGCTATCTTGAAGAAAACTCTGGAAGAATAAAACAGTTTTTGATTAATTGTTTTAACATATCATCCGACATTACAACACTCATAGCTGAAGCATTTGAAACAATTGCAGATATTTTTTCTGTATTTGGAGATGAAAATGGACAGCAAATTACGGCGGATCTAATACAGATATTTGCTGATGCATTTTCTTTTATTACGGAAACTGCTTTAAAGTTTGTCAGAGACATGTTAGATATTCTCGTAACGCCAATTTCAGATAATAGTGAGAGTATTAAGAACACTTTGAATAATCTACTTGGATTTATCCAGCAGATAACAGGTGTTCTGAGTGATATTGTAAGACAAATAACAGATGGACTTACAGCTTTATATGATGAGCATTTAAAACCTTTTTTCGATTCCGTAAGAGACGGATTGTCAGAGATAATGGCAGAAGCGTTGAAGTTATGGGATGAATATATTCAACCAGTACTGAATTATATTGCGAAATTAGTAACTGAAACGTATGAACAGCATCTAAAACCTGTTATAGACAATTTGATGGGATTATTAGGGGCGGTCATAGATTTGATAAAAACTTTATGGGAAGTAGTGTTAAAGCCTCTCATCATATGGCTAATGAATACTCTTGCACCGAAAGTATCTGACATTGCAAAAAAAGTAAGTGGATTTGTTTCAGCAGCAGTTGATATCATTTTAGATTGCATTGGTTTCGTGCTGAAAAATGTAGAAAATCTTATAAAAATTGTCACAGCACTTATTAATGGAGATTGGAAGGGGGCATGGAATGCTGCAAGAGATTACGTTAAAGATGGAGCAAATGGAATTATAAAAATTATAGAAACAATGGTAAATAAAATCATTGATGGAATTAACACATTAACGAACGGATTTAATAGTATCGGTTTTGATGTTCCGGATTTCTTAGGAGGAGGCTCATGGCATCCTAGCATCCCGACAATTCCAAATGTAAATCTCCCACGTCTTGCCAACGGCGGTATCACAACCGGCAGCACTCTCGCAAACATCGGAGAAGCAGGACGCGAAGCAGTACTTCCGCTCGAAAATAACCTGTCTTACATGAAGCCGCTTGCAGAAATGATTGCAAGTGAGATGAAAGGCGTGCAGACGGTGCGGATCGTAGCGGACGAAGGAAAAATTTTTAAAATTGTACGGGAAGAGGCAAACGACTATTACCGGAGAACCGGAAGTCCGGCATTTGACTTTTAGGAGAGGAGCGTATAAATGGCATACAGCGGATTTTTAATAAAAGTAGGCAATTACACAGTTCCTTTCCAGTACATAGAGGCAAAGAAGTATAAATGTGGGATCAAGGGGCAGGATCTTGATTCTTACCGGGATGCGAACGGAGTATTGCACCGGGAGGCATTGAGCAATGTCTCAATTAAAACAGAATGGGAAACGCCGGGAGATATAGATGAGAAAGCGTTGCGTGCACTGATGGATAACATCAGATCCCAATATTCCCATGCAATCGAAAAGAAATCGCTTGTTACCGCATGGATGCCGGAAATCGGCAATTATGTAACGATGGACTGCTATATGCCCGACGTGGAGTATCAGATAGATTATGCAGATGAATGGACGGTCCAGTATGGATCATTCCGGCTGGCATTTATCGGATATGGAGGTGTAATTGGATGATTGATTTTAAATATGCTGATTTATTTAAACAGAATAGCGTTGATGTCCAGCTTGAAATTATTTCCGATGATGGGAAAATCCATATCACAAATACAGAATTTCATGAGGAAGAGTTTGAATTAACAGAAAGCCTGTGTTCACAGTCTGAATTGACTTTTGGTGCTGTCGAAGCCGGATCTGTAAAATTTAAGGTATCAAATATTTTTCTTCCAATGAAAGGGAGATGGATGACCGTCAAGATGATAATTGGCGGGCACACAGATCAACCCTTTTTGATAGGAAGATTCAAAGGTTATTCCGATACGCCGACTGCTGACAGAAAATACAGGGAAGTGGTCGCATACGATGCTCTTTATGACATTTTAAATGCGGATGTGGCAGCATGGTACAACACTGTTTTTCCATCCCACGAAGAGCAGCAGACAGACAAAGACGGGAATAAAACGACTGTTACAGTTTATGATCCGGTCACAATGAAACAGTTCCGGAACAGCTTTTTTAAGCACTTCGGGATCGAGCAGGCTGACATTGATCTTATCAATGACAACATGTCTATTGAAAAAACAGTTGCGGTCACGCCATCCAGTGAGACAAGTTCTGATACAGAGGAATCGAGCACCATAGGCGAATCTATGAGCGGCAAAGAAGTGTTGTCCTGCATTTGTGAGATCAATGGCTGCATGGGGCACATGGGGCGCGACGGGAAGTTTCATTATATATATCTGGAGCAGAATATACAGGGACTTTATCCGAGAAACGATCTTTATCCGGCAGATGATTTGTTCCCAAGAGATCCGAAAAGCAACCGTATCGGGAAGGATTTATATATAACGGCTGAGTATGAAGATTTTCTTGTTAAAACAATCAATAAGTTACAGATCCGGGAGCAGAAGAATGATATCGGCGTGATCGTAGGTACTGGAGACAATGCTTATGTGATCGAGGATAATTTTCTTGTATATGGCAAAGGCACAAAAGAACTGAAAGGCATTGCAAAAAATATCCTTTCCAAGATCAGAGGGATTGTTTACCGCCCGTTTACAGCGGACTGCAAAGGAAATCCGTGTCTTGAGGTCGGGGATGCAGTGCGGCTGCCGACCAGATATGAACTGATTGAGTCCTATATTCTGAAAAGAACCCTGAAAGGTATACAGGCTTTGCGTGATGATTTGGAAGCGGATGGGGAAGAGTACCGGACAAACGGGGCGAACGGAATACAGAAAAGTATTTTAAAGCTCAAAGGCAAGAGCAATGTGTTGGAGCGAACCATTGAAAAGACACAGAGCACGATAACTGATGTTGAGAAGGGATTGCAGTCACAGATCACGCAAACTGCAACCGAAATTCGCACAGAAGTTAAAAATACAACGGATGGTTTATCATCGAGAATCACGCAAAATGCGAGCAGTATTACAGCAGAAGTTAAAAGGGCACAGGGACAGGAAGTTGAACTTGCAGCAGCTATTAAAATTAATGAGGACAAGATTACAGCGGAAGTTACGAGAGCAAGCAAAGCAGAGGGCGATTTGTCCGGAAAGATAGAGGTAACTGCAACTAAGATACGGTCAGAAGTCAGTGCTTCGTTGAAGGCATGGAATATTGATGGCTATGATATTAATTATTATGGTTTTGGAAAACCCCAAGATACTTACCCTGCATCATCCAAATATAATGGACACAGTTTTTTAGATCAGGATAGTGGAAAATTGTATGGCTGCGATCCGGATGGCGGAATTAACAGCGGTAAATATAAATGGACATTGATAACCACGCTTAAGCAGCTTTCATCCAATATGTCCAGTGCGATTACGCAGACATCAAAGGGGATCGAAAGCAAAGTTACAAGAGACAGCGTCATTTCAGAAATCAACCAGTCAGCCGAGGGCATAAAAATCAAAGCAAAACTTTTGGAATTAAAAGGCTCTATGGAGATAACTGGCGGGTATGTGCATATTCAGACAGAAGAAAGCACAGCCAATTTGATTGAATTTAAAAGAAGCGGTACATGTGTGCAGATGGGAACAGATGGCTTTAAAACAGCAGAAGGAACACTTGAAAGTCCAAACCATCAATGTGTCGTTCAATATAATCATATCTCACTAAATAAGGGCGGAACAGACACGGACCACTGCATGATTAATCTGGATGGGGATACCGGTGTTGCTGGATTTAGAGGGGGTGTGATTGACGGCTCAGATAAAAGAATGAAAAATACAATTTCAGACTTGGACAAAAAACGATCATCGGAGTTTATTTATTCTTTAAGTGCAAAATCGTATCGTTATAATTTCGAAAAAGATGGGTTCCATCATGGATTTATTGCACAGGATGTTTTGGAAAGTGTGGAAGAAGGATGGAATATTTGCCCTCAAATTTTCTCAAACGGTAACGGAGAAAAGTATTACGGACTGAATTATACAGAGCTGATCGCTGATCTGGTTGCAACAGTGCAATTACAGCATGAAGAAATAAAAGAATTGAAGGAAACGGTAGGTATTCTATGATAAATGCAAAAATTCGTGAATTTGAAAACGACATTATAAATTATGCAAATTTGTGTGAGGATGTCCCAATCGAAGCTAAGTACCTAGTGTTTAAGGATATTCTGCAGCAGATTAAGGAAGAAGCAAACAGACATGTTATAGCCGAACGGGAGCAGATGAAGCTTGCAAAGGAAAGGGAGAGTGAGGATCATGAATAAAGCGCATATTGATATTAATTGGGAGAATTACCCGAGTGATGAAACACCGCTTAATGAAAGAAACCTCAATAAAATGGATGGCTCGATTGATATCATTGATGATCGTGTAATCACTCTCGATACCACAAAAGCAACCAAGGCGGAAGTGGCAACCCTTGTTGCGGATGTGACATTCGAGGAATCGACGGGAATTATCACAATCACGAAAAAGAACGGATCCAAGATTACAATCGACACGCAGATGGAGAAGATCGCGATCAACTTCGATTATAACCCGATTACACAGCAGATTATTTTGACTCTGATCGATGGTACGAAGCAGTACATAGACCTGTCGGCACTGATTACACAGTATGAGTTCCATGATTCTGATACGGTAGCTTTTTATATTGATAAGGATGGAAAAGTGTCTGCCATCGTCAAAGAGGGTAGCATCGAGGAAAAACACTTGGAGCCAAACTATCTTGCAAAAATTAAGGTGGAAGTGGCAAAGGCAGAGTCAAGCCAGCAGGCAGCGGCAAAGTCTGAAATAAACGCCAAAGCAAGTGAGAATGCCGCAAAAGCCAGTGAAACAGCGGCAAAAACATCCGAAACCAATGCCAAAGCGTCAGAGACAGCAGCGGCGAAGTCAGCCACGGCGGCAGCAATATCCGAGACTAACGCAAAAGCCAGTGAGACATCCGCCAGTCAGTCTGCAGCCACAGCCACAAGTGAAGCGGCATCTGCCAGCCGGTCCGCCAGTACCGCCATAGATAAAGCCACAATCGCAACGCAGAAAGCAACAGAGATCATCGGTAAAGCTGAATCTGCTGCAGAAAGTGCAGCCAAGGCGCAGAGTTATGCCGTGGGTGGCACCGGGAGCAGAGAGGGCGAGGATTCTGACAATGCGAAGTATTACTATCAGCAGGCAAAAGATGTATCAGAAGGACTTAAAGGTGGATTGCAGCCACACGGAACAGTTGCATTTGCAGATCTTCCGGCACTTGCGGATGTTAGCACAGGGTGGATGTTCAATATTTCAGACGAATTTACAACCACGGATGATTTTAAAGAGGGAGCCGGGAATGTAATTCCGGCAGGTGCCAATATTTATAAAACATCAGATGAAAAGTGGGACGTGCTGGCCGGAACTCCAGTTACCGGAATCAAAGGTGTAAATGAAGATTCTTTCCGTAGGGGCAATGTAGAACTCACAGCAGAAAACGTCGGTGCAGTGGCAACCGGTGGAGATACAGCAGAGAATACAGCAACTTTTACGAGTAGTGATGTGGCAGACGGATCAGCGTCAGCGTGGACGACTGTATCAAAATTATCAAGCGGCGAAAAACACTCTTCAATTTTTGCAAAGGTGTCACAGATGTTCAAGAATGTGCGGTATCTCTATAAAATGCTTGGAACGACAGACATTTCTAAGATTGGGAATGGTACTTGTACAGGGGCGATATCATCGTTAAACAGCAGTTTAGCAAACCACTTACCATTATCCGGCGGAACAATGACTGGCACTATTATTGGACAACATAAGTTACCAGGTAGTACGGCTTCAGATTCCAATGGAATGGTTCTCGGTGTTCAGACAACAGGCAATACAGGAATTTTTAATGGTAACGGAGATGGAAATGGGGCTGACGTTGCAAATCTAATCATCAAATCATGGTACGGAGTTGGATTTGTAGACGGTTGTTCTGGTCAAGGAATGACTGTCGGAATAGATTGCAGGAGTGGAAACATTACATGCAATTCTATAACAATAAGAAATGTCGGAAGTGTGACAGATTTATTAAATTCCAAGTTATCAACGTCTGCATCCTGTAATAAAAACTGGAATTGGAGTGGTAAAAATGAAACCCCAGCCTGGATATGGGGTGGTAGCGATGGAACTAATATGTATGTCTATAATCCGACATATATCCTGGTTCAGGGAATAAGAAATAGAGTAACAAATAGAGCAATGACTATAACAAATGATAACCATGTTAGAACATATGAATCTAATGGTGTTGGAATGAACGGAGCTATTAGCCTTGGTTCTGCAAATTATAGATTTTCACAATTATACGTTACATCAAGTTCGATATCAACTTCTGATAAAAATTATAAAGATGATATTAAATCACTTACAGATAAGCATTTACAGTTTTTTATGAAATTACAGCCAGTATCATTTTTATTTAAAGATGGTACATCTGGCAGAACACATATCGGTTTTATAGCACAGGATGTAGAGCAGGCAATGTCAGAATGTGGCTTAACAGATCTCGATTTTGCTGGATTCTGCAAAGATCAAAAAATTGACAGTAAATTGGTTGATGGCGAAGAAGTCAACGAACCTATCTTAGATGAAAATGGCAATCCAGAGTATATTTATTCATTAAGGTATGAAGAATTTATCGCATTGAACACATATGTGATTCAGGAGTTGTGGAAACGTGTTGATGCAGTAGAAAAAGAAAACATAGAGACGAAAAATCAGATCAAATCAATGCAGCAGGATATTGCAGAATTGAAAAAAATAAGAGCCTAAGAGCCGATTACATGACCATGTGTTGTGTAGCCGGCTCTTTTAAATAACAAGCCTACGGGCAGAAAGAGAGGAAAAAGAAAATGAAAGAATTTGACAAAGTAAACATGATTTATGGAGTAATTGCCACAATAGGGGTGGCACTGTTCGGGAAGTACTGGTTCCTGTTTTTTGGATTTCTGGTATTAAATGCGGTTGATTACATTACCGGATACTGCAAGGCGAAGTTCTACAAAAAGAACGAGTCCAGTGCGATCGGTGCAAAAGGAATCTTAAAAAAAGTGTGGTACTGGATTGTAATTGGTATGGCATTTTTTGTTTCGATGAGTTTTGTACATATGGGGGAGATCATCGGCATTAATCTTTCGTTTGTGCAGCTCTTCGGATGGTTCACGCTGGCAACATATTTGATTAATGAGGTTCGCAGCATTTTGGAAAATCTGGTTGAAATGAATGTAAGGGTACCGGCGTTTTTGATTGCCGGACTCGATGTGACACAGAAATTACTTGACACCAAAACAGAGATTAAGGAAAGCGAGGAATAATTATGGCAAATAGAAGAATCGGACAGGCCGGTCTTGCACTTATTAAACAGTTTGAGAGTTGCCGGCTGATAGCCTATCAGTGTTCTGCAGGTGTGTGGACCATTGGATACGGTCATACAGTGGGCGTATACAAAGGGATGAAGATCACACAGAAAAAGGCGGAAGCCTATCTGTTGCAGGACGTGGCGAAGTTTGAAAAGTATATTAATAATCCGTCCTATGTCCCGTTTACGGCTCAGCTTAATCAGAATCAGTTTGATGCACTGGTCAGCTTTGCTTTCAACTTGGGACAGGGCAATGTGAAAAAACTGTGTACAGGCAGAGTAATGAATCAGATACCGTCTGCAATGCAGCGGTACTGTAAGGCTGCCGGTAAAACATTACCAGGATTACAGCGGAGAAGAAAAGCCGAGGCAGCTCTTTATAATAAGAAAGTAGAGAGTTGCACCGGTGCAACCACTACCACAGTGAAAGAAAGTGAGGATTACAGTATGAATACAATTAAAAAAGGCAGCAAGGGCAATGCAGTTAAGGTATGGCAGATCATCATCGGTACGACGGCGGATGGCATTTTCGGTAGCGGCACGGAGAACATGACAAAGACTTGGCAGAAGAACCATGGACTGATGGCTGATGGAATTGTTGGAAAGAACTCTTGGAAAACGGGGTTAGAGTCGTTATAAAAATTGCAGTTTATTTGAATGAGAGAGCCGGTGCGGAGAAATCTGTACCGGCTTTTGACATGCAAAGTGTGCAATATATAAGGGCTGCATTGATTTTGCAACACGTAGTATGAAAAATATTTGTTTATATTGCATATAGAACAAATGTTCTAAATATGATATTATAACAGCATAAAAAATAGCCCGGAACGTTGGGACGAAACCGAGCTATCTGACTTAATTAAGTTGTATATAATATAACATATTACGACAAATTTCTCAAGTTTTTCTTGTGAATTTATACTGGTGTAGTATAATGAAAGAAAAACGTTGGGAGCGTGAATTTTATGAATGTAACATTATATGCTTATAATTTGGTTGAAAAACGTGTTAGAGGAAAAGACATATTGGATGTCAATTGTTTTGAGAAAGATTTTATAAAATGTATTGAAATCTTGAACAAACAAAATCTAAAAAGCAAGAGCTATAAGTTGCTTAACAAAAATAAAATTATTTATATAGATCGGTATGAATATCTCAAGGATTCTCATATTTTGTTTATGGTGTTCAAATCTGCAGAATACGGTTTGATAAGGAAAGTAGTAAATACAGAAACAATGGAGGAACAGAAAAATAAGAAAAAAGGAAAGAAGGATGGTGATGAAGAAACAACATGTGTCGTAATTAAATTCGATGGAAAAGAAAACTCAAAAGAAGCAGTATGTCTCTTACAGGTTAATGCACATGGAGTTACAATGAGTAAAATATTTGAATATTTGAATATGAAAATAATAGCTATCCATAATGCGGATAATGATAATATTAAATATAGAATTAATCACTTTAATATTATATCGAAAGACTTCTTAAAAGCTTTAGAGAAGGCAAATAAAATAAAAACCGTTAAATTAGTTATTGATTCTGAACTGACAGGTAATTCTGAATTTAAAGATTATGCAAATGATAATGAGGATATATCAAATGAATTTGAAATTATTTATAAGCCCTCGAACAAAATCGGAATTGGGAAAAATACAGTAAAAAAGTTTTTTGAACTATACGGTAGAGAAGGAGCAGATATCAAAAAAATACGAGTAGATATGAATGTTGCTGATGGAAATCCATTATCATTTGATACAGAAAAAATGAAAGAGAAGGAATATGTTACAGTTACCGATACATTATCGCAAGAACCGAATGTGGATGAATTAAGGGTACAAATGATAGAAAAAATCAAAAGTTATTAGGAGGATATATGAAAGCGAATAGAAATCGAAAGAGATTTGAACTATTAGAATTATTAGATCCAATTAAAAAATTTTACAAAATGAATAGTTCAAAAGAAATTGGGTTTATGTGGGGTATACCGGTTATTGTAATGATTATTTCTCTTTTGGTTAGTGTATTACCAAATTTAAAGTTTAATACGAGTACGGACGCTTTCGCAAATGATATACTTGGCAGTTATATAACAATTATGACATTATTTGTAAGTTTTACAATGGGTTATTTATCTATTTTGATAACAAGTAATAGTGAAAATATTAACGAATTAAAAACAAAAGAATCAAAATATTTTGTTGATAAAAATGGAGATCCATATAAACTATTCCAAATTTTAATGTCCAATATTACGTATGCTGTTATCGTTGAAATTTTATTTTTAATATCGTCTGTAATGGAAAAATATCTTTTGACCTGTATAAATAGCCTGATTATAAAATGGATATGTGCTTTAGATGCAGGGATTTTCACACATATTGTTATCGTACTTTTGACTATAATAAAAAATATATATTATAGTTTTTGGAAACCAGAATAATGAAAAACAATTATTTTAAACCCAGCCTCTCCGGGCTGGGCCTTTTCATATCCAACATCTCCATCCCAATTCCTCCGTCCCAATATCCGTCAACAGTCCCGCTACTTTATTATATGGCATACTATACCTCTGTGACAGATAACGGAACGATGCGGCCGCCTCTCCATCTGGTCCTCCATACTGACTGATGATGATCTGTGCGATTTTGGCATTGGGTCTTGTAATGTTGACTGGGAATTGTAAACGTTTTTCATAATTCCACATTAACAGTCACCTCCTTCCCATGGCCATGGATCCGATGCCCAACGCCAGTAATTATCAGGATTTGCGGTGTCGATGGTAAGCGGAGTATAATTTTGCGCATATGCACGCAGTGCAGTGCGTCTTAAGTCAGCATAGTGATTGAAATATTTTAAAGCTTCTTCATCGTCAGGATGCGTGTCGAGATATTCTGTGATTTCTACGACAGCAAAGCTGACCATATCGATCCAGTGGAGGAGTTGGGACTGATTCATCTGACTGATCATCATCGGCATCTACCTCCGTTTGCGGCTAAAAATGGTTTATCCAGTTCTGGAAAAATAGTCCCGGCACTGAGTGAACGATCCGGTTCATAAACAGTAGAAAAATGCTGCCAGGGGACGTATGCCATGGCGAGTACATAATCAGAAATGGTTCTTATATTTTCTGAACAGGAAACAGAATCTGCACAGGATGCAGATTCTGTGCAAAAGTCCAGACCTGCACGGTGTGCAGGATGTGAAACAGATAAACGGTCGCAGGAACGATTGCTGTTCCCGGACATAGGATAAGGTCTCATAATAAGTTATTCCTTTCAATATCAGGTTTACAATAAGATATGTAAAAATGATGATTTTGGTTCATTTAGCAGACATCATATAAAAAGGTAAAAAATGCGTATTATCAAATCGAAAAAGAGTGTAAAAAATGTTGAAAAATATCAAAATGAGTATAAAATAAAAAATATTGGTATTAAAACAGCAGAAGACAGAGAAGGGGAATAAGAATGAATAAAAGAATTGTTGCAGGTATGCTGTTTACGACAGTTGTATGTATGATGTTAGGAGGCTGCGGCTTCACAGCTGATAAAGAAAATGTAAAGAATAGTGGTGCTGTGGAATCGGTAATGCCGGGAGCAGAAGTATCTACGGAGATGACAGAAAGAGATGCTGAGGCGGATAATGGTGTGGTACAGCTTAAAGTATGGTCGGAAGAAGACAACTTCGACATGTTAAACCAGATGATAGACAGCTTTGAACAGAAATATGCAGGACAGGCAAAGTTTGAGATTACATTGGAACAAAATGCTGATTCTGATACAAAGGATATTCTTTTGGGAGATATTCATAACGGGGCGGATGTTTTCCCGTTTGCGGATGATCAGCTTTCTGCAATGGTTGCCGCTGGTGCATTATATCCGGTGCCAAATGCAGAAGAAGTAAAGAGTGCGAATTTAGAAGAGTCGGTTTCTGCTGCATCTATTAATGATATCTTATATGCTTATCCAATGACGGCAGATAACGGATACTTCCTCTATTATGATAAAAATGTTCTTTCCGATGAAGATGTCCAGACGATGGATGGCATGTTAGAGGCACTGAATGCTGCAGGCAGATCATTTTCCATGGAGCTTAATTCGGGCTGGTATCTGTATACATTTTTTGGTAATACGGGTCTGGAGTTTGGTATTAATGATGATGGCGTGACAAATTACTGTAACTGGAACGCCACAGATGGAGCAATTAAAGGCGTTGATGTGGCACAGGCCATTTTAAATATCACAACCAATCCGGCATTTATCAGCCAGCCGGATGGAGATTTCATTACAGGAGTACAGAATGGTACGGTTAGTGCGGGAATCAGTGGCGTATGGAATGCAGTTTCAGTCAGGGAAGCATGGGGCGATAATTACGGAGCCGTAAAACTTCCAACTTACACGGTGGCAGGGCAGCAGGTACAGATGTCTTCTTTTACCGGTTATAAAATGATGGGCGTGAATGCATATTCCAAATATCCGGAATGGGCAGCAAAACTTGCAGACTGGCTTACAAATGAAGAGAACCAGACGATCCGTTTTGAAGAGAGAAATCAGGGACCTTCGAATACGAATGCAGCGGCTTCGGATGCGGTGAAACAGGTGCCGGCAATTCAGGCTGTTATTGCACAATCAGAATTTGGTAAACTGCAGCGCGTTGGAAACAGTTACTGGGATGCATGTTCTGCATTTAGTGATACGATGGCAGCTGGTAACCCATCCGGTCAGGATCTGCAGGAAATTATGGATACACTTGTTGAAGGAATAACAGCATCCGCAGCAAAATAAAGGATAGGAGACAGATCACATTATGAAAAAACAGGGACGTTTCAGCACGAAAATGATCATATTGATTCCGGTGTTTGTTATTGGAATTATATCTATTATTTCGAGTGTTCTGGCAGTAAAAAATATTCGTAAGGTTAATGAGAATGCAACACAGATTGCGAATGGTTATATGGTCTGTATCGCAGATTTGGGATCAATTCAGATAGAAACAGAAAAGATTCATCGGCTTGGATTGTCACATATTGTAGCAACAGATCTTGACTCAATGATCTCTCTTGTAGATGTCATACGTTCAGAACAGACGGTGCTTGATGAGTATCTGTCAGATTTTGAACAGTTTATAGATGATTCAGACCGCGAAAATTACGAGGCGATATTGTCAAATTATGAAGGTTTGAAATATGAAAATGCAAATCTTATGGCATACAGCGCAAATGGAAATAAAGAGGCTGCGTATGCTTTGGCAAACGGTGCAATTTCAGAGTATGCAGACAAGATAGATCAGAATATTACAGCAATCCAGGAAGTGGTAAATAATAATGCAGATACGGCAAAGCAGCAATTGACCAAGGTATATAAGTATTCTTTGACGGTCAGCTTCGTTACGATTGCTGTCAGCATGGCATCTTTGCTGTTTGCGGTATTTTCTGTACTGAAGATGGTAATCGTACCACTTTCTAAAACGAAGAATGAGATCAATGAGATTATTGATGGTATAGACAGAAGAGAAGGAGACCTGACCAGACGAGTAACCATTATGGAGAATCAGGAAGTGGCAGCAGTCGGCAGTGGCATCAACCTTTTCATGGGAAAATTACAGGATATTTTTAAAACGATCATTCATAATTCAAAACGTATGGAAACGGTAGTCAATGAAGTCCGTGAAAGTGTTATGACATCAAACAGCAGTGTGTCTGATCTGTCTGCATTAACGGAGGAACTTTCAGCTACCATGCAGGAGATGTCAGATAATGCTGCTTTGATCAATTCCAATACAGAATCTGTTGCGGGAGAGGTAAATCAGATTGCGGAGCGTACAACTGAGATTAATAATTATACGAAAGAAATGAAAGGTCATGCGGATTCCATGGAATCTGCTGCGCGTTCTAATATGGAATCTACCGGCACGAAAGTCAATGAGATTCTTGAGGTATTAAACAGGGCGATTGAGGACAGTAACAGTGTAAATCAGGTAAATAGCCTGACGGATGATATTTTGAATATTGCAAGCCAGACAAACCTGCTTGCATTAAATGCATCTATTGAAGCAGCCAGAGCAGGGGATGCAGGACGCGGTTTTGCTGTTGTTGCAACAGAGATCAGTCAGCTTGCAGCTGCCAGTCAGGAAGCTGCAAACCGTATCCAGCAGATCAACAGTGTTGTGACTCAGGCAGTGCATAATTTAGCAGACAATGCAAATGGACTGGTACAATATATGAACGAGTCGATTCTTCCAGAGTTTGAAGAATTCGTAACGGCTGGAAGTGAATATAAAAATAAGGCGACCTACATAGAGAATGTCATGAACGAGTTTGAATCAAAGACAGATTCGTTGAAGAATACAATGGTTGAAATACAAAGGTCCATCAATACGATCGCACATGCCATCGAGGAGGGCGCAAAGGGAGTCAGCAATGCAGCAGACAGCACGCAGGTGCTGGTTACGGATATGGAAAATATCTCGAACCGTATGGATGAGAATTTTGAGATTGCAACCGATTTGAAGAAAGAAACTGCAATATTTACCAAAATATAATGTCGGCAAAGTATCTAATAATAAAATAATAGCTGGGCAGCGCAGGGACAGGAGAAAAATCCTGTCTCTGTTTTCAATTTGTAAGCTTGTCAGGCAGAAAAAATTGTTATATAATGACGTGTACGGCGTTTGAAAATCTTTTCCGGATTTATAAAACGGAAAATGAGAATACAGGAGGAAAACAAACAATGAGCAAAGTAAGAACAAGATTTGCACCAAGTCCTACAGGAAGAATGCATGTGGGAAATCTGCGTTCTGCATTATATGAGTTTTTAATTGCCAAACATGCGGGCGGAGATTTTATGCTTCGTATCGAAGATACGGATCAGGAGCGTTTTGTGGAAGGTGCAGTTGATATCATATATCACACATTAGAGGAGACAGGTCTGGTTCATGATGAGGGACCGGATAAGGATGGCGGTTATGGTCCTTATGTGCAGAGTGAGCGTATGAAGACCGGCATCTACATGAAATATGCCAAAGAATTAGTAGAAAAAGGCGAAGCATACTACTGCTTCTGCGACAAGGAGCGTTTAGAGTCCTTAAAAACAGAAGTGGACGGTAAAGAGATCATGATGTATGACAAACACTGTCTGCATTTAAGTAAAGAAGAAGTGGAGGCAAATCTTGCTGCTGGCAAACCGTTTGTCATCCGTCAGAACATCCCGAACGAGGGAACAACGACCTTCCATGATGAGTTATACGGAGATATCACGGTGGATAATGCAGAACTTGATGATATGATCCTGATCAAATCCGATGGATATCCGACCTATAATTTTGCAAACGTGGTTGACGATCATACCATGAACATCACACATGTGGTACGTGGAAATGAGTATCTTTCCTCTTCGCCGAAATACCAGCGTCTGTATGATGCATTTGGCTGGGAATCACCGGTTTACATCCATCTGCCGCTGATCACGGATGAAAACCACAAGAAACTTTCTAAGAGAAGCGGACATTCTTCTTTTGAAGATCTATTAGAGCAGGGATTTTTAAGTGAAGCAGTTGTAAACTATATCTCACTGCTTGGCTGGAGTCCGGAAGATAACAGAGAAATTTTTACCTTAGATGAGCTGATCAAAGAATTTGATTACCACAGAATCAGCAAATCACCGGCAGTTTTTGATTACACAAAGTTAAAATGGATGAATGGCGAATACATCAAAGCTATGGATTTTGACAGTTTCTATGAAAAAGCAGAGCCATATATCCGCGAGGTGATCACAAAGGATCTTGATTTAAAGAAGATTGCAGCAATGGTAAAAACCAGAATCGAAGTATTCCCGGATATCAAAGAGCATATTGATTTCTTTGAGGCACTTCCGGAATATGATGTAGCAATGTATACACACAAGAAGATGAAGACAAATGCGGAAACTTCCTTAAAAGTATTAAAAGATGTACTTCCTCTGTTAGAGGCACAGGAAGATTACAGCAATGATGCATTATATGCCACATTGTTAAAATATGTGGAAGAGACCGGCGTGAAGAACGGTTATGTTATGTGGCCGATCCGTACGGCTGTTTCCGGCAAACAGATGACACCGGGCGGAGCGACAGAGCTGATGGAGGTACTTGGAAAAGAAGAGTCCATTGCCCGCATCAAAAAAGGTATTGAATTATTAGAGCAGTAAGAGTTTTTTATCAGGCAGGGAGATTTTCAATTTCCCTGCCGTTTCAAATCTATGAATTGAGGTAATCTATGAGCTTTAACGCATCACAGACACGGGCAATCCATCACAAAAACGGACCGATGCTCGTTCTTGCCGGACCGGGTTCCGGAAAAACCCTTGTAATCACAGAACGTACAAAATATCTGATCGAAGTGTGTGGGATAGATCCGGCACAGATCCTTGTCATTACGTTTACAAAAGCTGCGGCAACGGAGATGAAGCGAAGATTTCAGCGGAAAATGAACCGGTCATGTCCGGTGACATTTGGCACATTTCATGCAGTTTATTTTGCCATTTTAAAACATGCATATAATTACAGCGCAGACAATATTGCCAGGGAGGAACAGCGCTACCAGTGTATGCGTGAGATCATAGCGAAAGAACATCTGACCTATGAGGATGAGACGGAGTTTATCACATCTCTGTTAGGGGAGATCAGTCTGGTCAAAAATTCCGGGATAGAAATCGCCAACTATTATTCGAAAAACTGTGCGGAGACCGTGTTCCGAAAGGTTTATCGCCAATATCATGAATTTTTGTACAAAAACAGACTGATTGATTTTGATGACATGTTAGTATACACGAAGGAACTTTTTGAACAGCGTGCCGATATCCTTGCCGCATGGCAGAATAAATACCGCTATATTTTGATCGATGAGTTTCAGGACATCAACCGGATCCAGTATGACATTATAAAAATGTTAGCGGGTAAGCGGAAAAATCTGTTTATCGTGGGGGATGATGACCAGTCGATCTACCGTTTCCGGGGTGCGAAGCCGGAGATCATGTTACACTTTAAGGATGATTACCCGGAGGCGGAGACGGTTCTTTTAGATGTGAATTACCGTTCCGTAAAAAACATTGTGACAAGTGCCGGATATCTCATCGGCCACAATAAGGAACGCTTTCAGAAAAAAATAGAGGCGGCGGATCAGGGGGATATCCCGGTTGAATGGCAGTTGTTTGAAAGCCAGCGCAAAGAAAATGCAAGAATCATCTGGGATATTCAGGAGGCGGTGGAGAAAGGCGCAAAATATGAAGAATTTGCAGTGCTTTTCCGCACCAATACACAGCCGCGACTTCTGATGGAACAGCTGATGGAGTATAATATTCCATTCCGAACGAGAGATACCGTGCCGAACTTATACGAGCACTGGATCGCAAAAGATATTTTTGCATACATAAGGATTGCTCTGGGAAGCAGGGAACGCAGGGATTTCCTGCAGATCATGAACCGTCCGAAACGCTATATCAGCCGGGAATCGCTAGACGAGGAGACCGTGGCATTTGATGTGTGGGAGTGGTACTATGAGGAACAGCCGTGGGTGGCAAAGCGCATCGAAAAATTAGAGGGCGATATCCGTATGTTAGAGAGATTAAGTCCGTATGCGGCGATCAATTACATCCGGAAGGCAATCGGATATGATGAGTTTTGTACAGAATATGCGGATTACAGACGTATCAAAGCGGATGATCTGTTTGATGTTTTGGATGAGCTCCTGGATGCAGCGAGGGAATATAAGACTTATGATGCGTGGTTTGACCACATTGAAAATTACACAAAAGAGCTGCAGGAATTTTACCGCGTGCAGAATCAGAACCCGAACAGTGTTGCGTTAGCAACATTACATAGTGCAAAAGGTCTGGAATATGAAAATGTCTATATCATTGACGTCAATGAGGGTGTCATGCCATACAAAAAAGCAGTGCTGGAACCGGAAGTGGAAGAAGAGCGAAGGATGTTTTATGTAGGAATGACGAGAGCAAAAAAAAATCTGCATCTTTTTTCAGTCAGACAACTGAACCATAAAGATGCAGAAATTTCCCGTTTTATCAAAGAAGCGCAGCCACCGGAAAAGAAGAAGGATTAATCATCCATCTCCTCGAAGGCTGCCTCGTCTAAAAGTTCGTCAAAACGGTCGGATACAGCTTCGTATTCTTCATCGTCCTCAATGTTATCAAGGGAAGGATTGCCTTCGCTGTCTTCAGAATAACGATAAATAAATACTTCGCCTTCCTCGTTTTCCTCGCCATTTTCATCCAATGGAAGAAGTGCGATGTAATCGCGTTCGCCAATTGTAAAAATGGTAAGAATTTCGCATTCTACCTGACTTCCGTCGTCAAGATCAAGGGTTACAACGATATCTTCATCGTCATTGTTCTGGTTGAAATCGCTCATGCCGATACCTCTCTTTTTTATAGTGGTCCTAATAAAGACAATGACATCATAACATAATCGGATGTGATTGAACATATTTTTCTATACAAAATGTGAAAAAAAAGGTATACTATTTTTATTAGAAAAAGATACTGGGGTACGATAGAAAAGGTGGCAGACAGCATGGATTACACGATCAGAGAAGGCAATTATGAAAAGTTAGGAGTACAGAAAAAGGATGATGCAGTGATTTTTACGTTCGAAGGGGAAAAAGAAGAGAACTGCAGCATTCTTTTTTATGGGAAAAAAGCAGAACCTGTCTGCAAAATTTTAGTACCGGAGGAATATTGCCGGGGATCCGTGCGTTCTGTGGCCGTAACCGGTAAGTTATGGAAAAATTTAAGATACAATTATGAGATAAACGGAAAAATCATTACGGATACCTATGCAACCCGTATTATCGGCAGGGAAAAATGGAATGACAAAACCCGCAGTGAGAAGGATTATTTTATCTGTGGCGGTGCATATCCGCAGGCATTTGACTGGGAAAACGACAGACAGCCGGAGATTAAACGGCAGCAGATGGTTATGTATAAACTGCATGTGCGGGGATTTTCCATGGAGGATACATCCTGTCCGAGAAAAGAACGGGGGACATTCCGAGCGATTACAGATAAAATCCCATATCTGAAAAAACTTGGCATTACGACCATAGAGCTGATGCCTGCCTACGAGTTTGAGGAACAGGTGATCCCAAAGAAAACGGTACTGCCGGATTACCTTAAGTGGGAAAGTCACGGAGAAGATCTGATCAAACCGGAAAGTGTACAGCCGGTAGAAAAGATTAATTACTGGGGGTATGTTCCCGGCAATTATTTTGCACCGAAGGCATCCTACAGCAGCAGTGCAGATGCAGCGTCTGAGTTTCGGGAACTGGTACATACACTGCATGAGAACGGCATGGAATGTGTGATGGAATTTTATTTTGCGCCGGGGATGAACCAGAATGTGATTTTAGATGCACTTCGGTTCTGGGTTCGTGAGTATCATGTGGATGGATTTCATCTTCAGGGGGATTCACTGCCTGTTACGGCGGCGGCACAGGACCTTCTGCTCAGCCGGACAAAGCTGTTTTATACACATTTTGATCCGATCCTTTTGGAAAATGCAAAAAAATATCATCATTTATATGTATACAGTGATGAATACCTGTACCCGGCGAGAAAAATGCTGAACCATATGGAAGGAGACCTTAACGAGTTTTTCTGCCAGCAGAGAAAGCAAAACAGCGTGGAAGGGTTTGTCAATTACATTACTAATAATAATGGATTTACATTGTGGGATCTGTTTTCCTACTGTGAAAAACACAATCTGGAGAACGGGGAAGATAACTGTGATGGAAACAGTTTCAATTACAGCAGTAACTGTGGCGTGGAGGGAAATACCAGAAAAAGATACATTGATAATCTGCGGAAAAAACAGGTTAGAAATGCATTGGCAATGGAGTTTCTGGCACAGGGTGTTCCATTGGTTTTAGGGGGCGATGAGTTCTTAAACTCACAGCAGGGTAATAACAATGCCTACTGTCAGGACAATAAGACCGGCTGGCTGAACTGGAAGAAACAAAAGAAGGAAACATGGCTGGCTGAATTTATAAAAAATCTGGCAGATTTCCGCAGGGAGCATCCGATCATCTCATCAGAACATCCGATGGAATTAAATGATTACGGCAGGAAAGGTTTCCCGGATCTTTCCTATCATGGGGAGAGCGCATGGATCTCTTCAATACCGGCTGACAGACAGGCGGCGGGGATTCTGTATTGCGGCGAATATGAAAAGAAGACAGATCAGACACC
>ULQG01063728.1_pt1 | contig 34525 bp, 23 predicted proteins | sample 1954251 | NCBI WGS metagenome assembly ULQG01 (sample SAMEA4835649, study PRJEB28245) | human gut metagenome | biome: gut microbiome; material: fecal sample | place: Denmark | collected 2008 | reverse complement strand
CTGGTAGCCGGCACAGTATTCATAGGCATTCTTCTGATAGGAGCCATTCACATTATGTGGAATTGTGTCTGTGTCAGGGCTCAACTGTACCCATCCAAAAGGGGTACAGGCTCCCGGGAAGGTATGCCCCATACCGTTCGTACCGATAATAGGGTTCACGTAATCGACCGGCTGCTGTGCCATGGCGGACAGGGTTACCGCCGCCATAGCTATCAAGCCTATTTGCTTCTTCATATAGTTCATCACTCTTTATTTTTTGTCACGTGAAAAAGAATAAGGAAAATCCGAGTCATTGATACCTCTTCCTTTATTCGGTTTGCTGTCCATATCAAATACCAGACGACCACCTTTCAGCAGATCGAAATGGTTCAGATAGTTCTTTGTATACGTCTTGCCGTTATAATTCAGTGAGCGGATATAACGGTTATTGTCACTGTTCTTCGGAGCAGAGATTTCCAGTTTCTTGCCGTTCTCCAAGGTGATCGTCGCTTTCTTGAAATAAGGTGCTCCCATCACATATTCATTGCTGCCCGGACATACCGGATAGAAGCCAAGGGCGGTAAATACATACCAGGCAGAAGTCTGTCCGTTGTCTTCGTCTCCGCAATACCCGTCGGGCGTAGCAAAATAGAGGCGGTTCATCACTTCACGCAGCCAGTATTGGGCTTTCCAGGGTTCGCCGGCGTAGTTGTACAGGTAAATCATGTGCTGGATAGGCTGGTTGCCGTGTGCATAGTTGCCCATATTGGCTATTTCCATTTCACGGATCTCGTGGATAACGCCTCCGTAATAGCTGTCATCAAATATCGGTGGAAGGTTAAACACTGAATCGAGCATACTGACAAACATCTTTTTGCCGCCCATCAGATCTGCCAACCCTTGTACATCGTGGAATACCGACCAGGTGTAGTGCCAACTGTTACCTTCGGTAAAGGCATCTCCCCACTTGAAGGGGTTGAAAGGAGTCTGGAAAGTACCGTCGGAGTTCTTTCCGCGCATCAGTTTCGTTTCCGGGTCAAACAAGTTACGGTAGTTCTGGCTTCTCTTCTTGTAGACTTCCAGTTCCTCTGCCGGACGCCCCAGTTTCTCGCCCATACGGTAGATGCACCAGTCATCGTATGCATATTCCAGTGTACGGGCTGCATTCTCGTTGATCTGCACGTTGTAGGGAACATAGCCGAGTTTGTTGTAGTATTCGTATCCACGACGCCCGGTAGTAGATACCTGCGGGTGCACGCTGTTGGCGCCCGTCAGTAATCCTTCATACATCTTTTCTGCATCGGCTTTCGTAACGTTCTTCATGAAAGCGTCTGCCACAACGGAAGCAGAGTTATTTCCGACCATACAGCCACGATGACCCGGACTTGCCCATTCGGGGAAGAAGCCGCTTTCAAGATAGGTATTCAACAGCCCTTCCTGCATCTTCTCTCCCATCGAAGGATAAACCAGATTAACGAATGGGAACAGGCAACGGAACGTATCCCAGAACCCGGTGTCAGTAAACATATATCCCGGACGGATTTCACCGTTATAAGGACTGTAGTGTACCGTTTCGCCCTTGGCATTCACTTCATGGAACATACGGGGGAACAATACCGAACGATACAGACAGGAATAGAATGTACGCATACGGTTTTCATCGTTGTCTTCGATTTGGATACGTCCCAACACATCATTCCATGCCTTACGTCCGGCTTCCTTTGTCTGTTCGAAAGTCTTGTTTCCGATTTCTTTCAGATTCAGTTCCGCCTGTTCAGGGCTGATGAATGAGGAAGCCACTTTGGCATGTACCTGCTCGCCTTTCTTCGTGACGAAGCCGATGGCAGCGCCTACATGGTTGGATTGCAGTTCAAGATGTTGTTCTACCAGATGATAGTCCGCCCATACTTTATTGAATGTAAAAGGCTTGTCGAACTCTATCACGAAGTAGTTCTTGAAATTTCGCGGAACACCGCCACTGTTGCGGGTCGTGTAGCCGACAATCTTATTTTCTTCGGGGATCACCTTCACATACGAGCCCCGGTCAAAAGCATCGACTACCACATAGGCATTTTCTGCTTCGGGGAAGGTGAAACGGAAATACGCACAACGCTCTGTCGGGGCTATTTCCGTGGTCATGTTATATTCGGACAGGTAAACGCTGTAGTAATAGGGAGTCGCTTTCTCCGCTTTATGTGAGAACCAGGAAGCACGGCTGTCCTGATCGATCTTAAGATGTTTAGTCATCGGCATGATGGAGAACTGTCCGTAGTCATTGATCCACGGGCTGGGCTGGTGGGTTTGTTTGAAGCCTCTGATTTTATCGGAAGCATACGTGTAAGCCCAGCCGTCACCCATCTTGCCGGTTTGAGGCATCCAGAAGTTCATGCCCCACGGCAGGGCAATGGCGGGATACGTGTTGCCGTTGGAGAGCGAAATCTTGGAGTCGGTTCCCATCAAAGGATTCACGTAGTCCACTGGTTGCAGCTGCGCAAAAAGAGAAGACGTCCCGGACAACAAAGCAATCGCTAAAGTCAAGAGTTTCTTTGAGTTCATGGTGTATGAATTAATAAGATTTATAGTCCTATGATCGCTGAACCATATTACATTCTGAACCAATGGTCAGAGGTAGGACTGATGACATAAATATACGAATCTTTCTCCCACATCCAAACCCCTTTCTCAGAGAAACAGCAATTCAGAAAAGAAGCAAAGTTACTTTGTACCAGCGCAACATCATTACCGTAACCACCAAACAAAAGTTCCGTACCCGGACTTTTCAGAAGAACACGTCCCGTTGTATTGTCTGCTGTTGCATTTACGATGAAGAAAACATAATGCCATTGTCCTTCACCGGTCGATCCCGGGCAGACAACAATATGTCTCGGAGTACGATCATCAAACTCAACTTGCGACAACATACCTTTCATATCCGCACAAATATTGTCTCTGTCGACCACACGCGTAGACCAAGAACCATTATACACATTAGCTACTTCGGAACCCGCACTGAAATCAATGGACAAATTTTCATTATCTATAGTCGTCTCCTGATAATTGTCATAGCTATAAGTAATTGTTCCGATATCATATCCACCTATCTTCAGTCCATTTATAGTCAACACACCTCTACTTGCATCGTCATTATTCACGTTCACCGGATAATCACTGCGTACCACCATTCCGCCTTCTATCGTCACTGTTTGCAGTGTCCAATTATTATCTTCATCAGAACTTATAGAGTAATAAGCCACAATATCTCCGCCATTGACACGCAATGCACCACTAGCCATGTTCTCCAATCCTTCCAATTTGCGTAGAGCATCTTTTTTCTGCTCTTTATTTGCTTCCATTACCGCATTTGTGGTAGAAGCTAAATCCATTTTTCCTTCATTAGCTTGTCCTGTTGCCACAATTTGCGAATCGGAATAAGATGTAATGACAAGAGTCGTTTCCTGGTTCGCCTTCAAATATTGCAGTGCTCCGCCACCAGCCAAAGTAAGCAATACTATTTTCTCACCCTGATAGTTCAAATGATAATCAGTCACGACCTCAGACTTCAATATAGTTTTGTCTGTATTCATCGTTACAGTCCCGTTTTTATCAAATTGCAGATAAAAGTCCGTTCCCTCATAAGACATTTTCCAGCCATCAGCCGAACACAACAACGCTTTCACTTCCGAAGGACGCAAACGGTTATCACTCATCTTTCCCTCATTCTCCCAATCTTTCCAAACATCGGTCATGCCACAGCCAGACAAAGTCAGACACAACGCCAATAATATATAAGTATACTTTTTCATAATCAGAATCTTTGATATTAATTAATAATTATAAGGTCAACTAGTTCTGTGCTCCCGACTGCAATATATAGCTAGCCACTCTCATAGGAGCCGGGGTATAAGAAGGCGGTGTATATGGTTCCAGATTACCGCTTATGGCATATCCTTTCGCTGCCCCCGGATCGCAGATTCGCAAGTCAATCAACTGTGGAATCCTTCCATCATCCGAGATATTCAGCAAACCATCGTCTTTCAAAGCAGTCGTATAGCCAGTGTCCGAAGGCAACATACCCCATGGATTACGCATCGTAAACAAATAAGAATCACCCTTAGGAGGAAAGAATGAATAGGCGTGTCCACTAGTGGTCTGCTTCGTACCATCGGCAGCCACTCCCTTCTGTGAGAAACCGCCAATCACTATCTTTCGCTGTTGCAGCGACACCGTAGCTGCCCGTTGAAGATCTGTTGCAGACAACCTTCCTGTGCTGAATGCAAAGCTACTTCCGTTGCCCGTGAAAATAGCAGATACATATTCCGTACCAATGCCACCTATATCAGATGTACCTACGTATACCTGCTTCCATTTCATCACAGCTTTCTCCAACACCGTAGCCCAAGTGACTTGGTCGTTTTTGCCCGAGCATGCTCCAACTTTATCACCGTCCGCCACAAAGTAGTTGTCCACCCCGATTTCCACCGTTTCTCCTTTGGGATCGTACAATGTCACAGTATACGTACTACCTCCGTTATCCTTTATTATACTCTTGATATATTTAGGGAAAAGGTAAGCAATAGATGCCATCACCGCACAAGCACAACAGTCACCAATTAAATGCTGATTGACATCTGCCGGTCTCGGATCACCAAAAGGATACAAAGTCCCTACAGAAAATGTGCTCCATGATAAACTGGCAAAAGTATCCGGTTGCTTACTCGCATCCTTCAGCCATGCCAACTGGTCTTCAGTCGCTGTCCGACCATTCACATGCAGTGTCCCCATTGGAGTAACCGGTGTATAGGTGTTTCCGATAGAAAATTCCATCAAGTCATCAATATTACCAACGAAGACAGCTGCGGAAAGCGTCCATTCGGCTATCTGCGTAGACGATCCGCCATTGTTACTAAGAATCGACAACCTATAATAACGGTATTCTACGTTGTTATCCACTTCGTAAGATTTCGTTTCTTTTCGGACAGAAAATGACTGATTCTCTTGTTCGTCAATGACTACCCAACTTTTAGCGTCCTTCGAACCCGATAGTGTCCACGTACGAGGATCCTGCTCTTCCGCATCGGCAGCGGAAGTCAGTGAATAGGACTTTACAGCTACGTTGCTGTTTCCATTCCAAGTAATATCAAAGCTGGTGTGAGGAGTCTGAAATCTCGTATCCGCATTTCCATCAGCCAAATTACCGATTCCCGCATTTGCCGGAGAATCAGAATATTGGGCTACCAGCGTTCCGCTGGAAGGCATATTCGAGTTTCCTGATTGCAAAGGCCAGTAGGGGGAGGCGAATCCTCCGCCTCCAACTCCACTTTCATCATCGTCACCCGAACAGCCTGCTAACACATAAAGCAATGGCAGACATGCTACAAGCAACCATTTCGTCACATTATATAATCTCATTTTTTTCATGCGTTTGTCTATCTTGAATTATTCTATCGGTTCGGCTGTAGCCCATCCGTAATTCTGTACCATCTTCGGATTACGACGAATATCGGCATCCGGTATCGGGAAGAAATAGTGTCTCTTGTCGAACACACGGGTATCCGTTACTATTTTTTCGAAGAACTGAGGAGGATCTGCCTTAAAGTTCATACCGTAAACAGCACCACCTTCCCCTCCTTTATGATAGGAAGGATAAATCCAATCGTCACCCACTGCCATGTCGGCAACCTTCCAACGACGAACATCGAAGAAGTGGTTCCACTCATACGCCAACTCAATCAAACGTTCCCTACGGATACGTTTGTCTACATCCGCACGGTTTTCCGGATAGGTAATGTAGTCTTTTCCATTGACATCCTTACCACCTTTGTTACCATATCCCGGGATACCGGCACGCGCACGCACTTCGTTAACATTCTTCATGGCTTCATCATACTGCCCGCAGGCACTCAATGTCTCAGCATATCCCAAATACATATCGGCAAGACGAAGCAAAGTACTGCAATGCTTACTTTCCTGTAACCATCCGCCTTTGGAAGCTGTCTTACGGATACCATATCCTTCATAAGGAGCATCGTGACCGGCAGCATTCAAACCGGAGTTACCATTCAGATACAATTCGGTTGTAAATTCACCATCGTTAGTAGTAGTGTTCAGCCAGGTAGAACCATTGAACGTAACGTTCGCATAGAAACGGGGTTCACGATTGGCCCATTGTTTCAAAGTCAAGTTATCATTGGCTTTGAAATAATTCCGTTCGGGCACCACCGGATCATTGAAATCTTCCGTTGCACCGTAATATTCCTTAGAAGGAACACCTATATATTCATATTTCTGATAATCAAGATCGTCTACAATACGGATTCCCTTATCAGTAAAAAACAAGTCTACCATCTCCTGTGTTGTACCAAAGCCTAAACCTCCACGTATATTCTGATCGTTTGCCCCTTTATGATACGGAGTGGTTTCATAGGCGTGAAGGTTATGATCTACCAGCCGGATGAAAATCTGTTCTTGGTTATTTGTATAGTTCGTTCCTGAAGTTGCCTGACGGTACGATTCATAAAAGTCCTTCTTTCCGTCAGAGGTTGTTACATAATGCAAGCTATAATAGGTAGGCACAAAGTCTCTAAAAAATTCTTCGTATGCTGTACGGGCTCTTTCCCACTTTTCTGCCTCTTTCGAAGTGTCCTGTGGAAAAAGTTGCTTACCGTCTGTATTGACTATACTTACATAATCCGGATTACAGTTGAACAACGGACTGGCAGCATACAACAAGAGTTTTGCCTTAAATGCCTTACAACTACCTTTGTCCATACGCCCTAAGTTGCCGGCACTGTATTTTGCAGGTAAGTCTGCCGCAGCCTTGTCAAATTCTTCGGCAATAAAATTAACACATTCATCTACCGAACTACGCTCCTTTAATAATTCCTCCAACGGAGCATCCAATGGAATGGACTCTTCACCCAACAAGACAACAGGACCGTAGGAGCGGAACAACAAGAAATAATAATAAGCTCTCAAAGCTCTTGCCTGCGCCTTCCACAGCAAACGGTCGTTAGCACTGGCATCTGCACATTTGTCTACGTTAGCTATGAACGTACTGGCTTTCGCTATTGCTTTATAATATTCGATAAACCAATAGTTAATCCATGACCCGTTGGCATATACCATACCTGCCCCCCAATGGTTTGCGATATTATCCCAAGTGATATCACCTTCTATCGAACCTCCTGTCCAAATACCTCCTCTACCTAACGGATTACGTTCCATCGTTTCATCAGGAACGTAACTGTAAACATTGTTCAGAAACTGTTCAGTTTTCTGCCGATTGGAAAATGTTCCTTCCAAATCATATTGTACGCCTGGAATCGTATCAAAAAAGTCATTACATGAACTGAGGCCTATCATCATAACAAGTGCCCAAGCTCCTAATTTAAATATATTTTTCATCTGATTTCAATTTGGTTAAGAGTTAAAAGCTTAAGTTTATTCCTATTGAACAAGTACGCGAGTTCGGATAAGACGTTCCGTTATTAGTGTTTAACTCCGGATCCCACAGCTTGAACTTAGAGAATGTCAACAGGTTAGTTCCCATCACATATACACGCGCATTCTTCAGGAATGTTTTATTGATCAACTTCTTTGGGAAGTTGTAAGCAATCGTCAATTGTTTCAGACGCAGGAAACTGACATCCTTCTGCCACCAAGTACTTGTCTTCAAATTATTCTCATTAGCAGTCTGTCCGAAGTGAAGACGTGGATAGAATACATCTTGATTCGTCGGATTGTCTGCCGACCATCTGTCAGTGATGTTATCATACAAGTTACAAATGCCCGAAGTATCAGAGAAGGGATTGATGGCCAAACCGCTTAAGCAACGATCCGCCTTAGCTGTACCCGAAAAAATAGCACCAATAGAGAAATCACCTACTTGCAAATCGGCTCCGAAGCCGTAGTACATCTTAGGTACATCACCCTGACCGATACAACATTCATCATAACTGTCAATCACTCCATCACCATTGATATCCTTGTACTTAATATCTCCTACCTTAGAAACCTGTCCCGGATACTCTTCGCCGAACTGACGGGCATGATCCAATATCTCATCTTCGCTGGTGAACAGTCCTTCAGCAACATATCCCCAACGAGCATTCACATTCGTTCCACGTTTTTGCATCCACGGATACCTTACAGCCGGATCATCATTCTCGATAATCTCATCTTCATTCCATGCAAAGTTACCACGAACAGTCAAAGCTACCTTCTTTCCTAATTGCTGGGTATACTCCAAAGTTGTTTCAAATCCTTTATTATCTACAACACCCAAATTTCCGTATGGCATGTCGATGAATCCTGAGTAGTCGGGAATCGTAGCACGCTGTAGGAAAATATCTGTGCGATGTTCTTTAAACAAATCGACTGTTATAGAAAGAGCATCCTTCAAAAACTTCAAATCAACGCCCAAGTCTTGCTTTCTAGAAGTAGACCAACCAATATTCACACCATATTTTGAGAATCCCCAACCGCCAACAGCAGAGTTGTTTTCCCCAAATCGATAACCGTCCTGTCCTGACATCTGCCCTAGATACATGAAACGGCGGTTTGCAACGGCATCTGTACCTACTAAACCATCGGTATAGCGAATTTTAAAGTAAGAAACATACTTTTGAAATGATTCCCAAAATTCTTCGTTGGAAATGGCCCATCCTATACCAAAAGCAGGGAAGAATCCGAAACGTTTCTCCGGACTGAAGTTCTCAGAACCATTATAACCGACATTCGCCTCCAAGAAATAGCGGTCATTCCAAGAGTAGGTAGCACGTGCAGCAATACCCTGCTGCTTGTAAGGCAACGAATTGACCAAATTGTCTATCTTGTTGCGGTAAATTTTCTGATTGTAGAGTAACAATCCTCCTACACGATGCAGACCGAAAGTGCGATCGTAATTGAGTGAAGCCTCAAAATAAGTACTCCGTGAACTACCATACGAGTTGTCATAACCTAACTCATTACTGCCTTGGAAGGTACGGCTCAGACGATATTCACCATTCTCATCATACACATCATCATTCCATAGTCCAGTGGTAACATCTTTTGTTCCCGCAAAATAATAAGTATCTTCACGCTTCTGATAATAGAGGTTCGTATTGTTAGAAACGTCGAAAGCCAACATCGTCGAAGCCGTCAGACCCTTACTCCATTTCCAAAAACCCAAATCCTGGGTCAGTCGAATGTTCGAATTCAACTGATTTCTGGCTTCGTTAGTGTATCCACGACGTGTAAGGTCGGCATACGGATTGCGGAAACCACCATTGGTAGAAATACCCGGAATTGAATTGTCCGGCATAATCAGCGGCAAATATACCGGATTGATAGTCATAGCCGAACTAAACAAACTACTGGAAGACTCCTGTGGATAATTTCCCATAGATAAATATCCACTAAATCCCAAATCAATAGTTGTTGTTTCTGTCGGCTTCAAGTTTAAGTTAGCTGTATAATTATAACGGTCGTAGCGCATATTAGCATCATAATTTTCCATACGTGCAGTACGAGTCAGACCTCTTTCATTATAGTAACTCAATGATACATAATAAGTCGCATTGGGCACACCACCACGTACACTCATATTCACACGACGATTATGTCCCCAGTCGTTAAACAGTTCATCCATCCAGTTTACAGCGGGATATAAATACGGATTATACATGGTAGGATTGTCATTAGGCAACAGTCCGTTGGCCTTTTTAGTAGCTTCGATATACTGAGGTGTATATGCCAGAGTGCCGTATGTATCCATACTCGCTTCATTGGCTGCATCCATATAGGTGTAGGCGTCAGCCAACTTCGGACGTTTTGTCAATGACACAAAGCCTTCATAGTAGTCGGCATTGAATTGCGGTTTTCCTACCTTACCGGGCTTTGTCTTTACAATGATAACACCATTGGCACCACGCACACCATACACTGCTGTTGCCGAAGCATCTTTCAACACTGTAAAGGATTCAATATCTTCCGGATCAATATTATTAAAATTACGTTCCACTCCATCAACCAACACCAGTGGGCTGGAACTCTGATTGGTAAACGTGGAGATACCACGAATCCAGATACCGGCATCATCATGCCCTGGTTCACCTGTACGCTGTACAGCTACTACACCGGCAAGACGTCCTGCTATCGCACCAGACAAGTTAGCTGTAGGCATTTTGATGTCGTCCATCTTCATCGATGACTGTGCACCGACTACGGAAACTTTACGCTGGTTTCCGTAAGCCACTACTACCACTTCATCCAATGCGGAAATATCTTCTGCCAAAATTACATCGACTACTCTCTTTTTACTGACTTTTACCTCTTGTGGTTTGTATCCGATGTAAGAAACAACAAGTACTGCATCCTTATCAGACAGTTTTAAATTATACTGACCGTTCGTATCCGTAATGGTACCGTTAGTCGTACCTTTTTCCTGAACGCTCACTCCAATAAGCAATTCTCCCTTTTCATCAGAGACACGTCCTGTGACAGTTGTGCTTTGAGCCCAGACAGTAAGGTTACATGTCAGTAATAATACCAACATTCCTAACAGTCTGGAATGGTGTTTTTTCATTCCAAACAAATTCATGTTACTTGATTTTTTAATTAATACTAATGTCGTCAGACCTATTTAAGGTGTTATCCTGGAAACGACCTGTACCTTTTATGCAATAATTATAACGCCGATAATTAAAGCAACTAATCCCAATACCATCAGATAGATTGCCTTTTTTGTAGCATTCTTCCATTCTCCATAAAGGATACCTGCTACATTTCCAGCTATAATTGCCACGGATTGCATCACTGCCCAACCAACAGAAGCTCCCATAGTACCAATCATATTGCCACCCATCCCATAAAACATAATACTTAAATACCAAATTACTCCGGCAAATCCTGCAAACAACAATCCTGAGTTAAAATTATACTTATACTGCCCCCATGATTTTTCTCGTCTGAACAAACGAGCACATTCCAAACCATTCATTATAAAACCTGCACTTAACGCTATGCTCCATACCGAATTGGCAGCATAGAAAGGAGAAGCCCCCAACGCAACAGCTTTTTCCTGAAGAGGAACTCCGTAGACAAACGCGAAATTAATCATAGGTCCCAAAACACCTGCCAACAAACAAATAAACAAACCTTTTCTGAAATGCGACAAGGACTGAATGTTGGTAACCTGTGTGGGTTCTTCTTTCTTTTTACCTGCAATAGAAAATAGAATGATACCGATAATCATGATTCCTACCCCAACCATTATTTTTATGCCGGAAGGCTGCAATAATTCACAAGAATCACGCAACAAAATCGGGACAATGGCTCCCACTGAATTTATCAGCCCCTGCATAATCGGCAAGCTAAGTGAAAGGCCAAGGTAATGAATGCCTTTGCCAAACATGATAGCCCCCAACCCCCAAATGAGTCCGAACAGTGCAACCAAACAAGTACTCCCCCATTCGGTCGAATATACGGAAAATAGATCGGGAATCGTCAGACAGGCAACTAACCAAGGAGCTATCAGCAAAGCAACAAAGCTCCAGATGAACCAATTATTCTCCCAGTTCCATTTTTTATTGTGATTGAAAGGCACAGAAAAAGTACCCGAACACGAACCTGCCAACACTATCAACAGAACCCCTGATATAGCATTCACTTCCATTCTCTATTCTATTATTATATTAGACTATTAAAAACTGCTTAATTCTTCCATGTTTTGAAGAATGGATGCGCTTCTGTGTTCAGCACGCATTTATCCAGACTGAAAGCACCTTTAGGAGCAAAATACAGATAGCAGTACTTCAATGTTTCCGCAAAGAAGAAGCTTTCCAGCGTATCCCATTTCTCCATTGTACGGACATCTTTGATTTGAACATATCCGTTATCTATCTGGCAATTCTTCTCGATAGCATCAAACATGGTCTTACCCATTTCATAGTATTGTTTGTCTTTCGTGAAATGCCACAAGTAATAATTTGCTTCAATCGCTTCCGGACGTGCCATATAATAAGGTGCAAGTACTTTCATATTGGTATAGTCTATCGCTTCCGGTTCTAGTCCGTACATATTCCACATCTTGTTGATAGAAGCCTGTAGCTTCTTGGCTGCTTTTATATCTTTATCCAAACAAAGTACAGCTCCGTAAAAACAATCCAGCGCTCCGAACACCGTCCTTGTTCTTTCACCGGTTTCCATGTCGGCATGTCCGTACCAATAGCCTGTCTCACATTCATCGGATAGGTAATCAGTAATACCTTTTTTACAAATATCCCACATATTCTTCAGATCCTTGTCTCCAAACAACAGCCAACCTTTCAGCAAATATTCATAGTATGCATCGATGCAAGCACCGATATGAGCATCTTTATTCGTCCATTCACCGGTCTCCACATTGATGTTGGTGCCTACAAGATTCGTTTTTGGAGCCCGACGTTCGAATACTGCCACAACTCCTCTCTTACACTTTTCATAATATTCGGGCTTGTTAGTAAGCTTACTAAGCATACCATATTCCAATAACATAGAACCTATTTCGCAGGGATTGGTCACTTCACCACTCACTTTTCCGGTACGCAGGTTTACCAGACGATAGGGCATTCCTGTAGGAGATTCGAATACCGGCATCATGCGTTTTGCTAAGTCTTCCGCTAACTGAAGGAAACGAAGATCACCGTCCAACTGATAAGAAGACAGCAAACCACCCATAATACGGATTGCAATTTCAAATTGCTGTATTTCCAAATCCTTATCAAAATTTAATCTGCCAAAAATCAACTCCTTAGCTTCTTTTTTTTCTTTTTCCAACCCCATGATACACATGGTACTATAAGCATCGATGGGAGTCATCAATAGTGGTTCTGCATACCAATTATGTCCTTTTTTAGAGATAGGATTCACCGCATCCAACCCCCATGCATACTCTTTATATGCATTCCACGCTTTACGAAAAGCGTTTTTCACTTTTTCAGCATACATTTCCTTTTCTACAGATGAACCAGATTTCAGTTCTTCCGCATCGACACATATAAAAGATAAACAAAGTGTCAATAATAAAATTATTCTGTTTTTCATGACTAATTATTTATAAATGGTTATTAATTATTATTGTTCGCAAAGGCGGTCTAAGACCAACTGTCTGAAAGCAGGTGTCAACATTGAAAAATAAGCAGTAAAGCCCGTCACTCTCACTACCAAGTCAGGATATGCCATTGGGTCTTTATGAGCAGCTAGAATCTTATCCTTATCTACTATGTTCACATTCATTAATGTGCCGCCCAATTCAAAATGAGTTCGTATAATGGCTTCAAGAAACTCTATCTGCTTATCTTTTACAAACGAAAGATCAACTTCCCATTGCATAGGAGCAGTATTTCCATATCCTGGTTGTACAGCAGCAATAGCTTTTGCTTGTAGCAATGAGGTGGCATCATTAGAGAATCCGGGACAAGGATTGGCACCATGAGAGATAGGGTACCCTTTTGCCCGTCCATTCGGAGTAGCACCTACTGCTTCTCCGAACTCTAACGTATTAGCCCAAGAGAAAAAACCGGGAATAAACAAATGTCCTTTTACCTGGTCTGATTCCTTCCGAACCAAATTTGTGAAGTCTTCCGCAATCTTTCCAGCCCATTCATCGGCAACTGTTTGACCTTGTCCGTATTTGGCACTATTCTGCAAAAGTCTCTGGATACGTTTTCCTTCCTCACTAGCAAAATTTGTGTCAAGCACAGCGAAGAGCATTTGCCATGACAACTTTCCCTCTCTCTCTATACGCTGTTCAATTGCGGCGAAAGAGTCTGCAGCAATTGCCAATCCGGCACCGTCTATCGCTAAATTATAATATGTAGCTCCACCGTCGCTTACGTCCAGTCCTTTTTCCAACGGTCCGTGACTCAACAAATTCAGAACAAGTTCCGGCTCATTATATTTCTGGTTTTTCAAATGGAAACGAATACCTTCGGCTGCTGTATGCACTGCCCGGCAAAGATGGTCCATGAATACTATATATAAAGTAGAAGTAGAATATTTCCCGACCTCACTATGTTCACGCATATCCTGCAGGGCAACCTCGAAGACTTTGGCTATATTGACTTTTACCAAGTCGTTCATCGTATATTCCAGTCCTGGTAGCGACATCCAGTTGCATCCTACTGCAATACGTTTTCTGGCTAACTTTGCATCAAATCCATTTTTCATAAATCCTTCCACCAACGCTTTATCACCCGAAAAACGCGGCCAAGCATTCTTATTCTTGATAAGGTAAGATAAAGACTGACGAAACAATTCCTTATTTAACTTCGGGTGTACGCGGACTGTTATATTCAACGAAGTATTTATCTTATCTCCTGCTTCCAAAATAAGGAAAGAAATATCGGAAGTCTGGTCATCACCGTTTTCATCAGGGCCTCCCAACTGCCAATAGATCGGGTCGTTTATCAGAAAACAAGCCAAATAGTAAACAGCTTTATCGTGATCGATGGTCCCCTCTCGCAAATCTTTTTCATAAAAAGGCTGTAGCAGTGTATCAATCTGTCCGCCAGCACCGTCACGATTATAGGTACGAGAAGCCAAATGATACCAGATAATCCACTGACAAGCCTCGCGCAATGTAGTAGGTGCATCATTCAGAACTTTACGATTCGTTTCAAGCATCTCTTCCAAATTTTGACGAAGTTCGGTATCCGCTTCTTCTCCAATCATTGATTCGATCCGTTCAATATGGTGCCTTATCCATACCTGAATACTCTGAATAATCTGTCGATGACTTTCGTAGAACTTCTTCTTTTCCTGATCATTCGCATACTTTTCTTCGTAGAAAGCTATCTTTTTCAGCAATCCACTCCAACCCAAAGATACACCCATTTCATAATCAGGAGCAAAATGAGCATCATCGCCAATTCCACAGATGATATTGTATTTATCAATATTTCCCTGTAAATGCACATAAGAATAATCAGGATTCCATTTATTAGTCATACGTGACATAAAATACATCCATCTGCCTGCAAAGGCGTCATTAGGGTCGATATAGACCGGATGATGTTCCATCAAAGACGTGAAATTCTCAAGCCATCCATCCATTCCATAGAAATGTCCGTCCCGATGATTCGGTATAGGTTTCCAAGCATCTACTGGAGGAACTACCCTGCCATAGTCATCTTCGTTCAAAGGACCTTCTTTTTCCAGTTTTTCCTTTATCTGCTCCAACTTACGTTGCTTGAGAATATCCAATCTTCTCTGAAATCTAAAATTATCGTTTATAATTTCCATATTATTAATTAGATTGTATGTGTTTTATCGCTCATATTTCTCTTTCATTTTCCTAAACTTCTCCGAAGGAATTTGTGCCACCTGTTCAAAAGGATATTCCATTGCCAAATTCTTATACTTATAACTTGCCAACGGATGAAACGGAAGTAACTCATACTTTCGGATATTCTTCAATCCGAATACAAGCGCAGACATCTGTCGCAATGTTTCTTCATCATCATTGACTCCTGGAATAACGGGAGTACGTAAACAATAAGTAACTCCTGACTGGTCCATTTGTCGGATATTGTTCAGAATCGTACGGTTATCATGCCCTGTCCAATAACGATGAATTACCGGATCAATATGTTTGAAATCACACATCAGATAATCAATATAAGGAAGAAGAACCTTGTACTTCTCCCACGATGTATTTAAATTGGTCTGTATGCAAACATTAATCTTTCTCCGATGCAATTCTTTCACCAAAGCCAATAAAAAATCATATTGCACCATCGGCTCTCCACCTGAAATCGTAACTCCCCCATTCGATACGGCATAAATCATCTGATCTGCTTCTATCTTATCACATAATTCATCAACTGTATACATCTCCCCGATCAAATGATGAGCTTCCATATAGCAAGAATTAACACAAGCCAAACAATAGCTACATTTTCTGAGATCTCGACGAATATTTCCACCAACTAATGCAAGTGCCCCCGTAGGACAAATCTCCAAACATACATTACATCCGATACACTTATTCTGAATCCATTCCAGTTGTGGACGGATAGAGAATGTCTCAGGATTATGACACCACTTGCAACGAAGATCACAACCTTTCAAAAAGACAGTTGTTCGTATACCATCTCCATCATGAATAGACATCTCCTGAATATGAGAAATACTCCCCTTTAAATTATCATACATTATCTATTGATTTTACCTAATTGATACTATCATTATTATAAAACAATGCGATTATCTTTCAGCAATTCATATACTTGCTGATTCAAACTGTTCTTCTGAACTGGCGACAAAGCATAGAATTCAAAATCCGAAAGATGAGTATTAGCATTCTCTACAATAATAACTTCCGCTTCTTCCGACATCATCAGATTATGCCAACATTTTGCAGGTATATTATAAGTCTTGCCTTTTGTCAAAAGTTCTAATTCAAAAGTTATATTATTTTTTTCAATACGAGCAGCAATCAGGACAACAGTTCCTTTTTGTAAAATAAATGCTTCATCAGTCTGATGATGTACGTCCATTTTATGAATAGAATAAAATTTGTTCTCTTCACTATAATTTAGTTGAGCAATTTGCCAACCCTGAACAATGAGATACGGATTGTATCCATTTCCGACATAATTATAACAATCAATTAGCTTCATGTTCATAGTATTTATGATAATTACACTCAAAAAAGTATTTGCCATACCTATACAAAATCGCAGTTTAAATATCTACTAAACCGATTTACCTACAGCAAAGTAAATGATAATATTCAAATCAAAAAACATATTAACACAAATTAACTCGTTGTATTTTTACTATAACCTTTCTACACGAAAGTATGCTAATCAAATAATTAGTGCATAATGATATTTTTTTCTTTTCCAGTAGTACTATCACAAACTAGCATTTTAACAAATCCAAAAAATCTATCAATTTGTTTATCAAACAATATTTATTAATTTTGCAAACTATAAATCATCATACACCCCACTATAATGAAAAGAGTATCCATTAAAGATTTAGCATCGGAAACAAATCTATCCAAAACAACAATTTCATTTATCCTCAACGGTAAAGGGAAAGAAAATAATATCAGTCAGGAAACTATTAACAAAGTGCAGGCAACAGCCAAACGACTTAATTATCAACCTAATTATTTAGCCAAAAGCCTTTCCTTAGGAAAGAGTAACACGATAGGATTAATTGTTCCACGAATTACAGATACTTTCTTTGCCCAAATAGCCACAATCATGGAGAAAAAGGCGGGAGAAAAAGGATATACCGTTGTATATGGAAGTACAGAAGAGCTACAAATTAAAGAGCAAAATTTGATAGATACTTTCCTCGGCAAACAAGTAGACGGGCTAATCATCGCTTCTTCCCTTCAAAACGAGGAAGGCATCAAAAAGTTGCACAGCCAACATTATCCTTTTGTCCTCATCGACCGTTTCTACCCTACTGTCAACACAAGCTATGTAGTAGTAAAGAACGAACTGGGAAGTTACAACATCGTAAACAAACTGCTCGCCAAAAATCACCAAAACATAGCAATGGTTACTATCTCCGCCTATTTAGACTTGATGAAAGACCGTACCAATGGATATAAACGGGCCTTAAAAGAGTACAATATTCCATTCGACCCTACCATAATAAAAGAAGTCGATTTATATGATATGGAAAACTCAACTAACCATATCATTGAAGAGTTATTAACTAATCCTAAGAAGATTGATGCTATTTATTTCACTACACATTACCTAGCTTCTCTCGGTTTCAAATATTTAAAAAGCAAAGGGATAACTATTCCAAATGATATAGCTATTTGTTGCTTCGGCGACTCACCTTATTTAGAAATTCTTGAACCATCTATCACGGCTATTCCTATGCCAGCAGAACAAATCGGGCAGGAAGCTACACGTATCCTTTTCAATAAACTAGAGTTGCATACCGACGAGGTAGAACAAGTAATATTACCTGTACAAATTGTAGAACGGGAATCGTGCTAATTCAAATCAGAACACACATACCTTACGACATCAAATATTAATTTAAAATCAATACACATAAAATATATAACAAGTCGCAAACTAAAAAAGTAAGTAAAAAGAAGAAAGAAAAAATAAAATAATCATGCCTTCTTATTTCAATCTCTAATAAATATTTATCACTTATATATAAAATTATACTTATCCGTCCCTTAGAAGCATATTCCAGCGAAACATCTCCTATAATGAGTATTTCGCTGATTCTCCAATAAACATTCTTAAAAATTCATTAATCCAAAAATTTTGCTCTAACCGATAATCAGTCTTAAGACTTCCGATAGTTGGCCCTATTCCTGTATACTTCCAAAATATTTTATATTTCATTACATATATAGTATATTTCTTTGTATTTTGGACTAGATTAGAAATAAACGTTTACACTCCATTTTCACTAACACACTAAATATCCAGAAATACAAACAAATATAATCTATAAAAAAAATTACAGCATTATAAAAGTGTCTTTTCAAAAATCAATAGCGCAACCACAGAAATATTGAAAACGAGCATTCTCATTCCATTACTCTACAATGGATACATTATAAACGTCACACAAACAATTGAATATAAACGCACTAAACATCAAACAGATGATTTAAAACGAGCATTATCTAAACCGTAAAGTGAGTAAATATCTTCTCAAACGCTTGCATATTTATTTTGCGCGAAGGTTTATACAAAAGATATTGCTAATTCAACAGTTCAACCAAAAAGGATAATAAATATAGAAAAATTTCAAACTCTATTTACTATAAAAACATACAAATTTGTTTCTTCAAATGTATAAAGTTATTAAACATGCAACAAGATTATGCTATCAATCAAAATACAATAAAAAAAAGACAACTAAATAGAATAAGATGAAATAGCGCAAAGTCTACTCCTTTATTCTTTGTATTCCACTGTTCAAGAAACCACTTTCAACTTATTATCAAGGAGTTTTGAATAAAATATAAAAGTGAGTCACAGTATAAAACAAAAACTATTTCTTCATTCTCCCCCTTTAAAAATCACCAATTAACATAAATATATTTTCAACTAGACACACCAAAATTCATCTTAATATACGTCTAAACAGTTCCCCCTAAAAAATTGACTTTTTAGTAACGTACCGTTCTTCAGTATCTTTGCCACTCTTTTTGAAGAGAAAATAAATTTTCACCAAGAGATCAAACTAATAATCCCTAAAAAAACTTTATATCTTCCGTTTTACATTCCAATTCCCATTTTTAGAAAGATTTACATGCAATATGCTCTTATCGGCAAGAGTAATCTGTATATCACTCTGCTGTACAGCATTTGTCTTGGCGGAAATGGCTTTCGCTATATCTTCTGCCTTCCAAGCGGCATTATGAGGTACAACAATTGTCACAAACACAACCGGAGAACCCGGTTTAACCTTCTGTTTGGCAAAAGCTGTCACAGGTTTTACCGTATACTCCTGTTGTTGTGCTCCAAAGCTACGGCCCTTTTGTTCCTCAAAATAAACTAATAACTGATCTGTTTCAATCTCCTCGCCCGAACGGTCTTTCCATTTCTTCTTCTCACCCAGAGAATTAAACCAGTTCTTTCCACTTTTGTCCAAGGTATATAGTTGCCAAAGGCTTCCTGCGGTATAATCTTCCGTTCCCTTTCCGGGCAACAAACAATCCTGCATAATAAGGATTCCTTCTTTAGTCAATACAATATTGCGCTGCAAGGTAGAGCCGTCTACACATTGATCGTCCAGTACAATCTGTCCATAAGAATCCCCTTCACGCGTTTCCGCAATAGCTTTCTTCACAGTGTTCGGGTTAAATAATACCCCTACCTGTTCATGAACATAATCTTCGCCCGGTAGAGAGACTTTATTGTGAGCACGTATCATAAAGTCCAGCTTTGACTTCTTAGCCCCATTTTTCGCTTCATGTTTCCAATCACAACCGATATAGCGATATTCATTCAAATTAAAGTCTGCTGCAACATCCAAAGAAACAAAACAGACATTCTTGTCCTGAAGAACCACTTTTATAGCTTTTCCTTCTTTCCCCAAATCGACTAAAGAAGCATTTCTACTCCAGTTATTAAGCGACGTGCAATCGTGTAACGATTGATTTCCTGCCGTCCCCATCAGTTTGACATCCTTTATATAGATTACCTCTCCCGGTTCCCCCTGAAAACGGAATGTAATCTTTTGCATACCACGCATGGCAGGATTGTCCGAGATTTCGGTAGAGGAACTAAAATCTATATAATCGGTAAACCAAGTACCTGTCAGCAGACGACTGGCTTTTTCGTCAAAAGGAAATCCGCTGCCTTTTTCTTTCATCAATATGACCGTGTTGCCATGTCGCGCGTCGGTAGCATGCCGCTGAACTCCATGAAACAACGGATTATCATCTACTTCAAAGTAGTTAATAGTCCCCCGCAAGTTAGGATGCTGATGAGTTCCGGAAGCGTATAAGTCACTCATGACGAAAGGAGTTCCCGGTTCGGCAGAAGCACGAAGCAAAAGCTGGTCGGGAATTCCGGTCCGCCCCTTGCGATTGGTACGGGTAGTCACTAGAGAAGTACGAGCCGGTGTATCCAGTTTTCCTTTGAATGAAGGAAGAAGAGCCACTTCTGCCAACGTAGCCCAGTCGCAAGCCTGACGAGGGTTCCATCCGGATTTCAGATATTTGTCATCCAGGTTGGGGTAGCCGATGGTAAACAGTTTCCAGGCAGCCTTCCGGAATGAGGCATCCCCGGTCAGACGGGCCATCTTTTCAAAAACCAGAATCCAGTTGTTGTAGGCAAAGAAATAATCGTCTCCATATTCGGGCATATAGCCGCTTGGTGCTTGCTGGTCGCGATAGCGTTCAAACCACTTTTTTATTTCCGGCGTTTTTAATTGCGAAACCTTGCCGCTTTCGATGCCGATGGAGATAATATCATTCAGATGGATAGAAGCATAGAGCGTTGCCGTTTCATCCACATCCTTATTCCGATACCAGAAATCCCACATCTTGTCAATATATTCTTTCCATTGAGCGGCATTAGGAGCATCCGGGAATAGATTATACATACGTACAAATCCAAGTGCACGCTCTTGCCCCTGGTTGTTATCTACCAAAAATTCGGGTTCAAAGTGGAGGTCGGCAAAACGAACCATTATATCGTCCGCTTCATCTGTCAGGCGTTCATTTTCTTTCAGAATCTCGTATACTAATGTCAGATTCTGCAAAGCAAAGAAATCATCCCTTCCACGCATGAGCTTCTCATCCTTCCGCCATTCACGTACCGCACTTTTAAATACGAGTTCCGACAGATCCAGATAACGCTTCTGCTGCGTCGCTTTATAGAAGACAGCCGATGCGGACATCAGATTCGTCATCCAACGAACATTCTTTTTCTTGATTTCGCTTACAATACGTTCTTCGCTGGGATTCTGCGTCAACAAATCGAAAGCGGCTGAGGCTTTCGGCAGAAAATCCACTTTACGCAATTCCTGCGCATGAATGTGGCAGGATAATAGCAGACAAGCAACGGCTAATAAATATCTTAGTTTCATAAATATATCATTCCAGTTTCAGCGTTTTAGTTCCTTCTTTCGTATAGAATTGCACCATGTCACTCCCCGCTTTTTGCTGCATATAATCACTTCGAGAGATATATTCAGTATTCAAATTCACCGCTTTTCCATTTACTTTATATTGTCCGGCATAAGCAGTTTCGGGCGAAAAGAACGTTAGTTCCAGCACGTCACCTTGAATATTGGTATACGAAATAGCGGGAGTATCACTCGTTTCGTAATCGGTAGAACGCGTGAATTTAGTCTTTTTGGAGATATCACCGGCAAATTTAGCCAATTCCTTTTCCTGATTGCCTTGGTCATCTTTGTATTGCCGGGTTATCTCCGTTGTCTCCAACACCCAAGAGCCTCTGCGCCGATTACGATCTTTCAGCGTAAGCACATCATGGTCCTTGATCGTATACTTACCGTCTACCGTATCAAAATCCCACGCTTCGGGAGTAGTAAAGGCAAACATCATAGAACCTGTGTGACACAGTACCCACCGCATACCATTGATTTCCTTGACGATTCTTTTCTTAATTCCCTTACGGCTGAAAGGAACATACATCTGATAGAATGTAGGTTGATTCATATAATCATCCGCCACATTATATACCCCTATCGCACTTCTTTCGTACCCTAGTACCCGATGATAGGGATTCTCGCCATATCCCGGCTTGTTCGATACAGTCTGATGCCTTTGCGGACGCTCCGGATTGTCATGACACACACTGAATACAGAAGCATTGGATACATCCGACTGCCACACTAAATGCAAGTTCTTTGTTTCCTTAAAAGCATACGTATACTGAAATCCTTTCAGTTTTTCAGGAAACGCTTCGATCGTTTGTGTAGACAGTCCGTAATTCCGGCTTTGATAAGTAGACCTGCAATAGAAATGTCTTTCATCGATGCGCAAAGCGTCAAAATGATAAGGGTATTTCTTTTCAGCATTCAAAGCTTCCAGATAAGGAAGAGGCTTGACAGTACGTTGATAAGCCATCCAGAAATTAAAGCATCCGAAATTATCTTTGCCGGCAGTCAAACGGATGATACGTTCATCCGGCGAACCATAAAACAACCAAGCCAACTGCACAATCTGTACATCCGTACTCAAATTGCCCGTATATAAATTGGTCCAGCCTTTGCAACGGGGTGGATTGGCGCAATACAATCCCTGATTCCAAGGCAACATCAATTGTGCTGCCATGTGTTGATAAGTAATCGCAGCCGTCTTACGTATCTCTTCATTCCGACTGAATTCGGCAAGCATTCGCACGTATTGAAGATTGGTTCCTATATAAGTAAAGGCATCCGCTTCGCGGCAATTGTCTGTGAAAAACTGTTTCAGGACATTGAGGATTCTGCCTCGCAAATAATCTTTCAGGTAAGAAGAGTCATGCCCGTCCGCATCCACAAAATCCGGCCATTCTTCCGCACACAGAAAACCGCTTGTCTGATGCATCATCCGCATATTCAGCGTTCCACGCTCGCTTGCATACTTCCCTATTTTCATAAAATCTTTGATCTTCTTACGCAGCTTTTCCGGCATTTTATCTTTGGTAAGCAGATAACCGTGCATTGTGGCATGAGCAAAGAAGTCCATATCAGAACCGGATTGATAGAAATCATCCACATGGTCCAGTTGATATTGATACATATCAGTCAACTTCGAGATAGCCTCTTCCGTTTCATAATCGCACCACAATCGCACATAGTAAAATGGAGACAGATACTTGATGTTGTCCTCTTTCGCCAGTTTAGCCTGTAGCATACGTTGAATGAGCGACTGGCTTCTCTCTTCATAAGTGGCTCCGCGCATGACGGGCTCTACATTATTCTGCAAATTTTCCAATACGGAAGGCGAAAACGGGTTTGTCTCCTGCCCCATACTGTCATTACAAATGACCATGCCAAGCGACAACAATACGCAAAAGCCGATATATCTTAGTTTCATATTATCTTTGTTTTAAGTTTGGAAGAATTCAACTCTGTCATTCATGAATCGTAAAGCCACCGGTAAGGCGAATATCAGTAGAGGACGAACCAATCATCACTTTAAATGTACCCGGTTCCACCACAAAATTCATATCCTTGTTCCACAAGCCCAAATCCTGGGGAGTTAATCGGAAATGTACCGTCTGCTCTTCTCCCGGTTTCAAAGTGATGCGTTCAAAACCTCGCAGTACCTTCACATAAGTAGTCACGCTGCTTACCTCATCCCTTAGATAGAGTTGTACCACTTCATCCCCCACGCGACTTCCCACATTCTTTACCTTGCAAGATACAGTGATGCCACCTTGCGTTCCTTGTCTTTCGGGAGTGATAACCAAGTCACGATATTCAAAAGCGGTATAGCTCAAACCATATCCGAAAGGGTAAAGAGCACCATATACCGAAGTCTCCGAAGCCTCATCCGAACCGGGCTTGAACGGGAAAGCAAACGGTATCTGTCCTACCGATTTAGGGAAAGTAACTGCCAAGCGCCCTCCGGGATTATAGTCGCCAAACAGAGCCTCTGCAACCGCCTGGCCACCGAACTCACCGGGAAACCAGGCATGAAGAATAGCGGGAACATACTTTTCCGCATAGTTGATACTGGCGGCACGTCCATCAATCATCACCAATACAACCGGTTTTCCAATAGCACAAACAGCTTCCAACAATTCCTGTTGACGCCCCGGTAAGTCCAGACTCGTACGTGAACGGTCTTCACGAACCGTCAGTTCCGAACCTCCCAAAACCATGATAACCACTTCCGCTTCACGTGCAGCAGCCAGTGCCTCTTCCATCATGTGCTTTTCTTCTTCCGTCTTCTCAAAAGGAAGTATCTCACTCTCCGGGAAATGAGGATCGACAATCTCACATCCTTTCTTATATACCACAGAAGCATCCGGCAATAGCTCTCTGATTCCCTGATAAACCGTTTTTACCCGCGCATTAGCCGGACCATAACGGCAAATCAGTTGTTCGCGTTCATCTGCATTCGGACCAATGACGGCTAACTTCGTATATGATTTCTTCAAAGGCAACAGCTGGTTCTCATTCTTCAATAAGACCAATGACTGGCGGGCTACCTCTAATGATAAATCCTGATGTTCCTGGCAATGAACCACCTTTTCCGCCTGTTCGCCGTTTCCTCTAAACGGATTATCAAACAGTCCCAGCCAGAACTTAATACGCAGAATATCCGCCACCCGGTCGTCGAGCGTCTTTTGCGACACCTTTCCTTCGGCAATGGCTTTCCGCAGAGGTATGATAAAGTCTTCGGGAGCCGTGAAGTGGGTACGGATATTGAGTCCTGCATTGACAGCCTGTGCTACTCCGTCAACTTCATCTGCCGCTACCTGATGCTTAGTCGTTATAAATTCCACCGCTTCACTATCGGACACTACATACCCCTTGAAACCGTATTCCTGACGCAGAATCTCTGTCAGAAACTTATGACTGCCGGTAATCGGTTCGCCGTCATAATCATTGTACGAACTCATTACACCCAATGCGCCCGCCTCCGTAAATGCCACCCGGAACGGGTCCAGATACAGAGTACGCATTTCTCTCGGCGCTACATGAGGATCAGTGCGTGTCTTCCCGTCACGTCCTCCTACCGGTATGCTATATACAGCAAAGTGCTTGACCGTAGAAACCAGATTCTGCTTTTGCAGACTCATAATCATCTGCTTTCCCAACTGTCCCACCAGATAAGGATCTTCTCCGTAAGTCTCCACAGCACGTCCCCAACGAGGATCCTGCACGATATCGAGAATAGGAGAATAGATATTGGTGTATCCCAACGCATCGGCTTCTTTTGCTTCCGCCTCTCCGATACGGGCAATCAATTGTTTATTCCAAGTAGCTCCCTGTCCGCTTTGCGAAGGAAAGTAAGTAGCCCGGTCATGGCACAATCCACGGATGCCTTCGTTAGTGAAGTCTACGGGAATGCCCAACCGTGTCTGTTCCACAAACCAGCGTTGGAGATCATGCTTTGTCTTTACATGCTTCGTATAGGGAAAGGAATATTCGGGACCGAACTCTCCCAATCCGTTGTGTTGCTCATCGATATTGCCGATTCCGTCTTTCCATATTTCCTGTTTCCATCCTTCGGTAGGTACGGCATCTTTCAATACACGTCCCGAACCGTAAAGGGTAGCCATTTGGCAGGTCTTTTCTTCCACCGTCATTTGGTTCAGCAAGTCTTGCACACGCGCTTCCACAGGAGCACTCGGATTTTCGTAAACATCCAGCCTGCCGTTCTTATTGAAATCAATCCAGCCTTTGCGATAGATTCCGTTCTTGGGAGTGGCAGAAACAGAAGGGCTGTTGAAAGCCGCAGCAGATATATTTAAAACCGTAGCAGAGCAAATAGCCCAGGCGGTAACTTTTAAAAGTGTCTTCATGTGATTCCAGTCTTCAGTTTATACTTATGATTGAGCTTTCAGCAGTTGATACTGGTCGTAAAACATAATGGCAACTCCATATCCGAACGGACGGTCATTCACAATCTCACGATTATAATAGTAGTCCTTATCACCGATACAAGTGCCGGCACATACATTCTTCATCACCAGATACTCTCCTTTCTTCATCAGGCTATGTTCCTGCAAACCGTTATAAGCACGTTCCACTACCGGCAGATAGGTGTCGGCAGGCAACAGCCCGTTTCTGATTCCCGCTGTGATAGCGTATGCGAACATCGCTGTGCAGGAGCTTTCGATAAAGTTTCCTTCCTCGCCCGGATAAACAGGCAATTGATACCAATGTCCATTCTTCTGATCCTGTACATGGACCAATGTATTCATCATTTTGAGGTATTTCTCTTTCAACTGTTCATATTCCGGCATTTGTTTCGGCATAAGCTCAAGGATATTCACCAGTGTCATGGTAATCCATCCGTTGCCTCTGCCCCAGAACTCATTATTTCTCCGATAAGGATTATCCGCCCATCCCAATAGGCAACAAGGGTCGACCGTAGAAATAGAATCATTATCCCAACCATGATACCACAAGCCCGTTTCCGGATCTTCCAGTTTCTCTGCGTGCGCGTTGATTTGGAAAATGGCTTCTTTCAGAAACTTCTCATCCCCTGTCAGTTTATACATCTGCATCAAAAACTCACTTACCATATAGACAGTATCATCCCACAATTCGATCACTTCTTCACGATGAGAGATTCCTCCGTTAGTAGATCTCGGGATATTACAATAATCCTTATAGACATCAAAAGCTTTTTTCTTATATATCTCTTCCCCTGTGGCCTGCGCCAGATAAGCCATTCCGAAACCGGAAGCCACTCGTAAGCTGCTTAAAGATACCATTGGCAAATATTTTACCGTTAAAGTCACTGCTATAATTCAAAAGCTTGTTCTTTATCATTATTCGGGAATAACCTTTATCATCGCACAGGGAATTTATATTATAAGAAGTGACATTATTCTCACCAAGCATTGCAAGCATCGTTTCAAAAAACACACTTTTACCATTGAAACCGGAACCGACACAACATAACGCCTTTTCCAGTTTGATATTGGGATTAAGACAGCAGCCGATGAACTCCTGCAATACCAGCCGGACATCCTTTTCCGGGAGGACTTCATCAAGAAACTTCTGAAACATCGGTGATGACGCCTTCGGATCATAGTCATAAGGAAGAGCATAGAAAAAATAGTCATCGGGAGAATGCTGCTGTTCCTGTACACATCCGTCATTGCCTATGACAAGAGTCAGGTTGTTCAGATTTATCCTGGTCACAGTTTCATCCTGTTCAGTCTGTTTATATAAGGAATAACACGCCTGTTCATGAATCCTGTTCGCTATCCTCACATTTCTGGCCATATACCTGTCCGCTCCCATTTTTTGAAAAGCTTTGCCCAGAAAATGTTTCAGGTCAAGTTCGTTTATTTGTTCCCAACAAACCTTATTATACAGATACGCAACCTTTCCCTCATTGATCACCAGGCCATACCCCAGTCCGTATGCAACCTCCCTGACTCTCTCAGAAACCAGGACAGCCTTGATCTCATCGGTAATCTGAATGGAATAGAGCCTGTCCTGAAGCAGTTTTTTCATATCAGAATCTGTCTCTTTCGCCAGTCTTTGGTACAGTTCCTTAGCGTAGATTTCTTTAAAATCCACTTTCGGGAGATTATCCAGTATTTCTTTTAGAATATCTTTCTGCCTCATATTTTTAAAGATTACATATTTCCCGGTTTGCACCAGCTGATACTGTCACCACATTACCGGTGCTATCATACAGTTCGATGCTCCGGCCTAATTCCTTCTCAATATGCTGTTTCAATTTTTCAGGGCTAATGATAGGGGAATTCACATGAAATCTGATATTTTCTGGACATCCTTTGAAAGCATTTGCTGCTATATTTCCAATACAAAGCGGCAGATAAATGTCGGTCAGAGATACACATCCTTCAAATGCAGACTCGCTAATATCCGAATCGGCAGGAAGGGTAACTTCTTTCAATTTTGTACATCCTTTAAATAAGTTTCTCGATACTGTCTCAGCCCATTCAGGAAGAACCACCCTTTCAATGTATCTGTTTCCACAGAAAGCACCGGGGAACAAACTGGTTTCACTTTTCGACAAATCAATGCTTGTACTTTGGCAACACATCCAATTAGGGATACCACGATTCTCTTCATTCATTTTCATTCTGTTATTAATTTAATTATTTATAATTTCATTTGTCACAATCATGTGGAAAAGGCATATGAACTGCATCTTTCCCGGTTTGATTTCAATCAATCCATAATATAATTAAGATTAAGGGGAAGCCCCTTCATTCGAGACTTCCCATGTGCATTATCTTCAGCCGAACATATTGTAGTTACTCTCTACAAAGTTCTCAGGCAGTGTATTTCTATCCACACCAAGAAATCTGACCAGAGAATTCTTCAGGTAGATTTTAGGTTGTCCGGGCAATTGCTGTAGGTCCGATAAAAAGTTCTGTGCTTCAACCGGATCATACGTTACCCCATTGCCTGACATCAATCCTATTTTATAGAGATCACAAGAAGGAAGGGAACCGTTTATCATCTGCATGGAAGACGGAAAGTCTACAATCGGTTCTATACTGGCGAATATTCGATAACCCCTGTTATGCAGTTTCTCCATGGCACCGATACGTTCTGTATTAGATGATGCACCCCGTTCCAGTTCATCGTGTCCGGTCAGGGTAAATCCGAAAGCCACATGCTTCTTGTACAAGTCCTCGTCAAAGTTCCCATAGCTAGCCAGCAATCCAAAGAAATTGTCCATAAAATCGGCACGCTTGGTCAGAACTTTCGCATTCACACCGTTTTCCACACAAGTCTTTACTCCCTGTGCTGTCAGTTTCATTGTTTCAGGAAGCAGCGGATCGGTGGTGAAACTGAAGAATAATCCGGCCCCACGTAGTGCCTGCAAATTTATGGAGAGTTCCTTCTCAAATACCGCAATAGCATCCTGTTCATCCTTGAAGGCCTTTTTCAAGGTTACTGTAGAACTCCACAAACCAGGCTGCAAAGCTTTTGAGCAGTAACAATAGCCGCACCAATTTGAACAGCCAATATGAAAATTACAAGCCCATTCTCCATATTCGGCAGCTTTGCCGGAAGGCTGATAAATTGCCTTCCCATGATATTCCTTTTTCATTTCTTTTTTTAGTTAGAATTAATAATATCCACTTTTATTAAACCCTTTATCTCCTTCATTCCCGGGATATTTTCAGGCATAAGAGGGGTTGTGACAGGAAGTTCATGTCCTCCTGCCCGTCTTAAAAATGTTGTCATAACTTTAATTAATTTAAGTGGAGAATGGCAAGTTGGTACCTGTACCCGCCATATACTCCTTTATCTATGAAAAATATTATAATATTCTATCCGGAAACAATATACACCGCAATTAATCATAGTTTAATTGAGGGGAACATGAGTTCCGGTCTTTTAGAAATCTTCCGACCACACTCTTTGAAAGCCCCAGCATCTCTGCTATCGAACGTATGCTGAAACCTTCAGAGTTCAACCTTACAATATTCTCTCCCATGAAGTCAGTAATCGTGCTGCGACTTTTTTGGCTATTGACAAGGTGGTTGAACTCATCATCAAACCGTATAAAATCAAAATGAAGCCAGGGAACATCCTCCAGACACATAACAGCAACCTCCGACATCTTTTGGACACTGCGGGTCTTCAGTTGTTTCAGGTATTTTATTTCAGCACCTTCCACCGAACTGCCGATGGCAACTATACTGTCGGTATAGTTACAGATAACGGAACTGCCCTCTATATCACTGATTTCAATAGGATTTCTACCGTTACGTTTACGAAAATGTGCAACTAGTATCATAGTAAGTTCGAATGACTCCCTGATATGGTTCAGACCTTCCATCGTCTTTTTTACAACAGACACTGATACAGCATTGCCTGTCAGAGCCCCCAAGTCATCAATAATAACAAGCTCGGGACGGTTTTCCTCTACCAGCTTCTCTATGTTTCTTATTGTATCTTCCGGAGAACAGCCGTGTGCAGAAGAAACCGGATGTGCCCTTCTTACACTACAAGAGACAAAGTCGGGAACATTGGCGTATCGACGGGCTATTTGAGAATCTGACAGTTCAAAGTCAACACAAAGTGTTTTCCTTATTTTATCACTGACCGGTTCTTCCCAATGACACAGGCCTGATGCATTAGCAAAGGCGACATCGTAACAAAAAGCTGTTTCCGAACTATTAGCTGCAACCCCGATAACCGAAAGTTCGCCTTCCTTGATGAAATCTCCCAGAACCGTTCCCGGCTCCTTGAAATTATTTTTATCGGTAATCACCTCTTTGAATGTCCGTACTTTAAAAGCATTATCCATATATCTATTTCTTTAGAGAGGGGCAATAATTACTACTGCCCCAAAGACATAATCAATCCTTAAGAATATTGTCAAACAATTCTCCCAAAACGATTTCAGTGGTCCGGGTCCTGTCACCCTTGACACCTCTGGCCTCCTGCAATACGGCAACATATTGGGGAGTAAGAACAGAGAATTTCTGGGTGATAGTCTTTAGCAGTTTCTCCTTGTCAGTCTCCTGCTTGAGCCGATTATAAGTCCAGCGGGCAAGAGGGACACCATTCAGAAGCTTTGATGATGCTTTCCCCGTAAATATTTTCCGATATACCGCCAAGGCCCGTTTCATCGCATCGACCATCGGACGGTCAACACTTACAGACGTCCCTTCGTTGATCTTCTTCATGTCATCCCGGGAAGGTTCCTTGGCATACGCATAATATGCAGCGGCTTTGGCAACATAACCGGTCTTGAGCAAGTCATTGTAATATTGTGTATCCGCATTCTTATATACCGCAGCAGCATAACCCGCAAGTTCGGCATTGGTCGTCTTCTTCGTGTCGAAGTTAATGGAGACAAACTGTTTCCGGAATATATCCGGATCATGAATATCCTCAAAAAAGAAGATGAAATCGAAAGGTTGATAAACCGGATTCTTCATAGCCTCAGCTAATTCCAGGTCATGTCCTGCAGCACGTCCGTGACCGTCCATTCGACAATAATACCGGTCCAACAAGTCTTCGGAAACCTTTTCCCATTCTCCTTTTTCCTGGTTGAATAGTGCAGGAGTATATCCGGCCTGTTTGACAATCCGGGCTCTGACATACTTGGCCGGTTGGGCCATACCTACTTCACGACACTTCTTACGCCATTCTTCCGCACGTCCAAAACCGTCACGGTTCTCCTTGATGGAACATTCAAGCAAACCCATCATTTCATTGCGGTGATACAACTTTCCCTCAGACAAAGGTTTCCCGTCCCACATCTTAAGACAGGAATTCTGCAGAGCTGTCCCACTTAGGAGTGTCCCACTTAATGATGTCCCACTTAGGAGTGCCCCACTTAATGATGTCCCACTTAATGATGTCCCATTTGAAACAACAACCTCTATACCGCTGTTACTATCAGGCGTAGCACTACCCTGAGGCATCATACCATTATTTACATTCTCTACCGTTGCTTGAACGGCTCCCTGCTCTGATACTTCAGTCACAGGATTTTGATTGTTTTCTACCATAGTTTGAATCTCTTGTTCTTTCGGCACAATATCAGATGCAGAAAGAGGTTTGTTATCATCTACCATAATTAAAGAAATTATATTATAAGTTATTGTTCATTTTCGCGAGCAAATATAAGTAAATAAAACAAAGGGATAATCCTTTTGAAATCAAGCTATTATATAAAGGAGTACCTGATGGTAAGCTATCTTTTACATCATAGATATGTACCTATTAAACTACATATGAACTTCATTGGAGATCAATTGACTTTTCATAGATTTTTTCTCGATTTATGAACAGACAGCTTCACCATTGAAAAACAGCCGGCATATTTCCCAGCGAAACTGTCTATTCCGGTTAATTACCTGAGACTACTTGCGTCCCCATTTTTTATTAGAAACTCTCAATATGTCCAAAGCCCGCTCAACATCAATTACAACGACCTTACCGTTTTGGGAAATGGCTGCATCAATGACACCGCTACTCTTTATGCGTTGAGCAGTAGAAATGGAGCAATGAAGAGCCACTGCCAATTCTTTCATGCCCCGGACATAATGTCTACTACCAAATGGGAAGGTATTGCCCTTTTCATCGTTACCACTCTCGCTTGCAAAGCCTAACTCTTCTTTCAAGACCTCCACCAAATCACCCAAAGTAGACTGGAAAAGAGGCTTGTTCTTTAATACAAATGTCTCCATAAATAATTTATTTAATATTGAATATTGAATTCATACACGTGCTGGATTCGGTTGTAAAGGTAGAGAACGAGAAATTAAAATTACTATAAAATAATGCTTGTGGAATGGGAAAGTGAATCGCTGAATATACAAAATCCTATAAACCAGATTTTTATCCAGCTTATAGGATGATGTGTGAGGAATCTCGGAGGAACGCCAGGAAAAGAATCGTTATTTATTCTTCTTTTGATTTGAAATTTGATTCAAACAATTCTTTCAAAGCCTTATGTTTGTCTATTAAACTCTTTGCTTTGGATTTAGATTTGTTCAAAGAATATGGTTGTGCATTAATCTGAATATGGGAGAAAGGAAAAATATCTATTATTAGCTTCACGAAGTCATTAAATGCCACCCCGTTTAAATCAAAACATTTGGCATTATACAGAACATAAGCAAATCCATGTATATCATAATATGATGATAAATTAGAAGCTATCTGAATTAGATCCATGAGGAAAAAATCACAAAAACATTTTCCTGCTTTAAGTTTGTCTGCGGGTGTAAGCTTAAAATAAGGAGTCAGGCTTTTTATTATACGGGAAAAGGAGGTTCTACTATATCCATCAGTCGTTTCATCCGATACATATTTCAGAGAAGCCAAATACTCTTGACGGGCTTTTTCTATTTTCTCTTTATAGGGGGGAGTCTGTAATATTTCCTCTATTTTCAAGGAATCCTTCAATGGAATTATCCTATTGTTATGGCATAGAAGAGGAAATATAATATCATAAAAAGCACGGTTGTTTTTCTCAAGAATGGAAGTTGCCTTATCTATTAGTCTGATTTTCTCTTCATTGTCTCCGCATTTATCTGCTTCACGAATCTGAGATTTAAATCCACGGAGCATAAAATAAAGGTCGGAATCAGAAACATTCTTCAACGAATAATGATTAATATTTGAACGACCCATTATTAAAGACATTAGCGTTTTACCTGCGGAAGAAAAAACATCAATGCCTGCCATTCTTTTAGCCATGTCAAAAATCGACATAAAATTGGCATAACAGTTATAACTGGCCATTACATAATCGATTTTTAGATTCTCGCTTATTGCCAGAAAACGGTCTGCGTCCTTATTTTCATAGATATCGACTAACTGGCTATAATCTATTTCTGGTATATACTTTAATACAGCAAGAGACTCTTTACGGGGTAACATATATAACAGCTTGAAGAATTCCCTTTTGGTTATTTTGTATTTCTCCCACTTGTCACCTTGAGGTAACGACATGAAGAAATCAATCCCAATATTGGCATAAGCTCTTGATAGTATTTGCAGGACAGGCTTTAATACTTTAGCGGAAAAAACATTGTTTTGTTCTAGTCTAATCTGGGCATTCAACAGAGGGATGCCTATCTGCCGGATTTCTGTCAACGTCTTGTCTAAATCCTCTTTACTAGATATCTTAATAAGAATACCGACAAGTATAGCAAGCATATCAGGGGAGACATTGTCTTCTAGCATGTGAAGCAAGAACAGTAAGTACGATAGACCTATAGATATCTTTTCGTACCTAGTTTTGTTATCCAACGGTAACTCTACATCACCGACATCTGCAATTCTTTGCAAAATGGCGTCTATATCCTCATATATCAAGAATAATTGCCGGGTTTCTTCAATTTCAACTCTCTTAAAATGAGTTACCATAGATATTTTCATTAAAGCGGACTGGTCCCAAAAAAGATACACATATTGAGATTCCCTTATTCTGCGCAGAAGTTCAAATGCACCAAGTGCATCCTCATAAAGCTGCAAGCGTTCTGTTGCTGTTCTTTTATCTAATTTATCAAATTTCATGTTTTTCTTCATATTTATGATTAACAACAAAATTAAAAGCAGCACCCGTTTTTCCCGAATGCTGCCTCAAATATAGAAAATTTTGTTAAGCTATACTCCTGATATGCTCACTAAGTTCTTTCAATTGTGTCGGATTCATTGTATACACCCCTCAGTAATATCCTACTACGCCTGTCACTCCTTTGTTTTACTCTTCACTACAGTTATTAGAGTCTTCAATTCATCAGGAGTAAGTGAATTTAACAATTTAGTAATCGGAGTCATTTCCTCATTGGCTAAATTTAATAATTTATTATTATATAGCACTTGCTGCTCATATGGGAAAATGTCTATATAACGCGCAGTAATATTTTCATCATGAGAATGCCCCATACTATCACTTATATAATTAATAGGAACT
>ULQG01023659.1_pt1 | contig 35239 bp, 27 predicted proteins | sample 1954251 | NCBI WGS metagenome assembly ULQG01 (sample SAMEA4835649, study PRJEB28245) | human gut metagenome | biome: gut microbiome; material: fecal sample | place: Denmark | collected 2008 | reverse complement strand
GGGTTCAAATCCCTCCTACTCCGCCAAGAAAAAGCTCGATGATTCTTTGAAATCACCGGGCTTTTTCCATTTTTAGAAACCAAAAGGCCGCCTCCTCGGAATTTGTTCCGTGAAAGTGGCCTTTCTGTTACAAGATCAGATTCGTCACCGCAGCCAGCACGCTCAGGTGCACCGGGTAGAACCAGTAAAAGGCCTTCTTTTGCAGCGGACTGCACGCGCCCCGCTGCCCGTTGTAGAACCAGACCAGCACAAAAGCCAGCGGGGCGGTGAGCTCCCAGGCAAACAGCACGGCTCCCACGATGCACTGCCGCTTGCGGTCACCACGGGTCAGGTACAGCGCACAGATGATGAGCACACCGATGCCGTCGTAGTCCGTACAAGCCAGAAGCGCCGCAAGCGTGCAGCCTGCCGCACACAAGAGTCCTTTCCAGCTGGCAGAGCCGTCCGGCTTTTCAAAATGCTTCAGACCTGCCATGGCCAGCACGCCCAGCGCCAGCGTCCAGTAAACATTCTGATGGTCCAGTGCAAAGGGCGTGCGGAAAAATGCAAGGTCAAAGGGCACCTCACTGATGAGGGCAAACAGGAACAGCCTCCGGACGTATTTTTTCACATCGTGGGTATGTACAAAGCCCTCCACCAGCAGGAAACAGAAGATGGGAAAGGCCAGCCGCCCGGTAAAGCGCAGGACCCTGTCCAGCTGGTACAGCGGATAGGCGGAAAGGGTGTCCCGCGAGAGGGTGCCGATGTCCAGCCCGGGCGTAAGGATACCTGCCTCGATGCAGGACGCGCCGATGTGGTCCACCAGCATGGTGATGCAGGCAATGGTTTTAAGGGCGGTGCCGCTGAAACTGCGGCGCGTGGAAAGTGCGGTCATAAAAAAATACCTCGGTCAGTTTGTAAAAAATCGTTACAGGAACTATAACGGAGGAAAGGTGGCATTTCCTCCGTCTGCTGCGGCAAAATCTGCATAGAGCGTGCACAAATCCGCCCAAAATGCTTGACAGGACGGGCGCAGGATAGTAAAATCAAGAAGATAATTGAACTATCTCAAACCAAAGATGAAAAAGATTCACAAAGGATCGAGCGTCTCCGAACCAGATCAGACCGGAAGGAGGCATTGGGAATGACGCTGTTTTCTTATGAGATTTTCGACGCAGTTGCACGGCAGGGCAGCTTTAACAAGGCGGCTCAGCAGCTGCATCTGACCCCCTCGGCCATCAGCCACGCCATCGCCGTGATGGAGGCCGAGCTGGGCTTCACCTTATTCAATCGCGGCAAAAACGGCGTTACCATGACCAGCTACGGCGCTTCGCTGTACCCCTCCATCCGTGCGGTGCTGAACAGCGACGAGGCCCTGCAGCAGAGCATTGCCCGCCTGAACGGCCTGGAAAAAGGCAAGGTCAAGCTGGGTGCCTTCAACTCGATCTGCTCCGGGCTGCTGCCCAGCATCCTCAAGGGCTTTATGGCCCACTACCCCCAGATCGAGGTCGAGGTCTATCAGGGCACCTACGACGATGTCAAGGAGTGGCTGCGCACCGGTCAGGTGGACGTTGCCTTCCTCTCCAACAACTGCCGGGATGAGTTTGTTCTGACCGAGCTGTTCCACGAGCCGCTGCTCTGCATCACCCCCATGGACTGGCCCGAGCCGCCCAACGGCGTGATGACCCCCGCCCTGATGAACGGGCAGAACTTTGTGGTGCAGTGGGATGCCACCGACGCGGAGATGCGTCAGTTCCTCAAGAAGTATTCCATCTCAACGGAGCGCCGCTGCCATGTCATCGATGACCAGTCGAACATTGCCATGGTCGAGGCAGGCCTGGGTATTTCCATCATGCCCCGGATGCTGCTGCGCAACTGCACGGCAGCGGTCAAGATCTACCCCATCGAGCCCGAAGAGGACCGCGTGGTGGGTCTGGCCGTCCAGCGTCCCACCGCCATGGCTCCCGCCGTGGAGCAGATGTTCCACCACATCGTGGAGTGCTGCAAAGATCTGGACTGAACAACAGTGTAACATAACGGGCCGGTGTGCGCAACACCGGCCCGTTTTTTGCCGCCCGGAAAACTTTGGATTGTATCCCCGCCCGGGATACGGTATACTAAGAAAAAATCCATTCTGGTTTTTGAGGGGAAAAATTATGGATCGAAGAAGTTTTTGCAAGGTGCTGGGGTTTGCGGCCGGCAGCACTCTGCTGCCCGGGCTGATGGTCCAGGCCGCCGGGCAGGGCTCCGTGGGCCATGCAGTGCCGGATGGCCGCTACACCATCGGCATCCGCAGCGACCTGAGCGGCTGTGACCTGACCCACGCGTTCTATTACTCCGACAGTTTTTTCACCCACCCGGCCACCCAATATGACCACCAGCTGGCGCTGGCAACGCTGGGTCTGGTCTGCGCTGCGGCCAACACCGTGGCCAGCGATGCGGAATACTGGGTCAACGGCTCTGTGGGGCGGGAAGCCCACATTGCCGCCGCCTACGAGGCCCTGGGCTTTGAGGACGCGCTGTTCTACAATTACGACCTCGACACCGGCCGGGCCGGGGACTTTGTGGGCTACTCGCTGGCCCGCAAGACCCTGACCCTGAACGGCCAGCGTACCACCCTTGTGGCGCTTGTCCTGCGGGGCGGCGGCTACGGCGGCGAGTGGGCCAGCAACTTCCACATAGGCGATACCAGCGCGCACACCGGCTTTGTCACGCCTGTGGCAGCGGTGTTTGCGTCCCTCAAGGCCTATCTGGCCCGGGCAGGGCAGGGCGGTGCCTTCAAGCTCTGGCTGGGCGGCTACAGCCGCGGTTCCATCATTGCAAATCTGCTGGCGGCAAAGATTGCCCGGGAGCTGCCCCAGCTGGGGCGGGAAAACATCTATGCCTACGGTTTTGCGGTGCCTGCAGCCCTGACTGCCGCCGACCGGCCTGACCTGCAGCAGGATTTCGATGCCAATCACGCCCCGGACGGCACCCTGCTGGAAAACTGGCCCGAGAGCAACATCTTCAGCATCATTTCCAGCGGCGACGCGGTGGCCCGGGTGCTGCCCGCTGCCTGGGGCTACCACCGCAACGGCTGCGACCGCTTTCTGCCCGCCACCCGGAATGCCGAAGAGCTGGCCGACCTGGACGCACTGGGGGCGGAATTCGGCCCCACGCCGCTGGTGATCAGCAGTCTTGCCACCGCCGAGGACACCAGTGCCCTCATCGACATCGTGGCCAAGTTCTGCGTTTCCCGGGAAAATTTCCACCAGAAATACGAAGCCGCCATCATGGACATGATCCAGTGTGCCTTTCTCCGCTCCGAAAAAGAGGTGGTCGATGGCTACATCCTCAGCGACGGTGAGATCGTGGAGCGGCTGCAGAGCCTTTCCCACATGAAAGAGATCGATTACTGGCAGATCGTGGGCAGCGTCTGGGCCGCCTCCACCATGAGCCGCCCCATCCTCGAACGGTACGGCCAGAACGTGCCCCTGCTGGCCCGGCAGATCCTTATCCCGGTGCTGGCGGTCGGCCTGTGCTACGGCATTGAGACCGATGTGGTGCAGATGGTGGCCCAATACATCATCCGTCTGCTCACCGCCCGGGGCGAGCTGGACAGCGTTCTGCGCGCGGCGTTCTGCCACCATCCGGAAAACTACATTTCCCTGATGGAATACTACACCCCCGAGGAGCACGGTATGGAGCCCTTTACCCGAAAGTGATTCACTTTTCTTCACCTTCCACCTGAAATCTCTCCACCGGTGAAACGCCTGCGATTCGTTGAAATCCCGTTTTCTCTATGTTACACTTGATTTTATCAACTGGAAAAGAGGAAAAAAACATGGAAACTCAACACAAGCGCAGTGCGTTTTCCGGCAAACTCGGATTCGTGCTGTCCGCCGCCGGTGCGTCGGTCGGGTTGGGAAACATCTGGCGCTTCCCGTATCTGGCCGCAAAATACGGCGGCGGCATTTTTCTGCTCATCTACATCCTGCTGGCTGTCACCTTTGGCTACACCATGATCATTGCCGAAACGGCGCTGGGCCGGATGACCCGTAAAAGCCCGGTGGGCGCTTACAGCCATTTTGGCAAGGGGAAGGGGCTGGCGTTCGGCGGCTGGATCAACGCCGTCATCCCCATCCTGATCGTTCCCTATTACTCGGTCATCGGCGGCTGGGTCATCCACTATCTGGCCCAGTATCTCACCGGCCACGGCAGCGCGCTGGCATCGGACGGGTATTTCTCCGGCTTCATCTCCAACGGTCTGCTGGCCGAGATCGCGTTCCTGCTGTTCACCTTTATCACGCTGGGCATCATCTTTGCGGGTGTGCGCAACGGCGTGGAGCGCGTTTCCAAGGTGATGATGCCGGTGCTGGTGGTGCTCTCGGTGGTCATTGCTGTCTACTCGGTCACACGGCCCGGCGCACTGGCAGGTGTAAAGTATTTTCTGGTGCCCAACCCGGCCAACTTCTCGTGGATGACCGTGGTTTCCGCCATGGGGCAGATGTTCTACTCCCTCTCTATTGCCATGGGCATCCTGGTGACCTTTGGCTCCTACATGAAAAAGAACGTGTCCATTGAGCAGTCCACGGAAAATGTGGAGATCTTCGACACCGCCATTGCCATCATGGCGGGCCTGATGATCATTCCCGCCGTGTTCGCTTTTTCGGGCGGCGACCCTGACACCCTGCAGGCGGGCCCGGCCCTGATGTTCATTACCATCCCCAAGGTCTTTGCCAGCATGGGCATGGGCACTGCCGTAGGCGTGCTCTTCTTTGTGCTGGTGCTGTTCGCGGCCCTCACCAGCTCCATTGCCCTGACCGAGAGTGCCGTTTCTACCTTTGAGGACGAGCTGGGCTGGGACCGCACCCGCTCCACCATCCTCATCGGCTGCATTATGATCACACTGGGCAGCCTTTCCGCGCTGGGCTACGGCCCCCTTGCCAGCGTGACCGTGTTCGGGATGCAGTTCCTCGATTTCTTCGACTTCCTGACCAACTCGGTGATGATGCCCATTGCGGCCATTGCCACCTGCCTGCTGGTCTCCCGGATCATCGGTGTGGAAAAGATCGAGGAAGAGGTCACGCAGGAAGGTCAGCCCTTCCGCCGCAAACCGGTGTTCAACTTTATGCTCCGGTATCTCTGCCCCATCTTCGCGGCCATCATCCTGGCCAGCTCGGTCGCCAACGCACTGGGCTGGATCGCAATGTAACCCTGTTTTCTGCACGCAAAAAGCCCCCGGCCTGTATCCTCACAGGCCGGGGGCTTTTCGATCATTCTTTTTCAAACACAAGGAAGCGGAACGCGATATCCGTGGTCAGCTCGGGCAGGGCGGCCAGGCGGGCCGCGCCATCCCGTGGCGTTTTCCAGTAATAGGGGGTCATGGCGAACAGCGCCTCCAGCTGCCCGGCAGGCACCGTGATGCGGCCCGAGACCTCCCGCTCCCCAATGGGACGGAAGCCCTCATAGGCCACCTCCTGCACCGGATTTTTATAGGGCGTGTCGTAGAGGACAGCCTTCATCTGGTAGAGGTGCTCTGCACCGGGCACGACATAGATCATCCGTCCGCCCGGGCGCAACACGCGCCGGAACTCTTCCTGCGCAAAGGGCGAGAAGCAGTTGAGCAGCAGGTCGGCCCATCCGGTGCGGACAGGCTGGTCAAAGCTGGATGCCACCGCGTATTTTGCGGCAGGCAGTGCCTTTGCGGCCAGACGCACCGCAGGCTTTGCGATGTCAAAGCCCGCCAGCTGCACCGGCCTGCTCGCCTGCGCAAAGGCCTGTGCAATGCAGCGGTCGTACCAGCCCTCGCCGCAGCCCGCATCCAGCAGGTGGAGCGGTGCATCTGCCCCGGTGGGAACACCATACGCAAGGCACAGTTCCCCCAGCGCCCGGCCGAAGATGCCGTAATACCCGGCGTTCAGGAAGGCACGGCGGGCGGCGACCATCTCTTTGCTGTCGCCCGGGGCCTTGGTGCGCATGCTCTGCACCGGCAGCAGGTGCCAATACCCCTCTTTCGCCCGGTCAAAGCTGTGGTTCCTGCCGCATTTCAGGGCAGTGTCCCCGGTCAGGGGTTCGCCGCAGAGCGGGCACTGCCAGGGGGCAAACGGCTCAGGTTTCATCGGTGTGATCCTCAATGGGTGCGGTGGCACCGCCGTGGGCGGTCATATACTCTTCAAAGTTGGTGAACTTCTGCTGGGGCGGGCGGCGGCTGATCAGCATCAGGCCCGGGTCCTCGTCCCGTGCGGGGGCGGCGTTCCGGCTGCGGCCGCGGGGTGCCTCGCTTTTGGCGGGGCGGGCCGGGCGGCTGCTCTGCACTGCATTGCGGCTGCCCTGCTGGCTCTGGCTGTTCTGGGCCGGGCGGGCATTGCGCGCATTCCGCTCTGCCCGCTGCTCGGTGCGCGGATCATTGCGGTCGGTGCGCTGCTCGGCACGGGCAGGCTGACCGCCGCGCTGACGCTGGCCGTTCTGGGCCGGAGCAGTCTGCTTTGCGGCAGGCTGCGCAGCCGGAGCCTTTTTGACCGGGCGCAGAGGGGTAGCCTCCGGGGCGCTCACAAAGTGGGGGTCGAATTTGGGCTGGGCGTTGCTGCCGCGGTTGGCCGGCTGCGGGGCATTGCCCTCGCGGCGGGTGCGGCTGTTATTGGAGCGGCGGTTCTCACTGCGGCCGCCGGAAGTGCGCTTCTGGTTTTCCTCCATGGATGTTCCTTCTTTCGGTTCGGTATTCTTGGGGCTGGGCTGTTTTGCAGCCGCTTTTTCCTTCTTGGGGGCAGCGGGCTTTTCGGCCTTGGCTGCCTTTTCTGCTTTGGCAGGCTGCTCTGCTTCCGCCTTGGGCTTTTTGCCCCGCACCGGGGGTGCAACCTTGACAGGGGCAGGCACGCCGTCCCAGGGATGGCCGGAGACAACCGGGATCTGGCGGCGGTTCAGCTTTTCGATCCCGGCCAGATATTCCTTTTCCTCCGGGGCGCAGAAGCTGACGGCAGTGCCGTCGGCACCGGCACGGGCCGTGCGGCCAATGCGGTGGACGTAGGTCTCGGGCACCTCGGGCAGGTCGTAGTTGAACACATGAGACAGCTCGCTGATGTCAATGCCGCGGGCGGCGATATCGGTCGCCACCAGCACCCGGGTCTTGCCCGCCTTGAAATCCTCCAGCGCCGTCACACGGGCGGTCTGGCTCTTGTTGCCGTGGATGGCGGCAGCGGGGATGCCCTGCTTGTTCAGATCTTTTGCGATCTTATCGGCCCCGTGCTTGGTGCGGCTGAACACCAGCGCGTTCACCACCTCAGGCTTCAGGTTTTTGATGAGCCAGGGCAGCAGGAACTTTTTGTTGCCCTTCTCCACAAAATACAGGCTCTGCTGGATGCGGTCCACCGTGCTGGACACCGGGTCCACCTTGACAAAGGCCGGGTCGTGCAGGATGCCTGCGGCCAGCTGCTCGATCTCCTTGGGCATGGTGGCGCTGAACATCAGGTTCTGGCGCTGCCTGGGCAGCTTGGCGATCACCTTTTTCACGTCGTGGACAAAGCCCATATCCAGCATCCGGTCGGCTTCGTCCAGAACAAAGATCTCAATGTTGGAAAGGTCCAGCAGCCCCTGCCCCACCAGGTCGTTCAAGCGGCCCGGGCAGGCAATGAGGATGTCCACGCCCTTTTTCAGGGCTGCGACCTGCGGAGCCTGACCCACACCGCCAAAGATGACGGTGCTGCGCAGGGTCAGATACTTGCCGTAGGCTTCAAAGCTCTCGCCGATCTGCAAAGCCAGCTCCCGGGTAGGGGTCAGGATCAGGGCGCGGATGGCACCCTTTTTGCGGGGCGCGCTGGCAGTCAGGCGGTCGAGCATGGGCAGCGCAAAGGCAGCCGTCTTGCCGGTACCCGTCTGGGCGCAGCCCATCAAGTCCCTCCCGGCCAGCACCGGCGGAATGGCCGCCGCCTGAATGGGCGAGGGGGATTCATAGCCCGCCTGTGCCACAGCACGCAGCACAGGCGCGGAAAGATTCAGTTCGTTAAATGTCATTCTTCACCTAAAATGTTTCTGCATTCCATATAATAGCGCTTTTCCTCTGCGTGCCCCATGCTGAAGGTCTTGCGGGGCAGCACACCACCCATAACGATGCCCTTGAACAGGTCGCTCTTCTCAAAGGGCGGCATCAGGAAAGCCACACCCCCCTGCCTGCACAGGGCGCGGACAGCGGGCTCATCGTGGACATAATCCACCCGGGCCTCGATGTGGCGGGCCATGAAATACTCAATGAATGCGTCAATGGTGCCCACGGTCAGCGGGGCAACGGGATGTTCAAAGCTGAGCACATTGGCCACATGGGGGCCTGCCAGCGTAAAGGACTGCTGTTTTGCATCGCCGAAGCAGATGCCTGCCGCGTGGGAATCGCTCCACGCGATGAGGGCCAGCAGCACGGCACCGCAGTCCACATTGAAAAGGACGCGGTGGATGGGCTCGATCTCAATGGCCGGAGAGTGGACATTGCAGACCTCAGCCAGGCACCAGCGGGCCGGGTGGGTCAGCCGCTGCTCCGGGGTCAGGGTCTTTTTCAGTTCCTCCCAGCAGGCCTTGGCGGAAGCCAGCGAATGGTTGCCGTCGCCCACGGCCAGCGTCAGGGGCGCGCCGCCCTTTGCCTGGGGATACCGGGCATCAAAGGCTTCCTGGCTGCCCAAAGCATTCAGGGCGCTGTCGATCTGGGCCAGCAGGGCGGGGTCCTCCACTGCCCAGCCGGCAATGTGGCCGCCGTTCAGCATCAGGTCGCCCTCGTAGACCTTGCGCAGCTGCTCCTTCTTCTCGCCGATGGGCTCGATGAGGGTGCAGCCGGGGTCATCGGCCAGCATCATAATATGGGGCGTTTCCAGCCTTGCCCCCCGGCGCACCGCCATGCGGGGCGGGATGCGGCTTTCCACGGTGTGCTCGCTGGGGCGGATGGCAGGCACTGCACCCTCGGCATAGCTGTATGCCTCCAGGTCGATCCTGCCCACAAGGCCCTGCCGCACCCGGCCGCTCTGCTCGGTGCGCTCCACATAAATGAAGCCGTCCACCGCGCGGGTCAGCACGTTCCGGGTGTAATCGTCCATGGCCGCATGGATGGCGCTGATCCTTGCATCCACGTTATCCTCTTCCAGATAGACCTCCGGCAGGATCAGGTCCAGTGTGCTGGGGCCGCCTGCGGCGGCCTGCGCAGCCTTTTCCCAATAGGAGCGGTCACTGGTGAACTGATCGCAGGCCACACAGCCCCACTGCCCCACCGGGATCTGTTCCGACGGCAGCAGGATGTGCGCCGGGGAAAAACAGGGTGTTTTGTTCATAATACTTCCCTCCCTCTCACAAAAACGCAGGGATCACTCAAAATAGCTGGCGGCATCGTCCCGGATGACCAGATGCTCCACACCTGCCTCGGTCAGGGAGAGGGTCATCTCCTCCCGGGCCGCTGCATCCAGCGTAGAGGAGGACGGGATCTTCACCAGCAGGTTCTTCACGCCCAGCTGGGCCGCAGGGGCTCCCAGCTGGCTGGAGGAGCCGGTCACCTCGGCCAGCGAATAACCATACCAGAGCGTCACCGTATCTCCGAAGCGGGCCTGCCAAGCGGCGATATCCGCAGTCAGCTGCCCGGCACGGTCCACACCGTTGGTGGTGCCATAGTCCTGCTTGGCGCTGGTGGACGAGGGGAACTGGACATTTTCCAGCAGCACCTGATCAAACCCGGCGGCGTGCACCTCGGCGATCAGATCACCGATATACTGCACGGTCTCCGCGGCGTAGGGGTTCAGCCAGGGGTTGCCTCCGGCAGAAGCCTTGTTGTCCAGCCAGAGGTACTCCTGCCCCTGATACCGGATGGCCAGAGCGTGGTCGGCCCGGGCACCGGCAGGGTCACGGAAGGCAGTCAGCGCAGCCACCGGCACCAGCCCCTCCTCCTTGAAGATGGATGCCACACTCGTCAGCTCGACCTGCGTGGGGGCTGCGTTGGCGGCACCCACCGCCGTCTGGGAGGCGTAATACACCTGCCCGGCGGTGTCCTTCAGGGTCAGGATGGCATAGGTCATGCCCTGTGCCTTGAGCTGCCGGGCGGCGGAGCGGATGGCGGCCTCGTCGGTCAGGGTGGTCACATCCACCTCTGCCCACAGGCCCGTCACAATATCAGTGCCCTTGACCTCGGGCTCCGGCTCCTTTTCCGGCACCGAGGAAGCTGCCGGTTCGCTGGCAGCGGTGCTCTGTGCTCCGGAGGATGCACTCTCGCTGACGGCACTGGATGCGGAAAGGTCACGATCCCGCACCACGGTATACCAGGTGTGGGTGGCCCAGTCCAGCACATGGGGTGCGGCCACCCAGGCCGCTGCCAGCACGGCCACCACCAGCACCGCAATGCCGATGCCCTTTTTCAGCCGCATCTCGCGGGTGTAAAAGCTGCGCCGGTAGCGCTTGACCTTCTGGCGTTTGGGATATCTTGCCATAATCAACCACCCTCCTTGGGGTCAACTTACAGGATCACGGAATGGCCGGTAAAGCCGTAGATGGCCAGCGCCAGCACACCGATATAGATCAGGGTGATGGGCAGGCCGCGGAATGCTTCGGGGATGGCCTTGCTGCGCAGGCGGTTGCCCGCCTCGGTCACCAGCATCACAGCCAGCAGGTAGCCCAGGCCGCTGCCCAGGCCAAAGCCGATGGACTGCGCCAGCGTAAAGCTCTGGGTGCGCTCCACCAGCACGGTGCCCAGCACGCCGCTGTTCACGGCGGCAATGGGCAGGATACGGATGAGCAGGCCGCTGCGGGGGCCCTTGACCGCCCGCAGGATGGCGTGCTCAAAGATGCAGACCACCGCCACACAGGCCAGGTAGAGCAGCGGGCGGAGCTGGGCTCGGTAGGGCAGATCCACGATCTGGCTGCCCGCAAAATACGCCAGCGGGGCCACCAGCGTCTGGGTAACACAGAGCAGCAGGGCAAACCACCAACTGCTGGTGCGCTCGTCACCCACCAGCTGGATCAGGCGCGACACGCCCAGACCACGGGTAAAGATGGCGTTCTGGGCAAACAGGGCCAGCACGGCGTAGGCAAAGGCCACACCGATGGTATTCATCACAGCACTCACTGATCCTGCACCTCCTTCCGGGGGTGCGCAGCCAGCGTGCCGCGCGCCTCAGTTTTCAGGTATTCCTTGTGTTTGCGGGCCAGTGCGCGCCAGACGGCACACACCACGCCCAGCACGATGAAACCGCCTGCCGGCATGGATGCCATGGGCAGGACAGAGCGGCTGAGCTGGATTCCAAACACACTGCCCAGCGCCAGCCACTCCCGCAGGCAGCCCACGATGAACAGGATGAGCGCGTAGCCCACCGTGATGCGCAGACCCTTGGAGACAGCCTTGCGCATGGTTTCCTGCACGCGGCCAAAGCGGTAGGTCAGCAGAGGCTCCACCACCAGCATGGGCAGGTAGATGCCCAGCATCAGCAGGTCGGTGCCGAACACAGCGTTCAGGATGGGATAAGCGGCGAGGTAGACCACCGCCGCACTGCCGCTGTACACCAGCGCCCGGGGCAGCAGCTTTTTCTCCAGCTCTTCCGGGGCGGGCTGCTCGTCCCGCAGGGGGAACAGGCGGCTGACCAGGCAGGCCAGCATCCGGGAAGGCGTGAGCAGCAGGGCCACAGCCACGGCCAGCATCAAAGCATTTTTGCCTGTGGTGGCAAGCACCACCAGCGGAGCCAGACCCATGCCCTGCATGACAACGGGGTTGTTTTTGAATACCCGGTCATGGTGGGCGAACTTCTCCGGATCACGGGTGATCAGTTCTGCAATGGAACGTTTCATTCAGCGCCCTCCTTTCCGGCCGCGGGGCGGTGCATCAGCTGGTACAGGCGGCTCTCGGTGCGGTCCATCCAGCCGGAAATGCTGTTGACCGTGAGCAGGGCAAAGCAGACACCCGTCTCGTACACGCCGTAATACCGGAAGCCCATGGTGATCGCACCCACCAGCACACCGTACAGGATGCGGCCCAGATGGTGGTGGGCACAGGTGTAGGGCTCGTTGAGCAGGAACACCGCGCTGAACAGCATGGCACCGGTCAGCAGCTCGTCCCGCACGCACTGCAGGCGCAGGGCGATGTCCACGCCGTTTACTCCCACCTGACGGGGGAAGAGGAAGGCGATGAGGGCACAGGTGACCACAAAGCTGACAGAAGCGCTCAGACGGACATCCTTTTGCAGCCAAAGGAAAAGCCCGCAGGCCAGAAGGATGAGGGCGGCACCGGTGCCCATGGGGGCGGCGTACTCGCCCAGCACCAGCGAAATTGCGCCGATGTTCAGGCTGCCGCCGCTGCGCAGGGTATCCGAGATGGTGCTGGACACCGGCACGCCGGTGGCATCCCACAGGGGGATGTTGGTATAGGGCTGGGGGTAGCGGAACACCTGCTCCGGCCAGGACACCGCCGCCACGGCGTAGCCCACAGCAGCGGGGTTGAAGGGATAGCTGCCGTAGCCGCCAAACACCTCCTTGCCGATGAGGACACCGGCCAGCACCGCCATAATGACCACATACCAGTCCACCGTGGCGGGCATGAGCAGGGCGATGATGAGGGCAAAGCTCTCGTTGGAGAAATCCCCGGCCCGATACACGCGGCGGCGCAGCAGGGAGACCAGGCGGTCACACAGATTGCCGGTGAGCAGCGCCGCGCCGCAGAGCAGCAGGGGCCGCAGACCGTACAGGAAGCAGGCCATGCAGAGCAGCGGGATGGTCATAAAGCAGACGTGCAGATAGTACCGCCCCGTCTTTGCAAGCTCCTGCTCCTGCTGCTGGATCAAACGTTCATCCATGGTAAGGCACCTCTCACAGGGCGGCCAGACGGCGCACCGCCGCAGCCGGGTCGGCTGCGCCGAACACGGCACTGCCCGCCACCAGAATATCGGCACCCGCCTCCACACACAGGGGGGCGGTGGTGTCATCCACGCCGCCATCCACTTCCAGCAGGTAGCGGGCGCTCCGCTTTGCCCGCTCTTCCTTGAGCCAGCGCAGCTTTTCCAGCGCCGAGGGCATGAACTTCTGCCCGCCGAAGCCGGGCTCCACGCTCATCACCAGCACCAGATCCAGCTGGTCGAGATACGGGGCAAGCGCTTCCGGCGCAGTACCGGGCTTGATGGTCAGGCCCACCTTGCAGCCCAGTGCCTTGACCGCATCGATGGTCTGCTGGATGTCGTCCTGGCACTCGAGGTGGAAGTTGTACAGGCTGGCACCCGCCTTGATGAAAGGCTCTGCATACTGCAGCGGGTGGCTGATCATCAGGTGGACATCGTAGAATGCTGCGGGCATCCCCTTGTGCAGGCTTTTCAGCACCGGCACGCCAAAGCTGATGTTGGGCACAAAGTGGCCGTCCATCACGTCATAATGCAGCATCTGCGCACCGGCATCCAGCACCATGCGGCAGTCTGCGCCAAGCTGATTGAAATCAGCCGAAAGGATCGAAGGACTAATGATCGTCATTGTTGTCTTATACTCTCCGTTATTTTTCAGAAAGATTACACCATCCGTTCTGCCAGAGCACCTGTTTTGGGGCCGGAATGCAGGGCGGGCATGGTTATTCTTAGTTTACATGAAAACACGCAAAAAATCAAACCCGGAGCCGTGTTTTTCACGGAAAAGTCTCAAACCTGCCCCCGGATACATCCAAAATCCATTCCAAAACCAAAAACGACCAGACCGCCCCGCCCGTTTCAGGGGGACAGTCTGGCCGCGGATTCAGTTGACAGGCTTCATGCTGGCGGGGTCCTCCACCGGCACGGGCTGACCGGATTCGTCCGGCAGGCGCTTCATGCCGCTGGGGTTGGGGGGCGTGGCGGGCAGGGTGAACACGAACTGACACCACTCGCCCTGCTGGCTCTCCACACGGATCTGGCCTCCGGAAAGGTTGACCAGCACCTTGCAGATATTCAGGCCAAGACCGGCCCCCCGGGCGTGCAGGCCGCGGGACCTGTCCTCTTTGTAGAAGCGCTGGAACACATAGGGCAGCGCCTCGGGGCTGATGCCCTGACCGGAATTCCAGATCGAGACCTCCACCTCGGGGCCCAGCTTCTCCACATGGAACTTGATGGTGCCGCCCGCCGGGGTGAACTTGATGGCATTGTCCAGAATGTTATAAGCCACCTGATGGATGAGGTCGGGGTCCGCGTAAACCAGCACCTTTTCATCCATGGTCAGGCCTTCCAGATCGATCATGCCGTCGTTGATGCGCTGCTCCGCCGAAAGGGCCACACCGGTGAGCGTCTCCCAGATGTTGAACATCCGGGCGTTCACCTGATACTCGCCGCTTTCCAGCTTGGAGAGATCGAGCATGTTCTGGATGAGCCGGGCCAGGCGGCCGGTCTCCTCGCTGACCAGCTGCAGGTAGTGGTTCTGCATATCGGGCGGGATGGTGCCGTCCAGAATGCCGTCCACAAAGCCCTTGATGGTGGTCATGGGGGTGCGCAGCTCGTGGGCGATGTTGCCCATGAACTGGCCGCGGGAATTGTCGTTGGACTGGATGTTCTCCGCCATCTGGTTGAAGGTGCGGGCCAGATCCACCACTTCGCCCTCACCTTCCACGCCCTCAACACGGACAGAGAAGTCCCCGCCGCCAAACCGCTGGGCGGCATCGGTGATCTTCTGGAGCGGGTCGGTCAGCTTCCGCATCAGGAAGGAGGTCAGCACGCTGGCGCAGAGCAGCATGACGCAGGCCGAGAAGAAGAAGTTCGACCAGAATTCCTCCTTGAAGTCGGTCAGCCGGGCACCGGAGGAACAGAGGAAGAGATAGCCGCTGTTGTTGCCTTGGGCATCCTGCATGTGCCGCACCGAGACATAACTCTTCTCGGTCAGCACACCGTCCAGCGTGCTCAGGGTGTGGTAGGGCTGATCCCCGGCAACTTTTTTCATAAGCTCCGGCCCCACAATATCTGTTCCCACCATCTCGGGGTTGGAGGCAATGAGGATCCTGCCCTCTTCATCGGTAAAAAAGAGGTAGGCCTCGGCGCTCTCGCCGATGATCTCCAGCTTGGTGTTCAGGGCATCCAGCTCGGCCCCCTTGGGCAGAGCCGCCTGCTGCACGATATAATCCGCCGCGCGCTGGGTCACATCCGCCACGCTGTCCAGCGTGTCGTACCGCTCCTGGGCAAAATAACGGCTGAACAGCAGCCACTCGGAGCAGCCCAGCACCGCCGTGCCCAGCACCAGCAGGGTGGCCACCATCGAAAAGAAGGTGACCGAAATACTTTTGCGCATTACTGACGCACCTCGAACTTATAGCCCACGCCCCAGACGGTCTTGAGCTCCCACTTGTCGGAAGCGCCCGCCAGCTTTTCGCGCAGGCGCTTGACATGGACATCGATGGTGCGGCTGTCGCCGTAGTACTCAAAACCCCACACCTCGTCCAGCAGCTGGTCGCGGGTGTAAACACGGTTGGGGTGGGAAGCCAGGCAGTTCAGCAGCTCCAGCTCCTTGGGGGGAGCCTCCACCACCTTGCCCTTGACCCGCAGCTCGTAGCTGTTCATGTCCAGCCGCAGGTTGTCGAACTCGATCACACCCTCAGTGCTCTCGGTCTGGGCGGTGGTGGTGGTGCAGCGGCGCAGCACCGCCTTGATGCGGGCCACGACTTCCTTGGTGTCAAAGGGCTTGACCATGTAATCGTCCGCGCCCAGCTCCAGGCCCAGCACCTTATCAAAGGTCTCACCCTTGGCGGTCAGCATCATCACGGGGGTGTTGCCCAGCTTGCGGATGCGGCGGCAGACCTCCAGGCCATCCATCTTGGGCATCATCACATCCAGCAGCACCATATCGGGCTTGACCTGATTGAACTTGTCCAGACCTTCTTCGCCGTCGTTCGCGGTGGTGACCTGGTAGCCCTCCTTGGTCAGATAAAGCCGCAGCAGCTCGCAGATGTTGGTATCGTCGTCCACGACGAGGATCTTTTCGTTGGCCATAGTGGTTTCCTCCCCAATTCTGTATGTTCCGGCCCTTTCAGGCCTTGTGACAAAGTATTCCACTTCTTATTATACGGAAGAGTTATGACAAAATAAAGAAGGTTTTGTATGATTTTTGGGACGCAGGCTCCGCCGCTCAGCTCATCATCAGCCGGATGATCTCCTCATTGGTCTGCCGCATTCCGTCCTTGCCCAGACGTCCGATGCCCTTGATGGTGGTCTCGATGTCCTTCATCACGATGCCATCGCCGCCCTTGAACTCCTGATTGCACTTGTACATGTTGTAGCCCAGCAGCGCCGCATCCACCGAAGATGCGATCTTTGCAGCGCAGGAAGCCTTGGCTCCGTCGCACACGATGCCGGACACGATGGCAAGGGCGTTGACCACCGTGTGGATGGCAGCCTGATAGCCGTCGCCGCACAGGTACACGATGCCTGCGCCTGCACCCGCACCCGCGCTGACCGCGCCGCAGTAGGCAGACAGGGTGCCGATGCCGGTCTTTTCGTGGATGGCCACCAGATTGGAGATGATGAGGGCGCGGTAGAGCTTTTCCTTGCCGCTGTGCAGCTCCTTGGCGTACTCGATGAGGGGCACCGAGCAGGTGATGCCCTGATTGCCGCTGCCGGAGTTGATGATGACCGGCAGCTCGCAGCCGTTCATGCGGGCATCGGAGCCGGCGGCGGCCTTGGCCTTTGCGCGGTTGGAGACATCGTTGCCGTAAGTGGTCAGCAGCACCCGCCCGATGTTGGCACCGTAGTCGCCCAGCAGGCCCTCTTCTGCAATGGCGTTGTTGTAGCGGATCTGCCGTTCCAGCAGGTCTGCCACGTCCCGCAGGTCGGCGGTCTCGGCAAAGTCCCAGATGTCCTGCATGTTCAGCAGGCTGCGGTCGGCGCGGGCGTTTTCCTGCACGGTCTCGTCCAGCAGGGGCATCTCGTACAGCACCGTGCCGTTCTTCTCGATGCGGCAGATGTTGGTGTGGTAGTCCGCGATGCGCACCCGGGCGTAGTCCTGCCCGCAGCGCTCGGTGACGACGATGTCAAACACATGCCCCTGCTCGGTGTGCTCGATGGTGATGGGCACCGTCTGCAGATAGTCCCGGATGGCAGACTTCTTTTCCTCGCTGACCTCCGAGATGACCTCCAGCTCCTTCTCGGCGGAACCGGCGATGATGCCTGCCGCCACCGCCGCCTCCATGCCCTTCAGGTGCCCGGTGTTGGGCACGATGACGCTTTTCACGTTCTTGATGATGCTGCCGCTCACCTGCAGCTGCACGCTGTCCGGCAGCACCCCCAGCACCTCGCGGGCTTTTGCTGCCGCATAGGCCAGCGCGATGGGCTCGGTGCAGCCCATCGCCGGGATCAGCTCCTCCTTCAGGATCTCCACATAAGCCTGATAGCGCGGGTCGTTGCGTTCCATAACATCCTCCTGCCTTCCCTTCCGGAAATCGGTTCGTATTTTAAGAACAGTATAATATAGAACTCCCGCCGTGTAAATCCGTTGTTTTGCGCCCATCCCCTTGCGCTCCGGGTTTTCATCGCGTATAATGATAGTTGTATCGTTATGCCAAAAAACGTGTAAGGAGCGTATTTTATATGAAGTTAGGTATCGTCGGTCTGCCGAACGTCGGCAAGTCCACTCTGTTCAACGCCATCACTTCCACCAAGAACGCGGAAGCCGCCAACTACCCCTTCTGCACCATTGAGCCCAACAGCGGCATCGTAGCCGTGCCGGACAAGCGGCTGGACAAGCTGGCCGAGATCTGGCAGACCAATAAAAAGACACCTGCCATCGTGGAGTTTGTAGACATCGCCGGTCTGGTCAAGGGTGCCAGCCAGGGTGCAGGCCTGGGCAACAAGTTCCTGGGCCACATCCGCGAGTGCGATGCCATCGTGCATGTGGTGCGCTGCTTTGATGACGACAACATCATCCATGTGGTGGAGGACGTGACCAAGGCCGAGGCCGTGGACCCCATCGCTGACATCGATGCCATTGACTACGAGCTGATCCTCTCTGACCTCGAGGTCGTTCAGAACCGCGCAGGCCGGATGGCCAAGGCTGCCAAGAGCGGCAACAACAAGGGTGCTGCCGCTGAAGCCGCCTGGCTGCAGAAGCTGGCCGACCACCTGAGCGCAGGCAAGCCCGCCCGCAGCTTTGACTTTGACGAGGGGGATGCCGAGCAGCAGGCCGTGCTGCACGAGATGGGCCTGCTGAGCTCCAAGCCCGTGCTCTACGCCTGCAACGTGGGCGAGGATGATCTGATGGAGGGCATTGAGAACAACCGCTATGTCCCGCTGGTGGCCGCCCGCGCCGCCGAGGAGGGGGCCCGCTACATTCCCATCTGCGCCAAGACCGAAGAAGACATTGCCGACTACTCTCCCGAGGAGAAGAAGGCTTTCCTGGCCGAGATGGGCATTGAGGCCAGCGGCCTGGACAACCTGATCACTGCCAGCTACGACCTGCTGGGTCTCATCTCCTTCCTGACCGACGGCAAAAAGGAGTGCCGCGCCTGGACCATCCGCAAGGGCACCAAAGCTCCTCAGGCCGCTGGTAAGATCCACAGCGATTTCGAGCGTGGCTTCATCCGCGCCAGCGTCATCGGCTATGGCGACCTGGAAGCCAACAACTTTGATTATGCCGCTGTCAAGGCCAAGGGCCTGCAGCGCACCGAGGGCAAGGAGTACGTCGTGAAGGACGGCGACGTGATCGAGTTCCTGTTCAACGTCTGATGTATGATAAAAGTGTCTCCCGCGCGCCGCGTGGGAGACACTTTTGCCCAGGAGAAAGGACATCTATATGATTATCGGAATTATGGGCGCAATGCCCGATGAAGTCGATCAGCTGTGTGCAAAACTGAAAAACGTCACCGTGGAGCCCTACGGCGGCGTGGAGTACCACAGGGGCACGCTGGCAGGCAAACAGGTCGTGGTCTGCTGTGCAGGCATGGGCAAGGCCAATGCCGCCGCCACCACTCAGGTGCTCATCACCCGATACGGTGCCGAGAAGATCATCTTCTCCGGCATTGCAGGCAATATGACCAGCAAGATCGGCATTGGTGATGTGGTCATTGGCAAGACGGTGCTCTACCACGATGCCCAGCTGGACATGATCTGCCAGAACCCGCCCTACCTGAAGGAGTACGCCGGTGACCCGGCCCTCATCGCCGCCGCTGAAAAAGCCTGCGCCGAGGCCGGGGTCAAGGCCCTGACCGGCAAGATCGCCACCGGCGACCTGTTCGTGGGTGACAGCGAGACCAAGGCCGCCATTGAGGCCAAATGCGCCCCCGACTGCGTTGAGATGGAGGGTGCTGCCGTGAGCCAGATCGCCGCCAAGAACGATGTGCCCTGCGTCATCCTGCGCGCCATGAGCGACAACGCCGACGAGGACGGCCACGAGGTGCTGGTGGTGAAGAAGTTCAGCATCACCGAGTACGTAGCTACCGCCACCCGGATCGTGGCGGCCATGGTAGAAGCACTCTGAGCAGCCGGAGCAACCTTTACAGAAACTGCTCCAGTTTCAGCCGGTTCTCTTCCTCCAGGTCCTGCAGCTTCTGCATCAGGCGCTTGGAGCCGGGAGCCGCATCGGGATAATCCTTCTGGCTCTTGATGCAATCCATCACGCCCTGACTGCTTCCCTCGCTGAGCATTTCGGCCAGATTGCGGGTGGATCTGTCGGTGAGCGTTTTCATGCCGATGCCCATTTTGGTGTTGAGCTTTGCCATGATGCTCTGGCCCTGAGCCGTGCCGCCGCAGGCCTCGATGGCGGTGTGGGCCTCCTGATTCAGTTCCCGGTAGAGGTTCCGCTCCCGCAGAAGCTCGGCCCGGAAGGCAGGGTCCTCGGTCATGGGCACGATCTGTTCCAGCGTGTTCTTGCCCATCTCCGTGTTCTGCACCACCGCTTCCAGCAGATTCAGGTTATCATTTTTCCGATTTTCCATACAAAAATCCCCCTTTGTGGCACTAGCTTGTACCGCAAAGGGGGATTTTATGCATTCGGTTTATTTGCTGCAGATCTGGTCGCCGCCGGCGGTCTGGGCTGCCTTCAGGCGCTGCTCACACAGCTGATACAGCGCGTCCCAGTTTTTGCCCCGCACCTCGCCGGTGCAGGCGCAGCCGATGGACTGGGTAAAGGGCACCCGGCGCATCAGGCCCACCGATGCCACGCACGCGCGGGGCATCTCGGCATAAATGCCGTTCAGCTCCTCGGCCAGCTCTGCGCAGTTCTTATCCGCGCAGCCGATGGCGAACAGCGTGTCCGTCAGGCGGCAGACCACCCGCTCTGCAGGTCGGTCGTAGTACTTTTTCCACTGGTTGGCCACAAAACAGACCAGCTGGTTCATCACGGCATCGCCCTGCCGGGCGCGCATCCCGTCCTCATCGTCCAGCGCCACCAGCGCCAGCGAAGCGCAGCGGTGAGCATCCGTCCACTCATCCAGCCGGGTGCAGAACTCCGTTTCAAAATAGCGGCGGTTGAACACGCCGGTCAGGAAATCGTGATTCATATCGTCCCGGCAGAGCTCCCGCTCCCGCGCGGTCATCCGATCCTCCGGCAGGTCGCTGCCCGCCAGCGGAGCCGTCATCTGCAGCTGCCAGAGCTTGCCGTCCGCCTCGATCAGGCGGCGCAGCACGCAGTCCACCTGCCCATTGCGCAGAACATAATCCACCTGCAGGCCATCGTCCTGCCAGGTGTCCGCGGCCTCCTCATCGGCTTCCGTCAGGGTCACGTCTTCAAAGGCGGTCTGTGCGTTTTCTGCAAAGGCGCGCAGATCCTGTTCCGTCCATTCTTTTTTCATGCGTTTTTCCCCATTATCCGGTGCCGGCTCTCTCCCTTCCGGCACAGCTTTGCCACACGGCCGCTGAAAGCGCAGCCTCATTACCGGAATTATACCACCTTGTGCCGGGCGTTTCCAGCAAAACGCACAAACTTTAACGTATTTTTTTACATTTTCGTCAAACTGCTAAACGCACTCCGGGTTTCCGGCCCGGTTATGTACGGCAGTACACGGCGCACTCCGCCAGAATGCGCTTGGCCAGCGCGGCAGTGTCGAACCCATCGGCGGCGCGCCAGCTCCAGTTTCCGCCCAGCTTGCCGGGGCTGTTCAGGTGGGCTTCCTCGCCCAGGCCCAGCCAGTCGGCCATGGGGATGATGGCACGGTCGGCCACAGAGCCCAGCGCAGCCCGGAGCAGCGCGGTGCGGGCCGCCTCTGTTTTGACAGCGGCCACCTCCTTTGCGGTGGGCTGACAGCCAGTCAGATGCAGGTAGGCGGCGGCCGCAGCCTTCTCCTTGGCCGATGCGCTCTCGTCCCACCAGGCGGTCAGCGTCGTGTTGTCGTGGGTGCCGGGGTAGACCACGCTGTTCTTGACGTGGTTGTGGGGCAGGTACTCGCTGTCCCCGCCGCCGAACGCGAACTGCAGCACCTTCATGCCCGGGAAGGTGCTGTCTGCCAGCAGCTCCCGCACACTGGGGAACAGCTCACCCAGATCCTCGGCGATGATGGGCAGCTTGCCCAGCGCACCTTCCAGCGCGTTGAACAGCTCCATCCGGGGGCCGGTCTCCCACTTGCCGGTCTTGGCGGTAGTGCTGTCTGCCGGGATGGCCCAGTAGGTGTCAAAACCACGGAAGTGGTCGATGCGGAGCAGGTCATAGATGCCCAGCGCATGGCGGACACGCTGGATCCACCAGGCATAGCCGGTCTGCTTATGGTAGGGCCAGTTGTACAGCGGGTTGCCCCAGAGCTGGCCTTCTGCAGAGAAGTAATCCGGCGGGCAGCCTGCCACCCGGGCAAAGCCGCCGTCTGCATCCAGCTCAAACAGCGGGCCGCCCACCCAGGCATCCACGGAATCTGCCGAGACATAGATGGGGATATCGCCCAGGATCTGCACGTTGTTGGCGTTGGCGTAGGCTTTCAGCTTCTTCCACTGGATGCTGAACTCGTACTGCAGAAACTTCCAGAAGCCGATCTCTTCCTCGTTCTCTGCCTTAAAAGCTTCCAGCGCCTGCGGCTCCCGCTTGCGGTACTCCCGGGGCCACTGGGTCCAGCTCTTCATGCCGTTGGCGGTCTTGAGGGCCATGTAGAGGGCATAATCCTCCAGCCAGCCCTCGTTTTCCAGCGTGAAGGCATAGTACGCATCCGGATAGTAATAGGCACAGCCGTGCTGGCCTGCACACTGCCTGCGCCAGGCGGCATAGGCGGCACGCAGGATCTTGTAGCGGCTGGTGTACAGGGTGCCGTAATCCACGTTCAGCGGGTCCTTGCCCCAAGGCTCGGCCTTGAGCTGGGCGGCTGTCAGCAGCCCCTCGGCTTTCAGAGCATCCAGATCAATGAAATAGGGGTTGCCCGCAAAGGCAGAGCAGCTCTGGTAGGGGCTGTCCCCATAGCCCGTGGGGCTCAGGGGCAGGATCTGCCAGATCTTCTGGCCTGCCGCCGCAAGGAAATCCACAAATTTTTCTGCCTTTTTGCCAAAGCAGCCGATCCCGTAGGGGCCGGGCAGGCTGGACACCGGCATCAGAATACCACTTTCACGCATTGTAAATCCTTCCTCGTCTCAAACTTTTTGCTGGGGCTTGTCTGTTTTCTATCATAACATAACCGCAGACTATTTTCCACAGGCAAAAAACGTGGTATACTTGGTTTTAGACCATGAGCGAGCGTGTATCCGGGTAGGCTGGCCTTCGTACAACCTCTCCGTCATTGCTCCGCAATGCCACCTCTCCTAGTAGGAGAGGCCTTGGCAGTAATTGCAAAGTTTCCGTTTTTGCCAAGGGCTCCCCTACTAGGGGAGCTGCCGAGCGTCAGCGAAGGCTGAGGGGTTGGACAAAGACGGAACCTTTCCTTTGGAGGTTCTATGCAACGCACTGAGAAATATTTTGAGCAAAATGCCTACCGCCGGGAGGCGGTGGGGCATATTTTAGCCGCAGAGCCGGACAGCCGGACCGGCGGCGGGCGCATCGCGCTGGACGGCACGGTGTTTTACCCCGAGGGCGGCGGCCAGCCTGCCGACCGGGGCACCCTGACCCTTGCCGACGGCACGGTGCTGACCGTCACCGATGTCCACGAGCAGGCGGGTGTCATCTGGCACATGGTCACTTCCCTGCCCGCCGGGGCGGTGCCCGGGGCCGAAGCAGCACAGGCCATCGACTGGGCATGGCGTTTTGACAAGATGCAGCAGCACACCGGCGAGCACATCCTCTCCGGCATCCTGCACAGCATGTTCGGGGCCGAGAACGTGGGCTTCCACATCGGCTCCGATGCCGTGCGGATGGACACGAACATCCCCATCTCCGCCGAGGGGCTGAAAGCGGCCGAGACTGCCGCCAACCGCATCATCTGGGAAAATGTGCCGGTGAGCATCACCTACCCCACCCGGGAGGAGCTGGCCGCCCTGACCTACCGCTCCAAAAAGGAGATCGAGGGGCAGGTGCGGATCGTGACCATCCCCGGGGCGGATGTCTGTGCCTGCTGCGGCACCCACACCGCCTTTACCGGTGCGGTGGGCCAGATCAAGATCCTGACCGCTGAAAACTATAAGGGCGGTGTGCGCCTGAGCATCGTCTGCGGCGGGCGCGCGCTGGAAGCCGCACAGGCCATGCGGGCACGGCAGGCAGAGATCGGTGCCCTGCTCAGCGCCAAGGCCAGCGAGACGGCCAACGCCGTGCACCGGGTGTATGACGAGTACACCGCCCTGAAATTCACCCACTTCGGGCTGTGCAGCCAGCTCTTTGACGCGCTGGCCGCGCAGGTAACGCCCGGTGCGGATGCCATCCGCATCGTGCCGGGGCTGGACCCGGACGGCCTGCACCGGCTGGCTAGCCGCCTGACCGAAGCCACCACCGGCCTGTGCGCGGCCCTGACCCCCAACGAAAAGGGCACCGGCTACTGTATCGCCCAGGCGGGCGGCGATGTCCGCGCCCTGACCAAAGCCCTGAACGCCGCCCTCAATGGCCGCGGCGGCGGCAAACCCGGCATCTGTCAGGGAAGCTGCGCCGCAGAGCCGGAACAGGTGGAAGAATTTTTGAGAAAGACGAAATAACTCCTTCCGTCATCGCTGCGCGATGCCACCTCCCTCAATGAGGGAGGCTCTGGCTGTACGGAAAGCTTTTCCTCTTCGCCAGTGGCTCCCTCGCCGAGGGAGCTGCCGCCGAAGGCGGCTGAAGGAGTTACACAACATCAAGGAGAATGACTAACTATGAGAATGCGTTTCAAACCCTACGCCCACGATGAGCTGATGGCCGCCGATTTCCACGTCCACGAGCCCCTGATCTGGGGCGGCAAGTGGCACGCACAGTATGCCCGCCCGGAGCAGCCCTTTGTGCTGGAGCTGGGCTGCGGCAAGGGCGGCTTTATCTCCCAGCTGGCCTGCGCCCACCCGGAAAACAACTATCTGGGCATCGACATCACCGACAAGGTGCTGATCCTTGCCAAGCGCAAGATCGAGGCCGCTTACACCGAGGCAGGCCGCCCCATCGACAACGTGAAGATCATGAGCACCGACATCGAGCGCATCAAGGGTGTGCTCACCGCCCAGGATACCGTCAGCCGCATCTATATCAACTTCTGCAACCCGTGGAGCAAGAACGCTTCCTCCAACAAGCACCGGCTCACCTATCCCCGCCAGCTCATCCAGTACCGCGAATTCCTGAAGGACGGCGGCGAGATCTACTTCAAGACCGATGACGACGACCTGTTCCGCGACAGCCTGGAGTACTTCCCCGCTTCCGGCTACGAGATCACCTGGAAGACCTTTGACCTGCACGAAAACGAGCCGGAGTGGAACATCCGCACCGAGCACGAGGGGATGTTCACCGAGATGGGCATCAAGATCAAGGCCCTGATCGCCAGAAAGCTGCCCGGCGATGCCGCCGTGACCTGGATCGAACCCAAGGTTCTGAAAAAGAGGAAGGCTGCGGAGGAAGCCGCTGCCGCCGCAAAGGAGGAGTAAGATGTCCTTTTTTGTCAACACCATGGTCTGCGGCTTTTCGCTGTATCAGATCCTGGCGTTTTTCCTGATCTACTCCTGCCTGGGCTGGTGCCTGGAGGTCATCTATGCCGCCGTTTCCACCGGCCAGCTGGTGAACCGCGGCTTTCTGAACGGCCCGGTCTGCCCCATCTACGGCTTTGGCATGATCATCGTGCTGTTCACCCTTTCGCCGCTGGCAGACAACCTGCTGCTGCTCTATCTCGGCGGCGTGATCCTGCCCAGCGTGCTGGAGCTGGTGGGCGGCTGGGCGCTCTACAAGCTCTACCACACCCGGTGGTGGGATTACAGCGACTTCCCCTTCAACATCGGCGGATATATCTGCCTGGAATTCTCCCTTTTGTGGGGCGTGGGCACCGTTGTGGTGATGAAGGCCGTTCACCCCGTGATCGCGGGCTTTGTGGCGATGGTCCCCCAGATGGTGGGCTTTGTCCTCATGTGCATCCTGTACGCCTGCTACGCCGCCGATGTGGTCGTGACCGCCTTTGCGGCCTCTGACCTGGCCCGTGAGCTGGATGCCCTGGAAAAGGTGGCCGACAGTATGCACGCCGTGTCCGATGCCATGACCGAGCTGTTGGGCACCACCGCCATGGATGTGGACCAGAAGATGGACGAGAGCCGCCTGCAGCTCAAGCTGGCGGCTGCCGAGGCCCGGGACAATGCCGCCAAACTGAGCCCCCGGGATGCCGCTGCCGCCCTGCGCGCCAAGGCCGACGAGGCCATGGAGGCCGCCCGCAAGTCCTCGCAGGAGGCCCGGCTCAATGCCTCTGAGGCCGCCGCTGCCGTCAAGCTGGCTGCCAAGGGCACCGCAGAGCGCACGGCAGAGCTGCTCCGTCTGGAACAGCTGGCCGAAGAGCTGCAGGCCCGCAGCGAGGAGATGCGCGCCCGCACCCGGAGCTCCAAGTACTTTGGCAAGGGCCGTATGCTCCGCGCTTACCCCAAGCTGCGCCACGGCGAAAAGCACCGCTCGCTGGATGAGCTGCGGGAACGCCTGAAGTACGAGCGCAGGCACTGACCCTGACCGCTGCAGCAACCCCAAATGCCCCTGACCGGCTTCTTTCGGTCAGGGGCATTTTTCTTGCGCTGCATTCTCCATAAAGTCAGGCAGATCTTGCGCTGCTGCACGATTTTGTTTTCATTCTGTTTTCCACATTGTACGTTCCTTTTTGTATACTTTTCCAAATCTATTTTCGTCATATTGACAAAAAAAAAAAAGAGTATTTTATCCTGTGTAATATGCTATTCCCGCTAAAAACTGAAGAATCGGCAAGCCAGTCGAAAGGCTGCGACGCAAAGCTACAGGGCCTGTAACATGGCAGCCAGCTGCACGTTATTCTCTCCGGGTAAGGTAATACGAAACCTTGCACCTCCTTATGAAGATGCGTCGGTTCCCCTTCAGGAGAGCGAGCGCGCAGCGTGCCTGCAAGGGTTCAGAGCGTTGTACCAGCCGTTTGGCCGGTGCGGCGCTCTTTTGTTTTGACTGAAATAGAGAGAGTTTTGGGGAAAATCATGGAAAAGGAGTAAAAAATTATGAGACCCAAGCGTTTGATCAGCTTATTGGTTGCGGTCTGCATGATGATCACCATGCTGCCCCTGTCGGCAGTCACAGCATTTGCGGCAGACACGTCAACTGTACGTACAGCCATCGTTGACGGTTACAAGTATGAATATACGATAAATACAGAAGACGATACTGCAACCATCAAATATTTTCGTGGCCCTGTTGATTCAGAAGGCAATGTTGATTCAGCAAACAATGGCCCCTACGACATCGACATACCCTCAGAGTTGGACCACCACCCTGTAACCGGTTTGGGAGCATATTCATTTTCCGGCTATGCGAGTGCTTCTCCCTACCCCCACAACTCGTACCAAATTGGTCGCAACATTCGCTCCGTCGACATTCCACAAGGCGTTACTTCCATCGGCAATCATGCCTTTGAAGAATGCTTTGCTCTGGAGGAGGTCACCATTCCACAAAGCGTTACTTCCATCGGACTAATAGCCTTTGGTGGTTGCTGTAAGCTTACAACGCTTTCGTTAGGTGAGAATGTTGAGACGATCGGCGGGGGTGCCTTTTTTAGATGCTCCAGCCTGAGCAATATCACCATCCCGAAAAAAGTAAAAGTAATTGAATCCGGGTACAGTGGTACACCTTCCTTTTATAGGACCTTTGCCTATTGCTCCGGTCTGAAATACATTATACTCCCTGCTGAATTGACTACTTTCGAAGCCCGTCTGGATGATTGTCCGGCATGTGTCATCTACTACAACAACGACGAGGACCACGCAAAGGATCTGCTTAAAAATAATTATTACCTGCGGAATGCTGTACAGAACGGACACCAGCTTCTTTGCCTCTGCCATGTGACCTTTGATGCCAAGGGCGGCAACCTGACCTACGATAAGGTGCCGGTTTATGAGACCGAAAAAATCACTGAGACCTTGGCAAACAATCTGGAGGAAACCGATCTGGATGCCATCAATCATCCCACCCGTACGGGTTACAATTTCATCGGCTGGTACACCACCCCAGATGGCAAGCCCGAAGATGGCAAGTTTGATGTGAAAGAAACCGCAATTACGAAGGACATCACCCTCTATGCCCGTTGGAAGTTCGACCCCAATGCTCTGGACTGCCACCAGCTGACCGTGACCGGCGGCACTGTTACTGTGAAATACGACGGCAGCGATGTGACCAGCACGCTGAACAGCAACACTGACGCAACCACCGGCCAAAAGACCTACGATGTACCGGAAGGCGCAGAAGTGACCGTGACGCTGGACAAGAACCTGATCCCTAAGGGCAATGCGTTTGACGGCTGGTCTACCGGCAATCTCTCCCTCACAGGTCAGGACTACAAGGCTGAGAGCATCACCTTTACCATGAGCAGTGATGTGGATATTGCCGCACAGTACCGTGATGCCGCCACTGACCACACCCCCGATACAGCAGTCTGCCACCCGCTGACCGTGACCGGCGGCACTGCTACCGTGGAAAAAGACGGCCAGACCCTGGACATTGTCCCTGTCGTGACCGGCGACAAAAAGACCTACTCTGTACCGGACGGCGCAAAAGTGACCGTGACGCTGGACAAGACCCCGATCCCGGAGGACATGGTGTTTGACAGCTGGTCTACCGGCAAGTTCTCCCTGCCGCTGGGTCAGGACTACAAGGCTGAGAGCATTACCTTTACCATGAACAGCGGTGTGGACATTGCCGCACAGTACCGCGATGCATCCATTGAAGATGATGGGCCCAATGTGCTGGGCACTGCTGCAATCATTGGTACTGCCGCTGTGGGTACCGCAGTGCTGGGCTATCAGGCCTATTCTCTGGGCACTGAATTTGCAGGCAAGCTGATGGCTCTGCCCTACTTCCCCAGCAACCGCAGCGCCCTTGCCATGATGCTGTGGGAGGATGCAGGCAAGCCCATGCCCGAATCCGAACTGCTCTACCCCGATGTAGGGCAGGAAGAGCAGGATATGGACCTGCAGCACGCCGCCCGCTGGGCCATGGAAAACGAGCTTATCCCTGACCTGAACGATGAGGACACGGCTCCGGAAGAGATGAAGTTCTTCCCGGCCAATCCCGTAAGCAAGCTTGATGTGCTGAATGCATGGCAGAAGGCACAGGAGCTCAAGAACAACTAACGCCATCCCCGAATATTCCCAAATAAACGCAGAAGCGCCTCATCCTTCACCGGATGGGGCGCTTCTGCGTTGTAATGAGTTAATGAGTCGCAGCGGGTGTGGTCAGCTTATCACGCCCACAGATCCTCGGGGTACAGGCCCTCCTGGGTTTTCTGGGCGATGGCGGCCACCACGGTGGGCTTATCCTCGCGGTAGGTCACGCCGTACCACTTATCGGTGCTCTTGAGCACGGTGACCGCTGCCTTGCCCTCATCGATGAGCTCACTGGCCACAGTGGGCAGGAAATACTCGCATTTGAGGGGGTTCTTGGGCAGATTCTCACGCAGCCAGCCCGCAAAGCGGTGGTCGGCCTCGTCCAGGAAGCTCTTGCCGAAGCCCCACAGGTTCATGCTGACAGGTGCTTCCACCGGCAGGTCATCCGTGCCCTCACCGGTGAGGGAGGTGCAGCGGATGCCGCCCTCATAGGTCTCAATGCCGGTGCGCTCGGTCACGCTGTGCAGGGTGCCGTCCGGGTTCACCACGCAGACACCGCGGGAGACGGTGCCGTTCTCGGAGACGGTATTTTTGAGCAGGTAGCTCACCATGCAGTAATCGTAAACTGCGCCGTCCTGATGGGTGGACAGATACTCATAGATGACCTTGAAGGCCTCGGGGCCGTAGTAATCGTCCGCGTTGATGACGGCGAAGGGACCATCAATGAGGTCTTTTGCGGCCAGCACGGCGTGGCAGGTGCCCCATGGCTTGACACGTCCCTCGGGGATGGTGAAGCCTGCGGGCAGCTCATCCAGCTGCTGGAAAGCGTATTTCACGTTCATGCCCTGAGAGACGCGGTCACCGATGGCGGCTTTGAAAGCCTCCTCGATCTCATGCTTGATGACAAAAATCACGGTCTCAAAGCCTGCGCGGTGGGCATCGTACAGGGAGTACTCCACAATGGGCTGACCCTTGGGGCCCACCGGGTCGATCTGCTTCATGCCGCCGTAACGGCTGCCCATGCCGGCAGCCATGACCACCAATACCGGTTTGTTCATTTTTCTTTCCTCCTGCGTCAGTGCGCTGTTCTTTGAGTCTATTATACTCCAAATTTTCCCGGGCAACAAGGGATAGCTTTTCCTTGAATTTTTGCATGGATTCTCACCCGCTGCCGTGATAGAATAGAGGCAATGGAGTTTCCGCAGAAAAGGAGAATGCTTATGTCAACCAAAACTGTCTGGATCACCGGCGCGTCCTCCGGCATCGGGCGGGAGTTTGCCCGCCGCTATGCCCGGCTGGGCTTCCGGCTCATTCTGACCGCCCGCCGCCGCGACCGGCTGGAGACCCTTGCCGCTGAGCTCCGGGCGAAACACGGCACCCTCTGCCGCATCGTACCCGCCGACCTTGCGCAGGATGCGCAGGTCACCGCCCTGTGCGAAGCACTGGCAGACGAACGCATCGACCTGTTCATCAACAACGCGGGCTTTGGTGCCTGCGGTGCCTTTTCCGAGACGGACGCGGGCAAGGAGCTTTCCATGCTGCGGGTGAACGTGCTGGCCATGCACCGGCTGTTCAAGTTCACCCTGCGCAAGATGGAAGCCCAGGGCTTCGGCACCATCCTGAACGTGGCATCCTCGGCGGGCCTGCTGCCGGGCGGGCCCTATATGGCGGGCTACTATGCCTCCAAGGCATACGTTGTCAGCCTGACCCGCGGCGTGGCTGAGGAGCTGCGGGAGCAGCACAGCCCGGTCTATGTCTGTGCCCTCTGCCCCGGCCCCGTGGACACCGAGTTCAACGACCGCGCCGACGTGGTGTTCGCCCTCAAGGGCATCACCCCGGAGCTCTGCGTGGAAGAAGCCATGCGCGGGATGCTCCGCCGCAAGACCATCATCGTGCCCAGCACCCTGATGCGTCTTGCCACCACGGCCCAGAAGCTCGTTCCCACGCCCCTGCTCATGCCCATCCTGGCCCACCAGCAGAAGAAAAAGCTGGGCTGATGGCCGCTTGACAGCGCACCGCCGCTCATGTATCTTAGAGGTATCCGAAAAAGCAGGAGGAAGTCTAATATGGCATGGTTATACCATTTCAATCAGATCGTCACCCACGGCATGGAGGGGTTTCTGGAGACGGCGGTGCCGCTGATCTCCGGGCTGGCTGAGATCATCGGCCTGTTCATCATCGTCACCAGCCTTGTCAAGGCCACCTACCACTATGTGCGGGTCACCTTTTTCCATGGCCAGCACGATTTCCTCCATGAGATGTCCAGCGGCCTGACCACGGCGCTGGAGTTCCTGATGTCGGCGGAGATCGCCAAGACCTTCCTGCTGCAGAATCTGGAATCGGTGGTGCCGCTGGCGGCCACCTTTGCCCTGCGGGCCATGATGAGCCTGATGCTCCACTGGGAGATGGAGGGCGGGCACCGCTCCGGCCGCAAAAAGGAAGAAACGCCCGCCGGTGAGACCGAGAAAAAAGAATGACTTGTAAAGGTTCCCTCTTTTTTCTCGGTTCTGGGTTGTGTAAAACGTAAAAATCGTACCCCGGCTCTTGACAGTTTTGCACAAAGGGGCTATACTCGTGCCATCGAAAGCAAAGGCGCTGACGGAAGTGATTCCGCCAGCGCCTTTTGTGTTTTCGCTGGATATTGCTCGGGAGGAATAGAGGGCCTCCTGAACAAGGCTCCCGCGCACATTCGGTGCGGGGAGCGCATTACAAACCGGGGAGGTATTATAATGTTCAGTTCCATAAACACCTGTTGGGTGCTGGTTGCGGCATTCCTGGTATACTTTATGCAGGCCGGTTTTGCGCTGTGTGAGGCGGGCTTTACCCGCGCCAAAAACACCGGCAACATCCTGATGAAAAACATGATGGACTTCTGCATCGGCACACCGTGCTACTGGGTCATCGGCTTCGGCCTGATGTTCGGCGGCACAAGCGCGCTGATCGGCGGGTTCGATCCGTTCATTCAGGGCGATTACAGCCATCTGGGGCTTGATATCCCGCTGTGGGTGTACATCGTGTTCCAGACCGTGTTCTGTGCCACGGCAGCCACCATCGTGTCCGGCTCCATGGCCGAGCGCACCAACTTCAAGGCTTACTGCGTTTATTCCGCTGCCATTTCGCTGGTGGTCTACCCCATCTGCGGCCACTGGATGTGGGGCGGCGGCTGGCTGCAGAGCATGGGCTTCCATGATTTTGCCGGTTCCGCAGCCGTTCACAATGTGGGCGGTGTGATCGCCCTGCTGGGTGCCGCAATGCTCGGCCCCCGTATCGGCAAATACGACAAAGACGGCAACCCCCACGCCATTCCCGGCCACAACCTGACCGCCGGTGCGCTGGGCGTGTTCATCCTGTGGTTCTGCTGGTTCGGCTTCAACGGCGGCTCTTCCCTGAGCCTTGCCACCGACGAGGCCATGACCCTGACGGGTCTTGTCTGCTTCAACACCAACCTGGCCGCTGCCGTTGCCACCTGTGTGACCATGATCTTCACCTGGCTGCGCTACGGCAAGCCCGATGTCTCCATGACCCTGAACGGTTCTCTGGCCGGTCTGGTCGCCATCACCGCAGGCTGCGACGCGGTCTCTCCCTTCGGTGCCTTCCTCATCGGCTTCGTGGCCGGCATCCTCGTGGTCCTGAGCGTTGAATTCTTTGATAAGATCGCAAAGATCGATGACCCCGTGGGCGCTGTCTCCGTTCACTTTGCAAACGGCGTGTGGGGTACCATTGCCGTGGGCCTGTTCTCCAACGGCGGCGACGGCGTGGGCAAGGGCCTGTTCTACGGCGGCGGCTTTGCACAGCTGGGCACCCAACTGCTGGGCATTATCACCGTTGATGTGTACGTTGTGGTCGTGATGTTCATCATCTTCAAGATCATCGACAAAACCATCGGCCTGCGCGTCCCCGCTGAGGTGGAGATCGACGGCCTGGATATCCACGAGCACGGCCTGACTTCTGCTTACGCCGGTTTCTCCATCTCCGATGCCAACGCCGCTGCCATGGTGCCCAACGAGAACACCGATCTGGGCGAGGATGATGCCTCCAATGCAAGCACCGTGCAGATGAACGCTGCCGTGCCTGTGGTCAAGGAGCCTGCCGTCATCCACGATGGCATCTACGACACCGGGATGCACAAAGTGTCCATCATTGCAAAGCTCTCCAAGTTCGATCAGCTCAAGACCGCGCTGAACGATCTGGGCGTGACCGGCATGACCGTGACCCAGGTGATGGGCTGCGGCATCCAGAAGGGCACCACCGAGAAATACCGCGGCGTGCCTGTGGACAGCACCCTGCTGCCCAAGATCAAGGTCGAGGTCATCGTTTCCAAAATCAGCGTGGACGCTGTGGTGGATGCCGCCAAGAAGGCCCTGTACACCGGCCACATCGGCGATGGCAAGATCTTTGTCTACAACGTGACCCGCGTGGTCAAGATCCGCACCGGCGAAGAGGACTTCGCCGCCCTGCAGGATGTGGAGTAATGCTCCGCACAATTTCAACCGCTGTCCCGCTTTGAAAGCGTGACGATATTTGTTCTCCTTGTTCTCCTTTTCCTTTTTCTGAAATCCATTCGACAGAACCCCTGCTTCCTCCGCACAAGGAAGCAGGGGTTTGTCGTTGTCACCACAATGTGAGCCTCCCTGCAATGGTTCCGGGTTGACATCCCTGTGCGGGCGTGTTATTTTGAAGTGTAAAATTTTCAGTTTTTTTGTATCAGGAGTTTCTATGAGCAACTTGAATGATTTTAACCGCGAGGCCAAAGCCGCCCTGTGGGTGGCCCTGCAATGGCTGCTGCTGGCCGTGCCCACGGGTCTGGTCTGCGGCGCAGTCGGCACAGCGTTCCACCTGAGCGTGGAGTACGTCACCGAGCTGCGGGCCGCGCAGAGCTGGCTGCTGCTCTGCCTGCCGCTGGCGGGCCTTGCCATCGTGGCACTCTACAAGGTCACAAAGTGCGAAGGCGTGGGCACCAACAATGTCATCCGCGCCGTGCAGAGCGGCGAGCCGGTCAGCCTGCTGCTGGTGCCCGCCATCTTTCTGGGCACGGTGCTCACCCACCTGTGCGGCGGTTCTGCCGGCCGCGAGGGTGCCGCTTTGCAGATGGGTGGCAGCATTGGCTGGAACGTGGGCAAACTGCTCCATCTGAGCGATTACGTCCGCCGCACCGCCACCATCAGCGGGATGGCCGCGTTCTTTTCCGCTCTGTTCGGCACCCCGCTGACCGCCGCCCTGTTTGCCATGATGGTGGAGGACGTGGGGCTGACGTTCACTTCGGCCTTTATGCCCGCGTTCACGTCGGCCCTCATTGCTTACGGCGTATCCCTGTTCTTCGGGATCGCCCCGACCAATTTTGTGCTCAATTCCATCCCGCACCTGACGCTGGAAACCGCGCTTCAGACCGCCCTGCTGGGCATTGCCTGTGCCGCCGTGACCCGGCTGTTCTGCTGGACGCTTCACACCCTAGAACACGGGATCCCCAAACGGATCCCGAATCCCTGGCTCCGGGCTTTTGCGGGCGGTGCAGCCGTGGTAGCGTTCTCGTATCTGTTCGGTGTCGGGCGGTACAACGGGGCCGGAATGGCCGTCATTGCCGATGCCGTGGAGCAGGGAGCCGCGCTGCCCTGGGATTTTCTGTGCAAGATCTTCCTGACCGCCCTGACCCTGGCAGTAGGCTTCAAAGGCGGCGAGGTGGTCCCAAGTTTCTACATCGGGGCGACCTTTGGCTGCATCGCCGGGCCATGGCTGGGCCTGCCCGCCGGGTTTGCCGGTGCCATCGGTCTGGTCTGCGTGTTCTGCGGAGCCACAAACGCCCTGATCCCCTCCATCCTGCTGGGATTCGAGCTGTTTGGCGGGCAGGGGCTGGAGCTTATTGCGCTGGGCTGCGGCGTGTGCTACATGCTCTCGGGCCACCACGGCCTCTACAGCAGCCAGACCTTTGTCACCAACAAGCTGCGGCCGGAGTACGCCTCCCACAAGTGGCGGGTCAAGCTGAAGAAAAAAGAAGAATGATTTTTCGCAGATTTTCGCCGCGGAGAGCTTGATTTTTTGCCGCCATCGTGCTACAATCAGCGTAGTTTCATCCTGACCAAAGCGATGATGCGGACAAACCGAAGCTTGTTCCCCATGACGCAGAGAGGGCTGCCCCGGATACCGGGTGCTGCAAGCAGCCTGCCGTGCATCGGGCTTCTACCACCGCAGAGCGCAGAGGAGAACCTCTGCCGGGTGCGCCCGTTACAGCACAGCGAGTGGCGTGTTCTCAAGGGCACGCAATTCGGGTGGAACCGTGGAACGCGTGAAATCTTCAGGCGCTTCATCCCGTAAATTTGAGCGGGATGGAGCGCTTTTTTGTTTTAACTTTCATCAAAAGGAGAACCACTATGAAGATCATCTACAAAGACGGCCATGTGGACGAGTGCCCGCAGGACCAGGAACTGCATGTTATCCGCCATACCGCTGCTCACATCATGGCGCAGGCCATCAAGCGCCTGTACCCCGAGGCTGACTTCGCCTTTGGCCCCGCCACCGAGAACGGCTTCTACTACGATGTCGATCTGGGCGACACCAAGCTCACCGATGACGATCTGGCCAACATCGAAAAAGAGATGCGCAAGATCTGCAAGGAAAATCTGGCCATCAAGCCCTTCATCCTGCCCCGTGACGAGGCTGTGAAGCTGATGGAGGAGCGCCAGGAGCACTACAAGATCGAGCACATGGCTGATTTGGCCGACGAGACCGAGTTCAGCTTCTTCCAGCAGGGCGAG
>ULQG01034924.1_pt1 | contig 35928 bp, 30 predicted proteins | sample 1954251 | NCBI WGS metagenome assembly ULQG01 (sample SAMEA4835649, study PRJEB28245) | human gut metagenome | biome: gut microbiome; material: fecal sample | place: Denmark | collected 2008 | reverse complement strand
GGGAGCCGCTGCGGCAGATGGACTTCTTGACAAAATTCTTCCAGCTGGCACGCGCCAAGGGGGTACACACCGCGCTGGACACGGCCGGTCAGCCGTTCCAGCCCGATGACCCCGCCTACCTGGCCGCCTTCGATACCCTGATGGCTTCCACCAGTCTGGTCATCCTGGATCTCAAGGAGATCGACCCGGAGAAGCACCGTCAGCTTACCGGCCGGGACAATGCCAACATTTTAGCCATGGCACGGCATATTTCCGATCTGGGCGTTCCGCTCTGGATCCGGCATGTGCTGGTGCCCGGCCTCACCGATGACGAGGAGGGCCTGCGCAGGACCGCAGATTTCATCCGCAGCCTGAAAACGGTGCAGCGGGTGGAGGTGCTCCCCTACCACACGCTGGGGCTGTTCAAGTGGCAGAAGCTTGGCATCTCCTATCCCCTGCCCGATGCTGTTCCCCCCACGGCGGAACAGGTCCGCCGGGCGGAGGAATTGTTGGAAGTGGCTAAGTACCCCGGCTGAACTGCACCGGCAGGGTGGACTGGGAAAGCTTCATCCTGACTTAAACCAAAAGAATGACCCTCTCTATCACGCTGACGTATGTCCGCTCCCTTTTTGGGGAGGTGGCACTGCGAAGCAATGATAGAGAGGGTCGTTTATTTTTCTTCCCTTCCGGCGTGATACACCTGCAGATACACCCTTTTGCGCTCGGCATCCGTGTTCTCTGCCAGCTGCTGGCAAAAACCCTCATCCTCGAACAGGGCGACCACATTGGGCGCATAGCGGGTGCCGCTCTGGGCCCGCAGCTCTTCCAGCAGCGTGCGGAAGGGCTTGGCAAGGTTGTAGCACCGACCGATATTATCGGTGGCGGCATCCAGCGAGTCTGCCACGCTCAGCGCATCCACGATCCCCTTGATCTCCGGCGGGCAGGAGGGTACATCATTGGGATATCCGCCCTTGCCGTTGTAATAGCAGTGGTGATAGAGCGCCGCCAGGGCCAGCGTTCTTCCGCAGCCCATTCTATTCAGAATGTCAGCGCCGGTCCTTGGGTGGCTCTGGATGCAGAAAAACTCCTCATCCAGCAGGCGGCGGGCGTTGTTGTCGATGTACATCAGAACGGCACACTTGCCAAGGTCGTGGTACAGGCCGCACTCATAGGCTGTCTGGCAGAGCTCTTCCCGCCGGGCCTGCACCTCGGCCGCGCTCCTGCAGCCCAGCAGGCCCACCAGTGTTTCGGGCCTTGTCTCGATCTGCCGCTGCAGCAGGGCACGGGTCAGCTCTGCCACCATCAGCGAGTGGACATAGGTCGGCTTGTGCCCGGCCAGGATACTGCCCAGCATCCGGCGGTTCGCCGTTTCATCTGAACTGGTGCTGATTTTGCTCAACTCCCAGGCGGCAGAGTTTACCACACGGGGATACTGGCTGGCCGGCATCTGTTCCAGATACTGATCCGCAGAACGGCGTACCTGCTCCACGGTTGCACGATACCTCTGTGCTCCCGCCTCGTCCAGACGTTCTGCATAGACCGAGAGATAGGCCGCCAGAACCAGCTTCCGGCTGATGGCCTCGGCAGAATAATCATCCTGCGCCACGCTTCCCGCCGATTCCAGAAGGATCTTGACCACGTCTTCCAGGCTGCCCACCCCGGCATGGTAGCGGGCAGCGGCGTAAAAATAGGGCACCCACCAGTTCTGCAGGCGCGCATCCTGACCATCGTATTTCTTCTGGTGCGTCCAAATGTATTCCGCCGATTCCAGCACCTGCCGCGCCACCTCGGGATCCTCCTCCTGCCGCAGATGGGTCAGCAGGGTCATGCGGTCCATGTGCATGGAATAGATGTAACTTTCCCAGGGGAACTCCGGGTCCAGTGCATGGTAATGCGCAGACTGGATGATGTCCATTGCGCGGCGGAACCGCTCCAGATACCGGCAGCTTTCCGCATGGGTGCCGCGGGACATCCCCAGCCGGGTGTTGCCCACACAGCGGATGAGATACTGCCGGGTATTCCTGTCCAGCTGTTCATACCGTGACATGGATTCAACAGCTTCCGTAAAATAAACCTGGATCGCATCTCCCAACAGGTTGATGCCAGTTCCCTCATCCCGGACGTTCATATAATGCAGGGTGATGCCTGTGTAGTACAGCTCCCTGACGATCATGGGCACGTCTTCCCGGCTGCGGGCCGCTGCCAGCAGCAGCTGATGCACCTTGAACGCCACGCCCATATCCTCGCTGTTCGCATAGTTGAATAGCCTGCCTGCAAAGGCACTCAGTCCCTGGATATCCTCTTCGGTCAGGGAGGCAGGGTCACGGTCGTAGACAAACTGCGCCAGCAGTGCCTCATTCTGCCGCATCAGGGTGTTGCATCTCAGCGCATTGGTCTGGATCTCTTCCAGCACAGCAGCGGGAGCTTTGCCCTCCGGAAAGCTGGGCCGGGAGATCGAACGCACAACGCGCAGATCCCGAATATATTGTTCAAAAGCCTCTGCCTGTGTGCACTCCATCTCATCAGCCCCTTTTGTCGAAATCCGTCGTTCGATTTGAAACTATAATTCAGTATACGGTATTTTTCGGCAGAAATCAACTGATTTTCGCAGATTTTTTAGCCCCCCCCGAATATTTTTACGCATTCATACGTTATTTTTTGTATAAAACGCACTTTTACCGGGGGATCGGGTGCGCTTGATTTACGAAATTGCTTCCGGCAGCTGCATCCATTTGCCCTTCCAGGCGTAGAGCACCATCAGCACTGCACCCACAGCCCAGGACACCGGGTAGACCAGCAGCACACCCTCAATGCCTGCAAACAGGGGCAGGACAAACTGGATCCAGACGATGCGGAACAGGCACAGGGAGATCAGCAGCACCACCATGGGCGGCACGCTCTTGCCGGTGCCGCGCACCGTACCGGCAAGGCCCTGCAGGATGCCCAGCATCCAGTAGAAGGGGCAGAAATAGAGCATACAGATCTTGCCGTAGGCAATGACCGTTTCATCGCCGGTGAACAGGTGCATGATGGAATCCTGGAAGACGAGCAGCAGGATGCCGGTCAGGATGGTGTAAATGACGCACATACCCAGGGTGACAAAGGTGCCCTTTTTGACACGGTCGATCTTGCCCGCACCAAAGTTCTGGCCCACAAAGGTGGTGGCCGCCATGCTGAAGCTCAGCACAGGCAGAATGTTGAAGCCATCCACCTTCATATAGGCGGCAAAGCCTGCCATGGCAGCGGCACCATAGCCGTTGACGCTGACCTGCACCAGCACATTGGAAAGGGAGATGACCATATTCTGGATACCGGTGGGCAGGCCCACCTTGATGATGCGGACCGCCATCTTTTTGTGCACGCGCACTTCCTTTGCCGTCACGCGGTAATCGTCCTCCACCCGCATCAGAAACCGCAGGGAGAGCACACAGGACACCAGCTGGCTGATATCGGTGGCAATGGCCGCACCGGCCACGCCCATCTTGCATCCGGCAATCAGAACAAGGTCGAGGACGATGTTGGTGATGGAGGCAGCGCCCAGGTAAAGCAGGCTCCGCTTGGAGTTGCCGGCGGCGTTCAGGATACCGGCCGCCATGTTATACACCACGCTGAACAGCACGCCGCCAAAATAGAGCCGCATATAGAGCACCGCATCCTCCAGCACCTCTGCGGGGGTGTTCATGGCGGTGAGCAGGGCACGGCTGACGGCAATGCCGCACACGGTCAGGATCGCACCCAGAATGGCCGAAAGGGCCAGCGAGGTATGAACTGCAGTGTGCGCGCCCTCCCTGTCCTTGGCTCCCAGAAACTGGGACACCACGACACCGGCACCCACGGCAATGCCCTGGCTGAACCCGATGAGCAGGAAAATAGGCGAGCCGCTGGAGCCGACGGCTGCCAGCGCGTTGCTGCCCACAAAGTTGCCCACGATGATGGAATCGGCGGTGTTGTACAGCTGCTGCAGCATGTTGCCCAGGATCAGCGGCACCGAGAAGAGCAGGATGCTCTTCCAGATGCTGCCCTCTGTCATCAGCCGTGATTTTTTCTTTTCTTCTAAAATCGTTTGTGCCATAATGTTTCCTTTTTCACGCAAAGCTTCAACTCATAGATCAATCGTCATACAGATAAACGATACCTTGTTTCTGCCAAAAAGTCAAGCAAAAGCGTAAAAAGGGGCGTTTTTACCGGTTCCACCCTATTTCCACCCTCTCGCCGCTGGGTCCAGCATCTCGGCGGCGGAGTAGACCAGAGCGTTGCAGACTGCGGCGGCCACGGTGCTGCCGCCCTTGCGGCCCATGGCCGCGATGGCAGGCACACCGTGGGCTGCACAGGCGGCAAACAGCGCTTCCTTGCTTTCCACCACATTCACAAAGCCCACCGGCACGGCGATGACCAGGGCAGGCCGCAGCCCGGCCTCGATCTCTTCCGCAATGGCCAGCAGGGCGGTGGGGGCATTGCCCACCGCAAGGATGGCCCCGGGGTGCTCCTGCGCCGCGCGGTGCATGGAGGCCACTGCCCGGGTGGTTCCTGTCTCGGCTGCGATCCGCGCCACCTCGGGGTCCGCCATATAGCAGAGGGCACTGCCGCCCAGCCGGGCAAGGGCAGGCTTGGAAATGCCCGAAAGCGCCATGTTGGTGTCGGTGATGATAGGGGTCCCGGCCCGCAGGGCGGCCACACCTGCTGCCACAGCCCCCGGCGTAAAGCGCAGATTTTTCGCATAGTCAAAGTCGGCGGTGGTGTGGATGACCCGCTTGACCACAGCGGCAGTCTCGGGCGGCGGGGTCAGGCCCAACGCTTCCAGCTCTGCCGTGATGATGGAAAGGCTTGTCCGCTCAATGTCGGCGGGCAGATGATGTTGTGGGATCATTGTGCATTCCTCCGCGGGTTCTCCAACCCCATTGCCGCGTAAACGGCATCCAGATCCAGCGCACCGCGCACGCCATCGGCCAGCAGGTCAAACTGCTGCTGGCGGTACTGCTCCATCGGGATGAGGGCCGCGCTGTCCGGCGCAATGCCCTTGCGCCGGCAGAGCAGGGCCACCAGCTTCTCGGTAAGCTCCCCGGTATCAAACAGGCCGTGCAGATAGGTACCGAACACATTGTCCTGCACGCAGCCCTCGGGTATGCCGTCTGCCAGTGTGCAGAAGGGCACACCCTGCACCTCGGTGCGGCCGGTGTGGATCTGATATCCGGTCAGGGCCGCACCCGCAAAGGGGGCGGCGGTCACGGCGGCAGTGTCCTGGGTGCGGTGCTTCTGGCCGGTAAAGACCGTGTGGGTGGGCAGCAGCCCCAGCCCCCGCACGGTCTGCACCGTACCGCTCTCCGTGCCCTCAGGGTCGGCCAGCGTCTCGCCCAGCATCTGATACCCGCCGCAGACCCCCAGCACCGGCGTGCCGTTAGCCGCCAGCTTCAACAGGGCTGCTTCCAGCCCGGACTGCCGCAGCCAGAGCAGGTCATCCACTGTGTTCTTGGTACCGGGCAGGATGACGAGATCCGGTGTGCCCAGCTGGCGGGTATTCTGCACATACCGCACGCCCAGCAGCGGGTGCTGCTCCAGCGGCATGAAATCGGTAAAGTTGGAGATGTGCGGCAGGCGGAGGATGGCTGCATCCAGCGGGTGGACCGTTTTGCCCGCATCCAGCCGGGTGGAAAGGGAATCCTCGTCCTCAATGTCCACCTTCAGGTAGGGCACGACCCCCAGCACCGGCAGCTTCGTTTTCTCTTCCAGCATGGCAAGGCCGGGGCGCAGGATCTCCACATCGCCGCGGAATTTATTGATGAGCAGCCCCTTGATGCGGGCGCGCTCCTCTGGCTCCAGCAGCGCCACCGTACCGTACAGCTGGGCGAACACACCGCCCCGGTCGATGTCTCCCGCCAGCAGAACGGGGGCATCCACCAGCCGGGCAAGGCCCATGTTGACGATATCGTCTGCCTTCAGGTTGATCTCCGCCGGGCTTCCGGCCCCCTCAATGACGATGATGTCCACGGTTTCGGCCAGACTGTTGTAGGCTGAGAGGATCTCCGGGATGAGCGCTCTTTTCATTTTGAAGTAGGCGGCGGCGGGCATCTGGCCCCGCACCTCGCCGTTCACGATGACCTGACTGCCCACGTCACTGCTGGGCTTGAGCAGGATGGGGTTCATCCGCACATCCGGCTCGATGCCTGCGGCCTGCGCCTGCACCACCTGTGCCCGGCCCATTTCCAGCCCATCCCGGGTGACAAAGCTGTTCAGCGCCATGTTCTGGCTCTTGAAGGGAGCCACGCGGTAACCGTCCTGCGCAAAAATGCGGCAGAGGGCGGCGCACAGCAGGCTTTTGCCTGCACCGCTCATGGTTCCCTGCACCATGATGCACTTTGCCTTGCTCATTCCAGCACCTCCGCAAGAAGTTTCAAAAGCTGTTCGTTTTCAGGCCCGGTGCGCACGGCGGTGCGGTACCAGCCGGGGCCCAGCCCGGGGTAGTTCGCACAGCTGCGCAGCACAGCACCCCTTTGCCGCAAGACTTCTCCCAGCGTCTCCGGGGCCTGAAACAGCAGGTAATTTGCCCTGCCGTCCAGCACCCGCAGGCCCAGCGCCCGCAGCCCGGCCGTCAGGCGGGGCCGCTGTTCAGCAATGAGGGTCCGGACCTTTTCCACATACGCTGTCTCCTCCAGTGCGGCAAGGCCCGCCGCCTGCGCCAGACTGGACACGCCCCAGGGCTGGCCGCAGGCCTGCATCTGTTCCAGCAGCGCTGTGTCGGCACTCAGGGCATAGCCCAGCCGCACGCCCGCCATGCCGTAGAGCTTGGTGAAGGCTTTCAGGATGACCAGATTTCCCTCCCCCAGCAGGCCTTTTGCCGTGTGCAGGGCATGGTCGGGCAGGAAATCAAGGAAGCATTCGTCCACCACCAGCAGGGTGCCGCACGCCGCACAGCGGCGGAGGATCTGCTCCACCAGCGGCAGGGCCGTCAGCTGGCCGGTGGGATTGTTGGGCTGGCAGAGGAACACCATGTCCACCCCCGGGCGGATAGCCGCACAGAACGCATCCGTGACCGCAAAGTCCTCCTGCTCCCGCAAAAAGAAGCGTTCCACCGTGCATCCGACACTTTCCAAAGCAGTGGCATACTCCGCAAAGGTGGGTGCGGTGACCAGCGCCCGGCGGGGCTTTTTGGCCCAGACCAGCCGGAAGATGAGGTCTGCCGCCCCATTGCCGCAGAGGATCTGCTCCGCCGGCACGCCCTCATGGAGTGCCAGCTTTGCCCGCAGCTCCCGGCACAGGGGGTCGGGGTAGCGGTCGGCCGTGGGCAATGCCGCCGTGATGGCCCGGGCCACCCCTTCCGGCAGGCCCAGCGGGCTGACGTTGGCCGAAAAATCCAGCGCATCCCGCCCGAACTCGGCCCGGTAACCGGCCCAATCGCCGCCATGTACTAGTTGCATGTTCGTTCTCCTTTTCCTGGATGGTTCTGGATCCCAGCTCTTGGCTCCCCCTTTGGGGGAGCTGTCATGCAAGGCATGACTGAGAGGGCGAGGTCGTTACAAAAAAGCCCGTATTGCCACGCCCCACGCCAGTGCAAAAGCGCTTGCCACGTACATCATCTGGTTGGCACGCAGGATATCCTCCGGTTCAATGGGGCGCAGCGGATCGCCGATGGTGGGCTTGGCGTAGTATTCACCAAAGTAATAGGCGGGCCCGGCCAGCTGCACCCCCAGCGCACCGGCGCAGGCGCTCTCGGTCTGGGCGCTGTTGGGGCTGGCGTGGTTCCGGCGGTCCCGCCGCCAGATCTTCCACGCCCCTTTTGCGTCATTGTGCGTAAAGGCCGCGGCAGCCACCCACAGCAGGGCGGCAAGGCGGCTGGGAAGGTAATTTGCCGCATCGTCCAGCTTGGCAGGGATGCGGCCAAAGTAGAGGTATTTTTCGTTTTTGTAGCCCAGCATACTGTCCATCGTGTTGACGGCCTTGTAGGTCAGGGCCAGCGGTGCCCCGCCGATGAGCATATAGAGCAGGGGCGCGATCACACCGTCGCTGGCGTTTTCGGCCACCGTCTCCACAGCGGCCCTGGTCACACCCTCCAGCGTCAGATTCTGGGTGTCCCGCCCCACGATGCGGCTGACCGCCCTGCGGGCGGCAGGCAGGTCGGGCTTGACCAGTTCCCGGTAGACATTGGTGCTCTCCTGCGCCAGCCCCTTTGCGGCCAGTGCCTGCCCGCACCAGAACATCTGGACGGCCAGCCCCAGCCACGGGCTGATGCGGGCAGCTCCCAGGCAGACAAGGCTCGTCAGCAGAAAGGTGCCTACCGGCAGGCAGAAGGCCACAATGGCCCCGCCCAGCAGTTCCCCCTGAGGCGTTTTGGGCAGGCGGGCCCGCAGGCGCTTTTCCAGCGCCGAGATGGCCTTGCCCATGTACACCACCGGGTGGGGCAGCCAGGCCGGGTCGCCGAAGAGGCAGTCCAGCACAAAACCGCCGAGTACTGCGTATTCGATCATCGGGCATCCTCCTTTGTGTACTGCACAGTTTTCAGCAGGTGCAGCACCCGCTGCTCCGCCCAATCTCCTGCATCCAGAACGTAACCGCCCGCGTTGGGGGCGCACCAATGGTAATAATCCGCATGGGGCAGGGCGTAGCGCTCCATGGCAGCCATCTGGGTGCCGCCGTGGGCCAGAATGACCAGTGTCTCTTCCCCTTCGGCAAGGGCCCTGTCCACCAGTGCGGCAAAGGCCCTGCACACCCGCTCCGAAAAGACAGCCTTGGTCTCGCCGTCCGGGCAGGGGCTTTCGCAGTTGGCGTTCACCCAGGCCAGATAATCCGGGTCGTGCTCCATCTCAATGAAATTGCGGCCCTCAAAGCTGCCGAAGCACATCTCCTGCAGGTCTTTCACCTCCACGAGCCTTGCACCCGGGAAGAGCACCTCAGCGGTCTGCCGGGTGCGGCAGAGCGGGGTGATATAGACCGTTTCCGGCCGGAGGTCAGCCTGCCGCAGCTGGGCGCGGCCCGCGGGGCACAGGGGGATATCCCGCTGGCCCTGATAGCGCTTTTCGGCGTTGTAGGCCGTCAGGCCATGGCGCAGAAGATAGATCAGCATGGGGGCAGTTCTCCTTTCAATACTGTGGGGATGCCGCAGAACATCTGCACCACGCACCCGGCCCGGGCCGCCAGCAGGCAGGCCAGCCGTCCGGCGGCTTCCCGGGCGGCCCGCTCCCCTGCGTCCATGGGCACCACGCCGCCGCCCACCTCGGTGGCCATCACGATATCATAAGCGGAGAGCTCCTCCGCAAGCTTTTCCAGATCCTCGGCCTCTGCGGCCAGGGCCTGCACCTCCGCAATGCGGGTGCCGGGCAGGCGCTGGGCAAAGGTGCGCTTGCCGCTGTACAGCGGCCCGCTGATAAAGATCATAACAGTCCTCCCCACTGGCAGGCACACAGCGCCGCCAGCATCCACAGCTCGGCTTTCTGCAAAAACCACCCGGCCAGATCGCCGGTGATGCCGCCAAACTGCTTGTCCGAAACAACATGGTAGCGTGCAAACACCAGCACTGCCGCCAGCACCAGCGCCCAGCCGCCCAGTGCCAGCAGGGCGGCGCTGAGCAGAACGGCCAGCACCATCAGCACCCGGCGGACAGTAGTTCGATCCGCCGCCGTGGCAAAGGTGTGGGCAAGGCCGGTGTTCTTTGCCATCGGGAACGATGCCACGGCCAGGCCCGAGAGGGCCCGTTCCAGCACAAGGGCCAGTGTCCAGCACAGGCCCACCCGGGGCGTGAAGTCCACGCAGGCGCAAAGGGCAAGGTAGGCCGCAAAATAACTGCACAGCCGGATCACTGCAAAGGCACCGCAGTGGGGGTCTTTGAGGATCTCCAGCTTCTTTTCCCGGTCGCCATAGCTGGAAAGGGCATCACAGGTGTCGGCATAGCCATCCAGGTGGATGCCGCCCGTGACCCAGACCGGGATCAGGCAGAACCCCGCCGCCTTTGCGGGCATCGGCAGGGGCAGAGCGCCGCACAGGCACCACAGCCCGCCAATGACCACCCCGATGAGCGGGAAGGCACACATGGCATACCGCATGTTTTTCTGATTCCACGCGAACTGCGGCACCGGCAGGGCCGAAAACATGGCAAAGGCCACTGCAATGGTCTGCAATCCAATCATTTTTCCACTCCTTTATAATAGACCGGGATGCCGCACACCACCCGCACCACATGGTCGGCCCGGGCGGCAAGGGCATTGTTCACCTGCGCCAACGCTTTCAGGTAGCGCCCGGTGTCGCCTGCGTAGTCGGCACCGCCGCTGAACACCTCGTTGGAGACCACGATGAGGTGCGCGCATTGTCCGGCCAATTGGTCCAGTCCTTCCAAAATGGCCGAAGCGGCATTTTCTCCTGCCCCGGCGGGGTCGTAGAGCTCGTTGGCGGTCAGGTTGCCCAGATCCTCCAACAGCGCAGTTCCCCGGGCAGGCAGACGGATGTTCTCCAGATGCAGGGGGCACTCCACGGTCTCAAACTGCTTTGCCGCCCGCATCTTCCGGTGCTTTTCCACCCGGGCGGCACACTCGGCATCCCACACCTGCATGGTGGCGATGTAATAGCGCGGGAGCGCGGTTTTCAGCACCAGGCTCTCGGCATACCCACTTTTGCCGCTGGCGGCACCGCCCAATATCAGCGTCAGCATTGGGGGGTGTACGGCGTAATGCCGCCCTCCGTGAAGGAATAGCAATCGCGGTAAACGGCCAGCGCCATATCCCACAGCGGGATGCTTGCCACCGCTCCGGTGCCCTCGCCGAGATGGAGCCCGGCGGTGAGCAGGGGCGCTTTGCCCAGCGCTTCCAGCACCAGCCTTGCTGCCGGTTCGGTGGAGCAGTGGCTGGCAAACACGGCCTTTTCCGCGGCGGGGCAGAGCCGCACCGCGCACAGAGCCGCCACCCCGCTGATGAAGCCATCCATCAGAACGGGCAAACCTTCCAGCGCACCGCCCAGAAAGACACCGCACAACCCGGCGATGTCGAACCCGCCCAGCTTGGAAAGCACGTCCAGAGGGTCAGCGGCATCGGGCCGATTCCGCGCAATGCCCTGCCGGATGGCATCCAGCTTGCGGGCAAGCCCCGTGTCGGAAAGGCCCGCACCACGGCCTGTCATCCGCTCCACGGGCTGACCCAGCAGAACCGCAGCCACGGCGCTGGAGGTGGTGGTGTTGCCAATGCCCATCTCCCCCGTGGCCAGCAGCTGCACCCCCGCCGCCTTCTGCGCCCGGACAAGTCCGATGCCCGCCGCAATGGCATCCACCGCCTGCTGGCGGGTCATGGCAGGGCCGGTGGTAAAATCCGCCGTCCCGGCGGCAATGCGGCAGTTCTGCACCCCGGGCACCGGCTCCCCGGCCATGCCAAGGTCCACAGGCACCACTTCGCAGCGAGCCGTTTTTGCCATCTGGCAGACACTGGTGCGCCGGGCGGCAAGGTTCTCGGCCACGGCCCGGGTCACGCTCTGGTCCGTCTGGCTCACGCCCTGCGCCACCACGCCGTTGTCGGCGCAGAGCACCAGCACGGCCCGGCGGGAAAACGCCAGCTCTGCCGTGCCGGTCAGGGCGGCGGCATCCTCCAACAAGGTCTCCAGCCTGCCCAGCCCACCCAGCGGCTTGGCCAGGCTGGCCCAGTGAGCGTGGGCGGCGGTGCGTGCGGTCTCGTCCGGCCGGGTAATCTTGGAAAGAAGCTGTTTCAGTTCAAGCTCTGTCATTGGTCCTGTTCCTCTTGATGATAGTGTGCGGCGGCATCCACGAACCGCCGGGGCAGGGCCGTGCCCGCCCAATACAAATGCGGGAAGCCCGCATAGAAATGCTCGTTTGCAAAGCCGCAGTCCCATTGCTTCCCGTTGGGCTTTGCGGCGGTAAAGCCGGTTCCGTTGTCTGTGGAATCCCAGTGGTGGAACTCGTGCACCGGCAGACGCTCCCCGGCGCGGAACAGCATACTGTCGGCGTGGGCGGTCAATGCCGCGTATCCAAACCGCACCAGCCGCCCCACCCGGAAGCCCTGCCCCGGCAGGACGCCTGCCATGGGCCAGCGTTCCCCGTTGGCATCCTCCAGGCTCTGGCCCAGATAGAGAAAGCCCCCGCACTCGGCCACCGTGGGCAGACCGCGCTCCACAGCCCGGCGCACAGAGGCCAGCATGGAGCGGTTCGCGCTCAACTGCCCGGCATACAGCTCCGGGTAGCCGCCGGGCAGATAGAGCCCGCCGATCTGCTCCGGCAGGGCGGGGTCCTGCAGAGGGCTGAACCAGCAGAGCTCCGCCCCCGCCCGCTCCAGTGCTTCCAGCGTTTCGGCGTAGGTGAAGCAAAACGCCGCATCCCTTGCAACGGCAATGGGAACGCGGGGGCGCTGTTCCTCTGCCCCCTGGGGCGGCAGCTCTCCCGCAGGGGGGAGCCGATCGGTGTGCACCAAAGGCGCTGCGCACTCGGTCAGGGCAAAAAGCTTCTCCCAATCCATCACCAGCGCATCGGCCATTCGGTTGATCTTCTGCTGTAAGTCCGCGATCTCCCCGGCAGTTTTCAGCCCTAAGTGGCGGCTCTCAAGGGCGGCATCCGGCAGGTGGGGCAGATAGCCCAGCACCGGCAGGCCGGTCTCCCGTTCCAGCATGGGAGCCAGCAGAGCATACAGATGGGGGGCGCAGTCATTGAGCAGGATGCCCGCCAGATGGCTGGGGGTGCGGAACTGCTTCAGCCCGTTGATCTGGGCCGCCAGTGTCAGGCTGGCCCCTCTGGGCTGAACCACCAGCAGCACCGGCAGGCCCAGCGTATCGGCCAGATGCCAGGCACTGGCGGTATCACTCACGCCGCCCAGTCCATCGTAAAAGCCCATGGCACCCTCGCACACAGCCGCCCCATGCCCGGCGGCGGCCTGCGCATAGAGCGCGCGCACCGTCTCCGGCGCAGAGAAAAACAGGTCGAGGTTATGGCTCTCCACCCCCAGCACGGCCCGGTGAAACATGGGGTCGATATAGTCCGGCCCGCTCTTGAAGGAGCAGGGGATCTGCCCCTGCCGCTTGAGCGCCGCCAGCAGAGCGCAGGTCAGTGTGGTTTTGCCGCTGCCGGAACAGGGCGCGGCCACAAGAAATTGGATCATTTACGTTCTCCTGTGATAAGGAAGATGGGGTTATTGGCCATCAGCAGGTGGAGCCTGCCCGCAGGCCGGGTGCGGCTGACCGCGATCTGCGTTACCTCCGCAGCAAGGCCGTGGGCAGTCAGTGCGGCCACGGCGGCGCTCAGCGTTTCCAGCGCAATGGCAGAGATGCAAATGCGGGCGTTCGGATTCCGGGCAAGCACCGTGTCCACCACAGCCTCCATGCCCCCCTTGGTCCCGCCGATGAACACGGCATCCGGGGCGGGCAGGTCAGCCAGCGCGGCGGGGGCGCGGCCCTCCACCAGTGTCAGGTTGCAGGCGTGGAACGTTTCCCGGTTCTGCCGGATGAGCCCGCAGGCCTCCGGGTCACACTCCACGGCATACACATGCCCCCGGGGTGCGGCCAGTGCCAGCTCCACGCTCACGCTGCCGGTGCCCGCGCCCACATCCCACAGGGTATCGCCGGGCTGCACGGCCAGCTTGGCCAGCGCCGCCGCCCGCACCTCCTGCTTGGTCATGGGCACCTCTCCCCTGTGGAAGGCCTCATCCGGGAAGCCGGGCACCCGCCGGGGCGGCTGAGGAAGATGCTCCACAAGCAGAACGCTCAGGCCTGCAAACTGCTTTTGCGCAAACTCCTGCGCCGTGCCGAACAGGATCTTTTCCTCTGCCCGGCCCAGCTCTTCCCCCACCAGCACATGGGCATCGCCCAGCCCGGCAGCAGCCAATCGGCCGCAGAGGGAGGCAGGCGTTTCTGCCCCGCCGGTCAGGAAAAACACAGGCTTTCCCCCGGCCGTCAGGCATTCGGCCACCGGGTCGCAGGCACAGCCGTGGGCCGAGACCAGCTTCCACTCCTGCCAGGAGCGGCCCACCGCAGCGGCCAGCAGCTGAACGCTGGAAAGCCCCGGCAGCACCCGGCAGGAGATGCCAAAGGCCCGCAGCATCGGCAGCAGCTGGGCCGCACCGGAGTAAAACCCGGTGTCGCCGCTGTACACAAGGGCAGCATCCACCTCCGGGTCAGCCGCCAGCACGGCAAGGACATCCTCAGGCTGATACAGGGCCTTCCGGTGTTCCGTGCAGCCCTGCGGCAGCTGTTCCAGCAGGCGCTTTGCCCCCAGGATCAGTCCGGCGTTCTGCAGGGCGGCAAGGCCCTGCGCGGTCAGGCTTTCCGGTGTGCCCGACCCCATCCCGATGAGTGTGATCATTGCAGCATCTCCTTACAATGTGTCAGGATCTGTTCCGCCGTTTCGCCCTGCTCGGCCGGGCGGCGGATGACGATGAGCTGTGCCCCGGTGTCCTGCGCTGCCCGGGCTTTTTCTTCAAAGCCGCCCGCCGCGCCGCCATCTTTGGTAACGAGGAAGCGGATGGCAAACTGCTCCATCAGTGCCCGGTTCAGCGCATAGGAGAACGGCCCCTGCATGGCGATGATGTTCTTATGGGGGATATCTGCCCCCTCGCAGGCGGCAATGCCCTCCCGGGTAGGCAGGACACGGGGAAAGAGCCGTTCCGGTTCCAGCACAGCAAAGGCAGAAAGCTCCTTGGCTCCCGTGGCAAGCAGGACATTTCCCTGCGTTCGGGCCAGAAATCCCGCCGCATGGGCCGCAGAGGCAAACACCATGCTCCCGGCAGGCAGCGGGCTTTCGGGCCGGAGCAGGCGGCGGTACTCCGTGCCCGCTGTTTTGCAGGCTGCCCGGATGTTCCGGGTGGCCTCCACCGCATACGGATGGGTCGCATCCACGCAGAGGTCAGCCCCCTGCAGCAGGGCGGTCATCTCCTCCGGGGTCAGCCGCCCGCAGTGGACGGTGATGCCGGACCTTTCGCCCTGTTCCTCGGCCCCCAGCTGGGTGGCCACGCTGACCAGTACCTCGGCCCCCAGTGCGGCCAGCTGTTTTGAAAACATGCGGCCCTCGGTGGTGCCGCTGAATACCACGGCCCTCATGCGCGGTACCCCCGCGGCGTGACCATCCGCCCGCTCAGCTGGCGGGTCTGGGCGTTGCCGACAAACACGGTGGTGAACATATCCACCGGGGTGGTTTCCAGCGCAGCCAGCGTCAGAACGCGGCTTTCCTGCCCCTCCCGGCCAATGTTCCGCACGATGCCGCAGACCGTTCCGGGTGCTTTGCCGTTTGCCAGCAGGATGCGCACCGCCCGCGCCAGATAGTCCGGCCGCCCCTTGGAGGAGGGGTTGTACAGCGCGATGCAGAAATCCCCCATGGCTGCTGCCGCCAGCCGCCGCTCAATGACCTCCCACGGCGTGAGCCGGTCAGAGAGGGAGAGCACACAGAAATCGTGGGCCAGCGGGGCACCCAGCACCGCACCGCCGCTCAGGGCGGCGGTCAGGCCGGGCACCACCTCCACCGTCACATCCGGGAAGTGCTCAGCCAGCTCCAGCAGAGGGCTTGCCATGCCGTAGACCCCGGCATCTCCCGAGCAGACCAGCGCCACCGCCCTGCCGCTCCGGGCCGTTTCCAGCGCCCAGCGGCAGCGGTCGATTTCCTTGGTCATGCCGGTGGAATAATAGAGCTTGTCCGGGAAGTAGGGGCGCACCAGATCCAGATAGACCGTATAGCCGCACAGCACCTCGGCTTGCGTTAAGGCGCTCTGCGCCTGTGCGGTCAGAAACCGGGGATCCCCGGGCCCAAGCCCGACAACAAAAACAACATTAGGCATCCTGCCACCTCCAATCCGGGGCAAAGGGACGAAGCGCCAGCGCAAAGGTCACGCCGTTGCCCGCCTGTTTGGGAAGAATGATCGTGCCGCCTGCCGCCAGCACCGCCGCCCGCTCGCAGACATTGTCCACACCGGTCACGCTCCGGACAAAGGCCGAAGGTGTGAACTGCCCGGGGGCGTTCTGCAGCTGTGCGGCAGAATAGAACTGCACCGGCCAGCCGTGGATTCTGCAAAATTCCAGCAGGCCCGGCTCATCGGCTTTCAGGTCGATGCTGGCTGCCGCCGTGATGCACACTGCTGCAAGGCCGTGGGCCGCGCAGAACTGTGCAAAGGCCGCTTCCAGCTGTGCAGCGCTTGTCCCCCGCCTGCACCCGATGCCCAGCACACCGATCTTCGGGATCAGGTGCAGCGCATCGCCCGCCGGGAAAAGGGTCAGGGCAAAGTCGGCGCGCTCTGCCTCCCCCGCCGGAACCAACCCGGCAGGGGCCTGCCCGACAATGGGGAACTCCGAGCGATACCGCACCGACCCGCCCGCCAGCAGCCTGCCGCTGACGCGCTTGATGCGCCCCGGCTCCAGCACGGCACAGTTCTGGTGCCTGGCCCACGCATCCACGGCAAACACACCGTTGGCATCGGTGGCCGTGGTAATGACCGGCACCGCACCACAGACCGCCGCCAGCGCCCGGGCCAGATCGTTGGCCCCGCCCAGATGGCCCGAAAGGATCGGCACCGCAAAATGGCCGCACTCGTCCAGCACCACCACGGCAGGGTCCACCGCCTTGTTCCGGCAGTGGGGCGCAATGGCCCGCACCGCTATGCCCACAGCCCCCACAAAGATCAGGGCATCCGCATGGGCGAACTGCTCTGCAGCCCAATCGGCAAGGCCGGGCCCGCCATGGCCGCAGCGGTCTACGGTGCCGGGCAGGGCACCGGCCAGCTTTTGGGCCAGCGCCAGCCCTTTTTCCGTAAAGGCGAGATAGGCGCGGGTCACTGGTCTGCCCCCTTGCGGAACTCCGTCGTAAAGGTTGGGTCGTAGAGCTTGCTCCGCTCATACCGGGTGCCCAGAAATTCCCCCACCACGATGAGCGCTGTTTTGGTGATGCCGTTGGCGCGGGTGCTCCCGGCCAGCGTGCCCACGGTGCAGCGCACCACCTTCTGCTCCGGCCAGCTGGCCTTGTAGACCACGGCGGCAGGAGTTTCCGGCGTGTAGGCTCCGCCTGCCAGCAGGGCCTGCTGCACCTTGTCGATGAGGCCGATGGAGAGGAAGATCACCATGGTTGCCCCATGGGCGGCAAGGCTGGCCAGCTTCTCCTTTTCCGGCACCGGGGTGCGCCCCTCCATCCGGGTGATGATCACGGTCTGGCTGATGGTGGGCAGGGTGTACTCGGCGTTCAGCGCCGCCGCCGCCCCGCAAAAGCTGGACACGCCGGGGGTATCATCGTAGGGGATGCCATCCGCATCCAGTGCGTCCATCTGCTCCCGGATGGCCCCATACAGGCAGGGGTCGCCGGTGTGGAGCCGCACGGTGGTCCCGCCTGCGGCTTCCACCCGGCGCATCACGTCCAGCACCTGTTCCAACGTCATCTCGGCGCTGTTGTAAACGGCGCACTCCGGCTTCGCCAGCCCCAGCAGAGCCGGGTTGACCAGACTGCCCGCATAAATGATGCAGTCGGCTTCCTGCAGCAGGGCCGCGCCCCGCCGGGTGATGAGGTCAGGTGCGCCGGGGCCTGCGCCTACAAAATGTACCATCTCAATGCTCCTTCCATTCGTTCAGCAGTTGTGCGGCAGTGTCGGTGGCTCCCAGCGGGCCGTGCTGGTTGGAAAACAGCACCGCCCCCACCCGGAACGCTCCGCAGGCCCGCCGGTCAAGGTGGAGCTGGACCGCCCGCAGCAGGCTTTCCAGCACCGGAGCCCGCAGGCCGGCGCTGTCCAGGAGTTCCAGACAGGCATCGGTGGTGGCAGCGTTCATCAGGGCGGCGCAGACTTCCCGGGAAGCGCCGCAGAGCGCCGCATGGGTGCAGAACAGCTCGGTGCGGCAGTCGGCAGTGTGGGAATGGGTGTTCATAATACCGCCCGCCACCTTGACCAACTTGCCCACATGGCCCACCAGAAGCACCTCTTCAAAGCGGGCCGCTGCAGCCATATCCAGCGTGTCACCGATAAAGTTTGAGGTTTTCACCACCGGAACAGCGTGAAACTCCGGGTATGTTTCGTGCAGATAATCCAGCCCGTAATTGCCGGGGGCCAGGATGAGCCGCCTGGGGCTGCCCGCCCGGAGAGCGGCCTGATTCATTTCCAGCTGGATGGTGTCCAGGATCGCCTGCTGGCTCATAGGCTCCACAATGCCGCTGGTTCCCAGCACCGAAAGTCCGCCCTCGACCCCGATGTGGGGGTTGAAGGTGCGCTTTGCCACCTCTTCCCCGCCCTCGATGGAGATGGTCACGGCAAAGCCGCCGGTGTAGCAGGCACTCTCGGCTTCCCTTTGCAGGGCCTCAGCGATCATCTGCCGGGGCACATGGTTGATGGCAGCTTCCCCCACCGGCTGGTCCAGCCCGGCCTTGGTCACCCGGCCCACGCCCTTGCCGCCGGAGATGCGGATCTCGGTGGTATTGGGCAGCAATTCTACGGCGGCGATCACGGGCAGGCCGGTGGTCACATCCACATCATCCCCGCCGTCCTTCTCAATGGCGCATTCAGCACCGGCTCCGGCGGGGCGGCAGTACAGCGGGGCCACCTCCACCACGATGCCCTTCGGCGTGCGCAGGGCAACGCTCTCCGGTGCATAGCCGGTGAGCAGGAGCCGCGCGGCCCCCGCTGCACCCAGCGCCGCGCAGGTGCCGGTGGTGTACCCGCAGCGGAGCAGCTTCTGTCCGCTACGGACGTAATGTTCAAACTTTGGCCCGGCAGGCTTTTCCGGACCGAACACGGCCTCGTACTGCTCCTTGGTCAGGCTGTACAGCGCCCGGATGTTCTCCGGGGCAAAGGCCTCCTTTGGGGTCAGCACCCCCGAAACGCTGTGCGGAAACACGCAGACCACCGCATCCGCGATCTTCTGCGCCATGTCCAGCTCGTGCAGGCTGACGATCACGGCCAGCCCCTGCTCATGGGCCAGCTTCTGCAGGATGGTCAGCAGCTCGATCTTGCCCTTGACATCCAGAAAAGAGGTCGGCTCGTCCAGCAGCAGAACTCCGGGCTGCTGGCAGATGGCACGGGCCAGCAGAACGCGCTGGCGCTGGCCGTCGCTGATGCAGTTGAAATCCCGGCCCGCCAGAGGGGAAGCCCCCACCAGTTCCAGCGCGTCCCGCACGGCCTGTCGGTCGGCATCGGACAGGATGCCCAGCCGCCCGGTATAGGGGATGCGCCCGGCGGCGGCAAACTCAAAGCAGGAAGTCAGCTCGGTGCGGCGGGTGTGGGGCAGCATCAGGGCCAGCTTCCGGGCCCGGGCTGTGCCGGTGTAATCGGTCAGGCTGCGGCCATCCAGCAGGACAGCCCCACCCAGGGGGGCCAGCTGGCCCGCCAGCGTTTTGAGCAGGGTGGATTTTCCCGCGCCGTTTGGCCCGATAAGGGCCAGGATCTGCCCCGGCACCGCCCCCAGCGTGATGCCGGAAGCAAGGGGCGCGCTGCCATAGCCGATGGCCAGGTCTTTCGTTTCACAGCGGTATTTCATCGCACACCCTCCTGACCCCGGCGCACCAGCAGCCAGATGACCACCGGTGCACCAAATACTGCCGTTACGGCGCTGATCGAAAGCTCGGTGGGGGCAAACATACTGCGGGCGATGAGGTCGCACAGCAGGCAGAAGGCGGCCCCGCCCAGGCAGCACCCGGGCAGCACCACCAGCGGCCTTGCGCTGCCGAACAGCTGCTTGACCAGATGGGGCACCGCGATGCCCACAAAGGAGATGGGCCCCGCAAAGGCCGTGACACAGGCGGCCAGCAGGCTGGAAAGCAGCACCAGCAGCCGGGAAAAGGCTTTGACATTGATGCCCACGCTCCGGGCGTAGGCCTCCCCCATCTGGTAGGCGGCCATGGGCTTGGAAAGGCAGAACGCTGCCGCCAGAGCGGGCAGCACCACCAGCGCCGCCGCCCGCACATTGCCCCAGGTCATGCCGGAAAAGCTGCCCTGAGACCAGTTATGGAGGTTGACGATGTTGCTGTCCTGGGCAAAGGCCACCACAAACTCCGTAACGGCCGAGCAGATGTAGCCGATCATTACGCCGCAGATGACAAGGATGCTCATCCGCTGCACCCGCCGGGAGACCGCCAGCACAAAGGCCATGGAGGCCATGGCCCCCGCAAAGGCGGCTGTGATCAGGGTAAGGGAGCTGGTGAGCAGGCCATGGTTCAGAAAAGCCACCATGACCAGTGCCACGGCCAGCTTGGCCCCGCTGGAAATGCCCATGACAAAGGGGCCTGCAATGGGGTTGGCAAAAAAGGTCTGCAGCAGGTAGCCCGCCGCCGAGAGCGCCGCCCCCAGCAGCACCACCATCACGGCCCGGGGCAGGCGCAGCTGGGTGATGATGCCCACGCTCAAAGCGTCCTGCCCGCGGCCGGTCAGGGCCGCCAGCACTGCCCCCGGTGTCAGGGACACACTGCCCCAGAACAGGTTGGCGGCAAACAGCACCGCCAGCAGCAGGGCAAGGATGCCGTAAGAAAGGATCAGGCGCTTTTTGCTGGTCATAGGTTACTCTACTTTCCTCAGAAATTGCAGGTCGGCGGGGTCGTTCTCCGTAAAGACACGGTGCAGGTCGAGCACAAAATCGACCAGCGCCGTGCTCTGCTGGAAAAAGCTCTGGGTGGTGCACCAGACACTGCCGCTCTGCACGGCCTTGAACTCAGCCAGCAGGGGGCATTTTGCCACCAGTTCCTCCGTGGTATGCACCACGCCCTCAATGGTGCTGTTGTAAAGGAGCACATCCGCATCCTTTGCACCGGCATAAAAATCCTCCAGCGGCAGGTTCATGGTGGAAAGGTTGTTGCCGTTGTCGGTCAGGTCCGCAAACACATAATCACCGCCCGCCATCTCGATCATCTGGGCCACATAGTCGCCGCCCTTGCGCACATTGGCAAGGTTGTTGGCTGTGATGGAGAAAAAGGCACAGCGCTTGCCGGTGGAAGCCTGCCCGGCCAGCGGTGCAAGGCGCTCCACTTGCCGGGCGAATTCCTGTTCCGCCAGCTCCTCTTTCCCCAGCAGGATGCCCCAGAACTTGAGCCATTCCAGCCGGGCCAGCGGGCCGCTCTCATAGCTGGAGCGCTCCACCAGCACCGGGATTCCAAACCGTTCCAGCTGCTCCTTGACCTCCGGGGTGTGGTAGATCATGGTGTTCTCGATGGCAAGGCCGCAGTTGGCCGCAAGGATCTTTTCATAGTCCGGGGCGCTGTACTTGCCCGCATAGGCAATGCGCCCGTCCTCCATGGCGGCTCTGGCCTCATCCAGATACCAGCCCTCCGCCCGGGTGCCGGAAAGGGTCACGCTGTCCAGCCCATCCAGCGCGAGGAACAGGTCCATCACCGAGGTGGAGACAAGGTAGATGTTCCGGATGGGCTGACGCAGCACCGTCACGCTCTCGGGCAGGCCTTCCACCGCAGCGGCATCCTCCGGGGTCACAAGGAACTGCTCCCCCGATTCGGTCAGAGTCAGCATGGTATAGCCGCCCTCATAGCAGTCGGCAGTAAACTGTGTGGCGTAATCCAGCGGGCAGGCATGGTCAAAGACCAGTTCTTCTGTGCTGGCGGGAGCCGTTTCGGAGGCGGCGCAACCCGACAGGGCCAGTACTGTAGCAGGCAGAACGCGCAGGAATTGTTGTCTCGTCAGTTTCATCAGTTCAGCGCAAAGGTCAGCGTATACTCGATCTCATGGGGGGTGCTCATGGCTACGGTATCGGCAGTGACAGCCAGCGGGGTGCCCAGTGCAGAAACAGGGATCTCAAAGGTGGAGTTGCCCTCGGTGTTGGTGGGCAGATACTTCTCACCGTCCACGATCATGTAATCATAATTGGGGCTGCTCCACAGGATGACAGCGGTCATTTTGCCGTCCGCCACGGTCAGGGCGGCAGGGCTTTCCACGGTGGCACGGCCAGAGCCGCCCTCCAGGGTCACATTGACGCTGTATTCACCGTCCGCAGGGGTCTCGGCAGCTTCTTCCGCCTTGGGCTGTGCATTGCGGATGCTCACGGTGTGGTCATACCACTTGCCCTTGGTCCCGAGGAGTGCCAGCTGGAAGTCCTGGTCCACAGCGGCCACGGGAATATCATAGCCGTAGACTTCCTCCGAGGTGCCGTCGGAGTAAGTGACGGTGTCAGTGGTAGGCAGCAGCCAGTCTGCCTTGTTGGCCTCGGCATCGGCGGCCATGCCAACGTACAGGTTGACGATCTTCTTGGAGGCCAGACTGACGTGGAAGGTCATCCGTCCGTTCTCCACGGTCAGGGTGCCCATGCCATTGCAGGCTTCGTTGGCGTGGAACATGCCGCTGTCGGTGTCGAACTCAGCCGTGTACACGCCGTCCGGCAGGGCAGCTTCGGCAGGCTCGGATGCGGCGGCAGCGCTCACGGCAGAAGCGGCTTCCGAGCTGACAGCAGAGGAAGCAGTGGAAGAAGCCCCGCCGCAGCCGGTGAGGACGGCGGCCAGCATCAGAGAAGCAACGGACAGGGAAACAAACTGTTTGCAGTGCATAAACAAAATACCTCAAAAATTCAGAATTTGAAATGGGAGTGTTTCTCCTCATGCGGGGAAGCTCTCCATAAAAAATGCCCGAAAAGATCTCTCCCTTCGGGCATTGGAATGCGGAATATTAGCCGTTCAGGGAATCAATGGCGGCTTTGGTGTGCTCAATGTAGCGCTGCTGGATGTCCTCGATCTCACCCAGACCGGCGATCTGGCACTCCACGGACGCGAAGTCACCGGAGGCCTGGAACTGGCTCAGCCAGGAATCGTCATCCGCACCGGCCATATCGTTGTTGGCGTGGTCACCGGCAACGACCATCAGGGGGCGCAGGATGACCTTGGTGTAACCGGCGGCCTTGACAGCCTCGATGACGTTCTCGCAGGCGGTCTCCTCGGGCTCACCCTCTACCGTGCCGATGAACACGTTGCTGTAGCCCAGGGTCTGCATGGCGGTCTGCATCTGGCTGTAGCTCACCTTTGCGGTGTGGGAGGTGCCGTGGCCCATAAAGACGAAGGCGACCTTCTCCTCAGCGGCGGCATCCAGACTGTCGAAACCGGCATCCTTCACAGCGGCAGCGGTAACGGCCTTGGCAACAGCTTCCTTGTCGGCGTTGATGACGGCAGCGTCGGCACCAACCTCGCCCAGCAGGGGCTCAGCAACGGCGACACTCTCGAACTTGTCCTTGTACTCGTCGATCATCTCCATCATCTCGTCGTACTCTGCACCGTGCATCAGGTGGGTGGGCTGGACGACCAGGTTCTTCACGCCGTTGGCCACAGCGCGGTCCAGAGCCTGCTGCATGTTGTCGATCTTCTCGCCGTCGCGGGCCTGAACATGGTTGATGATGATCTGTGCGGTGAAGGCGCGGCGGACAGACCAATCGGGATAAGCGGCCTGCAGCGCATCCTCGATGCCCTTGATATCCTTCACTCGGCTGTCGTTGAAGGAGGTGCCGAAGGAGACCACCAGCAGCTCATTCTCGCCGATGTCGTCCTGATTGCGGCTGTCGTCCTTGGAAGCATCGCCGGTGTCGCGGCCAAAGTAGTCAGGGTCAGCCTCTTCGCCCTCGACCAGCTCCTTCTGGGCATCGGTCAGGGCATCCCATGCGGCCTTGGCGGCCTCACACTGGGCATCGGTGTCATCGGTGCGCTCCTGCACATAGATGGCATCGATCAGGTCTGCAACGTTCTTTGCGGCCAATTCGTCAGCCTCCTCGCCGGAAACCTCGCTGCTGGCAGCAGATCCTGCCGTGCTGGAAGCAGTGGTGCTGCTTGCGGCACCGCCGCAGCCGGTCAGTACACCGGCGCAGAGGGCCAGAGCGGTCAGAGCGGCCGCTGCTTTGTGGATGGTGCGTTTTCTCATTTTTGTTCGTTCCTTTCCTGTTTTTGAACATGATTTTTGCTGAACAGAAGGTACAGGAAAGAGTGCCCGGCAAAACAAAAGGGGCCTTTCTGCTTGCGGGATGGCAAAGCAAAAAGGCCCTTTTCAGTTTTTTCAGGCTTTTTGGGTACAACCAATTCCTCGTGATCTGGGGCTTGCGCCCCCGTACCAACAGCGGGCAGGTTTCCTGGCTGAAAGCTCAACATCCACCGCCGCCTTCCCGGAACATGGGCTCCAGTGACCGGTGCAGCTGCACCCTGGCGGTAAACTCCCTTATCACAGTGACGAGATCGTGCGGGATTTGCACCCGCTTCCCTTTTAACGTGCCTGCCCCCGGCCAGAGCCGCGGGCGGTACGCACCTGCTGTTTTCTATTCAGTTCGCTGTTCAGTATAACATACTCAACGGAGGAATGCAATCACCACTCCGGGGAAACTTCCGGGCTCACAGGCGGTGTTTTTTCCCCGATCAGGGCCACCGCCACATCGTTGACATTGGTGCCCGTTGCCCCGGTGATGATCAGGCCATCCACTGCTTTCAGGGCGTGGTAGGAATCGTTGTTCTGCAAAGCAGCGTATCCGCTCCAGCCCCCGGCCTCCAGCGCGGCAAGGGTATCCCCATCCACATAGCCGCCGGCGGCATCGGTGGGGCCGTCTGTGCCATCGCTGCCCACAGAGAACACCGCCGCGTTCAGCCCGGCAATGGCAGTCGCAGCCGCAAGGGCCAGCTCCTGATTTCTTCCGCCAAGCCCTTTTCCGGTCAGGTGAACGATGGTCTCGCCGCCCGCGATGTAGGCCAGCTTTTTCCCCTGTCCTGCCTGGGTGCGGACAATGGAGCCAAGAAAGCTGCCTGCTTCCCGTGCTTCGCAGCAGAGTTGGTCGGTCAGGAGAACCGGTTCATATCCCAGATTCCGGCAGGCACTGGCCGCGGCACGGCAAAGCTCCCGCACGCTGCCGGTGATCCGGGTGGTCACATTGTTCAGCGTTTTGGGCGTTTCCTGCGCCAGCAGGGCCCGGGCCTGTGCTGAGAGTGCCAGATGATACTTTTCGGCAACGGCAAGCGCCTGGGCGCAGGTGGAGGTATCCGGCACCGCCGGGCCGCTGGCGATCATATCCAGCGGGTCCCCCAGAATGTCGCTCAGCACGATGCTGAACACCTGCGCAGGGGCACAGCGCTGCGCGAACCGCCCGCCCTTCACACCGGAAAGCCGCTTGCGGATGGTATTCATCTCCACAATGTCGGCCCCGCTGGCCAGCAGCTGGCTCGTGATGTCCTGCAGCTCTGCCCCGGGAACAAGCGGCTGCTCGAACAGCGCACTGCCGCCGCCGGAAAGCAGGAACAGCACCGTATCCCCGGCAGTCAGCCCCTGCACCAGCTCCAGCGCCTTTTGGGTGGCCGCAAAACCGTTTTCATCCGGCACCGGGTGGCCCGCCTCATAGCAGGTCACCCCGGGGATCTCACCTTTCACATGGCCGTACTTGGTCACGACCACGCCGCCATCCACCCGGCCCAGCGTTTCAACCGCCGCGTGTGCCATCTGCCAGGCCGCCTTGCCTGCCGCCACCAGAAGCACCCGGCCCTTCCCGGGCCGGAGATCCCGCAGCGCGCGGCGCACCGCCTCATCCGGCAGAACAGCGTTCAGGCTGGAACGAAGGATCACATCCGCATCCCGGCGCAGTGCAGCATTCATAGACTCGCCCTCCTTGCAGCGGTGCCCGCCCCTCCGGGACAGCGCACCGAAAACAGCCGAATAAAAAATCAAGACCGACGATCTCTTTTGAAATCGTCGGTCTTGTTCCAATCCGAGTGGCGAGAATCGAACTCACGGCCTCTTGAACCCCATTCAAGCGCGCTACCAAAACTGCGCTACACCCGGACATCTGATTGAGCTTGTCGCTCACAGCTCAATCAGTATACCCGAAGAATGGTGTTTTGTCAAGCACTATTTTCAAATTTCTTCTTCATTTTCGGCAATGGCCGTTGTGCTGCCCACCGGCTGCGGAAACTCCACCGTAGCCAGCGCCACAGCGAACACGCTCTGCGCACCGGCATCCAGCAGAGCCTGCGCGCAGGCCGAGGCCGTGGCTCCGGTGGTCAGGACATCGTCCACCAGAAGGATGCGCTTTCCCTCCACAGCCTCCGGCCGGGCCACCCGGAAGGCACCCGCCACATTGGCCAGCCGCTCGTCAAGGGAAAGTCCCTCCTGCCGCCGGGTGGAGCGGGCACGGGTCAGCGCGTCCGTGACCACCGACACGCCCACCGCCCGGGCAAGGGGCTGTGCCATCCGCTCCGGCACATTGTAGCCGCGCTTTTTGCTGGAGGCCGGTACCGGAAGGATGCAGTCGTACCCCCGGTCAAGGCCCGGCACCGGTTCGGGCAGGGGCTCAGAACCATGCATTCTGATCTCGCTGCCAAAGAGCAGGCGGGCCATCTCCACGCCCAGCTCCACAGCTGCCCAGGGCGCGCCCTGATATTTCGCCCGCAGCACCGCGCGGCGGACAAGGCCGGTGTATCGGTAGGGCGCGGCTGCCCCATCCAGCCGCCCCAGGTAGTGCTCGGAGCCGCGCAGCCGCATGGAGGGTGCACGGCGCAGCTCTGCCAGCCCATCGGCGCAGTCCGGGCAGGCAGGCTGGTTTCCCAGCACCCGATCACAAAAAGGGCAGCGGCGCGGGTAAAGCACCCAGCGCAGCTGCCGCAGTGTGCGGCTCAGGCCGCTGTAATAAAGCATCAGTCGTTCTTGACCGCAATGATGACGCGGACCTTTTTTCCGGCAGCGCAGCCGAAATTATCGTACCAGCCGGTCAGCTGGTAGCCGTCCGCATCCACCTGAGCCAGCTTGGTGGGGTAATACTGGCCCTTGTACCACAGGTAGACCTGCACATTGTCTGCCATCTCGTAGCGTTCATTGCCCGAGAGCACCGAGGCCGCGCCGACCTTGTCGATCTTCAGGGGCATCAGCTGCATCATGGCCTTGACAGAACCGGTGGTCTCCTGCCGCACGGCAATGCCGCCCGCCAGCACCGGATACTTGATGGCCGTGGTGTAGCTGGCCACCGCGCCGTTGACGTAGCAGATATAGGTCGCCCCGCCGCCGATGTAGTTAAAGATCTGCTTGAAGGGGGTGCCCGTGATCTCCGCGATCTGCTGGAAGCCAATGCTCATCAGGGAGCCGGTGTTGCTGGTCAGCTTCTGCCAGGCCGTGCTCAGGATATCGCCCGAAACGATGCCCCACAGGATCTCGCTGGTGGTGGGCACCAGCAGGTTGGACAGGCGGTCTACCGCCGTGGCACCGGTCACAGTGGTGGTGGTATCCGAGGCAGAGCCGGAGCTGTCGGTGCCGCCCGTGGTCGATCCGGTGGTGGTGCCTGTCGTGGTCGTGGTGCCGGAGGCGGAGTCTCCCGCCACAATACCGGTGACGAGGCTCTTCAGGTCAGAATAATTCATGGCCAGATTTTTCACATCGTCCAGCACGCCGTAGCTCCACAGGTCGCCGGTCACATCGTTCAGGATGAGCCGGTCGATCTGTCCGGCATCGTTGACGGTATAGTAGCGGACATCGAGGTCACTCAGTGTTACCCCCGATAGGCGGCTGGGACGAACCGTCCCAGCCACACCCTCCGAAGTCGTATCCAGAATCTCTACATCGTCGGCCAGGGCGGCAGCGCCCAACGCAGTGGCATTGGCATTGATGGTGCCGTTGACGCGGCGGTCCTCGATGTGCTCCACGCTCTCGCCCTCCGGGGTGACCTTGATCTCTACCAGCCACCCCTGCGGAAAGTTCAGGCTCTTGTCCACGTTCACAGTGCGGGCAATGCCATCGGTGCACATGACGGAGACCTTCTGCAGAACATCCGCGCCGTTCTCTTCCACCAGACTGCGGGTGGCGGTCTGCACGACACCGTAGAACACGCTGTCGGCTTCCTCGCCGGTCACGATCCCGGCAGCCTCATTGTTCATGCCCAGCAGCAGGGTGACGACCTCGCCCACGCCGCCGCCGTTGAGGGAGGACACCTGGGAGGCCACCGCAGAGGAACCCAGCGTATAGCTGGTGCCTGCCACCGTTACACTGGTGGGGGCGCTGGCACTGGGCGAAACCGCCGTGATGCGGCCAGCGGCGCGGCGGGTGTAGACCCACAATGTCTGTAAACTCTCACTGTAATAATACACATCGTATTTGTTCAGCTCCGCAGATTCCGACGCTTTATCGTTGCGGTAGACCATCTTGGGAACAAAGGGCAGCTGGACCGTATCGCCCGCCACAAAGGGGCCCTTCAGGCTCTTGAGCATGACGCTGGAGGTATCCACCTGGCCATTGGAGACCGTGAAGCCCAGGCTGCTGCCGTAGGCACTGCCGCTGGCGGCGTTGGCTGTCAGGGCGTTGTAGAACAGCAGGGCGCACTCCTCGTAGTTGAGCACCTCGCCCTGGCTGCGGTCCACCTGATTGCGCAGGCCCAGCTCACTGGCCTTGTTCAGCTGTGCGTTGGGGAAGGAGCCGCTCAGGTCGGTCATCTTATAGCCCATCAGCTTGAGGATGGCCGTGACCGCCTCCTCCAGCGTCACGGCATTGTCGGGCCGGAAAGAGCCGTCGGTGTAGCCGTTCATCCAGCCGTTCTGCACCGCAATGCGGACATAGGGTGCATAGGGCGAAGTGCCGGGCAGGTCGGTGAACAAGGTGCCCACCGTGCCCTGAGAGCCCACGCTCTCGCGGTAGGTGGAGTAGGACACCAGCATCCGGGCCAGTGCACCGCGGGTGACCACCGCGTTCAGAGCAGCCTGCTGGCTGCCGTCCATCGCGTTCAGCGTGATGGACAGCTGGACCGCCGTGTTGGCGTTGCCCGCTGCCGATGCCGGCAGCACCAGCATCGACACGGCAATGCTCACCGCCAGCAGAAATGCAAGGATTCGCTTTTTCATGGAAAATCCTCCTTAAAATAGTTTCTAATGTATTCCAGGTTGCGGCTCCCAGCGTCTGCTTCGTGCAAAGCCTTGCACTTGCATCCTGCTGGCCGCGGCCCCAACAACTCCTCCCTTCATCCTCCACTGGCGGCGGTCGTCGTTGTTGCCCCTATTAGGGGAGCTCCGCAAGGCACTGGCAAAGCCAGACCGAAGCGGTGAAAGGTTTAATCATATCTCAGCGCTTCAATGGGGTTCAGCCTTGCGGCGCGCTTGGCGGGCAGGTAGCCGAACAGCACACCGATGCCCACCGAGATGCCAAAGGCCACCACGATGGAGTTGAACGAGGGGCTGACGGTCACATCAATGTCGCTGGAGATCATGGGCAGGATGCGGTTTGCCGCCATGGACACGATATAGCCAAGGACGATGCCCAGCACGCCGCCCAGTGCGGAGGTGGTGGCGGCTTCCACCACAAACTGCGACAGGATCACCCGCTCCTTGGCACCCAGTGCCTTGCGGATGCCGATCTCCCGGGTGCGCTCGGTCACCGACACCAGCATGATGTTCATAATGCCGATGCCGCCCACCAGCAGCGAGATGCTGGCAATGCCGGTAAGGATGATGATGACCATGTTGATCATCTCGTTCATCTCCTCCAGCCACTCGCTGGCGCTGTAGATGTAATAAGCGTTGTCGCTCTTGAGCAGGTCGTACAGGCCGCTTTCCACCACCGCCTTGGCCTCGTTGGCCCGGCTCTCGTCCTTCATAATTGCAACAAAGTTCTTGGCACTGGACTGGTTGGAGAGCCGCATGGCCGTGGTGTAGGGCAGATAGATGCAGTCATCGTCGGAGCCCTGCTGCATGTTCTTGTCCGTCACCTTGGCGTTCAGCACGCCCACGATCCGGAACTTGTAGGCTCCCAGCTTAATGGTCTGGCCCACCGCGTTGCCGCCGTAGGCCGCCCGGTTGAGGTAATCACCAATGATGCAGACCTGCTTGTTGTCCTTGATGTCCATGTACTGCAGGCCGCGCCCCTGGGCGAGGGTATAGTTTTTCATCTCGGCGTAGTGCTCGTCCACACCGTAAACGCTGGTGCCGTAGCGGTAGGTCGTGGTGCCCACCTTGGGGGTGTTGTTGCTGAAATCGATCTGGGGCGAGACTGCGGAGATGAGCTCCTTGTTCTTATCCGCGATCTTATACACATCCTCCACCGAGGCGGTGCGGGAGCCGTAGCCCCAGACCTGAATGGACAGGGCATTCGTGCCCAGCGCCGAAAAGCTGTCCCGCATGCTCTGGGTCATGCCGTTGCCCAGACCCACGATGACGATGACCGCCATGACACCGATGATGATGCCCAGCATGGTCAGGAAGGTGCGGAGCTTGTTGCTCCACACGTTCTGGAGGGCCTGACGGAAGGTCTCAATGATCATTTGTTCCCCTCCTGTTCTGCCGGTTCAAAGTTCAGCGTCGGCTGGACGATGGCTTCCGGTGCGCGGGAGTCGCCATCGTAGACCACCTGACCATCCTCCAGCCGGATGATGCGGTCAGCCTGCACGGCAATGGAGTTGTCATGGGTGATGAGCACCACCGTATGGCCCTGCCCATGCAGGTCCTGTAGCATTCCCAGCACCTCGCGGCCGGTGTGGCTGTCCAGCGCGCCGGTGGGCTCATCAGCCAGAATGATTGCCGGGTTGCGCACCAGCGCCCGCGCGATGGATACGCGCTGCTGCTGGCCGCCCGAAAGCTGGTTGGGCCTGTTTTTCAGCTTATCGCCCAGCCCCACCTGCTCCAGCACCTCGCGGGCCCGGCGGTGGCGCTCGGCGCGGGGGATGCCCGCATAGACCAGCGGCACCTCCACGTTTTCCAGTAAGTTTAATTTGGGCAGAAGATTATACTGCTGGAAGATGAACCCCAGCATCTCGTTGCGGATGGAGGCCAGTTCGTTCCGGCTCATCTTGCCCACATCCCGGCCGTTCAGCCGGTAGGTACCCGCCGTGGGCACATCTAGGCAGCCGATGATGTTCATGCAGGTGGACTTGCCGGAGCCGGACTGGCCCACAATGGCAACAAACTCGCCTTTTTCTATTTTCATGGTGATGTGGTCGGCAGCTTTTACCGTGGTGTCGCCCATCTGGTAATACTTGCAGACCGCATCAAATTCGATCAGAGCACTCATTCCATCCTCCCATCAGAAGATCATCATGCTGCTGCCATCGTCATAGTAGCTGTCGCTGCTGACCGAGTTGGGGTCGTAACCAATGGTGTCCCCCTCCTGGATGCCGCTGACGATCTGGGTGTAATCATCATCGCTGACACCGGTCTTGACGGCCACATAGACAAAGCCCTCGGGTGCCTCCATGGTGGTATCCGCCTTGGAAGCGCTGGGGGAATCCTGGGTCACCAGCACATAGCCGCCCCGGACGATGGCCGCATTGGGCACGGTCAGGGCATTGGCAGCCTCAGCCACCACGATCTCAGCGTTGGCGTTCATGCCGGGGCGCAGGCCGTCGGTCTCGTCAATGCGGATGGTCACCGGGTAGGTGGTGGTGCCGCCGTTGGAAGTGCCCTTCATGGAGACGCGGGTCACAGTGCCCACATAGTTCTTATCCTGCACGGCATCGGCCGTGATCTGCACCTTCTGGCCCACAGTCAGGGAGCTGATCTGCAGCTCGTCCACATTGATGACCATTTCCAGATAGCTCAGGTCGTAGATGACGCAGAGGGTATCGCCGGATTTGACCGCGTCGCCCACCTTGGCATCCTTTTCAATGATGGTGCCGCTGATGGGAGAGGTGACGGTATAGTTGGCCATGGTATCCTGCAGGTTCTGCAGGGAGATCTCAGCGCTGCGCAGGGTCTCAGAGGCAGACTGGATGCTCTCGGTCAGGTCATCGCCGCTCAGCTCGATCAGGATATCGTTCTTGGCAACGGTCTGGCCCTCCTGCACATGGATGGAGGTCACAGTACCTGCAGCCTGTGCGGTCAGGGTACGCTCCGCCTGATAGCCAAAGGTGGCAGAACCGATGGAGCTGACCCCGTTGATGGAGGCGGTGGCTGCCTGCGCGGTGGTCAGGCCGCCTGCGTTCTGCACGGCAATGGTCACGGTGCGGGTGAGCAGGTTGCCGGTGCTCAGGGCATCCGTTCCGGTCACGCTGGTCACGGTGCCGTCCAGCTGCTCAAAGGTGCCGTCCAGCGTCACCTGGGCGGTCTGGCCCACGCTGAAATTGGCGGCATCGGCAGCGGGGAATTCCAGCGTCAGCAGCATTTTGGAGCTGTCGCGGATGATGGCGACCTCCTGCCCGCTGGTCACCTCGTCGCCCTTGGCGACCTTCAGGGTGCTCACGGTGCCATCCACCTCGGCACGCACATACTGGCGGTCCACCACCTTGTCATAGCTGCGCTGTGCCTGCTGCATGGCGATCTCGGCCTTTTCAAAATTGGTGGAAGCGTCCGAGCTGTCCAGCGTGTAGAGGATGCTCCCCTCATCCAGCACGTCGCCCTCCTCAAACTCGCCGGTGAGCACCTTGCCCTCCACCAGAGATTTCACGGTGTAGGTGTTGGCAGGGTTCAGGGTACCGGTGCCGCTCAAGGTGTTGGAGACATCCCGCACTTCAGGGCTGGCCTCCAGATAGCTGGGGTCCACGGCTGTGGTGCTGGCGCTCTTGGGCTTGAGCAAAAACACACCGCCCGCGATCACCACACAAACCACCGGCACGAGCCATTTCCAGTTCTTCTGCAAAAACAGCACCGGGGCCTTGGTTGTCTGTGCCGCAGGCGTTTCCGCACCCGGGTTCTCCGCGCCGTCCTTCTTCTTATTCCAGATCATCATGTTCCTCCTATCAGATTCAGGCCCGCCGGGGGCGGCCTGTCAGATTCCTTTCCTATGTATAGGTGTAGTGTATCGCATTTTGCCCGGATACACAAGCGTCCAAATTTCGTTTGAACGCTTTTCAGCAAATTTTCACAGATTGTAAACCTTTGTGCAAATCGCAAGTTGACCTGTCCGCCGCTTTCTGGTTTAATCGGGACGTTGTTTGTACCAAACCAGAGGAGGATTTTTTCTATGAATCAGACCAGTAAGTTCTCGGTGCGCGATATCTGCTACGCGGGCCTGTTTGCCGCCGTCATTGCCGTGATGGCACAGATCTCCATCCCCATGCCGCTGGGTGTGCCCATGACCATGCAGACCTTCGCCATCACGCTGGCGGCTGTGGTGCTGGGCTCCAAGCTGTCCGCCATTGCCACGCTTGTTTACCTGCTGCTGGGCGCTGTGGGCGTGCCCGTGCTGGCCAACTTCTCCGGCGGCATCGACAAGTTTGTCGGCCCCACCGGCGGCTTCCTGATTTCCTTCCCCATCATGGCCTACATCATCGGCCTGGGCGTGGAGCACAGGGATGCTTTCAAGGGTGCTTTCCCCGTGGCGGTTGTCGTGGGCACTGTGGTCAACTATATCGTGGGTGTCATCCTGTTCGTGATCGTCGCCCACAGCACCGTGTCTGTGGCCGTTTCCGCCTGCGTTCTTCCCTTCATCCCCACCGCCATCATCAAGGCTGTGCTGGCCTGCGTGCTGGGCCTGAACATCCGGAAGCGGATCCCGGGGGTAAAAAAGGCATGAGCATCGTACTGCGTCCGCATCACCTGCTCTGCACCCAGGGCTACTCCGGCCATGGCTACAGCGAAGCCTTTGTGGAGCACATGAATGATGTCGTCCACCAGCTGCGGGAGGTGCCCGGGACGAAGATCCAGCTCACCTTCTCCACCGACACTCTCTGTTCCTGCTGCCCCAACAAGCTGGGCACCGACCTGTGCGACACACAGGAAAAGGTCAAGCGGTACGACCGCAAGACCGTGGAGTATTTCGGGCTGGAGGAAAAGGAATACGACTACCAGGCCCTCATCCGGGAGATCGATGCCAAAGCCGCCCCCGAGATGCTGGCCGATATCTGCCGGGACTGCTGCTGGTTCCCCATCAGCGCCTGCTGCAAGAATATCTGCGAGGGCAAATACGTGAAATAACATTTTTCCCTATACAACAAGGCCGCCGTGCAGGATCATCTCCTGCACGGCGGCCTCTTTGTTTTATTCTGTTTCTGCGGCCTGCACCGTTACATAGACCCCGGCGGGGACACAGGCGGCCCAGGCATCCTGCTCGCTCAGCCAGCCGAATTGCTCGCACACATGGTCCGGGCACTGACTGTCGAGGAAGGCGATGGCCCCATCCTTTACCTGCAGATGCACGATGTAATCGCCCACATCATACAGATAATCGTGGTCCTCGTCCAGCGGGATCGTCTCGGTAATGCCGTCGCCGAAATCGACCACGGCCACCAGCGGCTCCGCTTTGGGGGCGTTGGCACGGTACAGCACGAACAGGAGTGCTGCCGCGGCCAGCACCACGGCCGCAAAGATCAGGTTTTTCTGCCAGCTTTTCAGGCGTTTCATGCAGCGTACTTGCTTGCAGCTGCGCCTGCAATGCGGCCAAAGACAACGAAGTCAGAGACAGCAGTGCCGCCCAGACGGTTTGCGCCGTGGACACCACCGGTCACCTCACCTGCTGCGAACAGGCCGGGGATGATCTCGCCGTTCTCGTTCAGGACTTCGGTGTTGGTGTTGATCTTCAGGCCGCCCATGGTGTGGTGCACGCCTGCGGTGACCTTGATGGCATAGTAGGGAGCGGTATCCAGCTTGTCTGCAAAGCTGGTGCGGCCAAAGTCGGGGTCGTTCTTGGCCTCAACATAGCCGTTCCAGGTGTTCATGGTCTCGGCAAAAGCAGCCTCATCAACGCCCATTGCCTTGCCCAGTTCCTCATAGGTCTCACCGGTCACGGTGTAGCCCTTCTTGATGTAGCCCTGGATGACGCTGGAATCATCGACCATCTTCTGATCAATGATCAGCCAGCTGTAGCTGCCGGGCTGAGCGATCTCAGCGGCGGAGACAACGTCACGGGTACTGACTTCGTCAATGAAGCGCTTGCCCTCGGAATTGATCAGCACAGCACCGTCGCCGCGCAGGCCCTCGGTGATCAGAGAAGCGCTGTCGTACTGGACAGTGGGGTGGATCTGGATCTGGTCCATATCCACGGTGTCAGCACCGATGGCCTGTGCCATCTTGATGCCCTGGCCCAGGATGCCAGGGGCGTTGGTGGTCATAAAGCCCTTCAGCTCGGGCTTGTACTCAACGACCATATCCATGTTTGCGCCGAAACCGCCGGAGGTCAGGATCACGGCCTTGGCGTTGATGGTGATGGTCTCACCGGAAGCGCCGGTGGCCTTGATGCCAACAGCAGCGCCGTTGTCATCGGTCAGGATCTCGGTGGCGGTGGTGTTCAGCATCATCTGGACACCAGCCTTCTGGCAGTCCTCCTCCAGCAGGGGCACCATGTAAGCGCCCACAGAGACGACCTTGCCCTCCTCATTCACAGGGCGGTGGATCCGCTTGACAGATGCGCCGCCTGCAGAGGAGACGCTGTTCAGGGTGATGCCCTGCTCACCCAGCCAGTCGATGGCATCAGCGCTGTTGGAGCACAGGGTCTCCACCAGAGCAGGGTCATTGATACCCTTGCCGCCGATCATGGTATCCAGCTCCATCAGCTCAACGCTGTCAAAGTAGCCGGTGGGGTTGGCCTGGTAAGCAGCCCACTGCTCTGCCACGGTAGCAGCCAGAGCGGTGATGGTCTCGTTATCAGCATACTTTTCAGCAGCAGCCTTCAGGGTCTTTTCGACACCTGCGCCCTCGGCAAACTCGTTCTCATCCTGATACACGGTCTTGCCGGCGTTCATGCCGCCGGTAGCGCGCACGGAGTTGCCGCCCACCATGGACTGGCTCTCCACGATGACAACGCTCTTGCCCTCGCTGGTGGCAGTCAGGGCAGCGGTCATACCTGCGCCGCCTGCGCCCACGATGACGATGTCGGTATCAACGGTAGAGTCCTCAGCAGGCTCAGCGTTGTTCTCCACAGCGGTCTGGAAATCCTCAGGCTTCAGACCAGCAGCGGTAATGGCAGCAGCGGCTGCCTCCTTGATGGCATTGGAGGTGATGGTAGCACCGGACACGCCATCTACTTCGATGCTGCCGCTCTCGGCGATCTCGCCGGGCAGCTGCTCGATTGCCTTGGAGCCAACGCCCTCGGTCTCATCGGCACCCTCAGCGGTGCAGCCGGTGATCTTGCCGTCGGTCAGGGTCAGGGTAACGGTAACATCGCCGCCAAAGCCCTTGGCAGTGCCGGTAAAATCGCCGGTAGCACCCGCGCCGGTGGTGGAGGCGGACTTGCTGCC
>ULQG01038855.1_pt1 | contig 39080 bp, 45 predicted proteins | sample 1954251 | NCBI WGS metagenome assembly ULQG01 (sample SAMEA4835649, study PRJEB28245) | human gut metagenome | biome: gut microbiome; material: fecal sample | place: Denmark | collected 2008 | reverse complement strand
CATATCCCCAAAAATTATTTGTTGTCACAGCAATTCCTAAAAGTATTATTGCAATCCCAAATAACTCAATCTTAATTCCTTTCATCGCAAATATCTTCGTTACAAACTACGATTTATCATTCTTATATTTTTTATAATAACCTTATAGCATATACATTTCAACAATAACTTTCACCCAAACACTTCCTTCAACCGTTTTATATCCGGCTTTGTCTGTGTCATCAGATAAGCGTTTTTCAGATACCTTCGTCCTTTTTCTGTTTGTTCACAGTTGAATATAAAGGAATCTCTGCGGTACATCAGCCATTCATCAAGTGGCAGTGCTTTTACTTCGGCAACAGGAATGTTGCAGTAATCGGCAATCATTTTGTTGCTGTAGCTGTAAATCTCCCAGTGAAATGCCCCGTTATCCTCCATTGGATAATAGGGCAGCATTAGTTTGGGTCTTTTTGAATGGAAAGTACAAAATCCATATATTCGTTTGCAATAAAGTCTTGGATTTCCTCTACATCATAGCTTAAAACATCATTTCGGCTTACTTTAAAGCCGTTTTTATTTTGGTTTAAAAGTTGCTGAAATACAGAATAAATGTTTTTCACAGTCTCGGTTTCTTCAGCCGCCTGCATTTCGGAGATGGCCTCCAACACATATCCGTTTGGCGGAAGGAGAACAATGACCTTTCCGTTTTTCAGCTTTACAGGCAGTGTTTTCTGCTTTGGTTTTGTAAAATCATACATAGCAATTCTCCTTTACTCAGTTGTCACTTCTGCACCGACACCCCAGTTGATTAAAAGCTTATGACCCTTGCTGTCAAGCTTTTCCGTTGCCTTAAAATCAAGGTCGCAGACCGTCATGCTGTCCTTCTTTCTCTCAAGGGTAAAACCTCCCTCAAGCTGACCGATAATCATTGCGGACATACTGCCGTCTGCCGCAGCAAAGACAACAGCGTAATATTTATCTTTGAAGTTCTTAATACCTCCAATATAGATGTTGGAACTTTTATCTGTGTTGTCTGTGGTGATTTCCGAGTTGGGTGCCATAATGCTGAAGGTGTCGGGCATAAATGTACCGATACTGCCTTTAATGCCGATGTCCTCACCGGATAAAATTTTTCTTGTGATTTCCTCCATATCGTCCTTATAGGTATCAATGGTAGGCGTATAATAAATAGACGCACCGCCGGAGAGATAACCCTTTCGGTTTTCTTCTACGGCAATCTCCGATATTTTGGGAATGGCACTGCCTTTTTCATACTCCTTGATATACATATATCCGGATCCGATGGCAATGTCCTCCATCTGTTTTTTTGCCGTTTCGGGTATTTTCATATTTTTCACGCTCCAATCTTTTTATAAATGCTGATAGTATAGTAGGTTACATACAAACCTGTGTCATCAAGCCATACCGTTTCCGAAGAAAAAGAAATGCCTGCCTCATTTAGCAGACATTCCAGTTTTTGTTCGGATTGTATATCCTTCTTCATTGTATACAGTTCTATGCTGTAATCATAGCGGTACAGGTTATTTCGATTATCACAGCCTTCCGCTTTTTTATCACTTAGAAAGCAGAGAAAAGGCGGTTTTTGATTATCGGGAAAATGGCTGTAGGCAACGGGAAGTCCTGTTTTATCTAAAAAAACTTTCATTTCTTTTTCATCCATTTTGCAGAACCTCCTTAATTCGCTGTTCCACGGTTTCCTTTGCTTTTTCCTCATTTGGCTTGATATGAGGATAGGCAGGCGTTCTTCCGCCTTTGGTATTCACCTGTTTTTGTTTGCCCTTTGTTGTGCCGACAAAATTTTGATGTCCTTTTTCCAGAAGGTGTGTCAAGTATCCTTGCGTGTTATAAACCTCATACTGCACATAGCCGTTTCTTTCCGTTCTCTTTATTTTCCAGCCACGAGAGTATTTTTTATTTCCTGTTCTTTTGCCTTTTGGACTGTCCCTTTTCAGATTTTCTTTCAGTGTTTCACTTTCTTCCTTGCAGACCTCGGCTATTTTCTCTGATGCCTCCTCAGTGTACTGCTTTATACAGTTTAAAATCTCATTTGTCATTTCCTGTACCGATACTTCCATAGGATTCCTCCGATTCTGCTTTTATTTTTATTGTTTTGCCGTCATAGTCTGCAAAGTCAACTTGAATTATGTTGTAGGTTTTACCACGAAACACAATGCGGTAATCCACAGCTGAAATCTCTGAAAGCTGTTTGCAAAAGCGAACAGCAAAGGCTACGGAGTTCTGTTCCTCCGTATCACCTTTCTGCCGTTCCTTTCCTCCTGCGGTATTTACGGATGCAAAGCAGGAATAATAATCCTGCCAATGCCGAATTACATTCCCCACTTCATCTGTTTTGGAAACACCTTTTTGAATTTCAATCCGCTGATTTAGTTTTGAAATATCCATCAGAATCTTTCCTTTCTTACACCAAAAAGCAGAGAACGCAGAGAAAGTGTCAAGGCTTTATAGTCGGCATTTTCTCTGTGTTCATACAGATAAGCAACAGCATACATGACAGCAATCTTAGAGCAATGGCTCTTTTCAAATTCATCTTCGGATAATCTGGCTACATCAGCACACAAAACTTCTGCGGATTTCAGCAACTCTTCAATTACTGTGTCATCATCATCAAAATCTACTCGCAGATATTTTTTCATTTCATCAAGAGATACTGTCATTTACTCCACCACCGTTAGTCTGCTTTCAATCTTAAAATCTGCACTGCCTCGGGAAGAATCAATTTACCGTCCACACGTTCCTTTGCCACGTAGCCAATCATCCCGTTGCCTGCAAAGAGTTCAGTGAGCTGCTTGAAGGAGCGAGTACCACGATCACCAATGTTATAATAGCTGTAATCACCAAAAGCAATGGCATCCTCCGGTGCATATGCGGAAGTATGAACATCATATCCTAAAATTTTATCCGGCTCTCCTGCCTGGTAAGAAGGCTGCCACATATAAGCACCGTTGTTGTCCTTCAATTTTCGGATTACAGCTAAGTTTTTATCATTGATAATAAAGGACGCATTTTTGCGGTAAGGACGCTTTAAGGCATAGATTAAGTTTAAAATATCATCCGCTTTCAATGCTGCGGTCAATGTTTCCGCTGTTGTGCCGCCGCCTGTTTTTGCAAAAAGTCCCAATGGCTGACCGACACCAGTACCATTGAGGAATGCGTCCTCCTCGGCATTGGCAAGTGCTTTCCCGAACTGGTCAATGATGTAGTTCTCAAGACCAAAAGCATTATCGTAGAGAAGTTCCTCCGTCACCTTGATAGCTACATGGAGCTTGTGCGCATCCAATAAAATCTGGCTGAATGTGGCATCACCGAAAGTCAATGCACCGCCTTCCTCAACCCATGCGGCGGCAGGCTTTGTTGCCGCAATATTGATTTTGTGTTCGCCGGAGGTGGTAATGACACGACCAAGCTTTCTCATGATGTTTTCTTCTTCCAAGGTATCAATCAAACGGCTGTCATACTCCTCCGGAACAAGATAACCGCCGTCAGCATCCACGCCTTCCTGCAAAATGTCAGATACCTGACGGAAGTTGGTACGAAGTGCCGTAAGCATACCGTTTTTGTACTCATCAGACGCACGACCCATTTTCGGCTTTTCATTGCCGTCTACGGTCATAGGCTTTGCAACAATGGGCGTATTCACAGGCTTATTCATTTCCTTTTCCATTGCCTCCATCTGCTCCATACGCTCAATCTCGGCACTGTAATCCTTTACTTTCTTTTCCATCTCGGCATAGGCTTTTGCGTCCTCCGCAGAAAGCAGACCGTCCTTGTCTCGTCTGCTCTCCACAAATGCCTTTGCACCTTCCCATGCCTTATTTCTGAGTTCTCTCAATTCTAAAATCGTCATACTTATTACCTCCAGTTTTTGATTAAATCCAAGCGTTCCATAAGGGAATCTGCCGTTGTTTTCGGTTTCTGATCAATTCTGCATTTTGCGGCAATTTTATCCATCAAATGATTTGTAACAGCAGTGCGGGAATATACATTGCTGACCTGTGGCACTTCCACAGCATCGGCTGTATTTCTATGCATGATTTCATCCGCAAAGCCAAGTTCAACAGCAATGTTTGCGTTCATCCATGTTTCCGCATCCATAAGATGAGAAAGCTTTGCTCGGCTCATGCCTGTTTTGATTTCATAGGCGTTGATGATAGACTCTTTCACCTCGTCAAGCATGGCGATTGTTTTCTGCATCTCAGAGGTATCTCCCATAGCTGCAGTCATTGGATTGTGTATCATCATCATGGAAACAGGTGATACCATCACCTTGGTGCCTGCCATTGCGATAACAGATGCGGCACTGGCGGCTATGCCATCAATTTTGACGGTTACATTTCCTTTGTAATCCATGAACATGTTGTAAATCTGTGCCGCCGCCACGCAGTCACCGCCGGGGCTGTTAATCCAGACTGTGATATTGCCTGTCCCTGCATTCAGTTCCTCCTTAAAAAGCTGTGGCGTAACATCATCGTCAAACCAGCTTTCCTCAGCAATGGTGCCGTTCAGAAACAGCGTTCTCTCCACCGTTTGTTCCTGCGTTTCTTGATTTGTCACTGTCCTGTTTTTCCAATTCCAGAACTTCTTCATCCTTCTCGTTCTCCTTTCTTTCAGCAGTAGTTGCTGCAAATATTCCTGCATCGGCAAGCTTTGTCATGTTGCCGTTGATGAGATAAAGGTCACCGCCGTCCTCGACAGAAATACGGTCAAGGTTTTCAAGTTCTCTGATGTCATTTGCACTCATCCAGCCGTTCTGTCTTGCAGTGGCATAACCACTCATGCGGCTTGCATAGTCCCCACGCAAAAGGCCGTCTACATTGAACTTGATGAAATATTGAGATTTGTTATTCGGAGAAATCAACACTCTTGCCATTGACTGCTCCCATCTGACAAGCCAAGGCTCCAAGGTGTATTTCACGAATTCGAGTGACTGCTGCTCAATATTAGAAAAGCTCGACTTCTCAAGGTCACCGACCATGTGAGGAGGGACTCTGAAAATTCGAGCAATTTCGTTAATCTGAAATTTTCTTGTTTCCAAAAACTGTGCTTCATTTGGTGAAATGGAAATCGGCGTATATTTTAGACCTTCTTCCAAAACAGCCACCTTATGACTGTTGGAAGAACCGCCGAAGGCTTCATTCCAACTGTCACGCACCTTAGACGGGTCTTTCAGTGTTCCCGGATGCTCCAATACACCGCTTGGTGCAGCACCGTTTGCATAAAACTTACTGCCGTATTCTTCAGCGGCAATGGCAAGACCGATAGCATTCTTCGCCATTGCAATAGGACTGTATCCCACAAGACCGTCAAATCCAAGACCTGGGACATGAAGTATGTCTGTCGGTTTCAAACGAACCGTTCCGCCCTTTGTGGTCTTTGCCTCATCAGTCGAGGTCTGATATTCATAGTAAAGCTGACCTTTATCATCTCTGTTCACCGTCATGCGGTTTGGCATAAGCGGATACAGAGCCACAACCTCACCCTTTCCGTTTCGGATAATCTGTGCATAGGCATTGCCCCACAAAAGCAGATGCGTCATAAGTGTTTCCCGGAACACAAAGCTTGTCATTTCCGGGTTTGGCTCATCATGCAGTACAAAATACAGCGGATGTCCGACTGCCTTTTCCTTACTTCCGTCATCTGTATATCTGTATAAATGAAGGGGCAGTCCTGCCACCGCCTCCGACAAAATACGTACACAGGAATACACCGCCGTCATCTGCATGGCAGAACGCTCATTTACGTTCTTGCCGGATGCGCTTGTGCCTAAGAAAAATCGGTATGCACTGCCTGCCGTACTGTTCTTTGGAGTATCTCTGGTACGAAATAATCCGCTCAAAAGTCCCATAGAATCACCTTCCTTTCTGAAAAAACGGTATAAGAAAAGCACCTCCGAAGAGATGCTTAACCTTATTTACATATTCTTTTCCTTATTTTTATATTGTTTTTAAGGTAATAATTGAATATTTACGGAAATCATTTCAATCTGTAATAGCAAATGTTCTTCCCTGCTCCTTCTCTTTTCAATTCACCTGATGATACTAACTTTCGAAGTGAACCTTCAATAGAACTAATGCTGAGTGAAGGACAAAGTTCACGAATATCCTGTTTAGTAAATCGACCAATCTTATTCAGAGTGGCACGTCTTACCATTTCAAGAGCAGGAAGTTTTGTTTCCACTAAAGCAAATCGATCTTCAAAGTCTTTATAAGCCGCAAGAACTGTTCCAAGCAAATATTTGATAAAAGGAACTGCATCCTCCTTACCTTCGTGCCAGCCAATCTGTGCTTGACCAAGTGCGTTATAATATAAATCTTTATTTTTTGCAATTTTTGCTTCCAAAGATATATATTTTCCTACATAAAACCCATTTCTATACAACAAAAGAGTTGTCAGCAGTCGGCTCATTCTTCCGTTGCCATCGTTAAAAGGATGTATACAGAGAAAATCATGAATAAACACAGGAATTGCTATTAGCGGCTCAACTTCCATATTTCCGATTACTCTGTTATATTCCTCACAGATTTTGTCCAGTGCCTCCGGTGTTTCGTATGGAGCAAGCGGAGTAAATAATGTTTCCACATGACCATCAGGGTATGTGGCACTGATATAATTCTGCACACTTTTAGTTCTGCCTGCCATCGGATTATTCATATGACTATACAAAACCTTATGCAGCTGCAGAATGTAGTTCTGTGAAATAGGAATCGCATCAAAGCTTTCGTGGATAATATTTAATACGTCACGATAACCAGCAATTTCCTGTTCATCACGATTTTTAGGTGTTGTTTTTTCTTCCACCAACTGTCTGATACGAGTACTTGTTGTTACAATGCCTTCGATGGCATTTGATGCCTCTGTACTTTGTATCTTTGCAATCTCAACCAGTTTCTCCAATTCCTCCGGACGCTGTTTCAGATACATCTCCTGTTTTCCGGCTTCTTTGTATATTGCGGCAATCAAACCAAGAATGTCCGAATCCCACTTTTGATTTTTGATTTCAAAATAATTAAAGGTTCTCATTATTTCACCCCCCTTTTCCCCTTAAATAATACCATAAAATAAGGTTAAAAGCAATGTATTAAGGGAATATTCCATTAATATCATGCCTATTTTAAGGGAAATTATTCTAAAATCATGTAACGAACGGCATAAGAAAAGCACCTCCGAAGAGATGCTTTCTCGATTTATTATTTCATTTGTTACATATTATCTCGGATTTCTTCCGTTACATCTGCAAGTGTTCCACGAAGAGAACTTCCCGTGTTGCAGTATTTTTCCATTAATTCCTTCCAAAGTGGGTCATTTTCAGGAATTTCAGAAAACCAAACCGAATAATCATCCTCGCCGTGTTTTTCCAATACAGTAATCACTGAACTCACTCCTTTTAGCCATTTCCGATTGCTTTATTTTTACCATAATAGCATCTTTTTTCACATCTATCAAGCTAAGTATAAATATATAAAGTATACTTTCATATCAAAAAACAAGCAGTCCCCTTGTGTCATATACACTTTCGCCTGCATCATTTCCACAGCGAATTGCTCTGTCCAGTGCCATAATCGTAGCAACAGCACCGTCTATCTTTTCCGTTGATTTTTCCTTATCTGCCTTGATGTTTCCCGCAGGATCGGTACGGATAAAGATGTTGTCCATATTCCACCTTAGAACCGGATGACCGCCATGTGCAATTCGCTTTTCCAGAACAAGTTTCATCAGTTCCTTTGTCGGAGGGCTCATATCCTTAAAGCCCTGTCCGAACGGAACGACCGTAAATCCCATGCCTTCAAGGTTCTGCACCATCTGCACCGCACCCCAACGGTCGAAGGCAATCTCTCGGATATTGAAACGCTCGCCCAGTTTTTCAATGAACTTTTCGATATAGCCGTAATGCACTACATTTCCTTCTGTGGTCTGCAAATAGCCTTTTCTCTCCCACAAGTCATAAGGAACATGGTCCCTTCGTACTCTTAGGTCAAGAGTATCCTCCGGTACCCAGAAATAAGGAAGAACAACATATTTATCATCTTCGTCAAGTGGCGGAAATACCAAAACAAAGGCAGTAATATCAGTTGTAGATGAAAGATCAAGACCGCCATAGCAGACACGCCCTTCCAGTTCATCCTCATCCACAGGGAATGCACAGGCATCCCATTTTTCCATAGGCATCCATCGGACTGCCTGCTTGACCCACTGGTTCAGACGCAGCTGACGGAAGGAATTCTCCTCGCTGGGATTCTGCTTTGCCGAGTTGCAGGCAGCTTCAACTTTATCAATGCCGACTGTGATATCAAGGCTCGGATTGGCTTTTCTCCATACCCTTGGGTCTGTCCAATCATCTGATTCATCCGCACCGTAAATCACAGGGTAGAAGGTAGTGTCGATTTTCCGTCCCTCCAAGATATCCTTTGCCTTTTGATGCGTTTCATAGCAGATGGAATTGGTATCCGTTCCCGCTGTTGTGATTAAGAAGTACAATGGCTGCATACGGGCATCACCGGAGCCTTTGGTCATAACATCAAACAGTTTTCTATTTGGCTGTGTGTGCAGTTCATCAAACACCACGCCATGAATGTTAAAGCCATGCTTGGAATAAGCCTCGGCAGAAAGAACTTGATAAAAACTGTTGGTTGGCGTGTAGATGATTCTTTTCTGCGATGCAAGGATTTTCACACGCTTATTCAGTGCCGGACACATCCGCACCATATCAGCCGCCACATCAAACACGATGGTTGCCTGCTGACGATCAGCCGCACAGCCGTAGACCTCGGCTCGTTCCTCACCGTCACCACAGCAAAGCAGAAGTGCCACAGCCGCCGCAAGCTCTGACTTGCCTTGCTTTTTCGGTATCTCCACATAGGCGGTATTGAACTGTCGGTAGCCGTTTGGTTTCAGCGTGCCGAACAGGTCACGAATAATCTGCTCCTGCCAGTCGATAAGTTCAAATTTCTTTCCTGCCCATGTGCCTTTGGTGTGGCACAGGCTTTCGATGAACATTACCGCAAAATCAGCAGCATCCTTATCATAAATGCTGTCCTCGGCTTTGAACTTGGTGGGTATGTATTTCTTCAGTTTTCTCATTCGCCATTACCTCCACGAAAAAAGGACCCCCGGCGGAGTCCCGAAAAGTATTCTTTTTCAGTTATTTACTGTCCTATGCAGCTGTGGATGGTGTTCAAGATTTCTTCCTGTTCATCCTTGTCCACACCGATGCCTTCAAGAGCCTCTCTTGTGCCACAATCGGGGCAGATATAGGTTTCGTTGTCCACTCTTGAAAGAGCCGGATTGCCATGATAGGTCTTATGGCATCTTGGACAAATTTTTAAAGCGGTTGTTTTTTCATTCTTCATAGCTCAGCCTCCTGCTGTTCTCGATGGCTCTCATCAGAATTTCTTTCTCAAAGCCAAAGGCTCTGTACCCATCCAGACAGGTGCGGATGTAACGGCGGCTTGGCCTGCCAAGCTGTCTGTCCTCATGCATGATGTAAACATAGCATTTGCGGTTTTTTATTTTCCCTGTGCGGATGTCCTGAACGGGCAGTTCCATTTCGGCTTTGTAATAGAAGAAGGGAAATCCTTCATAGCGGTCAAGTGCCGCCTCGTCCGCCGCTGTTGTTGCCCACACAGCAACAGGAACACTGCCGCCCTTCTTCTTTTCAACGGTAAGGTAAGAGCCTGTCTGACTGCCCTTGAACAGCAGTTCATAGTCCTTGATTTCCGATGTTCCGATGATTTCTGCCTGTGGACAGCGGAATCTCATTTGTTTCATATTTAAGTTGCTACCGTAGGCAATGTAGTATCTTCTTTTCATATTTTTCATCCTTTCTGAAGAGCATACCCTTCTACTGCCTTAAGACCGCCGAAGCGGTCGGTTTATTAAGGCTTTACAAGGCTATGCTCTTGCGGTTCTGAATGCCGTATCACCTGCAAGTCTTTTTGTAAGAATTTCTCTCGCCGTTTTGAACTCGTCACCAATAAAACCAAGTCTTAAAAGCCAAGTTCTCATGGCATATTTAGGGTTTTCGTTTTGCTGTGGTTTCGAACTTGCGGTTTTTACGGTTTTTGCCATTTGGCTGAGTGCAAGGCAAAGCTGAATATAGCTTTTCAGCTGTCCGGCATGAAGTCCATTCTGTCTGCCGTTCGCAGGAGCGTCAAATTGAAAAAGTCTGAATTCGATTGTTCCCTTTGTAAAGGTAGCATGGTAGTTCAGCATATGGTATCGGCTGTCATTGTAGTGGTGGTTTCTGCCGCAGCCTGCTCCGTTGGCAGTGTGCCAAATGTCTGCGAAATCAGCCATTGTCTTTGGCTTTTTCCTGTTGACTTCTGCAAGGAAGTTAGGGTTTACCGTTCTGCAGTAGCGGTGCATTCTGCCTCGATCAAGGTTTAAGGCATCTGCAATCAGGCTTTCGTGGCTTGCCATAATGTTTGCAAGGTTTCTCATAGTCTGTGGAGTGTGTCCGTTTGCTCCGATGTGGATGTGAACTCCGCATCCCCTTGTTGCATCGCTCTTGGCTCCTGCCTTGCGAAGTCTTCTGATAAGTTCCTGCAAGCTTTCCATGTCCTCGTATTTAAGGATTGGCGTTACCAGTTCGCATTTTTCGCTGTCCGGTCCTGTAATACTGACATCCTTTTGGAATTTCCATTCTCTGCCGTCCGCATCCCATGCGCTCCATGTTTCGTAGCCATTTCTTCTTGCTGTGTACTTGTATCTGCCTGTGCCGAAGAAATCAGCGGCAAGCTTGGCGGCTTTCTCACGGGTAATGCTGTTCATCTCAACCTCAACGCCGATGGTCTGTGTTTTCATTTCTTCAATCTGCTTTGTGGTTTTCTCGTTCATGGTGTGTACCTCCGTTTTCTTTTTTCGTTGTACACATATTCGCTCTTTTTGGCAGATATAGCAATACGATTACTACACAATGTTCTGCACAACATCTTGTGTATATCTGTTGTTGACTTACTATATTTTGCGTACTTCATCTTCGCCATAAACCACATTTAAACGGGAGCCGTTATCCCAAGCCACAAGGAGTGATACCGTATCATCCACGCCTTCAACAGTTCCTTTGGTGCCGATTGGCGGTGCCTGAAAATCATCCATTTCCACAAGCTCCACCCTTGTACCGACAGGGTATTGCCTGCGTACCTGCTCCACAATCTCTTTACTCGGAAATCTCATCCGCTGCCGCCTCCTTTGTTGTTTTGAATGCACTGCTGCCTGTCAGATTTTTCAACAAAATCTTTCGGTCTGCCTTATATTCTGCTCCGATGAATCCGAGGCGGAGAAGAAAACAGCGGAATGCGTATTTCTCGTTGGTTACTTCCTTTTCTGTGGAGTTGATGCGTTTCTGCTCCTTGCTCATCCTACACAGTGCGGCAATAAAGTCGGTATAGGCTTTTGCTGTGTCTGCATCGGGAATGGTGTCAAACCAAGGGAATGAAACCGCATCCTCAGTAACTTCTATAGGTAGTTCAGTAATGCCCAGTGCCTTCTGAATCAGCTGTCCCTTAACTTCCAGAAGTCTTGTAAGGTTTTCGACTGCAACTGTTTCAAGCGGAACTGCCACTGCCAACGCAGTACTTTCGCCCTGTGGCTCGGTATCCGTTTCTTCGGCTACTTCCTCGGCAAGTGCTTTTTCTTCGCTGTCGGCGGTTGTAAAGCCACGCTCGGCAAGCTGATACAAAAGGTCATGGATATCCTTTGGGAACACGTTGTCTTCAAACTCCAACGCTCCGCTCTTATCAATAATAAGCCCCCCAAAGTCATATGCCGCAGTTGGCATTCCCATGTATTTTGGCTTTGTTCCAAGAATTTCCGCAATAGCCGTAACCAGTGCTTTTCTTTCTGCTCCCGTTCTGTTAAATTCTACTCTCATTCTGAGTACCTCCTTTGTTTTTTCGGTACTACATATATCACTCTAAAAGGCACATATATCAAGCATTTTAGGTGTAGAATAATCTGCAAATTATTCTGCAGGAAACTGTGAGTAGTACACAATACCAGAAAGCACAAAGCAAACATTGGGAAGTGCCACACCGTTGCCCCACATCTTATATTCCGCAGAATCGGAATGTGGATTTTTCAGCCACTTTACTATCTGATTTTCCGTTTTCGGCTTTTTTGAAGTTCCAACAAGCTTTCTGTGCGTTTCAAATACCTCAGTCCAGTACGAAATATCTTCATCAGTTGGGTTTTCCGTACCGAGATCATCACACCACCAGTCGGGAAATCCTTGCAGCCTTGCACATTCCGTTGGAGTCAGACGGCGAACAATGTAATCCATAGCATTTTCATCATTCACAATGGGCGGATCTTTATAATCCGTAGCCACCAGTGTGTTTGTCATCTCCTCAGAAACCTCTGTAAAAAAGGATGCTTTACTGGAAGAATAGGTAGAATGTGCAACCGCACCGGGACCTTTTGCCACAATGGTCGGTTCCAACTCCTCTTCCACAGCAAAGCCGAATTTTGCATTTTGCCCTTGGTTGAATGCCGCTCTGTCGATGCCGTAGACTTCCTCGCATACGAAGTTGGATTCTGGATTCTTCAGCTGCTGACTGGAAGGACCCTTTGGGCCGTCATTGGCAGATAAGGTGGCAGTCTTTTCACAGAATGCCACCACATGGTGGTCTGCCGTATTAAGCGTAAAGCTGATATCTTCTCCGATGCCGCTGCACTGAGGACCGTTCTTCTCGGCTCTGCCGATCATGGAACCCTGCACCGCCACCACAGCCATGCCGCCTTGATTGCATGACGGATTTCCGCCGTTGGCATCCAAACATCTTGAAGTCTCCGCTTCATAAAAGCCGCTGTGCGGATTGTCCGATTTCATAGAGTTGCTGTCCTTGGAACAGATACCATAGCACTTGGGTACGAACACCGTTTGGTCATTATTACAGGAGAGCGTTGCAGATTTATTTTCCTGTATCAACGCTCCTTTACCTCCGCCATCACATCCGGAACGGATTTTCAGCGTTTTCGGCGTTTCCAATACGAACGGCTGATTGTTTCCGCCTGTTCCGTAAGCGGAAAGCACTGTTTGTGCCACATAAAGAGGACCTTTATATCTGGTGTCTTGACCGTGATTTTCAAATACAAGGGGTGGATGATTGGATGTTGCACGAAGGGTTGCGGTGAGATCCTCTGTCACATTCATCTGCTGACCGCCTTGGTCATTTAGGCAGAGGCTTGACGCTCCAATGCTTTCTTCAGCACCTCCGGCAGTTCCTTGCCACGAACGGAAGCCCTGCGGAGTATACCCTGACACGCCCTCGGACTCAAATAATATTTTTCCGGCACTCTCGCCATCAAAATCTGCGACAAGGTAGATACGTTTTCTTCTCTGGGGTACTCCCCAATACTGTGCATCGAATGTTCGCCAGGCAATATCAAATCCTTCTGCCACATCAATGTGTCCTGCGCTTGTCCATTTTCTTTTCGGAGGGACAGGGATAGAAACGGAATCGGCTTTGACCGAGCATACAGATGCAAGGACTGCCTTGAAGTCTTCTCCTTTGTTACTGGAGAACGCACCGTGTACATTTTCCCAGACGATAAATCTCGGATATTTTCCATTGGTTTTGCACCTCATTTCTTTTACGATTCGCACTGCCTGATAGAAAAGCGAGGAACGCTCCCCGTCAAGACCGCTACGTTTTCCCGCTACCGACATATCCTGACATGGACTGCCGAAGGTAATGATGTCCACAGGCGGAAGAACGGCACCGCTGATTGCGGAAACATCTCCATAATGTTTTACCCAAGGCATTCTTTTTGTTGTGACACGAATAGGAAACGGCTCTATCTCCGATGCCCACAAAGGGGTAATGCCGGAAATCAAGCCGCCAAGTTCAAACCCACCCGAACCAGAGAATAAACTTCCCAGTGTTAAGTTGTTATTCTCCATCGGCAGACACCTCCACATCTGCAAACGGAATGGTTTTTCCGTCACGAACCACAGACACATTTTCCGTAGTGCCGACCTGCTTAATATAGCGTTTTACGATAACATCGCAGTATTTCTCATCCAATTCGATGATGTGGCAGATTCGGTTGGTCTGCTCACAGGCAATAATGGTACTGCCGCTACCACCGAACGGGTCAAGCACGATGCAGTTGCTCATGCTTGAATTCTTAATAGGATAGGCAATCAGAGGAACAGGTTTCATGGTAGGATGGTCACCGTTCTTCTTCGGCTTATCAAACTCCCATATGGTTGTCTGTTTGCGGTCGGAATACCACTGGTGTTTGCCGTTCTTTTTCCAACCGAACAGACAAGGCTCATGCTGCCACTGATAAGGACTTCTGCCAAGAACAAGGCTCTGCTTTTTCCAGATACACGTTCCGGAAAGATAAAATCCTGCATCTGAGAATGCTTTTCTGAAATTCAAACCTTCCGTATCTGCGTGGAACACATAGATACTGGCATCATCCGCCATTGCCTTTTCCATACAGGTGAACGCATCAAGCAGAAACTGATAGAACTTGTCATTTTCCATGTTGTCATTCTTGATTTTGCCTGCGGTGCCCTGATAATTCACATTATACGGAGGATCGGTTACCACAAGGTTTGCTTTCTTGCCATTCATAAGCAGGGTATAGCTTTTCTCCTTGGTGCTGTCCCCACAAAGCAGTCTGTGGTTGCCAAGCAACCAGAGGTCACCTGTTTTTGTGACAGGCGGCTTCCCTAATTCCGTATCCACATCAAAATCATCCTCTTTTGCGTTATCGGAAGTATCAAAAAATCCAGCCAGTTCTTTTTCATCAAAGCCTGTCAGACTTAAATCAAAATCTTCTGCTTGCAACGCTTCGATTTCCACCTTCAAAAGCTCCTCATCCCAGCCTGCATCCATTGCCATTCGGTTGTCGGCAATAATGTATGCTTTCTTCTGTGCCTCAGTTAGATAGTCCACGAACACACAAGGCACTTCGTTGATGCCCTCTTCTTTCGCCGCCATGATTCTTCCGTGGCCTGCGATAACATTAAATTCTCTGTCGATGATAACAGGGTTGATGAATCCGAACTCACGGAGAGAAGAACGGAGTTTATTGATTTGCTGTGTATTGTGGGTGCGGGCATTGTTTACATAAGGAATCAGCTTGGAAATAGCCACAAGCTGCATTTCAGTTGTTGTCTTGCTCATCGTCCTCACCTCCATCAAAAAAGACCCCACTCGGCAAATTTCTCAAAACCGCCGATGGAGTCTATATATTCTTTTGCCTCTGCCACAATGTCTGCATAGGGAACGCCGTCTACGGTATCATCCCCGATGGCACACACCAATGTGACAGGCTTGCCTAATTTCTGTGCTTTTCGGAATGCGTAGATATTGACGGATACATCTGCTTTTGACAGGTCTTTGCCATGCAGACCGCCGCCTGTTACGGAATCTGCCATATCGGAACCAAGCTTACGGTTCGTGGCTCCGCTGTCTACATCCGTGCCGCCTGTCCAATCGCCAAGGGGATTGATTTCAGCATTCGGATATGTGTTTTTCAAATCTGTAGTTTTTGCGTTGCTCTGACAGATAATCAGTCTTGCTTCATCCAGAATGTACTTTCCATCATGCGGATAAGAAGTGTAGATTTTTCTTGCAATCTTAGAGAGCTCTTTCTGCTCCTCTGTCAGTGGCATTCCCTTAAAGATTCCATTGTCACCACAGCGAAGTTTTTTTGACTGGTTATCCGATAAATGCTTATCCTGCGGAACAATCACAATGTCCGGCTGCACATCTCCCGCAATTCGTTTTATGGCATCCATGATGTCACGCATAATCAGCTTGGTATCGGTTTCCACAATCGCATGGCAGAAGCCATGTCCAATCAGCACCTCAACGGCAACCTTCGGATTTTCTTCTTTTGCATAAGCCACATCAACAATGGCACCTGCTATTCTGTCTGCCACCTTATCAGGATGGCTTGGATTTACTTTTTCAATCATGCTATCTTCCTTCCCTTGCTCTTAAGAGTCTCTCCATCAAATCGTTTTGCGGAGCAGCATCGTCATAATCGGTACTGCAGTTCTCCTTCACAATCTGAAATATTTCATTCCAGAGCCTTACGGCTTGGTTCATATAGTTGATGCCAATATTAATAAACGGAGATGGGATAGGTTTCTGTGTGGTTGGGTGCTTTGAAAGAAATCCCAACTTATTGGTCATCTCTTCGCACTGAATCCATCTTGCAGAACACATCGCATATCTTTCCAACAGCTGTGGGGATACCTTCGATGAACAGCCAATCTTGTTAAGCCAGTTCCATGTTTCCGTATATATTTCGTGAGCCTGCAGTTCACTGCCATCTCTCTGTTCTGCAGACAAAAAGTCATGTGGCTTTGGCATCTCCACACCTTCCACTTCAGGAATATCCAGAACCTCTAATCTTCGTCCACCCGGATTTCCGTTATTTGCCTTTTCTTTTACAGCCGATTTCTTACGTCCGGCACCCAGTCTTCTGCCTCCACGGCCGCCTATATTATTTGATTTCGTAGGCACGTCTCATGTTCCTCCTTTATTACCCTTTTGATTTCGCCTTTTTTACACGCAAGACCCCACGCCGTTCCTCGGGTCCTTGATGTGTTTAAGATTCCGACCGCCCCTGGGGTCACTTATCATAGCTGTACACACGATGTTTTTTGCTTCCCTGATAATCACCACGCTCGGCATGGATCTTGGCATGACAGCTTTTGCAAAGAGAAATCAGATTGCTTCTGTCATGGCTGCCACCTTCCGACAATGGTTTCTTATGATGAACCTCATCCACCGGAACAATGATTCCTTTCTCAAAGCACTGTTCACAGAACGGATGCGTCTTCACGTAGCTGTCACGGATTCGTTTCCATGCTCGTCCATACCTACGGCGTACAGCTTTGTCTCTGCCATACTTCTCGTAGGAACGGTTCGCTCCATTCTCATGCTCCTCACAGTACCTTCCATCCGTTAGGTTTGGACAGCCAGGATAACTGCAAGGACTCTTCGGTCTTCTTGGCACATCTGCACCTCCTTTTGACATAACAAAAGCCTCTGCGGGATTACTCCTACAAAGGCTCTGCTCTCATTTATTCTTTTTCTACATTTTACATTATAGCGCATGGTGCCCGTGGTCTGGGAGTGGCTTGGGGGGTGGCCTAGGGGTGGCTTCTTTCAAATTCCTCCAAAGCACGACTGTGAAGACGCTTCGTCCATCGAAGTGAATAATGCATTGCGATTGCTATCTCAGGCATCGTCTTAAACATTACATATCGATAATGCAGAAGAAGCTGTTCGCTTGATTCTTCCAATTCATCGATTGCAACACTGACCTCCGTCTTCAGTCTTTCCAGTTCTTTTTCATCTGCTGCTATCTCTTCCTCAAGTTCATCTGCCTTTTCCAAGTATCTGATAAAGGGTGCATTCGTATTTCTGTTGCTTGAGTAATGTTCCTCAAAGCCGGGAGACGATACGCTGCATGCCATCTGTCTGTAACAATCCAGTTTGACTCTTTTATCATTGATACGGTTATTCAGATAAAAAGGCTGATTTAAAAATTCTCTTGCTGTCATAAGCCGAACCTCCGAAAATATAAATTTCCCTCGGATTGACTCTGATTGTCTTTGATTTACAATTCTGCTTTTACTGCATCGATCAGTGCCGATTGTGTGCTGTCCTTATCAGCCAGTGCTTTCATGATTTTCTCATCGACTGTACCTTCGGTGAGAATATGAATCACGGTTACGGTTCCACTACTCTGTCCTTGTCTATAAAGTCTAGCTACTGTCTGCTGATAAAGTTCAAGGCTCCAGGTAATTCCAAACCATACTATTGTGGAACCACCACTTTGAAGATTTAAGCCATGTCCTGCTGATGCCGGATGAATCAGTGCCACCGGAAGCTCTCCCCTGTTCCACTTTTTCATACTGGCATCACTATCCAGTTTCTGAAACGGGATCTTCTTTTCAGTAAGACGCTGTTCAATTCTCATAAGGTCATGCTTGAACCAATATGCAATAAGAATCGGTTTCCCATTTGCAGATTCGATAATATCCTCCAGTGCATCCAGTTTTCTGTCATGAATGGGAAGAATGCTCTCATCATCTGCATAAACGGCTCCGTTTGCCATCTGTGATAACTTTCCTGAAAGAGATGCTGCATTGGCCGCTGTGATTTCTCCCTCCGGAAGTGCCAGAACAAGTTCCGCTTTCATATCCTCATATTTCTTCTTTTCCTTTTCTGACAGATGAACCATATACTTTGTATTTACAAGTTCCGGCATCTTCAAATGATCTGCTGCCTTCATGGAAATCGTGATATCCGATATTTTTTCATAGATGGCATCTTCTGCTCCGGGAAGTGGCTTGTAGCTATAAACGATAGGACCATTCACCTTATCCGGTTTGAAATAAGTATTTCTGTACTGACCGATGAATCTGCCAAGTCTCATGCCCATATCCAGAATCTTAAACTCTGCAAATAGATCTATCAGACCGTTGCTTGATGGTGTTCCGGTAAGACCCACGATTCTTTTGACCTTTGGTCTTACTTTCATCAATGCCTTAAATCGTTTTGCTTGATGATTTTTGAAAGAACTCAGCTCATCGATTACTACCATATCGTACTCAAAGGGTTGTCCACTTTTCTCAATCAGCCACTGCAGATTTTCACGATTGATCATTGTGATATCTGCTTGTTTCTTTAATGCCTCCAGTCTTTCTTTTTCAGAACCGACTGCAATGGCAAAGGTAAGGTTGTGAAGATGCTCCCACTTTTCAATCTCATCGGACCAGGTATTTCTTGCCACTCGAAGTGGTGCTACTACCAGGATGCGATGGACAGCAAAATAATCGAAAAGCAGATTATTAAGTGCAGTCAGTGTGATGCTTGTTTTTCCTAAACCCATATCAAGAAAGACCGCCGCCGCCGGATGTGATTCAATATATTCTGTTGCATACCTTTGATAATCATGTGGATTGTATTTCACGAATCACACCTCCAATCTTCTCCGTGCCATCAATGACATATACTCTAAACCCCAGTCCCATCAAAATTTTGTGCCTTGCGACCTGCAAAGCCCTCGGTTTCTGCCCTGGGGTCTTAAGTTCTGCAAAAGCAAACTTGCCTTTCGGAAGAAGGATGATTCTATCCGGCATTCCTGAATATCCAGGAGATACAAACTTCGGACAAATACCGCCATTCTTTTTTACCTCTGCCACAAGTCTTTTTTCTATTTCTTTTTCTCGCATAAGTACCTCCAATTGCTTAACAGTGAAGGTCTATGAATATCATTTCATAAACTTTATATAGAGTAGTTTTTTCTAAAAAATCTGCCCTAAAGGGGTTTTATATATAGACATTCACAGACCTGCACCTTTTATGAATTATTCCTCAAGAAAGTCCGATTTTAAGCGTATTCCATACACTGTAATCCCCGACTTTGCTCTCTTTCTCTCAAAGCCTGCATTCTCAAGTGCCGTATAGAAATCCGTGGTACTTCTGGTATACTCTCCGGTTCTTGCACAGTAGGAACGATACTCATGATAGAACTCTCCCGACTTCTGCGTATAAGTAGCATCCACCTCACAGCATTCCTCGACAAATGCAGAGAACCAGTCATTGTTCTCACGATATTTATTGATGGCAGCCTCTACTACCTTTGGTGTCCTCAGCTTGTACTTGTTTTTGATGGCTTTTGCTGCTCCATCAATAATCCATGAAAGCACAGCACCTCCTACATTCTCATAAAGGTAATCGGCATAATTCTTTATGTCACTGCTGCCCGTAATCTTGGCATTGAACGGAATCACAATGAGCCTTCGCCAGATACCGTCATCATTGGCTCCCACCCTTGGGAGATGATTGGTATATAAGACGAGGGTGTGTGTCGGCACGTATTTAAACGGATCCTTATACTTCTTCTCAGCTGTTACTTCATCAGTGGAACACAGCTGTTTTACGATGGAAGTATTCAGTCTCATTCCTTCTTCCAGTTCGGCAGCAATGACCAGTCTTTTTCCTTTCAGTTCTGCCATCTCCGGTTTGACATTACGCTTGCATCCCACAGTAAGAGCATCTGCAGAAATCGTTCCGCTGTAAGTTCCAAGCACCCTGGCAATGGTATTCCAGAAGGTACTCTTTCCGTTGCTGCCCTCTCCATATGCAATGACGAGTGCCTCGACATACACCTTTCCGATGGCAGAAAGTCCTACAATCTGCTGCACATAATCAATGAGTTCCTTGTCACCGCAGAAGAAACTGTCGAGTGCCTTCTTCCATAAATCCATGCCATCCTCACTTGGAGAAACTGCAGTCATCTTGGTAATCAGATCCTCGGCTTCGTGTTCCTTACTGCTTCCATCCTGCAAATCGTAAGTAGCATCGGGAGCATTAAGCAAGAACTCTTGGCTGTCGAAGTCCGTGATATTTTTAAGGAGCATCGGCTTTGCAGCTTGGAGTGCAGAAATTACATACTTCATATCTCTTCGCTTCATCACAAAGGCATAGTACTTTGATGCCATCACAAATTCCTTGAATGTCTTCTCACTACCTTCATCAATCGCTTTTTCCAGTGTCTTGCCGCCGGCCATAACAGTCTCTTTATCGACACCGGAATCAAGGAGCATTTTCTTTGCTTTCTCTACGGCAGCTGTTGCTTCCTTTAACTGTTCATCCAAAAACTCCTCGCATGCACCCACAGCCATCTGTTTAGATTCTGCCCAGTGCGTACCATCATATCGCATATAATCAGTGGAATCTGTAAATGCAAGTTCGCCAGCATATTCACGAGACAGCACCTTCGCCTGTCCAATATCTGAGTAATCATCCGGTTTCAGACTAAATCCCTTATTGAACTCTTCCGGTGATACATAGCCAACCTGTGCCTGCACCTTCTTTCCAAACTTCACGGCACTGCTCCAAATCAGAGCAAGTTCGCTGTCTTCCAGTGGCGGATTACAAAGCTGTGCCTTCTCAAGATAAATATCATGAGCCTTTTCTGTATTACCGTATCTCTTAATCAGTCTTCCGGCAATATGACTCATGGTGCTGTTTCTGGAACCTTCGGCAATGCCTTGGGAAGCACTGTCATATTCTGCAAAGTCCATCTCACCCAAGAACTCTGTTATTGTTTTACTGCCCTCATGCCAAACAATATCTGAGGGATTGCATCCAAAGATGAATCTTGCAGCATCCAGTGCATTATCATCAAAAAACGGAGCATACTCTTGGAGTCTTGTTTTGATGCCTGCGACCTCTCCTGCATCAGTCACCTTCTCATGAGGGAAATAGATATGGTGTCTTGGTCTTGCTGATTTGTTTCCCTTTACCTTGCCATCATTTTTACTTGGAACAATTGCATAGGCCACATCCGGAAACAGCTCTTCATATTTTTCTATAGTCATCCAATCTTCGGGATTATCGCTATGGTCATTATCACAATCCATAACCTCTACATCAGAAGAGATAAAATCATCGATACTGCGATGTGCTTTCTTAAATTCCCCACACACATGATCCCTTGCAATCACCGACTGCATATCCTCTTTATTCGTAATTTCTGCTTTATTGGGATAGACTGCATTGGCAGCATTACCTGCGCAATTCGCTGAATATATCGTAAATTTCATCTCTTTGTTTCCTCCAAATCCTCTGTAAAATATCTGATCTTCATTCTGCGTCTTTCGGCAAGTGCTATCTCACGAGCCATCCCTTCCGAGACATCCTCTCCAAACACCCACATTTCCTGGCACTTTCCAACCAGTACATAATTGATGGTATGGTTTGCCAGATATCTTTCTTCCGGATTACTGTCATCCATAAACTGTGGATACAAAAGATGCGGAGCAATAGGGATCACCTTATTCTCAATTGCAAAGCGAGCGTACTGTCTTGCTTTTTCGACATTCTTTTCTGTATCTCCACGATACGGACTGCAGATATATACAAGCGGTCTGAACTCATCTGGTTTGTATAAATTGGCAGCTCTCTTAGCTGCCCTTTCCTCTTTTTCTACTGTTTTCAAGGCTTCATAAGTTGTTGGATCATGATAGCCTTCGCTGTTGTATTTACTGATTGCCATCCATTTCTCCTCCCATAATTCTTCTCGTACAGTTTTCACATAAGACGGCTGTTCCAAAGAGATCACTGTCACCATCACTTAAGATTTGCTGCAAATCCACCTGTACCTCAGAACCACAATGTGGGCATCTGCAGAATACATTCTCGTCATTGATTTCGATGTTGACTTCCACTGCGTCTCCCATCGTCTCTTTCACATAAAACATAGCGTTACCTCCATTTGAAAAAATTAAGGGTCCATGCCCTCTGATAGTGAAAGGACATGAACCCTCGTTTTAAGTACCGCTATATCAATCTTTTTTATAAAAATCGCATTCGTATCCGTCTGCACGAAGAAGAAGTCCCGGAATCCACGGTGGAGTTCTTTCCATCTGCTCACAGATAGCATCAAGGGATACATCCTTGGTGCATTCAATAATAAGTTCATCATGCACGTGGCCACAGATAAAACAATGGGATAACGTTCTCATCGCATAGGCAAGAATATCTCTGCTGATTGCCTGGACGATGTTCTCCACAAATTTAGGACCATAACTTTCAATCTGCTCCCATTTCTTTGTTCCTCCGATGCCTTCATATACTACAGACTCACTCCCAAACTTATTGACTCCCATCTTTGGTTTCACATAGGAAAGCCTTCGGCCACTTGGAAGTTCGATGAACAGCATCCCTCTTTTATAATAAAAATGAATGCCGTGTGTTTCTGTCTCCATGCGTTCACGGATAGTCTTTTTCACACATCGATCAACTGCCCACCAGAACTGCACGATATTCGGATTCGCATTTCTCCATGAATCTACAAGTGGCCGCAGTTCATCTTCTGATAATCCCATCTCGATGGCACCCATCGCAGTTAAGGCTCCTACGGATCCTCCATATCCAAGGGCAAGTTCCGCAATCTTACCTTTTTGCCGCAGTTCCCCATTCACACCATGCTTTTCCACCGGAACTCCAAACATGGCCGATGCCGATGCACAATAGATGTCTCCATTATTTTTGAAGACCTCACTTCTCCATTCTTCCTTTGCAAGATACGAAAGCACTCTTGCTTCAATAGCAGAAAAGTCTGCCACGATAAATTTCATTCCTTCTCTTGGAACAAACGCTGTACGGATAAGCTGTGATAACGTGTCCGGAATATCGTCATACAGAAATTCCATTGCTTCATAATTTCCACTCTTCACAAGTTCTCTTGCTTCTCTTAAGTCCGGCAGATGATTCTGTGGCAGATTCTGCAGCTGAATCATACGTCCCGCCCACCTGCCACTTCGATTTGCACCATAAAAACGAAACATCCCTCTCGCCCTGTGGTCTTCGCAGACAGCATTCTCCATTGCCTGATATTTCTTTACGGAAGACTTGGCAAGCTGCTGTCTGATTTCCAGAACTTTACGGATATGTGCAGGGGTACTTGCAATCAGTTCTTTCACTGCTTTCTTATCCAGACTGTCCGCTTCAATTCCGTTTTCCAACAGCCATGCTTTCATCTGTATGACACTGTTTGGGTTTTCGATTCCTGTCGAATGTTGTATCTTAGCCGTCAGCTTATCCTTGGAATGCTTGTCAAATACAATCGCATTTTTAACAACTGCCATATCAAGTGCAATGCCCCTGTCATTGATTTCCTGGTCAAGCCAGAACTCCTCCCATACAAAATCCGGTACCGGAAACTTCGACAATCTCCCCTGGATGGATAATTCCACCTCAACATCGCGGATGTTATATTTTACGAAAGCATCCCACTTTTCTTTATCATGCTTTGGAAGATTTCTTGTTCTTCCGCCATTTACCTTGGTAGGCTTACACGGCACACAAAAATAACGGATGAGGTCTTTCCCCTCTTTCAGCTTCTGTTCCGATAATCCCAGTACTTTGCCGGCACCTTCCAGTGATAACGGAAGTCCCATATAGGCAGACCAGGTCATCGTACATTTCCATGAAACCGGTGAAAGATAATCTCCCACGGTATCTTCTGCAATGCTGTAGCTTATAAACTTCTGCGGATAATACCTTCTCAGATACTCCGACAGACAGATTCTTTCAAACTGACTGTTAAACGCCCACTTTGTAATCTGTTCATTTGTGAGTGCATCTAAAATCTCATCCGGGATTTTCTCTCCCTGTGCCAAATCAACCACCTTGACTGCACTCTCATCCACTGAATATCCAAACAGCAAGATTTCAAAATTCGGAGACTGGACATACTTATACACACCGCACTTCTGCAGATCCACATCACTATATGTTTCCAAATCAATACTGATATTTTTCATTCTGTCACCATCCTAAAAAGCAAGGCAGCAAGATTGCTCCTGCCGCCCACCGTCATTTCATATACTTGTTTTTACTTGAAATCGTTCATTCTTTTTTCGTGATATTCGAGGTCTCTTTTATCCTTTTCAACCTCTCTTTTTTCATGTCTGCGGTCATAAAGCAGGCTCTGAATTGATGCAATCAGAAACGAAATGCTGATGCATACCCATACTGCGAGCAATACGATTACCAAAATTGTCTGTGCTGTTTCCATGTGTTGTCACCTGTCCCTTTCTTAAGATAAAAAATCATCATCGTCATCTGTTGCAAAATCGTCCTCTGCTCTAGACTTGCCGCCAAGAGGCTCACCATCGGCAATTTTCTGCAGATTGTTAAGACCGCAGGCGATTCCCTTGTTTCCGTTTGAATTGAAGGCGTAGAAGTTGATGCTTGCACGGCCATAAACACCACTATATACTTCAGAGCGTTCAAGGATAGGCTGACGGTCAGCATCCACGATACCAGGTGCAGAAGCAGAATTGGCATTGATGAAGTAGCTGTCTGCATAAGCTGCATCATCCGGACGTTCCAAGTCTCCATCTCTGAGAGGTGTTTTTAATACCTTGAGAGAAGGTACGGACTTGCCGTTACCCTTAAGCTTAGACTCGCCTTCCTCATACGCAGCCTGAATAGCCGCTTCAATCTTCTTCACGGTTGCCACATCAGACTTCGGAATGATAAGGCTTACACTGTACTTCGGCGTACCACCATTGATTGACTTCGGATCCCATACATTTGCATAGCTCCATCTTGTCTTAGGTCCTGTGATTACTTTCGTTGGGTTCTTATAATTGTTTGACATATTAGTTGTCCTCCTTAAAATCGTTGATTGCTGTATTTTTCATTGCCGGACGCTTATCCGACATAGGTACTAAGGTTGGCTTGCCCTGTGGTTTCTCAATTAACCCAGAGAGCAATTCTTCAAACTTTGTTTTGCCGAGCATCTTTGTCATAGCTGTAATACCGATGACCTTTTTCTCATACGGATCATATCCGGCACTCTCAATCTTTTCTGCTACGGCTTTATCATTTACATACTTACGATTGGAACGGCCTTCGACCAGTTTCCAGTCTTTCCATTCCTTACCGCTGATTGCCTGCTGAAGAGCATATTCTTTGATATCTCCCACCCAGGATACTATCTCGTCTGCTTTTGCAAGAATGACCTCTATTTCATCATCTTCAAGGTTGTCAGGCATCTCAAAATCATAACGGGCAAGTTCCAGGTTGTATTCGGCTCTCTTTCTGCAGATAGCCTTGACCTTACAAAACTGACAATGACTTCCGGCTTTGTATTCGCCCTCACCCTTTGCTGCCAGCTGTGCTGTCGGTGCAAGTGTTTCTTCTGCCCAGGAAAGCAGTGCTTCCTTTGAAATCGTAAAGGTGCTTACATGTTCCCTTCTTGGCTGAAAGATGGTCATCGTTATCTCTTTGATATCATAAATCCCATCAAAGATAGATAATGCTCCCAGTGCATAACACATCATCTGTGGATTGTTTTCTGCATCTACCAGAATGCCGACACCATACTTGAAATCAATTACGGTCAGCGTTTCATCTGCAACAATGACACAGTCTCCGGTACCAAATCCCTCCGGCACCCACTGCGAGAAATCCAAGTGCTGTTCAATAAGAACAATCGGATCACTGCATCTTTCTTTTGCTGATGATAACTGCTCCATCACATACTGTGCATACATATCGGTGCAGTCTGCCATCTCTTCATTAAAGAAGGTAAGATCCTCTACTGGGTCTTTGGACTGCTGCCCTAGTGCTGTTTTCAGCTTATGTTCACAAAGCGTATGGGCGTCTGTTCCCTGCACCGCAAATTCGCTGGGCTTGTCCTTTTCCTTTGCACAAAGAATTGCAGATGGCGGGCAGGCAAGCCACCTGTAACTGGAAGATGCAGAAAGTACTGCATGTTTATCCGGCATTACCAATCACCTCCACTTCAGCAAGGAGTGCTTCATAATCCTTCACATCCACATCTGACAGTTTGCTGACACCACGCTTAGTAAGAAGTGCTTTGACTTCTGCCGTATATCCTTTGCGAGACTTATCCGCCATAACTGCCCTTACATCTTCCAAGGAAAGAGTTTTTTCTTTCTTAGCTGCCTTCGCAGGTGTTTCTTCAGTAACTTTCGTCTTCGGCTCTTTTTCTTTTGCTTCTTCCGAACCACTAAAGAGATTCTTCAGATCTTCGGAGATACCGATGAGTGTGTTACCACATCTGTTCAGTTCTTCGATAAGCTGTGATAATTCGCTGACCTTTCCCATTTGGATTTCCTCCTTCCCCGACTTTTTCCTGTTTGCTGAGAGTATTCAATTTCTCAGCAAGCCTTTTTGAAACTACACTGATGGCAACAAGCGTATCGATAAGCTCTGTATCAAGCTGATTGCTGTCACACTTTTCAGTGCAGGTCCTGCATCTGACTGTCATATTTGATACCGTCCTTTCCGAGCGGCTTTACTGCCTCTCTGACAGTTAAAGGACATCCGATTCTGTTCTAAGTACCATTTCTAAAAATATTTTTGAAAAAATCTGCTCATCACAGATATTGGAAGTGATGAGCAGACGAAATGTTCCTTATTCAAAGGCTTTCAGTCTTGTCTTAATCTGAACCATAACCTTCTTTTTCCTCTTATTGACACCCTTCTGTGATAAATGAACGACCTCTGCAATCTGTTTTTCTGTAGCGCCATCACCGAACATCTTCATAATGGTACGGTCCATTTCCTCCAACTCATCAAGTGCTGCATGAAGTTCTGCTATCATCTCTAGCTTTATAAGGTTGGCTTCCAAATCGACTCTATCGGATACTTCGTATTCCGTACTCTCATAAAGCTGATCCAGTGATACTGGCTGCATTTTGCTTTCGTCTTCCTGTTTGCTTGCCCTCTGGCCCTGCTTGTCCTCTCTCCAAAAAGGTCTCATGTATTCCAGGTACTGTTCCTTCGTTGCCGGAATCATGATGGCACGAACCGTGCGATGTCCAATCTTGGTCCATACAGCATCGGTCGATAAGTAATAACCGTTTGCAATGATGAATTCCTTTGATGTTTCATTTACTTCCATAGGGATGTAATACTGCTTTTCGCTTTTTGTCTGTAATTTGTCCATTGTAGATCCTCCTTCGATCTGAAATCGAAGTGAGAATCCACACGGAGCTTCCCATAAATATTGGCCATAAGAATGAATCCTCACTTCTTAAATGGCCAACCGTCCCAGTGGGTTGACTGTTATTAATTTGCTTCTGTCTCTCAGCTCTGGGCATCCTTGATCAGGGGATGAACCTTAAGACAGATTTTGAGTGTCTGGCACTCAGATAAAGTTGCAAATGCTTTACAGCCTCATCTCGGTGTCAGATGTTTCTAATATTTACTTCTCCATTTGCATTTTGTTTTTACCGAAAAAAATCGTTCTGAAATTTTTCTAAATGGAGAAGTATATAGGTTAGGGTCTTTTCATCATGTTTTTTCCAAGCAATAAAAAAGCCTGACAAAATACAGGTGTTTTTAACACCTATACTTCGTCAGGCCTTACTCGCTACGACATTAACTATCGTGCGGCGATTCGCTCAGTACGAACTCTCTGATTACGAAAGCTAACAGCTATCACAGATTTACAAAGTGGACATTTAATCTTAATGATTCCTATTGTTTCTTCTGGATCTGCGTCAAACAATCGTTTATTTTTACAACATGGACAAGCCACATGCACTTCCTGCATTAATCTTCGCCTCCCGTAAGAGGCCAGTCAAAGGGAAAGTCAAACTGATCATTATAATTTCATTATAATTTCATTATCCTTTGCACTTGTTCCGTGACATAATCCTAATGTAGCGATGATTTATTGCATCGAACATCCGTTTGTTTATCAATCTATCGTTACTGTTGCGAAAGCTCTGACGAAGTGTATTTACTCCCTTCCGGGAGGGGCAGGCGGATTGTTCAAATCCTTCTCTGCCCACTTTTCTGTGACCTATTCTTTCTTAGGTCTAGCCTGTGACAATGCACTTCCAGCTACGGACTTTGATGTCTTGCTGTAACGACCGTCACGAAGAACTTTGCTTGCTTTAGAAGCTACCGGACGTGAAGTCTGCTTTGTGTTCTGAGCCATGTTTATCACCTCGCTACTTTCTTTGAAAATAGACTTATTTTTTAAAGTCAATCTCATTGTAAAGTATCTGATTTCTAATAAATACAGGCTCAGTTGGGAGCATTTTGGGGGAAGATTGGGAGAGAGTTGGGAAAATGGAAAAAGGCAAAAAAATAAGCCTCTTGCTTTCGCAAGAGGCCATAATCGCTCTGAACATTATTCTATAAATAGTTCCGGCACATTGTACTGAATATCTGCCGCTTCAGTTTCAACACCGATGTTTCCGCATTCAAGAATGCTTAGTTTTATTTTCTTATTCCCATCAACTTCATCAACATATTTTGAATAATTCGATGGGCGTTGTATGAATAAGGATGCTTCTCTAGAAAATCCACTTTGCTGTAAAAATATCGTATCGGGATTTGTAGTTCCATATTCGACAAATTCATACCAATCATTATCAAAGTTCTCAACTTGATGTACTGCCTTAAATTCAATTGAAAATTTTCTAAAATAGTTGGATATGCTGAAAAGTAACACATTTTCAATTACGCTTAATGATTCAGCAATTACCAAGTTTTTATGATATTTTGAATTCTTGTCGTATCTTTCTGCAACTCTATATTTTCCAGACCACACACCAGTCTCAGGGTTCTTTTCCTTATAAGTAACTGCACTACTTACTAGAACTTGTAATCCATTTCCTCTTATCCAACGAAGTAAAATTGTTGAATACCAACGAATAACAGAATCTAACCTATAAGTTCCAGGTTTACCAAGTGTATCTTTTTCATAAATATCCCATTTGAAAAGCCTACGCAGCTGCATCATAAAATCAACAACTGTTTCAAAGTCAACTTCATCATCTTCACCTTTTAATTCGGGATAATGAAGTCCTTGAACTATTGCGTCATGAAGATTTGATGCCTGGTCATATGAGATTGTGATATCATCACTTGTCTTTTCTACAGGAAAATTCTCCATAATCCTTTGACGTTGTTTGTCAGTTAAATACTCCTCAAACTTTTCAGTTATCAGAGAACTTTCACCAGATGCAACATCCCTAATGAAAATTAAGCCAAATTTACGTAGAGCTTCAAAATCTTGCTCTGTTGCCTTTTCATGACAAGTAGTCATTTCGATGTCACCGTCAGCTAAATCACGAATAAGAGCATTCATACAATCTGTATTATTTTTATTATCGATAGACAACTTTTGTTCTGGCACTTCTTTTTGAAGTAATTCCTTATATCGTTCTGCCTTTAGATTATCGTCTAATCTTACAAGCACGACATTGCCATACAGATTGTACTTGATTCTACCAACTCGACCAATCAGATTTCTGAAATCAATCTCATCCATATTGCTTGGTCCGTTTCGATAGCTTGTGACAAATAAATTATCAGCAGGCAAATTTACACCTTCCACAAGTGTACTTGTACAGAATATGGTTCTTAAATCTCCCTTTTCAAAGCTTTTCTCTATTCTAAGTCTTATGTTTGCAGGCAAGTATCCTACATGATATGCAACACCACGCACTATTAAATCCGCCAAATAACAATCATCATGAACTTCTTTTCTGATTTCTGCAGCAAGCGATTTTAATGATTCATCATCCTTTGTTGGTATATTTTTTGCATATTTTACAGCTTGAACCAATACGCTTCTTCGTGAACTACAATAAACAACATTCTGCTTATCCTGTCCAACAGTAGCAACAATATCGCATAATTTCTGTCCTTCTGGCAAAGTATAGCAACGTTCTAATTGCTTAGAATAGTCGTTGTAATAATATCCACTTCTTTCAGGTACATTCAGAAAATATTTAAACTGACATACTGGTGCATACTTTGAAATTAGCTTCTTCATCTGCTCCTGTTTTATTCCAGGTATAATTTGCATATACACATCTGGATTTGGAACATTAGGAGATGCAAATATAACTGTTGGTAATTCACGCATCTTTCCTAGTTGAGTAAGCACTTTGAAATAATATGAACTTCTTCCTCTACGTGCCGATATTTTATGTGCCTCATCAATAAACAAGAAGTCTACACATATATTCTCTCTTTCAATCATCATATGAAGCAAACGCTCTGGTGTCATAATAAATATGAAGTGATGATTTTGTTGCAAAACTAAATCCCCAGATGCGGTAACGACTCTATAATTCAATGCTTTCAGCTTATCTTGGAGAGCACCTATCATATTACTTCTTACTTCATTTATTAATGCCTTTGTCGGAACAAGAATCGCAAAATTATCAGTTGATCCGTTCTCTATTTGTTGCTGAATAAATGTCTGTACAACAAACGATTTACCCATAGAGGTCGGTCCCGAATAACTGTAGAACTTTTCTTTCATTCCATAATAGACCTTCATTTGGTCATTAAAGAAATACTCTTCTTCCTTGCCAGGAATTAAGTGTTCCTCTTTGTCATACTCATAATAGATGCTGTCTAAAATATCTTCGCAGCGAAATCCTTCAATTGTCTTTGACATCAACCCTCGATAATTTCCGACAGCAGAAAGCACTGACCCTAAGTAATATTTAACAGATTCATCCTCTGGGTATAAAAGACGAAGCAGTATTGCAATCTCTTGTCCCCATAAATGATCTCTGTCAGCTGTAGGCGCATATGATGATTTAGAAAGCAAATCAGCAAAACGCAGCGCATCCTTTACCGGTATATCACGAGGTCTTTTATCAGTATGAAATAGTTTAATCGAATAGTTATATAGAAGATCACCATAGATTTCCTGTAAATAATCATTCTTATCTATTTCACGATATAACGCCTCCGCAAGTGTGGCATTTCTTGGTGTTAAATTCATCAGATACCACCTCCCGAAAGTAGTTCTTGTATAATGCTTATCCGTTCGTTTGCTGCATCATTAAATGGTAGTAGATAAAAATAAAAACTATATCCTGCTAATCCGTTATCTTGAATTTTTTTCACAATATATGGCTGAACTTTTGCTATATCTCTTTTCAATTGTTCTTTCACAGCCACACGATATTTCTGACTATCTGTTTCAGACTGGTCGAGTTTTATTGTGTAACCAAGAAATGCTCCAAAAGCCATATCTGGTTTGTATGTACCATTTCTTTGTGGTGTCATCAACTTTACCATATAATCCGTTGCATCAGGATCATATATAGTCCACTGAGTCGTATTATCAACCATTTGCAGTTCTGAATCATGGTTATTTTCTACAGCTATAATTTTATCGAATGCACGATCTATAGCAATCTGTAAATCACCAACTATGTCCGATGCTCCAAACACAAGCTGATGAAAAGGTTGTCCGGCTTTATCAATAGACAATAAATGCACACCATCGCTCTTGCTGACAGAATTACGATTTGATTCATTAATCTCAATCTTACTCATAATTTTCGGAGCATCTAGTTCTTGCTCCATAAAAATATAAAGTAATATTTCTCCAAGAACAGATTCTGCATTTGCTCCATATGTAGTCATGAATTTCAACATTGCTCTTGAACCAATGGCTGTTGGATTCTTTGTCATATCAGTAATACGTTTTATCTGTGCTCTTGAAAAAACATAACTACCAATATTATTTATAATAAAATCCTTTAAGCCACTAAAACGAAATTTGCAATTACTTGGATCAAGATAAAAAACCGATGCTTTAGTAGGGTTTGAAAGTGCGGATATAGTCATATCCGTAGCTTTAAGAAATAATCTATCAAACATCGGGTCTTTCAACGTTCTTTTTAATGGTGACACCTGATCATTATCCACCTGTGGAAGTAGAAAAAACACTTTATCTTTAGAATTTGCAAAACTATCTACATAGTCTTTGCCAATTTCGTGAATAGCTGCTTTGCATTTATCATTTTCTGTTTGAGTGATGGCATAAGTTATAATATTTGCAAGTGTCATCGCTTCGTAAAATGAATTTTGAGTCATAATACTATCTTTCTCAAAACCAGGTGTAACTCCAACTATCGTTGTACCTGCAATACTTGAGTCTTCACGTAATATCTCTTTTATTGCAAGAAGCAAATGCTCATGCTTATCTTGATGTATTAGGGGGATTAAATAATCCTCTATCTTTTTTGCAGTATCATCAATGTTTGCACTTCGCGCTGATGATATCAATTCACTTGGTACAGGATCATGTCCACTTTTCAGATGACTCGGTAATTCTTTGTTATAGGATGTTATATCCAAATCGTAGGCCGCAAAAATGCCACCACACACGGATTTTATTGTATCTGCACTTCGTGTGCGACTTTGATATATTAGGGTAATTATTGTTCCCAAGCATATCTGCTTCATTTTCACGACCTCCTATTGAATCATTTTATAATTTCAAAGTATCGATATCCATTTTTCTTCCTGAAAGGTATAAATCATATGCCATTGTTGCAGGAATCAACCTTGTTTTAACGTCTTGAAGTCCGAGACTAGAAAGCATCTCCATTCGAACTTCTCCTTTATCTTCTATCTCACTATTTTCTGTAGGCAACAGAAAACAGTTCTTTACAGACGCAAATTCATGTTCATCTATGAACTTTTGATACGCCAATTGATATAGATACTGCTTGGTAACCGACTCTATGCCCGGTTGACCTGTCGGAGCAATTCCCTTTTCCAAATGAGCATTATAATATTTCGCATCAAATATGATGAATTGATATTGGCCACTGACTTTGCAAATGGAAATTAAATCTGGAATTAATGTATCTTTCGCACATTTTCCTGTAATTGTCCATAATGGTTTCTCTATTAGTTCAATCAGCTTCTGCCTTCTGTTATAGCCATCTTTCAAAGGAACAGGAAGCTTTAAAGCACCAAGTGGAACATCTAATTGATTATCCATAATGTCTGCACAGACTTTTTCCCATACTAGATTGAAACTATTTGTCCCAAATAATGACAAGCAATCTGTATCGTAGAGACTTCCTCTTCTATCGATATAAGCGTACATTGTTTTCAAAACTAGTTGTTTCCTTGTATTGAACTGAGTGTTAAGTTCATTCTCAATTCGATATAGGATATATTCTTTATCACCAAAATCTTCCAATTCTTCGTCAGTAAGATCAATGCCTGACATTTCAAATAAGTTAAGCAGTTCTGCATCCTGGAGTTCTTTTGATGCCATTGTCACCACGCACTCATGAAGTCTCTTGAAATAATCAAAATCATTAGTGACCCTCTTACGAGTTTGAAGTTCTGTATAATATGGACGATTTTCTGACAGCAATGTAAAAGTTTCGTTGATGGTTTTATCCCACAGAATTTCACCAGAGCCATTACACTCAATGATATCCTCCGTATTGGTATAAACTCCATTTTCGAAGTAATCTTGTAGAAGGAACAGTAGCACAGCCAACAGATTAAATGAACTGCTTTCACTACTGTCATTAAACATACGAACAATCTGCTCTTTGGAATTGTATTTTTCCAAAACCTTAATGACCTTTCGCAGTTCATCCATGGGTTCCTTTACATTCAGAAGATACTTCGGATAACACTTCAGGACTCTTCCTACTGCGACAATAACCCCAACGAAAGTAAAGACATAGAGATATTCGTTTTCTCCTACCTCCACATCAACCACCTCGATATCCTCTTCCAACAAATCTGCCATATTTTTCTGTACATCAGAAGATTTTACTGCTTTAAGAACACCAAATTCTTTCAGCTTTCTGATTAACGAAACCACATGTTCTTCACTGCACTTTAAAATCTGACATAGTTCTTTTTGCGTATATCTTTTCTGTTCTCGTACAAATTCAGAGATCATAAATCAGACCTCCTTATTCTTCAGAATCAGTGATAGGATTCCCGTTTTCATCAAGCTGATATTCATTTGTCACTAAGTCTTGAATCTGCACTGATGTTTGAATTGATCTATTAAAAATACCAATTCCTTGTTCATCGAATGCTTCACAAATCTTGGAATATCTTGTCTGTCCTTTGGCACTGCCTTCAAATAAACTTGGGCGTTTCTGTTTTGCAGCGTCATCGAATAAATACATAAGGACTTTATTCTTAAATGCATCACAGAACTTCTTAGAATCAATCTCAGTACCACCATCTTTAGGTACAACGATGCTCTTAGAAATAAAGTAAGGTCCTAACTGCTTATCTTCATTAATTTTCGATTCTGCAAGGAATTCATTTATTGCTTTTCTAAGTTCATTCCACTCAATACGTTGTTGTTCCTTCGAACCGATAGTCACATATTTTCCTCGAAGCTGTTCATCATTATCATCGATTCCAAGATATGTAAAATCCCATCTTCTCTTAAAAGCAGTATCCATAGGGAACACACCTTGGTCTGCACTATTCATAGTTGCCCAAATAAACATATTATCCGGGATTTTTATTTTGTTATAGTCATCCGGATTTCCACCCAGTTCTTTTACAAGATACTTCTTAATATCCTCTGTTGCCTGAATTGGATATTCACTGACGAAGTCATCACCTCTATCAAGCAACTGGAAGATATCTCCGAATACCGCTGCCACATTGGCACGGTTGATTTCCTCAATAATTAGCAGGAATGGTTTTATATTATCAGTTCTGCTGTTCTTAAGTGCCTTGACATACATACGCATGAAAGGACCCGGAACATACTCATAAGATATATCTTTCTTACCATTTGTTGGCTTTGAAAGATTTACATACGGTCGGATTGCTCTTCCGTGATTACGTTCAACGCTATTATCGCTAGCCGCATCTGAACCATCAGCTTTTCTTGTTTTGAAACTTTCATCTGTATACAGTCCTAGTAAAAGTGGAAGTCTTGTTAATCCATCACCTTTGAATCGTTCATAAAGCTGATCATACTTTTCTTGAGCAGTCTTTGTTTCATCAGTTAAAACAGCTAGTACTTCTTTTTCTGTTGCTAATGAAATAATCTCTGCAGAATCATCAACCATTACAGGCTTATATGTTCCAACAAAGTTTGCATACGAATAATCGGGATGAAAAGTTACTCGTTCGTAATCATCCTCATTTCCAACGCCTAACAACTCTACACGATCTCTATTGATAGTAAAACTCTTACCTGTACCCGGTGCACCAAACAAGATTCTGTTTCTTGAAAATGGTGATTCATAGCCTGTCTTAAACGAATCTTCTCTTTCCACATAAGTATCACCAACTAATTCATCCAAATTTGCCAGAGCGGCATTTTCCATATAAGGACGATTATCATAATATGTAAGATAATCCAACAAATTATCCTTATGAACTGCTGTAATATAAATTCCTAATTTATTAACAATACGTTCCACTCCCTTTGATGGCACATAATCATTTGGAATAATTATTTGGTTTCCAGGACCGTTTCTTGAACCATTTAAAGTGCCTGATATTTTTTCAATATCAGATTCATTACATTCTAAACTAAATGAATAATCATTATATTTGTTTACCGTATCGTTAACACCTATACAGAAATACTTCATGCCGTTGGCAATCGCATAATTCCATGTTACTCCTCTTTCGTAAGCGCCACTATCTCTTGTATCAAAATAATTCTTCGTATTATCTTGCTTATGAACCAAGGGATAAACGAAAACTGTAGCCTTTTCACCATTTGGCAAAGCGAAAACAAACCCTCTACCCTTTGTATTCTCTATTATTTGTTTTTCATCATCAGTTATTCCTAGATAACGATTTAAAGTTTCTAATGCTTGGTTTGTAGTATATGCCACTTTCCATTACCTCCTAGTTTCCATTCTCAGTGAGAATATCATAGACTGCATTCGCGCAACATTTTGCAGCAAGCGAAGGAACTGCATTTCCTATCATTTTGTATAGTTCCATGTTGCTACCTTCAAAAATATAATCATCTGCGAAGGTTTGCAGTCTGGCAGCCTCTCTAACTGTAAGCGTTCTGCATTGTGTTGAATCTGGATGAATATGCCTTAACCCATCCTTATATAAATGTGCAGGTATCAAATTGCTTGGTTCATCCCATTTGATGACATGATATTTATGAACATTTGAATTTTTTCCAGTCATCTTTGTATATAATTCTTTTAGTGCAGAAATCGAAGTATATTCGTTTCTTCCAGATTCAATATCCTCAGTTAAAAGTTTGAAAATGCCAACATCCCTATCGCTCTGCCATCTTGCTACATGATTTGCAACCATCGGATTGGGTAAAGAATGCCTTGTTCTAGCACCGTTATATTTCGAGTCTTCTTCCTGTGGAAATAGTTTAGGCAAATCTCCAATAGCTTCCTTCACAGTCACTTTTCGATTGAATTTATACTTTGGCAATACCGAGAAATAAAAAGACTGTACAATATCTTCGCTCTTGTCTTTGAATATATCTTTCCGCACTCCGAAAATAATCACCCTTTTACGATTCTGTGGAACTCCATATTCTGTGAAATCTATAATTGCCTTGCTAAGATCTTTCATTATATGATATCCGGCTGCTTCAAAACTCTCTTGGATAATCTCAATAATTGGTCTATCTCCTGGTTTTGCACTAAGTATTCCCGGAACATTTTCAAACAAGAATGCCTTAGGCCTATATCTTTCAAGAACTTTTATATAGCTTTCAAACAAATAATTCCTGTAATCATTTTTCATGCCATGCTCATCTCTGACGCGGCCTGCTATCGAATAGGCTTGACAAGGAGGTCCACCAATAATTACATCTATTCCACCTGCATCTTCGATAAGTTTATCCAATCCTACAGATGAACCATAGTCAGGATCATCTGTCCATCCATTAAATAAATCATCTGTTCTTTGTATATCAAATCTTAGAACCCTTTGGTCCGCATCCGAATACTTCCATTTTGTTCTTAATCTATTTTCAAGATTTTGACATGGTACCTTTTCCCATTCGACTGCTGCGACAGTATCGTAATGCCCAGATTGTTCAAAGCCATCCATAAGACCACCACACCCGGCAAATAAGTCGATTGCTTTAATCTTAGTCATTATTTTTTCTCTCCTATAATTCCAAGTATAGCTTTTCCTAATGCTTCACCCAACAAAGGCGGAACCGCATTTCCAACCTGTCTGTCTTGCTTTGTTCTTGTTCCTGTAAATACAAAGTCATCTGGGAATGATTGAATTCTTGCACTTTCTCTTACTGTAGGAACACGATTCAACTCATAATGAAAAAGATTTCTATGTCCTGTATCTACTGTTCGTGCAGGTGCGTTACCATCTAATCTTGTCCATGCCATATGAAAAGTTCTACTCTCCCCAACTCCTGCAGGCAAATCTTTATAATTGCCTCCTTCTGGAACTAATGCAATGGTTTCCTTTACAAAATCTTTATGATTTGTAGCAACATGGTTTGAAAGAACCATGCAGTTTTTTCTCATCATCTTCTGATACTCTGTCACTGCATCCTGTGAATAAACATCTTCATTCGATCCTAATTCGGTATTTCTTGTTGGCAAATCTGATATTGCATCACGACAAGTACGATAAGGGCGGTCAGTCCCCGGACCAAACTGAGCTTCAGGGAAGCAAGGTTCACCTAAATCTTTTCTTATTCCCATAAAAATAAGACGTTTTCTCATCTGTGGCACACCATAATCACAGGCTTTTAGGATTTTACAATCAATGTTATATCCCATGTCCCGGAATCTTTTAAGAATTTCTTCCTTGATTTGTCCCTTATACAAGGTTGCCATTCCAGGAACATTTTCAATGATAAATGCTTTAGGTTTATACTGTTTTACCATTTCAATTACTGCCAGATATAGTTTATTTCTCTCATCATCAAAATTACGTGGACCTGTTAATGAGAATCCCTGACAAGGCGGTCCTGCGATAATCACATCTATTGTTCTATCTCCGGCTATTCTCTTAATCTCATCAAATGTTTCCTGCTTGGATAAATCTGCATTCAACGGCTTTGCACCATTATGGTTAAGAGCAAATGTGTTTAAGGCATCCTGATCATTATCAACACCGACAATAATATCGAATCCCGCATCCATAAATCCCTTCGATAATCCACCGCATCCTGCGAATAAATCTATTGCATTCATTTATTTATTATCCTCCGTTACTTTTTCTTGTTTGAACTCGCAAATATCAGAAATATCGCAGTCTAAGCTTGAACATATTTTCATTAGCACTTCCATGCTAACAACTTGATTTTTACTTAATTTTGCAAGTGTATTTGTTCCAATTCCTGTGACTTTTCTCAAATCACTCTTATTTGGCATTCCTTTATCAATCATTAATTTCCATAATTTATTGTAACTTACTTCCATCTATTTCCTCCGATCCAGACGTGTAACCCAACTCCATTTTACATTATATACGGAGAAAGCATTTTTATCAATGGAGAAATAAAATATTTCGCCCTCTATATATTTTTATTTTGAACCCCTCTAGGGTTCAAATCTTTGTTATCCATTTCCTAGTGTCAACCATACCGAGTAGACCAGTTCCCACTTGGCCAATTTTAAGCACCAAAAAAGGACTTCCGCAAGACTTCATATATCTTTTAACGATAGTCTTTGAGAAAGTCCTTTGTTTTCTACACTATATTTACTTGTTAGGGTTCACCTTTGACATCAAAACTACCGTCTCGACGGTTGTTTCAGTTTCCAAGGGAAGTTCTTTCACTTCCTCGCC